>Ga0185299_10004480_pt1 | contig 16861 bp, 16 predicted proteins | sample PaiPotPPA55metaG_FD_128002 | JGI IMG/M metagenome (GOLD analysis project Ga0185299, IMG submission 128002) | Iron sulfur acid spring bacterial and archeal communities from Banff, Canada, to study Microbial Dark Matter (Phase II) - Paint Pots PPA... ...
CCCATTGCGCAAACCCCGTATCCGCCAAACGCAGGGCGGCTCATTTCTGGGGCGTTACGTTTCACGTGAAACGATTTGGCCGATGGCTTTACACCACCCGCCGATCTCCCTAGAGTGCCCGCATGCATCGATTCGACGTGATCGTGGTCGGCGGCGGCCATGCCGGCTGCGAGGCTGCGGCGGCCGCCGCGCGGCTGGGCGCACGCACCCTGCTGCTGACCCACAAGATCGAGACCATCGGCGAAATGTCCTGCAACCCCGCCATCGGCGGCTTGGCCAAGGGACATCTGGTGCGCGAGATCGATGCGCTCGACGGAATCATGGGTCGCGCGATCGATCGCGCGGGCATCCAGTTCCGCATCCTCAACCGCAGCAAGGGCCCGGCGGTCTGGGGCCCGCGCGCGCAAGCCGACCGCAAGCTCTACCGCCAAGCCGTCCAGGCGCTTTTGCGCGAGCAGGCGAACCTGACGATCCTCCCCGGTGGCGCCGAGGACTTATGGCTCGATGCCGCTGGCACCGTGGCCGGGGTCGTGACGGGGCAGGGGGAGCGCATCGCGGCCGGCCGGGTGGTGTTGACGACCGGCACCTTCCTGCGCGGCCTCATTCACATCGGCACCGAGAAGATCCCGGCCGGCCGGGTCGGGGAGGCGCCTTCGATGGGCCTGTCCGTCACCTTGGAGCGCGCCGGTTTCCAACTCGGCCGACTGAAGACGGGCACGCCGCCGCGGCTCGACGGCCGCAGCATCGATTGGGCGGGCCTCGCGGAGCAGCCCGGCGACGATCCGCCACCCCCCTTCTCCTTCCTGACGGAACGCATCGTCACGCCGCAGCGCGTCTGCCACATCACCGCGACGACACCGGCGACGCATGCGCTGATCCGCGCCAATCTGCATCTGTCGCCGATGTATTCCGGCCAGATCGAGAGCGTCGGCCCGCGCTATTGCCCCTCGATTGAAGACAAGGTGGTGCGGTTCGCGCAGCGCGATCGGCACCAGATCTTTCTCGAGCCGGAAGGACTCGACGACGACACCATCTACCCCAATGGCATTTCCACCTCCCTGCCGTGCGAGACGCAGCTCGCGCTGATCGCGACGATCCCCGGGCTCGAGCATGCGCGGATGCTGCGGCCCGGCTATGCCATCGAGTACGATTTCGTCGATCCGCGCGAGCTCCGAGCGACGCTGGAGACGCGGCGCATCCCGGGCCTGTTCTTTGCCGGGCAGATCAACGGCACGACTGGTTATGAGGAGGCGGCAGCGCAGGGGTTGATCGCCGGCCTCAACGCGGCGCTCTCGGCAGCGGGGAGCGCGGCCTGCGTGCTCGACCGCGCCAGCGCCTATATCGGCGTGCTCATCGACGATCTGGTGACGCGCGGCACCAGTGAGCCCTACCGGATGTTCACCTCGCGCGCCGAGTACCGGCTGGTGCTGCGGGCGGACAATGCCGACCAGCGGCTGACGCCGCGGGGGATGCGGCTCGGCTGCGTGGGCGCGGCCCGCGCCACCGTTTTCGAAGCGAAACGACAGGCGCTGGAGCAGGGGCGAGCCGTGATCCGGCGCCTGGCGCTGTCACCCTCGGCGCTGCGCAAGCAGGGCCTCGCCGTCAATGCCGATGGGGTGCCACGCTCGGCCGCGGAATTGCTCGGCTATTCCGGCATCGATATGAGCCGACTGGCGGGTATCTGGCCTCAGCTTGCAGGGATTCCCGCTGAGATCGCCGAGCAGCTCGAGATCGATGCGCGCTATGCCGGATATATCGAGCGTCAGGAAGCAGATATCCGTGCCTTCCAGCGGGATGAGGCGCTCCAGCTGCCACGAGGGATCGATTACACGGCGATTGGCAGCTTATCCACAGAGATACGCGCAAAACTGCAGGCGGCGCAGCCGGAAACGCTGGGCGCAGCCGCACGGGTTTCCGGCGTGACGCCGACAGCTCTGGTCGCTTTGCTGCGCTATGTGCGACGTGAAGCAGCGAGGGTTGAAGCGTGACCACGCGCCCAACCCGGATTCCTTTAGGGCCGGGCGGTTTCCAGAAGTTAACGAACGTTTCACGTGAAACGCTCGACCGCCTGATCCGCTATGTGGATCTGCTCACCGCCTGGAATGCCCGTATAAACCTGGTCAGCCACAACACGCTGGGCGATGTCTGGCGGCGGCACATTCTCGATTCGGCGCAGCTCTATCCCCACATTCCACAGGGCGCCCAGATGTTGATAGATCTGGGCAGCGGGGCAGGGCTTCCCGGCCTCATCCTGTCGATTCTCGGCGTGCCCGTGGTCCATCTGATCGAATCGGACGCACGCAAGGCAGTGTTCTTGCGCGAGGCAGCACGAGTGACAGGCGCTGCAGCAAGCCTCCACGCCATCCGAATCGAGCAGATGAAACCTGTCGTTGCAAATGTCGTCACGGCACGTGCCTTGGCGCCGCTCTCTGATTTGCTGGCCATTTCCGAGCGATTCCGGGGGCCTGACACAATCTGCCTGTTTCTCAAGGGGGAAAGCGTCCAGGAAGAATTGACCAACGCCCGTAAAGAGTGGAAGATGACGCCGCGCCAATCGCCAAGCCTGTCCGACCCCACAGGCTGCATTTTGCGACTGGAGAACATCACCCGTGACCCTAGCACCGGATCTCGATGAAGCCACCGAGGCGAAACCTGCGGTTGCGCCTCGCATTATCGCCATTGCCAACCAAAAAGGCGGCGTCGGCAAGACAACCACGGCGGTGAACCTTGCCACGGCCTTGGCAGCGGCCGAAAAAAAGGTTCTGCTGTTCGATCTCGACCCGCAGGGCAATGCCAGCACCGGCGTCGGCATCTCGCGCCAGGCGCGGCTGGTGACGAGCTATGAGGTTCTGGTTGGCGCCAGGTCGGTCAAGGCCGCCACGGTGGCCACCTCGGTCCCGCAGCTGTCGGTGGTGGCGGCATCGGTCGACCTCTCCGGGGCCGAGATCGAGCTGGTCGGCGCCGAGCGCCGCGAGTATCGCTTGCGCGAGGCGCTGACAGCGCAGGCGCTTGATTTCGATTACGTATTGATCGACTGCCCGCCATCGCTCGGCCTGCTGACGCTCAACGCATTGGTTGCAGCTCACGCGGTCCTGGTGCCGCTGCAATGCGAATTCTATGCGCTGGAGGGGCTGAGCCACCTGGTGCGGACCATCGAGCGGGTGAAGCGCCATCTCAACCCGGCGCTGGAGATACAAGGTGTAGTATTAACGATGTTCGACAAACGCAATAACTTGAGCGATCTGGTCGAGGCCGACGTCCGCGACCATTTCGGCGACAAGGTCTACGACACCGTCATCCCGCGCAATGTCCGCATCTCCGAGGCACCGTCGCACGGCAAGCCGGTGCTGCTCTACGATTTCCGCTGCCCCGGCGCGCAGGCTTATGTGCATCTCGCCGGCGAGGTGCTGCGCCGCGAACGGCTGCGGCTCGCTGCGGCATGAGCGACGACCCGCGCCGGCGCGGTCTCGGCCGCGGGCTCTCCGCTCTGTTCGCCGAGGAAACTCAGGACGCCGCTTCCGGTACCGGCGAGGGCGCGCGCGGCACGCGCAGCGTGCCGATCGAGCAGCTGCGTCCCGGCCGCTTCCAGCCGCGCCGGCATTTCGACGAGGAGAGTCTGGCCTCGCTGGTCGACTCGATCCGCGCCCAGGGCATCCTGCAGCCCTTGCTGGTGCGCCGCCATCCCGACATCGCCGACGCCTACGAGATCGTCGCGGGCGAGCGGCGCTGGCGCGCGGCCCAGGCGGCGCAGCTGCACGAAGTCCCGGTTATCATCCGCGAGCTCGCCGACCGCGAGATGCTCGAAGTCGCGCTGGTCGAGAATGTGCAGCGCCAGGACCTCACGCCGCTCGAGGAGGCGGAAGGCTATCGCCGGCTGCTCGAGGAATTCGCGCACACGCAGGAGGATCTGGCGCGCGTCGTCGGCAAGAGCCGCGTCCATATCACCAACACCATCCGTCTCTTGGGGCTGCCCACGCCGGTGCGGCAGATGCTCGAAGATGGCCGCCTCACCGCCGGCCATGCACGCGCGCTGCTCCTCGCCGAGGAATCGACGACGCTGGCGGAGGAGGTGGTGCGGCGCGGCCTCAACGTGCGCCAGACCGAGCGCCTCGCCAAGCTGGCGAAACGCAAAGCCGGCGGCAAGAGCGACGAATCGCCGGCCCTCGCGAAACTCGCGGACACCGCGGCGCTGGAGCGCGAGCTGACGCAGCTCCTCGGCCTCAAGGTCACCATCGCCTTCGACGGCCAAGGCGGCGCGCTCACCGTGCATTATGGCACGCTGGAGCAGCTCGACGACGTGCTGCGCCGGCTCAGCAATACGCCGCCGCCGCGGGCATCCTGAGGGCCGCGCGCCCTCGCCGGGGGAGCAGACCGATGCCAGCACCGTCGCCGCCGCCGCGCCCGACAACGCCGCCCAAGGCAAGAGCGCCGGCCAAATCCTGCGACTGTCATTTCTACATCTTCGGTCCGTCGGCGCGCTATCCGCTGGCGGCGACGCGCGGCTATACGCCGCCCCCCGCGCTCGTGCCGCAATATCGCGCCATGATCGACACGCTCGGCATCGAGCGCATGGTGATCGTGCATCCGAGCGTCTACGGCACCGACAACAGCTGCTCGCTCGACGCCATGGCGGCGCTGGGCGAGCGCTGCCGCATGGTCGCCGTCGTCGACGCGTTCGTCACGGACGCGCAGCTGAAGCAGATGAATGACGCGGGCGTTCGCGGCGTGCGCTTCAACCTCATCAGCATGGGCGGCCCGTCGCGCAACGTGCTCGAGGCGATCGCGCGGCGCATCGCGCCGCTGGGCTGGCACGTGCAGGTCTATGTCGAGGGCAAGCAGCTCGCCGAGCTGGTGCCGATCCTGGAGAAGCTGCCGGTGCCGGTGGTGGTCGACCACATGGGGCAGATCATGACGGCGTGGGGCCTCAACAACGCGTCGCTGCGCGCGCTGCGCCGGCTCATCGACGGCGGCCGCGGCTGGGTCAAGCTGTGCGGCTATCGCTGCTCGAGCGCCGGTCATCCTTACGCCGACGTCACGCCGCTGGCGCGCGCCCTCATCAGCGGCGCGGCCGAGCGCTGCGTGTGGGGCAGCGACTGGCCGCATCCCAATATCAGCGGGGCCATGCCCGATGACGGCGCGCTGCTCGATCTCCTGAGCGCGTGGGCGCCGTCCGACGCGATCCGCCACAAGATCCTGGTCGAGAACCCCGCGGCGCTCTACGGCTTCCCGGCCTAGGGAAAAAGGGGGAAAGTGTTCACTCGGCGAGTGGGCACGGGCCGCTTTTTGGTTGTCGGCATTCGTTTCCTCGGAGGCCGCGCTTTGCGTCGGCGTCCTTGGTCCGTCGCGCCTCCCGATCGAGCATGCGGCAGACGATTTGCAAATTTGTTGCGGACTCGGTGTTGAAGTTCCCGCGCAAGAGCATCCTTTTGAGCAATGTTTGAGCGGAGCGCTGCGATCCGCTCGGCGGTGTCGACGGCTTCGGCGACCACATTAGCGAAGCCCATCGGGGTAGATCGGCGGCAACGCAAAGCCGGTTTGCTTCCGCAGGTCCGACGTGATCACCGGCCTTCTCGTGACGTAGGCACGACCGCCCGGCGAACTCGCATCGGCTTTCGAAATCGAACGTCACGTATCGATATGAGCCGTGACTGCCGGAGGACCGTTTCGGCCGAATGATTGTTAGAGAGCAGCGAGTAGCGGGTTGGTAGGCCCGAGCCCTTCGGAGGAACAGCGAATGGACGTGTATCAGTTGCTGAAGCAGGATCATCAGAAGGCCAGACAGCTCTTCAAGAAGTTGAGCGATACAACCGAGCGCGCGGAGAAGACGCGGGAGAACCTGTTCACGCAGTTGAAGCAGGAGCTCGAGCTGCATACGCAGGTCGAGGAGAAGCACTTCTACCCGGCGTTAAGCGATGCGGCGGCGACCAAGGGCTTGGTCAAGGAAGCGCTCGAGGAGCACAATGAGGTCAAGCAGGCTCTCAAGGCCCTCGCCAAGGCGGATGTGACGGCTGAGAACTGGATCAAGGACGTCGCCGAGCTGCAGAAGAATGTCGAGCATCACGTCGAGGAAGAAGAGACTGAACTCTTCCCTCTCGCACAAAAAATCCTCGACAAGGCCAAGGCGGAGCAGATCGCGCAGGCGATCGAGAAGGACAAAGCCGCCGCCGAGGCCGATTAGCGATAGCTCGTCGGTGCGCGCTTGCGACGCCGCTCGAATGCGAACCGGCGCGCAGGGGCGCTCGGCCCGGCGCGTGGGGCCCGCCTAGCGCTGCGTCGCGCGCGGCGCAGCGCCGCGGGCGATGCGCAGCAGCGTGTCGCGGCAGATGGCTTCCGCCGGCAGCCCCGTGCGCTTGGCGTTGATCTCGGCCTGCGTCAACAGCACGAGCGCTTGCGCGGCGCGCGCGGCGGGCCACAGGCGAAGCTGGCGCTTGAAGCGGTCCTGCAGCTTGAAGAAGAGCGGCGGCCGCAGGCTGCGCAGCGCATCCTCGTCGCCGGCGCCGGCGGCGATGCGCGACTGAACCAGGTGCAGCCGCTGGAAATGCCGCATCAGCGCGCGCAGCACGCTCACCGGCATCGCGCCCTCGAGGAAGGCGCGCATCAGCGCGCGCTCGAGCCCGGCCGCGTCGCCTTCCGCGGCGGCGAAGACGATGTCGTCGATGGTCATGGCGGCGCTGTCGCCGACCGATTGGGTCGCTTCGGCGAGGCCGACGCGGCCGCCATCGCCGGTGAACAAGGCGAGCTTCTCGAGCTCGCTGCGGCTCGCCAGGCGATCGCCGCCGAGATGGCCGACGAGGTAGGCGAGGGCGTCGCCGTCGACGGCGACGCGATGCGCGCCGAGCACGTCGCGCACGAGCTCCTCGAGCTCGCGCCGGCCGTCGGCATAGCAGGGAATGGCGAAGGCGCGCGCGGCCTCCTCGAAGGCGCGGCGCAGGCCGGAGCGCGCGGCGAGCTCGCCGCCCTCGACCACCACGACGCTGTCGCCGGGCGGCAGCGCGGCGAGAAAGCGCTCGAACAGCGCGCCCGCGGCATCGCCGGCGTCGCGCACGCGCAGGACGCGCCGGCCGCCGGTGAGGCTCAGCGCCGCCGCCTCGTCGTTGAGCCGCGCGGGATCGGCGACGAGTGCCGCCGCGGTGACGTCGGCGACGCGGAAGGCGTCCCGGAGGTCGGGGCAGATCGCCGCGGCGATGCGGTCGGCACGCTCGCGCACCAACCCGGCATCGGGACCGTAGACCAGCGCCGCCCGCATCGCCGCGTCGGGCTTGGCGAGAAATGCCGCGATGCGCGGCGGCGCCAGCTTCACGCCATCCTCATCCGGCGCGGCGGCTGCGCAGGAACAAGGCCATCCGCGTGCGGATCTCGTCGCTGAGGTCGCGCACTGTACGCGCGCGCGCGTCGTCCTCGGCGACCTGCGCCGCGTACGCGTCGTCGAGGATGTTGAACGAGCTCGTCGATTGCGCGCGACTGTTGTAGACCGCCTTGCCGCTCTTGGCATCCGCGAGCTGGATGGTCGCATAGACATCGACGCGGCCGCGCGTCGCCGAGGCGTCGCGCTGGATGCCGAGATCGACACGCGACACGGCGAGGGCGACGGAGAGCGTATAGCGCGGATCGACGGCGAGGCCGCCCGGATTGAACGACTCGCGCAGCGACATCTCCAGCATCTGGCCGATGCGATCCTTGATCGGCAGCACCTTGATCATCGCCAGCGCGGGCTCGTCGCTCGCCTCCTCGCGCTCGGCATAAAGCGGGCGAAAGCCGCACGCCCCGAGCGGCAGCAGCAGCAACGGCAGCAGCGCGCGTCTAGACCACCACATTGACGATCCGATTGGGCACGACGATGACCTTGCGCGCGCTCTTGCCCTCCATCGCGCGCTGCACCTGCGGATGAGCCAAAGCGGCGGCCTCGGCCTCGGCCTGGCCGGCATCGCGCGGCAGCTCGATGGTGGCGCGCAGCTTGCCGTTGACCTGCACCGCCACGGTGACGGTGTCCTCGACGACGAGCGCGGGATCCGCCTGCGGCCAGCGCTCGTCGGCGAGCAGCGTCCGGTGGCCCAACAGGTGCCACAGCTCCTCGGCGAGATGCGGCATCATCGGCCCGATGAGGCGCACGGCCGTCTCGATCCCCTCGCGCATGACGGCGCCGGCGCCCGGACCCTCGGTCACCTCCTCGAGCAGGTTGGTGAGCTCGCGGATGCGCGCGACGGCGCTGTTGAAGCGGAATTTCTCGATGTGATCGGTGACCGCGGCGATGCTGCGGTGGATGGCGCGGCGCGCCTTGTCGGCGGCGGGCGACAGTTCGCGCGGCGCTGCGGCGCCCGGCGGCGCCAGCGCCACCGGCGGCTCGGTGACGAGCCGGTGCAGCCGGTTGACGTAGCGCCACGCGCCCTCGACGCCGGCATCGGTCCATTCGAGATCGCGCTCGGGCGGGCTGTCGGACAGGAGATAAAGCCGCGCCGTGTCGGCGCCGTAGGCGTCGACGATGGCCTCGAGCCCGACCACGTTCTTCTTCGACTTGCTCATCTTCTCGTTGCGCCCGACCGTCACCGGGCGGCTGTGCGCGTCGAGGACGCGGCCCTGCGCGTCGCGCGTCACCTCTTCGGGAAAGAGCCAGGCGCCGGTCTCGTCGCGATAGGTCTCGTGGCACACCATGCCCTGCGTGAACAGGCCGGCGAACGGCTCCTTGATGCCGATATACCCGCAATCCCGGAGCGCGCGCGTGAAGAAGCGCGAATAAAGCAGGTGCAGCACCGCATGCTCGATGCCGCCGATATACTGGTCGACGGGCATCCAATAGTCCACATCCGCGCGCGCGAACGCGCCGGCCGCGCGCGGCGAGCAGAAGCGCTCGAAATACCACGAGGATTCGAAGAAGGTGTCGAACGTGTCGGTCTCGCGCTCGGCGGCGCCGCCGCATTCGGGGCAGGTCGCGTATTTCCAGGTCGGGTGGTGGTCGAGCGGATTGCCCGGGCGGTCGAAGCTGACATCGTCGGGCAGCCTTACCGGGAGGTCTCGTTCCGGTACCGGAACGATGCCGCATTTGCCGCAGTGGATGACCGGGATCGGGCAGCCCCAATAGCGCTGGCGCGACACGCCCCAGTCGCGCAGGCGGTAGGCGACGGTGCCCTGGCCGGCGCCCTGCGCCTCCAGGCGCTCGATCACCTTGCGCTTGGCCGCGGCGACGTCGAGGCCGTCGAGGAAATCGGAATTGATGATGGTGCCGTCGCCGACATAGGCCTCGGCGCCGATGGCGAAGCGCTGCGCATCCTCGCCCGGCGGCAGCACCACCGGCTTCACCGCCAGCTCGTACTTGCGCGCGAAGTCGAGGTCGCGCTGGTCGTGCGCGGGACAGCCGAAGATGGCGCCGGTGCCGTACTCCATGAGCACGAAATTAGCGACATAGAGCGGCAGCCGCCAATTCTTGACCAGCGGGTGCAGCACGTGGACGCCGGTATCGAAGCCCTTTTTCTCGGCCGTCTCGAGCACCGCCTCGCTGGTGCCCATGCGGTTGCACTCGGCGATGAAATCGGCGAGATCAGGATTCGCCGCCGCCAGCTCCTGCGCCAGCGGATGGTTCGGCGAGATGGCGCAGAACGAGGCGCCGTAGAGCGTGTCGGGCCGCGTCGTGAAGATTTCGAGCCGCTCGTTGCGGCCCTGGAGCGGGAAGAACACGCGCGCGCCTTCGGAGCGGCCGATCCAGTTCTCCTGCATGAGGCGCACGCGCTCGGGCCAGCGCTCGAGCGTCTGCAGCGCGTCGAGCAGCTCGTCGGCATACTGCGTGATGCGCAGGAACCACTGCGACAGCAGGCGCTTCTCGACCAGCGCGCCCGAGCGCCAGCCGCGGCCGTCGATCACCTGCTCGTTGGCGAGGACCGTGTTCTCGACCGGGTCCCAGTTGACCCAGGATTCGCGGCGATAGGCGAGGCCGGCCTTGAGGAAGTCGAGAAACATCTTCTGCTCATGCCGGTAATATTCGGGATGGCAGGTGGCGATCTCACGCTCCCAATCATAGGACAGCCCCATGCGCTTCAGCTGCTCGCGCATGGTGGCGATGTTGGCGTAGGTCCATTCGGCCGGATGCACCTTGCTGGCGATCGCGGCGTTCTCGGCCGGCAGGCCGAAGGCGTCCCAGCCCATCGGATGCAGCACGTTGAAGCCCTGCGCGCGCTTGTAGCGCGCGACCATGTCGCCCATGGTGTAGTTGCGGACATGGCCGACATGGAGCTTGCCGGAGGGGTAGGGGAACATCTCCAGCACGTAGTATTTCGGCCGGCTCGAATCCGTCTCGACATGGAACGTGCCGCGCTCGCGCCACGTCGCCTGCCAGCGCGCCTCGGCTTCCTTGAAACTATAGCGCGCCATCGCGCGTAACCCGCCCTCTCTTCGCTCGCCTGAAGATAATGCGGTGCGCGGCTATTTCGAGGCTGTGTTGAGCCTGAGCTGCCGCGCCCGCGTCAAGATCGCATTCTCGAGATCGATGCCGGTCTGCGGCTCCACCGCGGCATCGACCCATTGCCCGCTCGGGTCGCGCTTCTGGCGGAAGACGGTCGCGCGCACGCCGTCGGCGCGCAGCTCGCGGCCGAGGATGAACACGTTCATCTTGAAGCGCTCGGTGGGCGATTCCGCCGGGCTGTACCAGTCGGTGATGATCACGCCGCCGAAGGGATCGGCCGAAGCCAGCGGCATGAAGGACACGGTGTCGAGCGTGGCGCGCCACAGATAGCTGTTGACGCCGACGCCGGACGGCGCGCCGGGGGCATTCGCGTCGCCGCCGCCGCCCTTCTTGTCGCCGCTGCCGAACAGCATCCCCATCAGCGAGACGCCGTCGGTGCCCTCCTGGGTCTTGGGGTTATAGCCGGTGTAGGGGTTGTATTTTGCACTGGTGTGATAGGGGTCCTCGGCGCGCTGGGTGGCGTCGGTATCGGTCTCCTTCTGGGCGGGACCGCCGAAGAAGCTGCAGCCGCCAACCAAGCTGGCCAGGGTGACGGCGAGGCCGATATTTCTCATGGACATCCTGTGCTCCTCGAGGCCATTCCGGGGCGCGATGCAGGCTATCGGCTCCGAACGGCCCGATCCTACACCCACGGAACCGGAAATTCCGCTAAATATTCCGACAGCTTGACGCTCAGGGGACCGCTCGCCAAGGTCGCCGGCATGAGCTCCGAGCCGCTGCCGGACATCGCCGGCAACCTTGCCGCGGTGCGCCGCCACATCGCCGAGGCGGCGGTCGCCGCCGGTCGCATCGCGGCCGACGTCACGCTGGTCGCCGTCGGCAAGACCCACGGCGCCGCCGCCATCGCCCGCGCCATCGCTGCCGGGCAGCGCGTCTTCGGCGAGAACCGGGTGCAGGAGGCGCAGGCAAAATACCCCGCGCTCAAGGAGGTCCATCCCGACCTCGCGCTGCATCTGATCGGCCCGCTGCAGACCAACAAGGTCAAGGAGGCGGTGGCTCTCTTCGACGTCATCGAGACGCTCGACCGGCCGCGCCTGGCCGAAGCCTTGGCGCGTGAGCTCGAGCGATCGGCGCGGCGGCCGGCGCTCTTCGTCCAGGTCAACACCGGCGAGGAGCCGCAGAAGGCGGGCGTGCCGCCCGGCGAGGCCGACGCCTTCATCGCGGATTGCCGCACACGGCTCGGCCTCGGCATCGCCGGCTTGATGTGCATCCCGCCGCTCGACGAGGAGCCGTCGTTGCACTTCGCGCTGCTGCGCGAGATCGCGCGACGGCAGCGGATCGGCGCGCTCAGCATGGGAATGAGCGGCGATTACGCGGTCGCCATCCGTTTCGGCGCCACCCATGTGCGCGTCGGCACCGCGGTCTTCGGCCCGCGCCCTGCCATGTCGCCGGACGGCGCGGGCGCGTAACCGCCAGCCTTCGCTCGCTCGGCCGTCGACATTGGTTTATACCGTCTACGAGGGCTCGTCGGCGCGCGCGGTCCGTCACGAGCGTGATCGTGCGCTTCTTCCCCGAGCAGCGCTGACCCGCCCGCCGGGCAGGCGCGCCTCGGGCCCATGCACGACGACCCGCGAGGCGGTCTCGGCGGTCGCCAGCACGCGTATGAGATCGGCCGGCGCCAGCGCGACGCAGCCTTCCGTCGGTGCGTAATCCGGCCGCGCCACATGCAGGAAGATGGCGCTGCCGGCACCCGGGAGAATCGGGTCGTCGTTGTAGCCGAGCGGCACGATCAGGTCGTAGACGCCGTCCTCGCGCCACAGCCGCTCGGCGCTGGCGGCGTAGGGCAGGCGGACAAGGCGGTTGTAGACGGGATCGGCGGGGTCGTCGCACCAGCCGTCTTGCGGCGCGATCGGATTGGCGGCGAGGCGCGTCGCCGGCGCAGCGAGCCGGTCCGGGCGATAGAGCAGGCGCCGCATCGGCCAGCTCCCCGCCGGCGTCGCGCCGTCGCCTTCACGCTTGTCGGCGCGGACGCCGCCGCGCCCCAAAGCGCAGCGCAGGCGCGCGCCGTCCCAGAGCGCCCAGCCGGGCGCGTAGACCAGCAGATCCATGACGAGGGTATATATACCGCGGTCCGGCGCGGCGGAACGCTATTGGCGCAGATCGACGGCGGCCGGGCGTGCTGCGCCTCGAGCCGCTGGTATTTGTCGAGCGCCTCCAGCAGGCGCTGCGCCATGTCGGCGGGCGGGCCCTGCGGCGCCGCTGGACATGAGGCTCTGGGCGTCACCAGAGCCAGGGCGATGCCAAGTGCAAATCCGCGGCTTGGCGCCGTTGTCGCCCGCTTCGGCTCAGGATTGCGGCAAGACCTGCCGGGGCGCGCCGGCAGAAAGCGTCAGAGCGTCGGCCGCGGCATCACAGCTTCGCGGCGTGATGCGCGATTTCCCATGCGTAGGCACCGATGACGAACAGCGCCGCCACGATCATGAAGATGGCGAGGGCGCCGGTAAGCCGCTCCTCGTTGCCGTTCCAGCGCATGGTGGGATTTTCCTTGTGCTGCTTCGTCCCCACCACCCGTTCTAGGCTTCAATGATGACCCCTTCGTTACCTGACGCTTCAACAATGGCTAAAATTCGAGGAGAAAAAAGCCGGCGCGCGCCCGGCCAGGCCGGCCAGGCCGAACTCAGAGCCAGTGTCCGCTGCGCGTCGCCTTGGTGCGCAGGTAGCGCTCATTGTGTCCGTTGGCGGGAAAGACGTGCGGCACGCGCTCGACCACGGCGATGCCGCAGCGCGTCAATGCCGCGACCTTCTCCGGGTTGTTGGTGAGCAGCCGCACCCGCTCGAAGCCGAGCTGGCGCAGCATCTCCGCGGCCGGCAAGTAGACGCGCTCGTCGGCGTCGAATCCCAACTGCTCGTTGGCGTCGACCGTGTCGAACCCGTCATCCTGGAGCTGGTAGGCGCGCAGCTTGTTGACGAGGCCGATGCCGCGACCCTCCTGCGCCAGATAGAGCAGCACGCCGCTGCCGGCGCGGGCGATCTCGGCGATGGCGCCGCGCAGCTGGTCGCCGCAATCGCAGCGCAGGCTGCCCAGGAGATCGCCGGTGAAGCATTCGGAATGGAGCCGCACCAGCACCGACCCCTTGGGATCGGGATCGCCGATGAGGATGGCGAGATGCTCGATGCCGCCGTCGCTGGGGCGGAAGGCGATGATGCGCGTGTTCTCGGCGTCGGCGAGCGGCACGCGCGCCTCGCTCACCGGGCGCAGCGCGCGCGCCGCCGTCACCTGATAGGCGGCGATGTCGCCGGCGTCGAGCAGCACGATCCCCTCGCGCTCGGCGAGCGTCGCGGCGCTGCGCTGCGGCAGCTCCCCCACCACCGCCGCCGGCAGCAGGCGCGCCAGCTTGACCAGCTCGACCGCGGCATCGGCGGTGCCCAGCGCCGCCGTCGCCGTCGCGAGCGGCAGCGGCTCGGTCGCGACCGCGCCGGGATCGGCGAGGTCGCGCAGGTCGCTCGCCTCGGCATCGGCGGCGACGCGCAGCAGCACGGCGCCGCCCGGCCCGCTCGGCGGCTCGGCGAGGCCAAGCGCCGCGGCGCGCCGCCGCGTCAGCACCAGCGACAAGGCCGCCCCGCTCAACGCCCGGAGCTTTGCCAGGCCGTCGGCATTCACCGTCTCCGCCGCTTGCGCCACGAGCGCCGTTCCGGCATCGCGCAGCACGACGAAGCCGCCGCGCCGCAGCTCCGTCACCGCGCGCTCGATCTGGCGCAGCGCGCGCGTCTCGTCGATGCGGAGCGCGGCCGGCTTGCGGTTCAGCACAGGGCCACTCCGATCTGATGTCCGACCATTCCCATAACCGTCTGCGTCAGCCCGGCGCCGGCGCATCGCCGCGGCTGCGCGCGGCGAGCCGGAGACAATCGGCAGCGAAGGAATAAGCCAAGAGCAGCAGCCCTCCAAGGCACAGGAAGCGTCCCATCAGCGGCCCGACCGGCGGCGCCAGCGCCGCCAGCATCGCAATGATCACGCCGACGCACACCCCCTTGCGCCGCCGGCTCGGCGGCAGCGGCGCGGCGAGCGCCGGCCACAGCCAGCCGCCGACAACGAAGATATAACGCATCGCGCCGATGGTCAGCACCCACGCGCCGGCTTGCCCGGTGCGATAAACCAGGGCCGAGAGAGCGAGCACGAAAAGCGCGTCGCTTTCCATGTCGAAGCGCGCGCCGAACCGGCTGGCGAAGCCGCTGCGCCGCGCCGCCCAGCCATCGACGCCGTCGAGCGCGAGCGCCGCCGCGGCGGAGGCCACCAATACCCCGCGCCCGGCCGCGCCGACGCGCAGGCCCTCGGCGAGGATGCCGACCAGCAGCGCCGCATAGGCGGCCCGCAGCAGGGTCACCCGGTTGGCGGGCCCGAAGCGCCGGTGCGGCGCGTGCTGGTCGAGACCGGCGAGCACCACCGCCGCGACGGCGCCATAAGCGACAAGCGCCGCGGAGAGGCCGTGCCAGCTCAGCCCGGCCAGCGGCATCAGCGCCAGCGCAACCAAAGCGAGCACGCCGCCGAGCAGCGCCAGCTGCCATCCAGCATCGATCAGCAGCGGCCGCGGCGACAACGGTTGCAAGATCCTCAATGGGCTGCCGGTCACGGCCTGCCCTCGTGGCGGGGCCGGGTGGCCGAAGGGCGGCCTGCGCGGCGCCGACAATGACGGCAAACCGCAGCGATCACAAGCTGCAACCCGGCATCGCCCGGCATGCTCGCGGAGAGTTGAAAGGCCATGCGTCACGGTTGCATATGGGTATCGGATACGCCAAGCGCCAGGCAGCGGGTCAGCACGACAGCGGCCGCCCGGACTGCTAGACTCGCGGCATGAGCAATCCATTCCCGAGCAGCCCGCCGCCGTTGCAAGACGCGCTGGCGCAGGACGGCTTCGCGTTCGTGGCCGCCGACCGCATGCGGCCGCTGCTGGCGCAGGCGGGCCCGCTGGCCGATTGGGACAGCTTCGCCGCGAGCTGGGACGATCTCGCCCTCGACACCTACATGGCCGATGGCGGCCGCTACCGGCGCCGCCGCCACGCGGTCTATGCGGTGGCGGCCGACGGCGCCATCGCCCGCCAGCCGCACCAGCCGCATTACCAGAGCCTCGACTACAACGCGCTCCACGGCGGCATCGAGCGCTGGTTCGAGCCGGTCGAGCCAGAGATCGGCGGCGGGGCGAGCCTGACGACGATCCTCGGCTTCTGCCGCAGGCTGTTCGGCGGTCTCGCGCCCGAAATCCGCGCCTGGCACGTCGAGCTGCACCAGTTCCGCATCGAGGCGCGGCCGGGCGAGGCGGGCCTTCCCACGCCCGAGGGCATGCATCGCGACGGCGTCGACTACGTGCTGGTGCTGCTGGTGCGCCGCCGCAACATCAAGCGCGGCACGACGACGATTCACGGCCTCGACCGCACGCTGCTCGGCAGCTTCACCCTCGCCGATCCGTTCGACGCGGCGCTGGTGCATGACGCGCGCGTCTATCACGGCGTGACGCCGGTCGAGCCGCGCGATCCTGCCGCGCCTGCGTACCGCGACGTGCTGGTGGTCACCTTCCGCCGGAAATGACCGGCGCCGTCATTTGACGCGGGCGGCGAGAAACGCGTCGATCGCCTGCCAGCTCGCCTCCGTCGCCGCGGCGTCGTAGGTCATGAAATGGCCGAGGCGGTTGGTGCGCGCCGGCAGCGGAAATCGATGATCGCCGCGATTGCGGCGAGTGTCGGCAAGGCTCGTGGCATAGGTTCCTTTTACGCGCTGCCGGCGCCATCGGCTATAGTGCGCGCCGCCGTGAGAGAGGGCCGGATGGACGACGAAACGAGCCTGTGGCGCAGCCTGCTGGCGCTGCGCCGCCACGACGGCGCCCGCGCCCGACCGGTGCTGGCGCCCGCCGCGCCGAGCGCGCATGCGGCGCTGATCGACCTTTACCTGCCGCTGGTCGAGGCGCGCGGACCTTATGCGGTCGCGCATCTCGGCCAGAGTCTCGACGGCCGCATCGCCACCGCGGCCGGCGCGTCGCGCTGGGTGACCGGCGAGGAAGACCTGCTGCACACCCACCGCATGCGCGCGCTCGCCGACGCCATCCTCGTCGGCGCCGGCACGGTGCGCCACGACGATCCGCAGCTCACGGTGCGGCGCTGCGTCGGCGATCATCCGGTGCGCGTCGTCATCGATGGCGAGCGCCGCCTCGGGCCCGGGCATCGCGTCTTCCAGGACGGCGCGGCGCCGACCCTGGTGCTGGCCGCGGCCGATCGCGTCCGATCGGGCGAGCGGCTCGGCCAGGCGGAGATCATGCCGGTGCCGCGCGGCGAGACCGGGCTCGCGCCGCGCGACATCCGCGGCACGCTCGCGGCGCGCGGGCTCGATTTCCTGTTCATCGAAGGCGGCGGCATCACCATCTCGCGCTTCCTCGTCGCCGGCGCGCTCGACCGGCTGCAGCTCACCGTCGCGCCGGTCATCCT
>Ga0185299_10004483_pt1 | contig 16849 bp, 14 predicted proteins | sample PaiPotPPA55metaG_FD_128002 | JGI IMG/M metagenome (GOLD analysis project Ga0185299, IMG submission 128002) | Iron sulfur acid spring bacterial and archeal communities from Banff, Canada, to study Microbial Dark Matter (Phase II) - Paint Pots PPA... ...
GGGCAAGTCGCGAGTCCCGCGCTCTATACACTTCTCCCATACCTCCCGCACCGAGGGGTCTGCTGATCTCATAAGGCCCGAGTTTTGTGCCATTGGTGAGAGCCATCAGTTCACGGATTATAGTCCTCCGTCCTCCGCACCATCTGGCCAAAAAGTCCGATCCTTCGGGATCAGCGTTGCTGTAGTTGCGCATCCCACCCAGTGAGTAGGGTCAGCGGTGACGCGGCGTTGGCCGGGAGTGAGTTGATCAGAAACCGCCCGTCCGGGGCGACGTCGTATTGCCAGTTCGCGATGCGCTCGGCCGCAATTCGTGTCTGAAACAGGACCCGCGGCGCGCCAACCGTCCCGGTTTTCGGATCAAAACTTACCGCGATCAATTTTCTATCCCACTGAATGAAAAAAATCTGTCTGCCGTCGCGGCTCCAGCGGGGCTGCGCGGCGGTTCCAGTGGAGACTTGTGTGCGCCGGCCAGGTCCAGGAAAAGGTTCCACCAGAATTCCACGCCCCGGCCCTACGTACACGACCCACTTTCCGTCCGGCGAGAATTTGGCTTCTACTCCTTCGGCAGCGAATGGCTCTATCTTGCGATCGCTTGGGGAGTAGACCGCCAAGGAAGGAAAAGGAAGCTGATCCGAGACGGTCATAAACATCAGTCGGCCGTCTGGAGACCAATCCTGAGGCCCCGCACGCACATCGCTCTTCAGGAGAATGTTCGGCGGCCCAGAGCCGTCGGCGGGGACCTCATAGCAGTCACCAGCTATACCTCCGGTGCGGTACGCAATTTGCTTCCCATCGCGAGACCACACTGGGTAGTGCTCGTCGCCGTTGCTAGTCAGACGCGTACTGATGCCGCGCTTTAAATCGTAGACGCGGATGAAGTGCTTGCCATTATGCTGGTCGTCAGACGAAACAGCCAGCAAGCGCCCGTCGGGGGAGAGGTTTGGATCTGCGTAACCGACGTCAGGGAGTTGGCCGGCTTCCTTACCGCTCTGGTCGTACCACACGAGTCTTGATGCTGAATCCGCTGCGGACTGAAAAACGAGGACCCCGTTCTGAGACACAGAAAATCCAAAGATTGCATAGGCTATTCGCTGCTCCAACTCCTGCTCGGTGAGCGGTATGGCGGATCCCGTGGTCTCAAGGCGGTCCGTGTCGAAGGGCTGTGCCATGAGAGTGCGAGCCCGCACATACAACAAGTGGCCAGAAGCAAAAAACACATTTCCCTGTAGCTCGGCGGAAACCAGTTTGCCTTCACCCGCCTCAAGAGAGCCTATATAAACGCCATCTCCCTGGGGATCTGCGGGACTGCTCCAATCTGCGAAGTAGAGGAAATGTTTGCCGTCGGGCAGGAAGAAGGGCCAGCGATCGGTCTGAATGCTGCCCTTGCGCACTATCCTGGTGACGGGAGTAGGAGTGCCGCCGCCAGCAGGAACTCGGTACAAGGGTCCCCTCAGCGAGGGCCCGAACACAATCGTGCCATCGCGATTCCACGTGCCTCCCCAGGCAAAGAGAGCATCGCAAAGAACCTGCACTGCATCGCTGGCGACGTCCACTGTTTTAAGCCGTGCGTCGGCAAAGAATCCTATCTGGCGGCTATCGGGGGACCAGAATGGAAAGCTCGCTCCCTCGGTGCCGTTGAGTTGCTGTGCACCGGAAGCCGAGAGGGCGCGCACCCATAGGGCTGTTTTTCCGTCCGATCCAAGGGCGACGAATGCCAACTGGCGACCGTCAGGCGAGACCGCGAAATTATTGGGAAGGAAAGATGAATTTGGCGGCGGAAGCAAAGACGCCCGCATCGGCTGGACCATTGGCGGCGTGCGAAAAACCAAAACCGCGAAGAGTCCAATCGCGCACAGCAAACAAATCGCCGCTAAGCCCCACGAGATGACCTGAGAGAGCTTTCGTCGGGTTGATAAATGATCCGTAGCTCCAGCTTGCGAGTCCCCCGCAGAAACCCACTTCAGCTCCATACACAAATCCCGCGCAGTCTGCCATCTCTCTTCCCGGTCCTTCGCAAGGCATCTCCGAATTGCATGATCCAGCGCTGGCGGAGTCATCGGCTTGATCGTGCTGATCGCCACCGGCTCTTTTTCGAGAATTGCCGAGGCCACGCTCAACTGGCTTTTCCCGGGAAACGCCCTCTGCCCTGAGAGCATCTCGTAGAGCACCGCGCCGAAGGAAAAAATGTCGCTCCGCGCGTCCACTTCCGTGCCTTCCACCTGTTCGGGCGACATGTACTGAAAGGTTCCAACGATGGATCCTTGTTCGGTTACTGGAGTCGTTTGCGTAGCGGCTGCGCTCAGAGTCGCCTCGCTCACTGCTGGCGCCGCCGATTTGGCGAGCCCAAAATCGAGGAGTTTCGCGCCCGTTGGTGTAAGCATAATGTTACCGGGCTTTAGATCGCGGTGAATGATTCCGCTGCGATGTGCCTTGTCCAGCGCGTCGGCGATTTGCGTGCCGTATTTCAGCACATGATCTAGCGGCAGCGTTCCCTTCTCCAGCCGTTTGGCGAGCGTTTCTCCCTCGACGCACTCCATGACGAGGTAATCCATCCCGTCCTGTTGACCAACGTCATAGAGCACACAAATATGCGGATGATTCAGGCTGGAAATGGTCCTTGCTTCACGTTCGAAGCGCTGTTTGCGGATTGGATCGCAAGAAAGGTGGGCGGGGAGAATCTTGATTGCGACGGTGCGCTCGAGCCGTGTATCGCGCGCACGGTACACCTCGCCCATCCCGCCCGCGCCAATCGCGTCCAAGATCTCGTAGGGTCCCAATCGAACTCCGGGGGACAGTGGCATTTACCCGCAATTCTACACCGAAAGGAGTTGGCTAAACCCAAGTGGCGCATGAGGGAATTCGCTCCGCGACCGGATACATCCTACGAAACGCCGACCAAACAAGAGCGAGAAGATTACTCGCGAAAAGTCGTGAAGTGTTTGCCAGAGATTCGGCAGGGTCCAATCCGCGATTGTGGCCGGGGCATCCGGAAGCAATCCAAATTGCGGTGCATCCATCGGTTGAAAAAATACCCGACCATTCGACTACGAACCGAAGGGCTGGGCCTTTCCACAGAGCGCTTTCGCAGAAACATTGGGGTTTTGCGCCGTTTTTGTCGGCCCGCTTCTGGAAAATCCCAAGACAGATACTACGTTTTTACTACGGTCGCCAAAAACCGAAAAAGAGCAGTCCCTAACTAATTGATTGAAAACGAAGTTGGCCCCCGGGCTAGATTCGAACTAGCAACCCTTCGGTTAACAGTTGCGGCGCTCATCTTTCACGCCGAATACGATGATTTGCTATCGTGTTGATTCTCTGCGCGATTACTTGCGGTTTTTATCCCTTCTGATTGCTATCAAGTGTGATGCTTATTGATGGAAGGTGGGCACAAAATTGGGCACAGTTTGCGGGGCTGAGAACCTTAGCTTTTCTTAACATCTCGGCTATTACGGCACTGCCCGCCAGAATTTGCAGCTCTTCGGCACGTTGATGGTAGTGGGCGTCATAGCTGGGCTCACCGTTGATCTCCTGCTGCAGCGCGGCCGCCGCGGCGTAACGCGGGACCTCGCTCTCGCGGTAACTGTACCTCCCGTCATTGCCATAGTGGGCTGCTGGTTGGCGCTAGGCTCGTTTCGCGCCGTTGCGGGCTACTTCAGGTCGAGCTTCGAACTGGCTCGGGGATACAGCGTCGCAATGTCTCTATCCGGACCGCGGGTCGAACTAGTTGCGGCCCTTGAGGCTACGGTTCTAGTCGCAGCGTTGCTCTTCCTGGTGAAACTACAGGACCGCTCAGGGGCATCAACCCCATAATGGCTAGCGCGGCGACATAGCGGATGATTCCTCCACGCAACCGGGAGTGAACGAGCAGTATCAGCGAAGGACACAACAGCAGGGTCTCCGGAAACCGCAACTGATGGAGGTCAAGAGTCGAAAGACCAACAAAAACAGAAAAACCGGCAAGATTTCGCAGCGGGAAACCGCCGCGAAAGAACACATCCCACAAGATCAAGACGAGCAAAGCCCAAAAGCCAGCTTGAAACGCCAAACCTTTCGCCAAGTTATTCCCAATATCGAATGGAAACAGGAGATAGGAGAGCGGTCCATACGTCCACGCGATGTCCCGCCCCATCACTAAGTGGTGAGCGGCTGCGTAATTCAGTGCGAACAACCAGGTATTATCAACGTCCCTATGGTCCGGCGCCCAATATTGGATCGGGCACAAGACCAAACCTAGATACAGAAACAGCCCCCACCGCAAAAGAACGCTAACGCGCTTGCTGAGCAGCACCTGAGGGAGCTTGAACACGCAGTCATGATACTGAAGGCGGGTGGACTTTGGTACGATGGCTTGCATATCCGGCGGAGAAAAGTGAAGCACAGGTGCCCTTTCTGTGGTAGCGAAAATGTTAGGCACTCCGGTATGCGTGGTCCGTTTGATCGACTGCTTCGGTTGTTCCGTGTCCGCCCTTATAGATGCCGAGAATGTGACCGCCGCTTCTACGCAAGGCAAAAGCGTCCCGATACTTGAAATCTCTGGCTAGCACACCTGACACAAACCAGCCGCTGCCGCGTCAACAGGAGACGTGAACACGTAAGGAAGCCATAAGTCGGGGCGCGGCAAGTTTCCAAAAGCTCGAAACATTGTTCCTGGACACAGATAGCCGCCTTCGGAAGAGTAACGCAGTCGAGCACAGGACCGGCATCTCCAAGTGATTTGCCTGACTCTGTTTGACCATCCGGAAAAGCTGTCCCACTCCCAGCCGTAGACGTAACGGCGCGGCGTGTCACAGCGCGGGCAAAGCAGGAAGAGCGCCCGACCACCGTTCCGTGGCAGCGTGCGCCAGGCGATGCGTAGAACTGAAACACTGCCGTCGTTTCGCTTCAGCTCGACATAGTCGTCCGTCACACGAGAATTGCTCGGCTCAACATAGCGCGCCAGCCGCACAGCTTCTTTGATTTCGTCGTCGTGTCTCTCATCCTTCCAGACCAACAGATACGGGATTTTTCGCGGATCGTTGAGATTGCTTCGCACAAGCCATGCGGGGATGACGGGCATGTTTTCGCAGTTGAGTCTCGCCCAAAAGCCAAGGAAATGACCATGTGATCCGCGCCCCTGTTTTTGGTGCTCCACCGTCTAATCCCCCTGATTATTCTTTCCAACAAAATCCCAGTTACGGGGTGCGTTTGCAAAGAAAGCGTCAAGGTCCGCACGCCTAAATCTCCAGCGTTTTCCGATGATTTTGCCACTGATTTCGCCGCGTTTCACGTATTCCCGCACTGTTCTTGTGCTCAAACGCAGCACTTCCGCCGCTTCGCGCAACGTGAGCAAGCGATCTCCAATCGCCGGCGCCGCGTCGGTTTTTGACTTTATGCGCGTTGTCATTGCGGCTTTCCTTTCGGCTGCCAGCGTTCGAGCCACTTCCGATATTCTTCGCCGCACTTCGGCGGGTGAATCTTCCTGCCATCGCCTACGTTATAGCACGCGGCACAGTGCGGCGAACCGCAGGCGGCCAGTCCAGTCCGCAAAGCTTCGAGGATCGCGGGCTTCGCCTCGCGGATGCGGGCCAACAACGTATCGTCCAGAGCGCGCTTCGGCTTCAAACAGAGGGTGTCCCCCTCGACCGCGACAATCACGCGGCGTCGCTGAAGTTCAGTCAAAATTTCAGCGGCTTGGCTCATAGCCGCAGCTCGCCATTGTCCTCGAAAGCGTCAAAGGTGTTCACATCCGAATGCTGAGCATCTTTGGCTGTGGGATTACCGTTAAGATCTTTGTTTTCAATTGGTTGCTCAAAGGTGCTCATCTGCGCATCTATGGGGTGAGCATCTTTGGAGCGAGCATCTTCGAGCCGCCACTCCCACCGCCCCTGATAACCGTTCTTGCTTGCAATCACCAACAGCTCTTCTTTTGCTCGCCGTACCGTCATCCACGACCATCCTGCAGCTTTGGCTTCCCCCTGAATTTTCTTCACCGCAACTGGGCCATCCGCAAGAAACGCTTTGAGCCATTCCCTCGCTTCGCGCCTCTCACTTTGGTCTTGCTGCATATCGACGTTGCCGAGTACCTCGTTCGCATCCAAGGCAACCGCACCTGGCTCCCAGGCGAGACGTGGCACGTTGTTTTGTGTCTCGATACGAAAAGCAAGTCCGCCCGCGTGTGCACTTAGGTTTTGCTTGACCGCAAGCAACAGTCTGCGGTCCCCATCTTCCGGGTCAGAAGCGACCGCCCACACAGCGCGCGCGGCAGCCGCGAAAGCAATCGACGAGATGGCCCGATAAATCGCCGCTCCCGCGGATTTGCGGAGATGCGTGACGCAAAGCACTGCGACACCGAACCGTGCAGCAAGCGCCGCAAGCGGAGCAAGTATGCCCCGCACTTCCGCATTGGAGTGTGAATCCACGCCGCCGAGATAAGCGCTGATCGGGTCAATCACGATGAACCGCACCTCTGAGTACTCGCGGAGCGCCCCTTCCAGGGTTGCGATATCGGTTTCGAGATTGAAAGTCCTTTCTGTGAGCGAGCCGTTTGTGAGTTGCACGCGCACAGCTTCAAGAATGTGCACGCGAGAAACATCTGCCCCGGCCGTATCCCAGCGCGGGCGAATCGTGTCCTCCGCATCATCCTCTGCGCTTAAGAAGATTACGCTTCCAGCTTCACTCGTCGAGCCATCAGGGAAAGATGTGCCGCGAGTCACGCGGGACGCAAGGTCCGCTGTCAGAAGCGACTTCCCGAGGCCGGGATCACCGATGAGAAGCGTTAGCTTGCCTAGTGGGATGCGCCCCGGCCAGAGCCAACGGAGCGGCTTAGGCGCAATATCACTAAAGCAGCGCAGCACAGCGCCGGGTTGTGGGTTAGGAGTTCCCGCCGTAGGTTTCCACTCCGTTGTGCGGGTCTGCTCAAGAAGGGCATCGCGCGCTCCACCCATCGCAGCCCATTCGCTCAAGTCCTTGGCGTGGGCAAATTCCAGCACCTTGACGAATTCCGCTTTCCCGGAGAGGGAAGCAGCAACTTGCTGCGCGTGTTTGCGGCCAGCTTCGTCCGCGTCCGCAATGATGGTGATTTGCTTTCCGCGCAGATATTCGGAGTATTCCTGGCGCCACTTCCCCGCACCTCCCGCATTGCACGTCGCCACGATGCCCAGAGCGCGGGCCGTCTCACAATCCTTTTCGCCCTCGCAAATGAGCAGAGACTTTTCTGCGAGCACATCAGGAAGCCGGTAGGGAACGCGACGGGCGCCGTTCAGATTCCAGTGCCAGCCGCCCTTTCCATCAGGCCGTCGTCGCTTAAAGTCTTTCGGCTCGTAGCGCACAACCTGAAAGAGCAGCTCGCCCTTCTCGCCTCGGTAGTCGTACTCGGCCACGATGCGTGGTACGGCGCCGTTATCGCTGAAAAGTTCGCGTGGCTCGATTCCCAGTGCGGCACAGACCGCCTCGAAAGAACACCCAGCGAAACACTTCAGGAGGATGTTTCCGTTGCGTTCGCAGACAGAGAGCGACGGTTTTTTGTCCTCATGGGCTGGGCAGCGCGCCTGCCAACCATTCCCATTGCGCCGCACACCTTGGAGCCCTGCTAGAACTGCTTCCAGGTTCATCGCCGCTCTTCTCTCGCAGGAACGGTGTTGCGTTCGATGAATTGCACGATCGCGTCGGCGGGGATGCGCACGGCCCGGCCGCAGTTCACACGCGGAAGTTTGCGCTTGGCGAGCCACGCCCTGACGGTGCAAATTCTAACGTTTAACGCCTCGGCTGCTTCAGCTACAGTAAGTAGGTTTCTCATCTCTCCCTCAGTCGCGCACGATGTGATTTCTTGTGTGCACGTACGCAAGGTTCGCACACCAAGGTGTGTCGTACCCTGTGCTGTAGGATGGGTATTTGCGTGGAAAGATGGGTATTTTGTGCGGCTAGAGGTTCAGACGGAGGGTTCCCTTACGTGTGCCGCTTTGAATCAGCGCACTCTGAGCTTCTTTACTTGTCCTCCACATATCTTGCCAACGGCTATTCGGCGTTTCGAGCCGCTCCAGGACGTTGTCAATGGCGACATCTGGGGTTACGTTCTCGTGCGCCTCATGGAGAATCTGGATCATCTGAGCCTGCCGTGGCGTTAGCGCGTAAGTCTCTCCGCGAATGGCAACAGTGCGATAGTCCTCGGTGTGATCGAACCGGATGGCTTCCGCATTCGTGGACTTGCTCCCTTCCGGGGTACCGAGGGCCTCAGATATCCAACCACGCCTTCCGCCAATAGCCGTCAAAACGTCTCCGAACTCGGCTACAGCGTTATCCTGTTTTGCTTTCACGTCCTCTGTTGGAGGAGCTGGTACCGCGAGCGTGGACATGCCTTCCGTATCTTGCGTTGATTTCGCGTTGTTCTGAACGCTCGAAGATTCCACAAGTGCTCTCCTCTCAAGCCGTGAGCAAAACGTGGCCGAAGCCTCGCAGACGCGAAGTATCACTCCGCCTTCATAGGACGCTGCAAAAAGCTGATCGCTGTTGTTTTCCAGCAAGTCGCGGTAAAGCCGATGGAGCCAAAAATCTTCGGGATCGGTATCTTTTGGAGAGCCGAGGGCAAGGCCGGCCCGCGATGTAAGAGCGCGAGACCGTGCCTGAAAATTTTCACTCACCCCATCGCTGTACGTCCACAGGCCAGTCTCGGGCGCCTTAAGCAAACAGAAACAACCCTGCTCAGGCTTTTCCCTTTCCCAGACTACCGGGTGCTCCTTATAGTCACAGTAGGCGCGCAGCAACCGATCTTTCGGCGCCGCTCGCTCAAGTCGCTCCTCCTCGCGTGCGAGTTGCTCAAATTCATTACTAAAGTATTTCCAGAGGTCACTTTGGCTGCCCACCGTCGGCGAAGAGAGTTGCGCTGAGTTCGCGTTGTTCTGAGTGCGGGAAGATTCTGCCTCGGAGTAGTCTACCCAAATTTTGCGCAGCCCTTTTTGCTCAGCCTCAAGGGATGCCTCAGTGACGACGTGTAACGAGCCGGGCAACCAGTCAGGCAGGTTGATCGCGAGACGGACCAAACCGCTGCCGACGATATGGCCGCGCGCCTCCTTGGCCTTTTCCAGCCGTGACAGCACTTCAGGTACAGTTTTAGACCAAAGCCAGTCATCTTCGCCATCTATGCGGCCTTCAATCTGGCGTTCGACGATTCTGACGAGTTCCGTAAGCAGCCCTTGTATTGCGAGAACGTGAACGCGCTCTTCTGCTGAAGGATTAGTTTCTCCCGCTCGACCATGGCTTTCAGAAATCGAATATCGTCTGCGTTCCATGCGATCTTGGGCCACTTGAAGCCGATACGTTCTGCGTATCCGTCTGTGTGGATTGGGCCAGCGTTGGCGACCAAGAAAAATGTTGCGGGAAAACCATATTGGTTAAGGATGGGAACGGCTTGCTGGAATTGGCATCGCAGTCCGTCGTCGAAAGTCAGAGTTATGAGTGCTGGTTTGTCCATGATGCGCTAATGGAACCAAACTGTCCGCTGCTCGCACGGCTTAGTATCCGGCCGGTTTCCAGTGACAGAAGGGACACTCAGTACATCCAGACTCACCCTCCGCTCCACCTGAGAAGATGTCGCCTTTCGTTCCGCCGCTCGTCGGGAAATCGACCCTCATCGCGCCGCCCTCGCGCACCTCTCTGGTGTGCGATGTGAACGCGCGCCCGCACTTGCAAGGGTTTGCAGCGTCGCTCTATCGTGCCGTTGAGGCCGTCCCGCTCTTGTAGCCCGATGCAGTGATCGAAACGCATTCCGTTTTCTGAGCGCATAAAAACCTCTCTGGCGGCCATCTTACTACGTGGCGAACAAAAGCCAAATGTCAAAACTGGCAGTTTCAGGCGAACAGCAGGGGTCTGACGGTCAGTCAGGCTTAAGGCTTGAGGCGCCCTTGCGCACAACGATGGCATGGCTTGCGATGACACGGCAATTGCCCATTCTAGGTAAAGTTGTTCCCGTGGAGCGACCGCAGAGCCCCCGTAGCCTGTCAGGGTAAGTCATAATCAGCGTAATACTGTCTCTGTGCTATGCCCAGAGTGGCACTCCGTATGCTATTCTCCACTTCTGCGGTACCTCCCCGCGCCGCCTCGACTGAGAGGAAACACTAATGAAGAACCTCATGGTTCGTTTGTGGAAAGAAGAGGAAGGGCAGGATTTGACGGAATACGCGCTGCTGCTCGTCCTGCTCTCCTTGGCAGCTATTGCGACCCTGGGCACGTTGGCAAGCGCAATTAACAGCGTGTTCAACCAAGCTGCAAGCAACCTAACCGCGACTTAGTTTTTTAGGCTTTGCTATTGGGGTATTGGAACCACGTTCCAAAACCACGGCGAGTCAAGAGAATAAACCCCGCCGTGTCGTATAACTGAGGCAACTAGGTCGCAATCAACAGCTTCGCGTGCCCCAATTGCGCACGTCAAGCAGCGCGAGCCCGGCGGTTTCTAGCATGCTCAGGGAGGAAACGACGTTCAAAATCAACACACAGCGCAGGGCCACTTTACCGAGTTTCGCACCACTGCGCAGTTTTCCCGCTTCAACATAATCGTCAGAGACCGATGAGCACGTTCCTCCTGTTTATTCCAGGATTTTCGTGCCCCTGGCGGTGGTGCTGCACGTGCTTGCAATACGGGCCATTTCCTGGGCAGCGTCCTTGACATAGACTAATCGACCTCAACCGTTCGGCTCTTTCCCGAAGGCCACGCCTGAGAGATTTTGTGACGCTGCCCTGTGAGGTAACTTGCCGGACACGGCTGGACCTTTACCGCTTGACCCCGCGCAATTGGGCACGCGAAGCTGTAGGTGTATTTAGTCGCCTCTTAACGAACCCACGGCGGGGTTTTTCTCCTGACTCGTCGTGGGTTTAGAACCTTCTACGTTTTGGTTCGAATCACACCAATCCCGATTCGTTTGCGTTGACGCTCCTGGCATTTCAATCGCGCCTTTTCTGCCTCGTCTTTTGTCTTGAACGGTTTTGACAGTGGAGTCAGTTCAGGACCGGCGTACTTGAATAGGAACCAGTGTTCAATAGTTTTTCCCATTCGGGATTTATAGCACGGTTAGGACGATGTGAACGCTACAAATGCTGTCCGCCCCTCTGTCGGAGCCCGCACCGTGAGGATTTACAGCGTTCACTCCTCTAATTTGTGCTCCTCGATCTTGTTGTAGAGCAGGCGGCGATTGATTTGCAGCCGGTTTGCTGCATCCGACTTGTTTCCTTCGGATTCCTTGATTGCCTTTTCGATGTTTTTCCAATTCGGCAATGGACTTGTGAAATGGCAGCGAAAGCAGATCAATTTCCATCTGCTCCCGCTCACGTTGGCCATTGCTAGCGGTCTTGGCGGGAAAGTGTTCCGGCATCAAGACCCGGCCCCGTGCCATTAACACCGCCCGCTCAACCATGTTTTCGAGTTCTCTGACGTTGCCTGGGTAGAAATAGTTCTGCAGCGCCAGAATCGCATCGTCCGAGAATCCGACGGCGGGCAGCTCGTTCTTACTGCTGTACGCCTGCAGGAAACGCCCTGCCAAACGCACGATGTCGGACTGGCGCTCTTGCTGGCGGTCGGCAAAGCATCGAGCCACGCCTTCTGTATCATCCGTTTCGGGCTTAACGACATCAAAAGCTGAAGATCAAGCCTCCCTCGCTTCGGAGGTCTCTCCACTCATGTTGATGAATCCCCTCAAACAGCGGGAACTCCGGCACGGCCGTGTTGGCCCGCGTGCGGTAGAGAGATTGTTCGTAGGAGAAGGAGACCCATTTGTTCAGTTTGTAGTTGAGAGTACCCACGGTCATGTCGCTGCGTGCGCGCGAGCCAGTGGGCGCAGCCTTCAGCAAGTCGTCGGTATTGGCCTGATCCGTGCCATACAGCATGTACAAGGACCAACCGGCATTGCGGCCTTCCGGGTCGAGCCCGAACCAGCGGGAAATCGGGAAGCCGAGTTGGGCAAAGCCACCTCTCGCCCGCACCGGGCGCTGCGGGGCGGTGACAGCCGTGCCGCTGCTGTTGGTCCCGAAAATCACAGCGGAAGAGCCGTCGATCGACAGACCTTCGGCGGTATTGGTCAGCCCAAAGACGTCGTTATAATTAGAAAAGAGTTGTCCGCCAAAATAGTAACGCAGATCACTGCCGCTGTAATACTTACCAATCAAGGTAAGCGCGCGAGTGGGCAATTGCCATTCAAAATCCCAGCCGTTTGTCGGGCTACTGACGTCAGCACCCCTGGGGAACGCCGCTTTGTAGGCTGCGGGAATGGCGGAACCCAGAACGATGGCTGTGCGATTTCCGTGCTCGAAGCTGAAGATGAGCTGTGCGGGAGCGACGCCCGGCGCGTGATCCAATCGCCATTGCCCCACAAGCCGGCCCTCCACTTGCGGCGAGTCACTGTCCGGACCCTGCCGTTCGCCGTAACCCAATTGGTTGGAAAGATTGGCAGCCGAGGGTGTAAGGCCAATCGCCGGCAAGACCACGGCTATTTCCGGCATCAATTGGAAGCCGCCAAAGTCGTGCGTGTACCCGAACCGCATTTGCGGTGCGCGCTCCCACAGAATGCCAAAGCCGATTCCCACGCCGGTGGTTTCCAGGATATTCGGCAGAGTCGAAGACGTGAACGGCGTCCAGTCCTGACCAAATAGGAAGGAAAGGGTGTCCTTCTCGCCTGCCTTGTAGTCCAGACGGCCATACGCCAATCGGATCGACGGGTTGTATGAACGAATTGACGACAGGTTCCGGTTATCGGAACGGTTGAAATTGCCTTCAAAGTCGAACTCCAGTTTTCCAGTCACGGTGAGATTGGAACTGGGATCAAGCCACTCGAAATTTGTGCCAAGACGAGTGGAGCGCGCTTTCACGTGAAATTCTGGTGCAGTCGTGGGACCGGTGTCGCCCAAAAATCCGGGGAGTGGGAAATCATCGCCTCCGGGCGACGAACTATCGTGAACGAAAGTCGCCTTCAGGAAGCCGTAAGGTGTGATTCCCAGGCCGGCAAGCTTGATCGCTGGTTTGAGTTCGCCCTTCGCGATCCCACCCACGGGGAATACCCGGATTGGATTGGCCGCGGAAAGCGTGGTCGGTGACACGGAACCGGCTTGCTGAGCAGGTGCCTGGGCATCCGAGTTCGAATCCGCCATTGCCGCGTTGGGGTCCGCGCGTGGCGTAGAACCGACGGCGGGAGCTGCAGGACTTGTAACTACACCCGTTGCCGCGCTTTTCGGCACGCGATATACAGCCGGAATCAAAGCAGGACCTGTAGCGCTAGTGGTCGAAGCCGTCGCGATCCCCGGACCGTCCTTCATGTGGTCGTAATCGGCTTGTGAAATTACTCCCTTTGTAATTAGCAACTTTGCCAATCGATGATCTGCGTCGCTGGCAGATGTTGCTTGGATTATTTGCGTCACTTCTTCAGCGGAGAGAATGCCCTTTGCCTGTAAAACACGCACGAGCGCGGTTGGGGTCGGTTGGCTGTTACTCTGGTCCTGAGCGAATGCCAGCGTTGACCAGATCAAGAACGCCACAAGGCACGCTAGTGAACACACCACAAACCCTAGTTGTTTCCCGATCATCGAGAATACCCCCTGTGACCCACAGTTATCGCGTAGGTCAGTGAACATACCTGAACGGGACCCGAAACGTCCCGTTCTTATACGCCTCTCTTGCAGATGTCAAGAATTCCTTTGTAATTTTGCGTCCTACGGAAGCGTTGAGGTGCCGCGCCCCGACAGAATACAGTTTTTCTCGTATTTCCTGGGCGGCTTTGGAAAGACCCTGGAGGAAGGAGAACCAGATCTCCGAATCAAGATTAACGGCGATGATGTCTTGCAGAAGTTTTCTATGCGAAGCAGAGGGCGGAAAAAGTGCGTAGACAAACGAAGCCTAAAAGGCCGCAAAGGCTTCGATACTCAAATCATTCGTCCATCGAGCACGTAGCCAGCACCCCGCACTGTGTGCAAAAGTTCAGGATTCTCAGGATCCGCTTCGATCCGCTTGCGCAGGCGCCGAACACAGACATCCACGCTGCGGTCGGTAACAAACTGATCGGCGCCCCAAACCGTATTCAGAAGCTGTTCTCTAGTAAAGATAACATTGGGATGTGAGCAGAAGTGGCAAAGAAGCCTGAACTCGAGAAGGCTCAGAGGCACGACCTTGCCTGATTGTGTGACGCGGAGCGAATCTGTGTCGATCGTCAGACTGCCCTGCTTTAAAACCTGACCCCGGCATCTGGGCGGTTCAACTCGCCGGAGCAGTGCCTTGATGCGGGCGATCAGTTCGCGCGGGGTGACGGGTTCCGTAACGAAACCATCGGCACCCATCTCTAGGGCTGACACACAGTCCGCCTCTCCACGACCCGCGTTGAGCACCAGAATCGGAAGTCGATTAAGCCGCACGTCCCTTCGGACCGCACCGCAAATCTGGAGCCCGGACATTCCTGGAAGGAAAAAATCGAGAACCAGGAGGTCTGGAGTAGCCTTCTTGAGCTCTGTGAGACCACTTTCACCATCGCGAGCAGCCGTTATCTGGAAACCTGCACTACCCAGTTCGTCGCAGAGAAGTACGAGGGTGTCTCGTTTATCCGCGATCATCAGAATGCTCTTCATATGAAACTCTTAGAGAGATTCGCCACGTACCGCAGGGAGCGTTTCTAACACATGCGCTACATCAATAATCTCAGCGAGTCTTCGTCTAGCAACAGCCACTCGAGGGCAGCCCCTCTCCTTTCGCCGAAGGGCCAAACGCTTCTTGTGGAATTGGAGCGCCATGCAGGGTTAGCCAGCAGCGCCGAAACACATTGAGGAGTACGAGCACGACGCCGGTCACAAATATGGCCATCAGCACGGAATCGAGATAGCCCTGCACGCGGAAACCCGGCTTGGCCGTCAGCGGCCAGAATATATTCTTAATCGAAAGCACACCAGCGGTCAGCGTCGTTACGCCGACAAAGAGCATGGGCAGAAATGTTATCCAGGCGTACCGCGCCTTGCCCATATTCACAAGAAAAGCTGTGCCAACCGCCAACGCAATCGTTGCCAGCAACTGATTTCCGGTGCCAAACAGTGGCCACAATGTGGAGATGGAGCCCGTATAGATGAGATAGCCCCAAGCCAGTACCACAAAGAAAGTAGTAACGAGATTTCCGGGAAGCCAGGCGTTATTGGCGAATGGCTTGTGAACTTTCCCGAGTAATTCCTGCAAAACGTAGCGCGCCACGCGCGTACCGGTATCGATCGTCGTCAGTATAAACAACGCTTCGAACATGATTGCGTAGTGATACCAGTAACCCATCAACCGCGTCATGCCGGGAATCCCTCGAAAAATCTGCGCCATGCCCACGGCCAGCGAAACCGCTCCGCCTGTGCGCCCGGCCAGGTTTTCGCCAACCGCGCTTGAGAAAAGGTCCAAGTTTACCGTGTGCAGACCCAGACGCGCGAAGGCGTCGGGCGGAACATTAATTCCAAAATAGTCACCGGGGAACAGCGAGCAGGCCGCGATTAGCGAAAGCACCGCGACCAGACTCTCGGCAACCATCGCACCATAACCGATGAACCGCGCATCCGTTTCCTTATCCAACATTTTCGGAGTGGTACCCGAACTTACCAGCGAATGAAACCCTGAAATCGAACCGCACGCAATAGTTACGAAAAGAAAGGGAAACAACTTCCCTTTGATGATCGGACCTCCTCCGTGAACAAACTCCGTGAACGCAGGAAAGCGAATGTCCGGATGCACAACGAAAACTCCTATGACCAGCAACAGAATCGTGCCCAGCTTCACATAGGTCGATAAATAGTCGCGAGGTTCAAGTAACAGCCACACCGGCAGCACCGAAGCAACGAAACCATAAAGCGCCATCAGGTAGGTGATCTGATGCGCGTTGAAGGTGAGCAGCGAGGCCCATTGCGTCTGTGCGAACCAGTGGCCTCCTGCGACGCTGGCGAGCAAGAGGACAACTCCAGCCGCACTTGGGACTCCCACTTTGACCTGGCCGGGAGTGCTCTTGAACATGTAGAGGCCCATAAAGATGGCAATCGGAATAGTCATGCCAATCGTGAAGACACCCCAAGGACTGTTGGAAAGCGCGTTGACCACCACAATCCCAAGTCCCGCCAGCGTGACCAGGAGGATCAACAGAATCGCGAACATCGCCACCAAGCCAGTGAACGAACTGACCTCGGTGCGAGCGACATCTGCCAGGGAACGTCCTTTGTGGCGAATCGAAGCAACCAGGACGGTAAAATCATGCACGCAGCCCGCGAGCACCGCTCCAATCAGGATCCAAAGAAAACCTGGAGCGAAACCGAACTGCGCCGCAAGCGTGGGGCCCACCAAAGGACCGGCCCCGGCAATCGCGGCAAAATGATGACCGAATAGAACCCACTTCGGCGATGGTACGTAGTTGTGTCCATCTTCGTAAGCATGAGCTGGTGTGATTCGCCGATCGTCCAGAACCAGGGCCTTCGCAGCAATGAAGGCGCTGTAATAGCGATAGCCAATCACATAAACGCAAAGCGCCGCCAAGAGAATCGGAAAGGTGTTCACGAACTTACCTCATGCTGTGATCTCGAATCCCAACCACACCGAGCGAGTCCCTGAGGGTCGAATACTCTAGAGCTTCTATCACAAGTAGCGGCAAACGACTTCAGAATCTTACCAAACGCCTCTCGGCCAAAAATGACTTTACAAACCACGCATTCCGTATCATGCCTATTCTCGGCGGCGATATAGGTCGCAAACGGCGGATAACCCCTCCGCGAACACCGTTCACTCCTCTAATTTGTGCTCCTCGATCTTGTTGTAGAGCAGGCGGCGATTGATCTGCAGCCGGTTTGCTGCATCCGACTTGTTTCCTTCGGATTCCTTGATTGCCTTTTCAATCAA
>Ga0185299_10004487_pt1 | contig 16835 bp, 12 predicted proteins | sample PaiPotPPA55metaG_FD_128002 | JGI IMG/M metagenome (GOLD analysis project Ga0185299, IMG submission 128002) | Iron sulfur acid spring bacterial and archeal communities from Banff, Canada, to study Microbial Dark Matter (Phase II) - Paint Pots PPA... ...
GGGAGGCGAACGACTGCGTTGTCGTTACGGACAACGAAAAGCACTTTCCCGGCGTGAACCTCCTCAATCCGCTCGGCTCGGCGTGATCTCAGGCCTAACGTTAGGACCGATTACAAGGAAACATGGTCGCCAGGGACGGAGTTGAACCGCCGACGCCAGCCTTTTTAGACTGGCGTTAATCAGTATTTGCAACGACATCGCGCACGCACGATCAGGAGGGAGCAATGCCGCCGCCGATGTTCTGAAGTTACGTTCGCTGACCTCGGCCTTCGCTCTCCCCTAAACGTACCGTCCTCCGGACGTCACAGGGCCTCGCTACAGCCGAGGCGCAGCGAACGAAAGAACTAATGATGTGGGGGGCCAAATTAGATGATCAAAGTGGGCCAAGTCCGGTTGACGGAATCACCGTATCATCTCCCCCTCCGACCCCCTCTCATTCCTTGCCGTCCCGTTTGGCCGTGTCGTGACAGGGCAGCGGCAATGATGTTTGCTTTTCCCAAACTGATCCCCTGGCTCGCCGCAAAGCCGCAATTGGGCTTGGCGCTGCGTCTCCTTTCGTGGTAGGATTTTCCTGCCGATGGTAACTCACAATCCCACACTCGAATACCTGACTACGACCAAGATCGGCGAGAAGGGCCAGCTTACTGTTCCCAAACAGTTCCGCGAGGATCTTGGGTTGGGACATGGTGCGCCCTTTGCGGTCTTGCGCCTAGGGGATGGTCTCATCCTTCTGCCGGAACAGCAGCGCTTTGAACAATTGTGCCAACAAGTAAGCTCAAGTCTGACTGCCGCAGAGTTGACATCGGGCGACCTCCTCGCGACACTCCCCGAGGCCCGCAATCGGGTTTACGCACGCCGCTACGGGAAGAAGGCACCAGCCACCGCCCTCCGGCGCCGTTCTCGAAGCTATCGCGGAAAGTGACCGGGCAACGCAGAATCCGCCTCTTCCTCGATTCAAACGTCCTAAACGGAGGAATCCTTTCTCCCTGGGGACTCGACAAGGCCACGTTGTCGCTTTGTGCCGCGAAGGTCTGTAGGCTGGTTCTGGCCGAAGTAGTCCGCGATGAAGTCGAAGAGAACCTACTCCTTCATGCAGAACTTCTGCCTGCCCTCGATGCCGACCAGTTGATTGAAGATTACCGACACCTCATCAAACTCACCAACCCCGAAATCGTTCCCTACCCCGACAAGGACTTGGTTCGTTTGAATCGGCACCTGATCCGCCACGCAGCCGATGTCCCGGTCCTCCTGTCAGCCATGGCCAGCAAACCAGATTGGCTGCTTACCCACAATACGAAGCACTTCACGAACGCCGTCGCTCAACGGACGTCGGTGCGCATTGCCACGCCAGCAGAGTTCTTTCGGGCGCTGTCGGCGTTATTCCGGTAGAGACAACGTCACCGAACAGATTCGCCGATCCGCGGACACCGTTGTCTAATTTCAACTTGACCCTTTCCGGAAGCCGAACATTTGACGAGTCCAGCCGACTGAATCAAATTTGCAGGAAAGACTCCGTGAGATCATTCAGCGGGGCAGCAGTTCCGGGCGGAACTTTCCTTCGACCACTGCCTCACTCAGCATCGCACTTAACAGCGCGATCCTTCTCTGCGCAGTCAGAGCGTTCGACTTGGAGAATCTCTCACTGAATAACAGCTTGGCAAATTCTTGACCATTGGACTCGTAAAGCAGGCTTCTTCGGATGCCGATTCAGTGTGCCGAAGGTCAAACCCCGACTCCGGCAAAACTCGCTGCGTCGCATTCCGCTGCTGACGAACTCCGTCACCAACTGTTGAACTTCCGCTCGCGTAAGGCGACAGGCACCACCAACTTCTTTCTACAATCATCGAGCTACTTACAACTCTTTGCTGAGTCCGAAAACGGCAGGATCGTCTGAAATCCGCAGCCCCAACCACAAGTGTGCGTCAGCGATGCGCTGGTCAATGCCTGAGCCCTTGCCAACCGTTCCGGCTGGTCTAGCATTAAATTTTTACCTCATTATTTATTCAGGTACTTAAAAGGTTAGAGCGCAAAATCGTCGAAATGCTGCGCTCTTCAATGAGTCGCAGAGCGGAAAGTTGATGACATTCAATAGGATGAAGCTTTGAACGACGGGTGCGGAGTGTGTTGTTCCACCCACGATAGAAGGCATTGCGCGCTGCGAGGGAGGTTTAACAATTCCTCCTAACTGATTGAACAATGGTGGCCAGGGACGGAGTTGAACCGCCGACGCCAGCCTTTTCAGAACTCATCGTTCCAGTGTTTCCAACAACTTCAATGGTTGCCGTGGGACTGCCAAACACTGGAAAATACGGCAAGGTCGGGAGGATCGTGGGTGATTACCGTGGGTGATTCTGCGATCCGAAGCACTGCGAAATTTCGCTCATCCCAAGCCACTCAATCCGTGAATCCTGTGATGGAGGTCTTACTCCCAGAAGGTCCCGTTCTACGGCCGACTTCTCGTTCCTAATCCGCCCAACTTCCGCGAAGCCCGTTTCTGGCCAACTTCCATTTTTCCAACCATTTTCCAATAATCCCATCCTTCGTGACGATTACCAGCTGCTATCCAAATTGGGTAGTGGGTCAGCAAGATTTCCACAGGTGATGCATTGCTACTGAATCCGTGGCATGATGTTCTCATGCCGAAGAAAGCAATACCGAAGCGCGACTTCATGGAAGTTGCACGGTCGGTTGTAGAACACGCGATAGGTGAACGAATGGACGGGAATCCTCTTCCCGATCCTCCGAAAGATGAACGTAATCCCCACGCGGTAGCCCTTGGCAGCATCGGTGGCAAGAAGGGTGGCAACGCGAGAGCCAAAAAGCTCAGTCCACGCCAGCGTAAGACCATAGCCAAAAAGGCCGCCAAGGCCCGTTGGCGCGCATAGGCACTACCATTAGATGTGGCATTACTGCCGTTTCGCCCCATTTTATAGCGACTGGTTGTATTTAGTTGACATCTAACATGCAAGTTGGCATAATGCCAACTATATGGCAATGGCTGCTGTCAAAGCCGGAATCGCTCAGGACATGCTCCGAGATTGTCTCGGAGCGGGCGCATCTGTTATTCCCGGCGGTCATTTCCGTGACGAGCTGAAGAAAGAACATTTGACTCTCCCTGCCGCCTGGCACGTTTTGCGGTCAGGATGCGTAAGTAATCCCCCTGAATTTGATGTCCGAACGGGAGATTGGAAATACAGTGTCGAGGGGTACGAGCCAGACGGAAAGTGGCTCGTGATTGTGTTTTGCTTTAGGGCTGTGAACAAAGCCTACTTGATTACCGTTTTCTCCGTTCAGGCACGGGAGAGAGCCTAGCTATGGAGAGACTTATGAGAAAAACACTGTTGAGAACAGAACCATGCAGCAATTGTGGACATCCCGCGACCGTCACGAGGGGTGATTATCGTTTCGACGATATTGGGCTGCCTGTCATTTTGGGGAATGTTGAGATCATCAAGTGCTCCGAATGCGAGACGACCGAACCAGTAATTCCCCACATGAACGATTTGATGGACACGCTCGCATTGGCGGTCATTTGCCAGCCCTGCAAGCTCGGAGGTGACGAGGTGCGGTTTCTGCGTACCTACGTCGGCAAGAGCTCCAAGGAGTTTGCGGCGCTGCTGCACCTAGATAAGACAACGCTGTCAAAGATGGAAAATGATGGTAGAGACATCGGTAAGCAGACGGACAAACTAATCCGTTTGCTCACTCTGAACCTTAGTCCGGAACTAAGCAACAGTCTCAACCAGTTCCTCTCAATGATGGCGGACATTGACGATGACCCGTGTAACGAGCCATCGGACATCCGGATTGATCCCGCGACCATGCGCTATCAGTACGCCTAAGCCCAAACGCCCTTGCCCGCACATTCTCTAGGCAAGGGCGTTTTTGTGCTTGACATCCATGCGCGCTCAAGCATATAGTTCAGTATATGAAACGGCTAACAATGGAGCAGAAAACGCGGGTGGTAGCGGCCTTGGTCGAGGGTAATTCTGTTCGCTCTACGGTTCGGATGACTGGCGTTGCAAAGAACACTGTCCTAAAGCTAGTGCTCGATCTGGCGGACGGTTGCGCTGCCTACCACGACCGTAACGTTCGCAATCTCCGTGTGCGCCGTTTGCAGTGCGATGAAATCTGGCAGTTTGTTGGTTCCAAGGCCAAGAACACCCGTCCAGAGAAAAAGGCCATCGGATGGGGCGATTTGTGGACGTGGACAGCGATTGATGCTGATACGAAGCTCTGTGTTAGCTATTTGGTAGGCGGACGCGATCTGGGATGGGCGAAAGAGTTCATGCACGACTGCGCTACTCGGATTCGGAACCGCGTCCAGATTACGACTGACGGACACAAGGCTTATCTTGAAGCTGTGGAGAGCGCATTTGGCGCGGACATTGACTACGCACAGCTACAGAAAATCTACGGCGCTCCGGCAGACAATCACACTCGCTATTCTCCGGCGCAATGCATCGGCTGTGATATGAAAGTTGTGAGCGGCGATCCTGATCCAAAACACGTCTCAACATCGTTCGTGGAACGGCAGAATCTTTCGATGAGAATGAGCATTCGGCGCTTCACTCGCCTGACCAACGCTTTCTCTAAGAAGATTGAGAATCACGCGGCGGCTGTGGCGCTCTGGTTCACGTACTACAACTTTTGCCGGGTGCATTCCACCTTGCGCGTTACCCCGGCGATGGAAGCTGGCATTTGCGACCACGTTTGGAGCATCGAAGAACTATGCGACCTGCTACCCGAGAATCACAAGATCGGCGTAGCGACGGACAAGGCGCTTATCCTGAAAGCGCTCGGAGGGAAAGCAGCGGTATGATACTCGTTTTGTTTGTCGCAGAGAGCCTGTTCTTGGGCTATGGCGGCTGGCTTTTGATCTTTAGAACAAGCACAATCGTCAGGCGGGCGCATAGCACGTATGGTTACAAGTTCTTTCTAAAGCCTTGGTATTCAATATTCATGCGCTCCATAGGAATCTTCATTTGGTTGCTGGCAGCCGTAGCGGGTTTCGCAATGCTAGCGCTCAGATAGCATCATCTGTGGAAATCAGACTGACCCACTACCCCAAATTGTTCTCAATTGACTAGCCTACTGCTCCCCCGTAGCATTACTGCCACTCCGGAATTCCTTTCGGCACCATGATCGACCAAACCGTCTCTCACTATCGCATTGTCGAGAAACTCGGTGGCGGCGGCATGGGTGTCGTCTTCAAGGCCCACGACATTAAGCTCGGTCGCTTTGTCGCGCTCAAATTCCTACCCGATGATGTAGCCAAAGACCCGCAGGCACTAGCCCGCTTTCAACTGGAAGCCAAAGCCGCATCCGCGCTCAATCACCCAAACATCTGCACCATCCATGAGATTGATGAGCAGGAAGGCAAAGCGTTCATCGTGATGGAGTATCTCGACGGTGTGACGCTCAAGCACCGCATCGGCAACCGTCCGATGGACACGCACGCGATTCTCTCTTTGGCCATCGAGATCGCTGACGCCTTGGATGCGGCCCATAGCGAAGGGATCATCCACCGGGATATCAAGCCTGCCAATATTTTCGTCACCAAGCGCGGACACGCAAAGATTCTCGACTTCGGCCTGGCGAAAGTGATCCAAACCGGAGCGAGCGGTCACGATGCCGAGACCCTCGCCTCCGAAGCGCGGCACCTCACCAGCCCCGGGACCATGCTGGGCACGGTGGCCTACATGTCGCCGGAGCAGATCAGGGTCCAGGAACTGGACGCGCGCACCGATCTGTTCTCGTTCGGCGCGGTGCTGTATGAAATGGCCAGTGGTAGGATGCCTTTTGAAGGATCAAGTTCAGGAGAGATTTGCGGAGCGATTCTGCACCAGGAGCCTTCATCAGAAATAAGCCGACAGATTTCTCCGGCTCTAAGTTCCATCATCCGAAAGGCGCTAGAGAAAGATCGCAACCTGCGGTATCAGAGTGCAGCCGAGATGCGGGCCGACTTGCAACGGCTAAAACGGGATACCGAGACGGGGCGGCCTGAAGGCGGTTCGGACTATGCGGGGAAAAGCGGTCTCGCCCGTTCAGGACCAGCGTTAGAACCGGCGAGGATAGCCTATGTCGCAGTCGCCGCGATCGCTGTCGCGCTAATTGGAGGCGGCCTGTATTACCGCTCGCACCGTCCAAAAGCTCTCACCGATAAAGACACCGTCGTGCTTGCCGATTTCGCCAATAGCACGGGCGATGCCGTTTTCGATGGCACCTTACGGCAGGGGCTCGCGGCGCAACTGGAGCAGTCGCCGTTTCTCAGCCTAGTCTCGGACGAGCGCATCGCACAAACACTGACACTGATGAACCAGCCGAAACAGGCGCGGCTGATGCCAGAACTGGCGCGCGACGTTTGCCAGCGCACGGCCAGCGCGGCCACTATTGAGGGATCTATCTCGAGTTTAGGCAGCCAGTATGTTCTGGGCCTGAAGGCTGTGAACTGCCGCACCGGCGACCTGCTCTCCGAAGAACAAGTGACGGCGAACGGCAAGGAACAGGTCCTCGACGCTCTCGGGACCGCATCAACGAAACTGCGGGCAAGATTGGGAGAATCGCTAGCCTCGGTGCAGAAATATGATGTCCCGCCAGACAGCGCGACCACTTCGTCACTCGAGGCGCTGCAGGCCTATACCCTTGGCAATCGGACCACCAACGTGACCAACGACTACGCGGCGGCTATCCCTCTTTATCAAAGGGCCATTTTGTTGGATCCAAATTTCGCGATGGCTTATTTGCGGCTGGGCCAGGCTTATCAGCCCTTGAGTGAACTTACCCGCTGTGCCGAAAATACTCGCAAGGCTTACGAATTGCGGGGGCGGGCCAGCGAGAGCGAACGGCTTGCCATCTCCTCATTCTACGAGATGGTCGTCACGGGAAATCTTGAGGGTGCCCGCACCTCGTATCAGGCATGGGCGCAAAGCTATCCCCGTGACGACGAGCCGCCGACCAATTTGTGGACCATTTATGCCTTGACCGGAAATTACGAGAAGGCCCATGCCGCGGGGCTGCAGGCTTGGAAGATCAACTCGAACAGCGGCAATAACTCCGTAAATCTTGCCTACAGTTATCAGTGGATCAACCAACTTGATCAGGCCAAGGCCACAGTACAAGACTCGCGCGCTCACAACGTCGATTCGCCCTGGTTTCCTCTGCTTCTTTACAACGTCGATTTTCTTCAACACGATGCCGCCGGGATGGAACAGCAGGTCGGCGACGCCACGGGAAAACCGGGAGTCGATGATCAAATTCTCTTCCTGGAATCTGAAACGGCCGCATATAACGGGGAGTTCGCCAAGAGCAGCGAACTGACACGCCGCGCCGCCGATTCTGCTGAAAGAACGAACGAAGACGAAACCGCGGCGGAATATCTGGGGCACTCCGCAGTGCGGGAAGCGCTGGTAGGCAATATGGATGCGGCGAAACAGGACGCCAAAGCCTCCATGTTGCGATCCGATAGCAAGCAGGGTAAGGCATTCTCGGCGATTGCGTTGGCGCTGGCAGGCGATTCCGCGCAGGCGGCACGGCTATCCGATGATCTCCGCAAAAACTTTCCCGCGGATACGATTGTGCAATATGACGACCTGCCAATGATTCGGGCCGCAACCGCGCTTCACAGTGGTGACGCATCACGAGCGGTCGAATCGTTAGCAGAAGCTGAGCCTTACGAGTTGGGACAGACGAACTATTCCTTCACCTTTGCTTTGTACCCGGTTTACTTGCGAGGCCAAGCATACCTGGCGGTGAAGCAGGGCGTAGCCGCACAGGTCGAGTTTCAAAAAATTCTGGACCATTACAGCGTGGTCGGGAACCAGCCGATCGGCGCGCTCGCGCGTCTCGGCCTGGCTCGCTCCTACCGCTTGCAAGGTGACATTCCTAAAGCCCACGCCGCTTACAGCGATTTCCTAAGCCTGTGGAAGAACGCCGATCCGGATGTCCCCCTTCTGAAACAAGCGATGGTGGAATTCGCGAAGCTTAAATAGCCTTGGGTACTCGTTTTGCACATTTCGATTGGCGTTTGCCGCTGTTCGCGATCGGATGACGCACTACCGGAAGTTACGTCTGACGCGGACTCCGATGACGTTGTCCCGAAGTCGGCTTGGAGGAGATCGTCGGTGATCTCCTCGAAGCTCGTTTTCTGGATATCTGGTTGACCGACCACGCGTACAGAATCGTCGCAGCCGCTACTACGTGGGCTGCACAGTCTATAATTGCGCGCACAAATGCCGCTTACTTCCGGGACAAAACTCGGCCGCTATGAAATCCAGTCGCCGCTGGGCGTAGGCGGGATGGGCGAGGTGTACCGGGCCACCGATACGAAGCTGGGCCGCGATATCGCCCTAAAAGTGCTCCCTGCTGAAATGGCCGAAGATCCGGAGCGGCTTGGCCGCTTTCGCCGTGAAGCGAAGACCCTTGCCCAGCTCGATCATCCCAATATCGTCACCATCCATTCTGTCGAAGACGCCGACGGGATCCATTTTCTAACCATGCAACTGGTGGAGGGACTCCCGCTTGACCGACTGATTCCTCCGGGGGGGCAGCCAGTTGAGCAGATCGTCGAGATTGCCAGTGCTCTTGGCGATGCGCTGGCAGCGGCGCACGAGAAAGGCATCGTACATCGCGACCTCAAGCCCGCCAATGTCATGATCTCCACTGAAGGCCGCGTCAAGGTGCTGGATTTCGGCTTGTCGAAGGACATTCGTGCAGCGAACTCGAGCGATGCCACGATGACTTCCGATAGCCGCACGCAACTCGGCGTCGTCATGGGGACGCCCGCTTACATGTCACCCGAGCAGGTCTCGGGGCGCGCGCTCGATCACCGGAGCGACATTTTTTCGCTGGGCGTGGTGCTGCATGAGATGGCTACGGGGCGCCGGCCGTTTGAAGGCGGTTCGTCGGCCGAACTGATTTCCTCGATTTTGCGGGATACTCCGCCGCCGGTGAACGAGTTCCGGCCGGAGTTGCCTGCCGACCTCGCCCGTGTGATTCGCCGTTGCTTGGAAAAGGATCCGCGTTACCGCCTGCAAACTGCACGCGATGTGAGCAACGAGTTCCGCGACCTGACGCGAAGCAGCGCGCGCCCGATACCGGTCGCAAATCCAAGCGCACGTGTCGCGACTGCCGAGGATTCCGGCGCCGCTCGCGCCCATGAAGGTTTCTGGGTCGCGGTATTGCCGTTCAAGTTTAAGGGCGCAGATGCCGGCTTGGACGCGTTGGCTGAAGGCATCACGGACGAAATCATCAGCGGTATGTCGAGATTCCCCTACCTGCGAGTGATCGCGCACGGCTCGACGCTGCGTTATGCAAATCAAGCGGTCGACCTTCGCCAGGTTGGAAAAGACCTCGGTGCTCGTTACGTCATGGAAGGCAGCCTGCGCCAGTCTGGCTCCCGGCTGCGCATTGCGGCGCAACTGGTGGATGCCACCAGCGGCACGCAACTTTGGGCTGAAACTTACGATCGCACTCTTCAGCCGGACGCGATCTTCGAGTTGCAGGACGAAGTCGTCCCCAGGATTGTCTCTACCGTGGGCGATACGCAGGGAATTCTGGCCCAGAGCATGAGCGAAGCCGTCTGGAACAAGGCGCCAGAACGGCTGACTCCTTATGAAGCGGTGCTGCGCAGCTTTTCCTACATGCGCCGGGTCAACGCTCCGAACCACGCTGCGGCGCGCGAGGCGCTGGAACGCGCCGTCGAACAGGTGCCGGGCAATGGCCTGGCGTGGGCGATGCTGGCGATCATTTCCCGCGAAGAGTACAACCACGGATTTAACCCGCGGCCCGATCCCCTGGGGCGAGCGCTGGCGGCAGCGCGGCGCGCAGTCGAAGCCGAACCCTCGAACTACCTCGCCCACCACGCCCTGGCTTCGGTGCATTTTTTCCGGCGCGAACCCGAAGCCTTCCGCAGCGAAACAGATGCCGCTCTTCGACTGAATCCCATGGATGGATACACATTCGGATATTTGGGAATGCTGACCGCTTTTGCCGGGGACTGGGAGCGTGGCTGTGCGATGTCGGAAAAGGCGCGCGGCCTGAATCCACAGCATCCGGGCTGGTACTGGTTTGCGCCATTGTTTGATGCGTTTCGGAAGCAGGAATACCGCCTCGCGCTAGATTTGGCGCATAAGGTCAACATGCCGAACTTCTGGCGGACGAATATCGTGCTGGCGGCGACCTACGGGCATCTCGGGGAAGCGGGCCCGGCGGGTAAGGCCCTGCAAATGCTCGTAGCCGCGCGGCCCGAGTTTGCGACTTCGACCGAAGAAGAGTGCAGCAAGTGGTGGAATCCCGAACTGGTCGATCAGATCATTGAAGGCTTGAGCAAAGCAGGGTTGAAGGTTCCGGAAGCGAATATTGCTGGTGCGACGATCTCGTCTGCAACGTCACCTTCGCGAACACCATCGGGAGAAGCGAGAACGGATGAGGGCTTCTGGGTCGCGGTACTGCCCTTCAAATACACGGGCAGCAGCGCCGATTTGAAAGCCCTCGCCGAAGGATTGTCCGAGGAAGTCATCACCGGGCTGTCGCGCTTCTCCTACCTGCGCGTGATCGCCCGTGGCTCGACGGCGAAATATTCGAGCGAATCGGGCGATGTTCGCGCCATTGGCAAAGAACTCGGCGCACGGTATGTGATGGAAGGCAGTCTGCGTCAAGCAGGAACAAAGCTGCGCCTCTCTGTGCAACTCGTCGATACCATTCCCGGTGCTCATCTCTGGGCAGAGACCTACGAACGGACATTTACTCCCGAATCCGTTTTCGAAGTGCAGGATGAGCTCGTCCCGCGAATCGTCTCGACGGTGGCCGACGGATACGGTGTTCTGCCGCGCACCATGAGTGAGGCGCTTCGCAGCAAGAACGAAGACGCGCTGACTCCGCACGAGGCGCTGCTTCGCGCTTTTAGCTTCTTAGGTCACATCACCCCTGAGGAACATGGCACGGTTCGGCGCATCCTGGAGCGCGCCGTGCACGAGGCCCCCGACCAGGCGGATTGCTGGGCGATGCTCGCCCAGATGTACAACGTCGAGTTCGCCGACGAGTTCAATGCACAGCCCAATCCTCTCGATCGCTCTTTCGCCGCAGCCCAACGCGCTATCAATCTCGCGCCGACTCATGCCCTAGGCCACTACGCGCTGGCCTTCGTTCACTTCTTCCGCAAGGAGATTGCCCCGTTCTGCGCGGCGGCGGAGCGCGCATTAACGCTCAATCCAATGGATGGATACATCCTTGGCCAGCTCGGCATGCTCATGGACCATACCGGTGAAGTGGAGCGCGGCGGTCGCATGGTAGAAACCGCCATGCAACTCAATCCCAACCATCCACCGGTGTTCCGTTTTACTAACTTCGTCGCAGCCTACCGGCAGGGTAAGTATGCGGAAGCGCTCGAGGCCGCGGTTCGCATCAACATGCCGGGGTTTTTCCACTTCCACGCCGTGCTGGCCGCGACTTTGGGCCAACTGGGGCAGCGTGAAGCCGCAAATAAAGCTCTTCAGGACGTGCTGGCCCTCCGTCCTGATTTCGCCACAGAAGTGCGACGGGACTACAGCAAGTGGTGGAAGCCGGACCTCGTGGAGCGCATGGTCGAAGGCCTGCGCAAGGCGGGCCTCGACATTCCCGAGAAAACGCCGGCCGGCCCCCATCCTGCCGCCTCCGTCGTGCCGTCTTCCGTCGTGTCATCTTCCGCCGCGATCGAAACGGCATCCGTTCACTTCGACTCTGGAATCAGCCGGAACAGAATCTCCTTGGCGATCGCCATCGTTCTGTCGCTGCTCGTCGCCGCGGGGTCAGGCATTTATCTGAAATGGTTCAAGGCAAGCGCGATTGATTCCGTCGCTGTTCTGCCGCTCGAAAACCGCAGCAACGATCCGGATTCCGATTACATTTCCGACGGCATCACGGAAAGCATCAACAACAGCTTGGCGCGGCTGCCCAGCCTGTCAGTGACTCCGCACAGTGTCGCTTTCCATTACAAGGGCAAGCTGACGGATGTCCGCAAGGTTGGCGACGAGCTTCACGTCCAGGCCGTTCTCGCGGGCAGCGTGGCTCAGCGTGGCGACGACGTCACTATAGATGTTGAACTCGATGACGTTCGCAATGGCAAGCAGCTGTGGGGCGAGCAGTACCATCGCAAGCTGGCGGACCTGCTAGCGGTACAGAGCGATATCGCGAAGGAAGTTTCTCAGAGGCTGCGCTCGCAACTTTCTCCAGAGGCTCAGAAGGACTTGACGAAGGGCTCCACGGCCAATCCTGAAGCCTATCGGCTCTATCTCAAGGGCAAGTACTACACATACAAGCTCACCAAAGAAGGTTTTGATACGGGCATTGACTATTTCAATCAGGCCATCGCTGTCGATCCTAACTATGCCCTGGCCTTCAGTGGCCTGGCTTTCAACTACATCAACCAGGAAGATTGGCATCTTCCGCCCAACGAAGGTGTGCCCAAGGCCAAGGAAGCCGCCAAGCGCGCCTTGGCGATTGACGACTTGGACGCCGGGGCTCACCTTGTGCTGGCCATCGCCGCTTATTGGTATGACTGGGACTGGGCGGCTGCCGAAAGAGAGTTCAAGCGGTCGATCGAACTGAACCCCAGCAGCTCAGACGCGTATTGGTACTACGGTTGGTTTCTGGCATCGATGCGGCGGAACGACCAGGCCATCGCCGAAGTCAAGCGGTCGCAACAAATCGATCCGCTCTCGGTATTTCCTACCGCCGGAGTCGGAACGCTTTACCTGTTTACACGGCAGTGGGACCCAGCCATTGAGCAGTTGCACCACGCCATCGCAATCGATCCGAACTTTTGGTTCAGCTATTCTTTCCTCGGACGGGCTTATGAACAAAAGGGAAGACTGCCGGAAGCGATTGCCCAGTTCCGGCGGGCTGTCGAGTTAGAGAAGGAAAATGCTGAGATCTGGTCTGGCCTTGGGAATGCTTACGCAGTATCCGGCAACAGGGCCGAAGCCCTGAAGGTTCTGGATCATTTGAAGGAACTATCGGCACACAGCTGGGTTGCGCCCTATAACGTCGCGGTCATCTATGCTGGCTTGGGTGACAAAGATCAGGCTTTTGCTCTGCTGGAGCGCGCCTACCGGGATCGGTCTTACTATATGCCCTCATTTCTGACGATGGACGAGCGACTCGACAACCTTCACTCCGACCCTCGCTATGCTGCCCTCGTGAAGCGCGTCGGACTGCCAGAGTGATGTTTCCCAAAGGTTTGCGCGAACCTATTACAACCTGGTGGCGCTGAGGGGCGAAGACGGCAATGCCCGCGTCTGCGCCGGACTGCACTGGCGGCACTCGCTTGATTCGCAAGCGTCTCCTCAGGCTCTCCATCCGCCTCATCAAGATCCTTGCCGAGATAAGAAAATTCCAGACTACCTGAATGAAAATGGGAAGCGATTGGCCGCTTATGGCGGTCATGCACTCACCGAGATCCGCCGATTCAGATTGCCGAGAAGCCGCCGTCGACAGACAACTCCACCCCATTCACGAAGCTCGAATCGTCTGAAGCAAGAAACAGCGCGACCGTCGCAATTTCCTCAGGACGAACGCATCTTTCCCCGCGGGATCAGGGATTCGAAAATCTCCCTCGTCTCCTTGTCGAGTCGCTGGGAATCCGGTGTGTCGATCTGTCCCGGGCTCAGCACGTTCACCCGGATATTCCTGCCCTTCAGTTCGTTGAGCCACGTGCGTGCGAATGAGCGCTAGGACCTGAGAGCGCTTGGGAAGGTGCGGCTTTTGAGATGCCCCAGCCGGGAGATCCAAGTTGATCCCCGTATCGACGAACACTGACTCGTCAGGCGAAGTAGGTCATACGCTGATTTCGGTGGGGTCTTCTACCGCCAAATGAAGATCGCGATGCGCCTGCTGGATGCGGTCCACTTCCGATGCCCGAACGCGCGCGGCACGCTGTTTACAGTTCAGAAGGCGTTGCCGCTGTTCAACGTATTCGCTGACCTTACGAATCGTACCGTGTGGTGTCGGTGTCCCCTGCGTTAGAGCCTGGGGCTCGCGGCAGTCTCGGAGGCCCGCGCCAGTGCTTGCGTGTCGATATACTCCCGGATGTTCGTCAGTTTGCCATTTCGAACGGTAATGTCGAAGACCCAATGGTCCTCGAACGTCCTGTTCGTGGTTTTGATTCTCCCCGTAGCGAAGCCGACGACCAGAACCCGGTCTCCCTGCGCTATGAACTCGGGGGGCTCTGGGTAGGAAGTTTCCACCGTTTCGTTAGCCTTCTGAAGTACATTCTCCAAGCCCGCGTGCCCGCGGTGCGTGCCGGCCAGCGGCCAGTCCTCGCCCGGAACGATCCACTCGATATCTTCGGCAGACAACGCCAGCAAACCTTGCTTATCGCGGCGGCCGAGTGCCGCAAGAAAATTCTTCACAATCTGGACATTCTTTTCGATGCTCATCGAAACCTCTCCTTTTCCCTTACATCAAGTGTGTCCGATCTAGTCGGACGTTTCGGAACCATTCTTCTCGGGCCAAATCACACGGTGGACGATCGATTACTGCTTCTTCTTGAACAAATCCTGGAAGATGAGCAGACCCCAAGTGCGGCCGCGTGCGTGCACCAGCGCGCCACCCTCGTCGAGTTTTCCCAGCTTGACGGGTGCGAACCCGAGTTGTTTGGCCAAATCCGCCACGGGAGCGATCGCGTCCTCGTCGTCGCTCGACAAAAAGACAACCCGGTGCCCACCCTCGACGATCGGATCGCCAGCCAGGGTGGCCGCAACCAGGTGATTGAAAGCTTTCACGAGCTTGGCGCCGGTGAACGCCTTCGCGACGAAGGCGGAGGACGGGAGGCCGTCCAGCTCTTCAGGGAGAACTCCAAACGCGTTCGTCGCGTCGATGACTGTCTTGCCTTCCCAGCTCGGCAGGGCCTTCGCAACCTCGCGATGTTCCTCGAACGGGACCGCCAGGATGATTGTGTCGGCCTCGAGTGCATCCCGCAGCGACTTGGCGACGACCGTGGGTCCAATCGCCCGAGCCTCAGGTGCCAACGCCTCGGGCGGCCGGCGACTCGCGACTGTCACGTTGATGTTTTTACGGGCGAAGGCGTGGGCGAGGGCCTGGCCTATCTTACCGAATCCTACAATTGTGTAGCTCATATATTCTCCTTGTGGTTTACCGAACCCTACGGCGCTCCGAATAATCGAATGGAGCGCCGTAGGGCGAGCGCGTCAGATTTGCGCTAGGCCGCCGTCGACGGCGAGCTCGCTGGCGGTCATGAAGCTGCTGTCCTGCGACGCGAGAAAGGCAGCCGCCGCTCCGATCTCCGCCGGATCGGCCATGCGCTGGAGCGGATTCATCGAGGCGTAGACCTTCATGCCCTCCTCGCCTAGCGCTGCCTTCGCGAGTTCGGTCGCCGTCGGCCCGGGCGACAGCACGTTTACCCGGATGCCGGTGCCCTTCAGGTCCTCCGCCCAAGTCCGCGCGAGGTTGCGCACTGCCGCCTTGCTCGCGCTGTAGACGCTCATTGTCGGGGCGCCCGTGGTGCCGGCGCTCGAGCCGGTCAGGATGATCGAACCGCCCTCGCCCATCAGCGGCAGCGCCTTCTGGACCGTGAAGATCGTACCCTTCACATTGGTGTCGAAGGTTTCGTCAATGTGCTCGGCGGTGATCTTGCCGAGCGGAAGCTGGCTTCCCGCCCCGGCATTGGCGAAGACGATGTCGAGGGTTCCGCGCTCGGCCTTCACCGCCGCGTAGAGTCGGTCGAGGTCGGCCAGATCGGAGACCGAGCCCTTCACCGCGCGGGCATTGGGCCCGAGGTCGGCCACAGCGGCGTCGAGCGCTTCCTGCCGGCGGCCGAAGATGAAGACGAAGGCGCCCTCCTCGATGAAGCGCTTTGCTGCGGCGCGGCCGATGCCGGTAGCGCCACCGGTGATGACTGCGACTTTTCCTTCAAGCTTTCCCATAATTACTCCCTTCGGTAGATCTATAGCATTCAGTACAGTAGAGTAGAGTTCTTTGGCCGTGGACGAGAACTGCTCGGGAGTCCCAATCTTTTGTCTATTCGTCCAAACATTGGACTGAACCGAGCTGTGTTGCACCTTTTGATTGAGCTGGGACGCGCGGCTCGAGGAAAAGGATTGTAGGAGTTGTGACGCTCGAAGGAAGCGGATCAGCTACTTCCGGCGATCCGGCGCGACTTCAGATGGCCGAGAAGCCGCCGTCGACAGCCAAATCCACCCCATTTACATAGCTCGATTCGTCTGAAGCAAGAAACAGCGCGACCGCTGCAATTTCCTCTGGACGACCCATCTTTCCCCGCGGGATCAGGGATTCGAACATCTCCCTCGTCTCCTTGTCGAGTCGCCAGGAATCCGGTGTGTCGACCTGCCCTGGGCTCAGCACGTTCACCCGGATATGCCTGCCCTTCAGTTCGTTGAGCCACGTGCGTGCGAAGGAGCGCAATGCCGCCTTGCTCGCCGCATACACGCCGAAACCAGGAAAACCTTTCACCGAAGCAACTGACCCGGTCATGATGATCGATGCGCCATCGTTCAACAGCGGCAACGCCTTCTGAACCGTAAACAGCGTTCCGCGCACAATCAGGCCGAAGCCCGCATCGAAGTGCTGCTCGGTAATCTCGCCCAGTTTGGCGGCTTCGCCCTTGCCGGCGCTCGCAAACAGGACGTCGATCTTGCCCTTTTCCCGCTTGACTGTATCGAACAGGCGGTCGAGGTCGTCGAGATTGGACACGTCGCCGCGCACGCCGGTCACGTTCCGGCCAATCAGCTTGACGGCCTCATCGAGCGCCTCCTGCCTCCTGCCCACGATGAAAACGTAGGCGCCTTCTTCGACGAATCGCTTGGCGCTCTCCAGCGCCA
>Ga0185299_10004489_pt1 | contig 16825 bp, 15 predicted proteins | sample PaiPotPPA55metaG_FD_128002 | JGI IMG/M metagenome (GOLD analysis project Ga0185299, IMG submission 128002) | Iron sulfur acid spring bacterial and archeal communities from Banff, Canada, to study Microbial Dark Matter (Phase II) - Paint Pots PPA... ...
AAGGCTCCAAGTAATCTTCCAGCCGGGTAAGCAGTCCCCGGACCACGCGGGGATGAACCTTGGCATCGTCCATCAATTCGCCCAAACGGGCTTGAAAACGTCGCTCCATCGACATACTCCTTTCGGGGATTCCATCCCCGGAAGGACTTTGTACCCAAAGAGTTTACATTCGATCAATAGGCAATACAGTCGAAGTACGGAGTACCCAGTACGCAGGTCTTAGTACCGAGTACCGAGTACTGAGTACTGAGTACTCCAGATACCAAGCACGGAACACCGGTGCCTCTTAACGCATTTCTACGCGCACTCAGTACTCGGTACTCAGTACTGCGTCCTCATTTGACCTTACCGCGGTTTCGGCCGGCTGCTCGGCCGCTCGGCGACGGCGGCTTCTTCCTCGTCGTCGTCCTGGAGCTGAGCGCGAAAGGGAGAGCGTGGATCTTCCTCCCAGCGCGTGTCATGCGCCATGGCGCTCAGAAGTTCGACGAACAGCGCGCCCTTGGACTTGGGGACCAGGTGCTCGAGGCTGGCCCGCAGCGCTTCCAGGTCGTGGTGATCGTCCTCAATCAAGCCGAGGCGGCGCAGTACGCGCAAGGACCCCGTATCGAGCGGAATGGCATGGCCGCCGAGCGATTGCTGGACCACCCAGGAAACGGCGTAATCATTGGCGGCCTGGAAACGGCTGAGCTGCTTGGCGGCCTGCTTGAGTCCTTTTTTTTGCAGCGGTTCCAGGTCGAAGGAGAAAGTGGTTTCGAAGACTTCCTGCAAAAAACTGATCAAGCGATTGGCCCGGTTTTCCGCCTCGGGGATGTCGCCCAGGGCTTCTTCCACCTCACGTGCGGAACTGACACGGACCTCGTTCCAGTCGAAAAACGACTCCTGCAAATTCTGAAAAGCCCGGTCGGCCTGCTCGCGTGTGGCGCCCTCGCGGCAAATGGCGTACAGGAATTGCTCGAACACCGGCCGCGTTTCCGGCTCGCGCGGGTCGTAACGCTTCTTCAGCGTCGTAAACATCTGGGCGATCACGCGTTGTTTGTTGACAGCGGTGGGCATGGCGGGTTCACACTCCTTTACTGCGCCCTGGCACGTGCTTCGTAAGACAGACGGGCAAGCCGTCTACGAAGGCAAGCTCCGGGCTGACTCATTCGGAATCAAGCGATTCCTCCTCCGCTGCTCCGTCAGCGGATGCGGCCTCGGCGGGCGAGGCGGATTGGGCGAGTGCTTCATTGATCAGGCGACTCACTTCGATACTGTTCTTCACGCCTTGATCCACCACAAATTTGATGGTGGGCGTGAAACGGGTCTGCAGGCGCTTGGCGAGCTTTGCCTGAATGTAGCCCGCCGAGTGGCGCAGCCCATGCATGGTCAAGTCCTGCTCCTTCTCCGTGCCCATGAGCGACACATAGACCTTGGCGTGCTGCAGGTCGGCAGAAACCTCGGCCCGGGTCACGGTGACTCCTTTGACGCGCGGATCGCGCAATTCAAAGAGAATCGTCTCGCTGGTCACCTCGCGAATCACTTCTGCCACGCGCGCCAGCCGATGCGTCTTCATCGTAGTTGATCCCTGCTGTCCGGCACGTGGGGCAGGTTTCTAACCTGCCTCTTGCGTGTCGGCTGGCAGGTTGCAAACCTGCCCTACGTCAAATCTCCATCTCGTGATCGATGAATTCGGCCACGGGATGGCAGCGCAGCGCCTGCACGATCTCGGCGAACGTCGTGCGGATTGGCTGCGCTTCGTTGCACACCATCGCCATGCCAAACACCGCCAGCTGGCGATGGTCCTGGGCCTCTATCTCCGAAACCGAGACGTTGTACCTGTTCCGCAAACGTTCCATGATGCTCCGCACCACCTGGCGCTTGTCTTTCAGACTGCGCGACTCGCGAATCAACAGCCGGACACGGAGAGAACCAACGATCATTTCTCCTATTCCGCCTTGCGCGGCTGGTCCGACAGGGTGCGCTGCACCTGCTCGATGCGGTACGCCTCGATGGCATCACCCACCTTGATGTCGTCGTAGCCGGCGATCTTGAGACCGCATTCGAAGCCCTTGTTGACCTCGCGGACATCTTCTTTGAAACGCTTGAGCGATTCCAGGCCAGCGGTGCGGTCCGGCGGCGGATAGACCACAATCCCCTCGCGAATCACGCGGATCTTGGCCGAGCGTTCGATGGTTCCTTCGGTGACGAAGCAACCGGCAATCGTGCCGACGCGGCTGATCTTGAAGGTCTCGCGCACCACAGCGCGGCCCAGGAAGACCACGCGCTGCTCGGGCTTGAGCTTGCCTTCGAGCGCCGCCTTCACGTCGGCGGTCAGGTTGTAGATGATATTGTACTCGCGAATCTGAATGCCCTTCTCCTCGGCCAGCGCCTTGGCGCGCTCGTCGGGAACGGCATTGAAACCCACGATGATCGTGTCCAGCGGCGAGGTCAAGGCAAGCTGCACGTCGCTTTCGGTAATGCCGCCGATGGCCGCGTGCAGCAGGCGCACGCGCACTTCCTCGTGCTGGAGCTTTTCCAGCTCTTTGCGGATCGCCTCAATGGAGCCGCGGAAATCGGCCTTGAGAATGACCTTGAGTTCGGCAATCTTGTTCTCGCTGAGATTCTCCAGGCTGATCGGCTGCCGGCGCACCAGGGTGGCCTCTAACTGTTTCTCCTTGCGGTTTTCCGCGATGCCGCGCGCCACCGCCAGATCGGGCACGACCATGAACGGGTCGTCCGCGTTCGGCACCATGTCCAGGCCGGTGATGCGCACGGGCACGCTGGGTCCCGCCTCCGGAATGGGGCGGCCCAGATCGTCATACATGGCACGGACACGCCCGTAACTGGCGCCGCAGAGAATCACGTCGCCGCGCCGCAAAGTGCCGTCGCGGACCAGCAAGGTGGCGCGTACGCCTTCGCCCTCGCTGAGCATCGCCTCCAGGCACACGCCCTGTCCCGGCTTGTTGGGATTGGCCTTGAGTTCCTTCAGCTCCGCCAGGATCGCCAGGTTGTCAAGCAGCAAATCGATGCCCTTGCCCTTGGTGGCGCTGGTTTCGACGAAGGGAATGTCGCCGCCCATGTTATCGGGATACAGGCCGAGGTTATACAGTTCGCGACGGGTCTTGTCGACGTTGGCGTTGGGGACGTCAACCTTGTTGATGGCGATGACAATGGAGACGCCGGCTGCCTTGGCGTGGTTAATCGCTTCCTCTGTCTGGGGCATGACACCGTCGTCGGCCGCCACGACAATGACGGCGATGTCGGTCACCTGGGCGCCGCGGGCGCGCATCTTGGTGAAGGCTTCGTGGCCCGGCGTATCCAGGAAGGTGATGTAATGGCCGTTGTGTTCCACGCGCCAGGCCCGAATGACCTGGGTAATGCCGCCGGCCTCGGTGGCGGCGATATTGCTTTGGCGAATCTTGTCGAGCAGCGTCGTTTTGCCGTGATCGACGTGGCCCATGATCGTCACGATGGGAGCGCGCAGCACCAGTTCCTCAGGGTTGTCGGTCCTCTGGAGATCGGCCAGGAGCTGCTCTTCATTGCTCGCCGGCCGCTTGATATCCAGCTCGCAGCCCACGTCGAGGGCGAGCGTCTCCGCGATATCGGGCTCGAGGATCGAGTTAATGTTAATATTGGCAACGCCGTGTCCTGAAAGGCGCAGCAACAAGTCCCCCGACTTGAGGCCGACGGCTTCTGAAAGGGCGCGCACCGTGATGGGTACCATCACGGGAACCTTGCCCTTGCGCGGCTGCGTGGGCGCCTGCGGACGTTTGATTTTGTGGAGCCGGTTCTTGATGTGCAGCGGGCGATCATCTTCGATCTGCTGCAGCAGCAGTTTGCCGCCTTTCAGCAGTTCGTCCTGCTGGCGGTCCTTGCGCTGCTTGGCGCGCTCGTTGCGCTGCTGGTGACGTTTATCCCGGCCGGTAACCACACCTGGGCGCTTGCCCTTGCCGTCCACATCTTCGTCTTCGATGTCGACAGGGACGGCCGGCGCCGTTTCGGGGGAACTGGCCTTGCGCAGAATGTCCTCGGCCTTGGCGCCCGGGCCCTTGAACTTTTCCTGCATCTCGGCGGTCAGCTTCATCAAAGGCTTTTGGGCTGCCGGCTCGGCGGGCTTCTTCTCTTCCTTGGACGGCGTCTTCCTGAGTGGCGGCTTGGCCACGCGCACCACCGCTTGCGGACGCGCCATCGTGCGCCCGGTCCGGGCGCGGCCCGACAGGTCCGCCGGGCGCTGGTTCAGATCGGGAACGCGCGTGCTGGGGGGCGCCTTGGCAGCGATTTCGGCAGGCTTGCCGCCCCCGTCGGCAGGACGTGCGGCTGGAGGAGCTTCCGCGGCCGGAGACGCCGGCGGCGCGGGCGCAGCGGGCTCAGGCGCGCGGGTGGTCTTTGGCGCTGGAGGCACACTGCTTGGAGCAGGAGGCGGCTCGGACACCTTTGCGGCCGGGGCCGTTTGTGCGGGCTTGGGAATTCCCGCCGGCGGCGCCGTGCGCACCGGTTCGGCTTCGCGCCGGGACGGCCGGGCGCCGTGCAGCACCGGCACCGGAGTCATGACCTGGGGAATTACCGAGGCGACCCGCGGCGGCGCAGCCACAGCCGTGGCGGTGGCCGTTCCGCCACCCCCTTTTATGATCTTCACGACAGTATCGCGCTCATCGGGATCCAGGCTGCTTAGCTGGTTCTTGACGTCGATACCGGCCTGGCGGCACATATCAATGAGATCTTTGGTCTCAACGTTGAGCTCGCGCGCCAGCGCATAGATGCGGATTTTGTCTTGCAAACGGTACTCCTGTACACTCGCTCCCCGCGCATGCCTTTTTTGAGGCCTTCGGGGGTTGCCAAAGGGTTAACAGTTCATTTTAACGGTCTCCTGAATTCTGGAAAAGAGAATCCTCACGATCATTTGTCATTGGTCATTGGTCATTCGTCATTAGCAGTTCGCCAATGAAGACTGACCAATGACTATTGAGCGTCCGTTCCGTCCCCGTTCTTGTTCGAGGAAGTCTCACCCAGCACCTGCTTTGCGTCGAGGGCTTCCTCGGGTTCAGCTGGCGTATCGGGCCCGAATAGGCTTTCCATGGTCGGCTTCGCTTCGGCTGGGGCCTCGGCGTTGTCCGGCGGAAAAAGATTCGCCGCGGTCGGAGCGCCGGCCGTCTTGGTTTCGGCGCCCGGTAGTTCCACGCCGAGAGCAGCTGCCTCGGCTTCGGCAGCCGCCTGTGCTTCGCGGGCCAGGCGGGTCTCCTCTTCCACCCGCTCCGCCGACTCCTCCGCGAAGGTGATCATTTGCTCGGCCTGCTCCTCGGTCACACCGGAAAGCTCGGCCAGCTGCGCCGGTTCGAGGAACGTCAGATCATCATAGGAAAGGAAGCCGTCCACGATAAGCGCTTCTACCATTTCGCTCGTCATGTTCGGCACCTGGCCAAACCAATGCTCGGCTTTTTCGATACCTTCGTTAAGTTCATCATGCGTCATGATTTCGATGTCCCAGCCGACCAGTTTCGACGCCAGCCGGACGTTCTGTCCCCGCCGTCCGATCGCCAACGACAGCTGATCCTCTTTCACCAGCACGATGGCCCGGCCCAGGCGCGGGTAGAGGAATACCTCCTCGATCTGCGCCGGTTGCAAGGCATTGGGGATCATGACTTGCAAGGAATCATTCCAGCGCACGATGTCGATGCGCTCGCCGCCCAACTCGTCGACGATGTTCTTGATCCGGCTGCCGCGCACGCCGACGCAGGCGCCGACGCAGTCCACCTTCAAATCGATGCTGGAAACCGCGATCTTCGTCCGGTAGCCTGCCTCACGGGCGATGGCCTTGATCTCGATGGTGCGATCGGCGATTTCCGGGATCTCGTTTTCAAAGAGACGCCGGACGAAATCCGGATGCGTGCGCGAGAGAATGATCTTCACGCGGTGTCCCGTCTGCCGCACCTCCAGAATCACGGCCTTGACGCGTTCGCCGACGTGATGGGTCTCGCCCGGAATCTGCTCGCCGCGCGGCAAGATGGCCTCGGATTTTCCCAGCGTCACGGTGGCGGCGCCGCCTTCAAAGCGCTGCACCGTGCCGTGCACCAGGTCGCCCTTCATGGCGACGTATTCGTCAAAGATCGCCTTGCATTCGGCCTCGCGGATCTTCTGAATCATCACCTGCTTGGCGCTCTGGGCGGCGATGCGGCCCAGCTCGGCCGGGTCGATGCTGACCTCGCCCTTCTGGGCCCTAATCTCGCCGGAGTCCCGGTCGATGGTAATGGCGATTTCCGCCTCCATACCATATTGCTTTTGTGTGGCCAGTTGCAAAGCCGCCTCGATACCCTCGAAAATGACATCCTTGGGGATGTTCTTCTCGCGGTGCATCAGGTCCACAATTCGCAACACGTCGGCGCCATTCATAGTCGCTACCCTATAAAAACAAAAAAAGTGGGAGCCAGTCCCACTTGGAGGCCGCTCCAGGGCGGCGAGCCACCCAGGAGCGCACCGCGGTCCACTAGCCCGCCGGCCGGCCCTGATTCAAAGCCAATCCTGATTCCCGATCAAACCAGTGGGCGTGCTCCATGGGGAAACATACCTCGACGGTTTGTTGATTCTCGATTCCCGTTCTCTGACTCAGGCGGGCCACAACCCGCAAGCCCTCGCGCTCGAAGGTAAACAACCGCTCCGCGCCCAGCGGCTCGACCAGCACGCATTTCATGGCCAGAGCCGTCTTACCCGGTCTGCAGGGTTGAATATCCTCAGGGCGAATACCGCACGTTACCCGCTTGCCCAGGTGGGCAGCCCAACCATTCGCGCCCGCAGCAGGCAACGGCAACTTCAGTCCGCTCGCTTCCAGGAGGATTTCTCCTCCATGTTGTATCAAGCGCCCGTCAATGAAGTTCATACCCGGCCAGCCCAGAAAGCTCGCCACGAACCAATTACACGGCCGTTCGTACATTGCCTGGGGCCGGTCCACTTGCTGGATCAGCCCGCGGTCCATGACGACAAGCCGATCGGCCAGGGTCATCGCTTCCGCCTGGTCATGAGTTACATAGACCATTGTCTTACGAATTCGGCGTTGTAGCAAGTGCAACTCGTGCCGTAATTCCGCACGCAGCCGGCCGTCAAGCTGACTGAGCGGCTCGTCGAGCAGAAACACCTCCGGTTGTCGAGCAATGGCGCGGCCCAGGGCCACGCGCTGCTGCTGGCCCCCGGAAAGCTGACTGGGCCGGCGCTGCAGCACGTCTTGCAAACCCAGAAGCCGTGCCGTGCCTTCCACGCGCTCGGCTATCTCCTTTTCCTGGTCCCTGGCTTGCGAATACCGGCCGGGGCGAAACAGGCGCAGGCCGAGCCTCGCCAGCGGATGGGTGTGTTGCCGCAAGCGCAATCCAAAAGCAATGTTGCGGCGGACGCTGAGATGTGGGTATAGCGTGGACTTTTGAAATACCATCGCGACGTTGCGCCGCCGTGGCGGAACCGCGTTGACCACCTGGCCGCCGATGGTAATGGTGCCGGCGCTCGGTTCTTCCAAACCGGCAATCAGACGCAACGTGGTCGTCTTGCCGCATCCGGACGGTCCGAGCAAAACCACCAGCTCGCCATCCGCCACCGTCAGGTTCAAATCGCGCACGGCGTGGACGCCGTTGGGATAGACCTTGGCGAGATGCTGCAGCACGACTTCGGCCATTGGCTAAGCGACCTGACAAGTAGAGGAGGCTCGGAATTGCTCAGTACCTTCTTATCATACGGTAACATTTCACCAGCTAGCCATGGCGGACGGCTACAGACTGATATTGCCGGTTGCCGAGGCTCTTGGGACAATCGGGCCCGCGCTTCCTAGGCAAGACCCCGTGAGATGCAGAATCGCTAAACGTAGGCGGACCAGGTTGCGGAGACCTATACCATGCGTCCGGTGATTGTCTTGTTCGCACTGACCCTCGCCATGGCCATCGGCGGCTGCTCGAAGCCGACCGCCCCTGCTGTTGAAACGCTGTCGGCTTCTGAGGATTCCGAGCCGGTCGTGAACATGCCCTTCGAGGTAAAGTGGCCGGGCCGGCCTGCGCTGAGCCGTCAGGCCACGGCCACGCAATCCGGCGAGCAAGTCAATTACACCGCCACCTACTCCCAGGGCGGTCCCGAGGGAGTGCTCATTTTCCTGGTATCGGTGGACGAGTATCCGGAGAAGCTCCTGCAAGGGACCAGCCCAAGAGAGCTTCTGGCAGCCCATGTGTTCGCGCTGCAAAAAGACGAACTCAGCCGTAAGGAAATCGAGCACGGCCCCAGGAAATATCCCGGACTGGAAATCGCCACGCGCAGCGGCAGGCACCTGGGACGACGCCTGGTTATTTTCGCCGGCAGAAGGCTCTACGAGGTCGGCGTGTCCACCACGAGCGGGGAACTGCTGCAGTCTCCCGAGGTCACGGCATTTTTCGATTCCTTCGCCGTCAAGGATTGAAGGCGCCCTTACTCCAGCACCCGCTTGGCTTTCTTGATGTCATCCACAGCCATGGCCACTTCCACCAGTTCGCCCTCCAGGCCGATCACGTAGATCGCCTGGATGTTGATGTTCGCGTTGGCCAGTTTGCTCGCGACCTCTGCCAATTCTCCGGCCTTGTTTTCTACCAAGGCGCTGGCCAGCTCACATTCCTCGAAGCGGATGTTCGCGTCCTGCAGAGCGGTCCGCGCCGCCTCGATGTCGTCCGGAATGATGCGGATGATCCCCTGCGTGTTCATGCCCATGCCGGCAATCGATTTGATGTTCACGTCCTTGCGTCCCAGCGCACTCGCCACCCGGGCAATCTCTCCCGGCCGATGCGTCACGTGAATAGCCAGATCTCTCATGGGACCCTCCCTTCGACTGGATTGGGGAGACAGAATGTGCGTGCACGAACCCGATCGGCAAGCCATTGTATCCTTGGCGGATGCCACATGGAAAAGTAAAACCTGTAGACGCTGAAGAATTGCGCGGCGCTGGACTTGGACCGCGCTTCCGCAGGCAGCATAATAGGTGAGCGCGAGTCGTTCGCCGCAGCACTCCCGAAACCGAAAAATCCGGCGGCAGGTTCTCACAGGGGAAAGTTATGTCCATCCCGGTGCTCTGCCCGAAGTGCGAATTCGCGATGGAGCACCCGACGGGAGGGACAATGCTGTCGCATTGCCCGGCCTGCGGGCAAAGGCTGACCTGCCCCCGCTGCGGTTCGACGCTGCGCTCCGCCGAAGGCGAGACGGCGCGCCTGGAATGCACTTCGTGCCACCTCGATCTGGGCGAAGCCGTGACCCTGCCTCAGAACACGGTCGAAACCGTGGACGCCATCCTGGCCGGCCATTTGCCCGGCTTTGAGTTGCGCGGCGAAATCGGCCGCGGCGGCATGGGCATCGTCTATCGCGCGCACCAGCGCAGCCTGCGCCGCGATGTGGCCATCAAGGTACTGCCGCCCATGATGGCCGGCAATCTCGCCGCGCTCGAACGCTTTCGCAACGAGGCCACCGTCGCCGCCCGCCTGGTAGACGCCCACATCTTGCCCGTGTTCGATGTTCAGGAAGTTCAGGGCATCCCTCTCATTGTCATGCCCTTTATCGAGGGCAGCGACCTGGGGCGCATCATTCGCGACCGCGCCGCGTGCCAGCGCGGCAAAGCCGGAACTGAGCAACACCCCTGGGCGCTCCTGGACGATCGTGCCTATCTCGAGCACATGCTGCCTCTCCTGGACCAGACCGTCGCCGCCGTTACCGCCCTGCACGCGGGCGGCGTGCTCCACCGCGACATCAAGCCTTCCAATGTGCTCGTGGACGACAAGGGCGGCGTCTGGCTGAGTGACTTCGGCCTGGCACGGCTCGAGGAGCACGGCGTCGGCACCCTGATCGGCCAGGGGATCGGCACGGCGGCCTACAGCAGTCCGGAGCAGACGCGCGGCAGTAGCGAACTCGATTTTCGCGCCGATCTCTTCAGCCTGGGCGTGACCCTTTACCAGGCTCTGACCCTGGAGCTGCCCTTCGGCAAGTACGGCGCCGAAGGCACGCAGATCACGCCGGCTCGTCCCAGCGTTCGCCAGCCCCTTCTAAAGCGCGATTTCGATCCCGTGCTGCTCAAGGCGCTCCAGCGCGACCGCGACCAGCGCTACGCCTCCGTCGCGGAGCTGGAAGAGGATTGGCGGCGCGTGCGCCAGGGTCAATTGCCGCGGGCCGGCGGCGCGGGGCCGGTGCAGCGCCTGGCGCGGGGGTTGCGCCGCCATCCGGGGCGCGTGCTCACGGCTGCTTGCATGCTGATGCTGGTGATCGCCCTCGCCTGGGTTTCCCGGCCGAATGATCCCACCGATTATCGCCAGGTCCGCATGGAGACTGACCCGCCCGGAGCCACGCTGGTGCTGGTGCCGCTGGACGCGCAGACCGGGATGCCGCTGCCGGAGCACGCCATTCGTCCCCGCAAGCAGAGCCCGGTCGTCATACCGCGTGTTCCCGTCGGCTCCTATCTCGTGGTGGCCGTGCTCGCGGACGGCCGGTTTCAAGAGGTATACCGAACGGTGCCTCGAGCGCAGCAGGCAGGCACGATACATTTTCATCAGGCCTGGCAGGAAGAAGCGGATGGCGTTGTCAAGCCCTGGCCGATCACGATTCTGCAAGGCGATGCGACGGCCGGGATGGTGCCCTTTGCCGGCGGCAATTTCGTCGCTGGGGGCGGCCATATCCCCGGTTCTCCGCCCTACGAGCATTATGTGGCGCCCTTTTATCTGGACCCGACCGAGGTCACCGTGGGCCAGTGGCGAAAACTGCGGCAGCTACCCGATGCCTGGCGCGAAAAACCGCCGCCTGACGACTTCGCCATTACCCATGTGACTTTTGATGAGGCCCTGGACTTTGCCGAGAGCCTGGGCAAGCGCATTCCCGAAGAAGACGAATACGAGTACGCCGCGACCAACGGCGGCACAACCCGTTTCCCCTGGGGCAATGACGACCGGATTCAGGACTGGCCGCGAAAAAAGGTCGGCGAGCCGGACTTCGACAGGACGCGGACCACGCCGCCTGTTTTCGGCCTGTTCTCCAATGCGGCCGAATGGACCGCTTCCTGGAACGTGCCCTATCCGACCGCCGACGCCGACTTTCGCAAAAACTTTTACCTGAACATGCAAGTCGTCTTCCAGGCCGACCGGGTTGTGCGCGGCGGTCCCTACGAGGTGGTGGTCGGCAAAACCAACGTCAAGTCCGAGCCCGGCAAGCCCCCCCTCGACCCGCGTTACCGGCACGGCGTGACCCACAACCTGTCCCACGAAGGGCTAGGCTTCCGTTGCGCCCGCAGCGCGCAGCCGCGCTTTCAGCAACCCTGATTCGTCTGCACCTTAGCCCGACGCGCCAGCGAGGACCTTGCTTGCGCGGCGGGCTAAGGTCTGTCATTCGTGCACGCCGATTTTGCTTAGGGCAGGGCTGCGCTGCTACTTCAAGCGATGCACATGAAAACGCTTCTTCTTGTCCGGCGTTTCGATGACATCATGCTTTTTGGAGTTGCCCTTGGGCGTATAGTCGACGAAGCTCTTGGGAAAATTAGGCTTGGTGGGGTCGTAAGGGTGTCCAATATACAGGGTAGGCTTGCCGGTCATGGTGATCTCGTGAATCCGCGCGTACAGATAATTCGGCATGGACGGCGTACCGATGTTGTACCGGACGTTGACGGCAGCGGCGTTTTCCTGTGCCCCGCCTGCCGTGTTTGGAAAAAATGACAGGGGATCTTTAAAGGGCGAATCGTCGTGGTTGATGGCCCAGACGCCGTTCGTGTATTCGTCGCTCGAAAAGTACATGAGCGGGAAGCGGACCTCCGGAGCCCGGACACCGCTCAGCCCGATGGGTCCCGGATTGGGATCGACCGGCACAAGCGTGGTAATGCATCCTCCCCCGCTGCCCGGGCAGGTGGCGTATGGCGGACTGTAATAAGTCGGACTGCTCACCGTTACGAAGCCATCCCCGCAGCACTGGCAGTAGTAATAAAACAGTCCATTGGACTGGCCGTAATAGGACACAATGCAGGCCGTGGGGCACGCCGGTCGAGTATCGTCGGGCGGGTACGGAAAGGAAACCGGCGGCACTCCACAAGACGGGCAGATGGCTGCCGTGGCGACGCACGGTGACGGCGCGCAGCGCCTGCGCCGGCCGAACGCTTGCACCGCTCCCGGAAATCCCAGGCAAATTCCGCCCATACCCAGCGCGCGAAGAAATCCCCTGCGTGTGTTCATCGGACCGCTCCAGATTATTGAGAGAAGTCGTACTGCAAAATCGCGAGTCGTGCCGATTTTACCGGTAGATAAATACACAAACAAGGTAAATTGGGTAATTTGACAGAGAAATGGCTTTTGCTTTGCGTGCAACAGCGCGCCGGTCCGTGCCGAAACAGGTTTTCTCTGCGTTCTCCGCCTTCTCCGCGAACTCTGCGAGAAACACTCACCCTGCCTTGGCCCTGCTGGTCCCTGACTCTTTCTTCTTGTTGCCGTGCCTGTGTTGCTGCTTCAGTATTGACGTATATCGTATACGATATATACTTCCTAGTGCGGATTACGCCTAAGGATCACCGATGGCAAAGCACGGCAAAGAAAGCGTGCGCGGCGCGCGGAAGCCTGTGGGCTGGTTGCACGGTGAAATCAAAACGCCGCCGTTTACGAAAGAGGCAAGGAAGGAAGCTGGCGACCTTCTCAGAATGCTCCAGGAGGGAGAGAATCTTGGCATGCCCCAGGCCGAGCCGCTTCCCATTATTGGCCCGCGTTGCGGTGCGCTTCGGGTTCGCGATCAGGAGCATAGCTGGCGAATCGTCTATCGCGTGGACCGTGACGCGGTACTGGTCCTCGAAGTTTATGCAAAAAAGACGAGGAAGATCCCCGAGGACGTGGTTAGCCGCTGCAAGAAGCGGCTGAAAGCATACGATGACATCGTGAAGAAGGTCGCCAAGAAAGCGGCCAAGGAATCGCCCGGACAGCACACCGGTTAGTCGATGCTCTGAAGGTGATCGTCATGGATTCTCAGAAGCGAAAGGCGTTGGAGGCGGCCGGTTGGCGGTTTGGCGATGCTGCCGACTTCCTCAACATGACCGACGAAGAACGCCAGCTGCTCGATGCCCGGGTAGAGGCGGCCCTGGCGGTGCGTCGGCAACGCCTCGCGCTAAAACTGTCGCAAAAACAATTGGCAGACCGCATCAAGACCAGCCAGCCGCGCATCGCCAAAATTGAGCGGGCCGCTCCCGATGTCTCTCTCGACCAAATTCTCCGTGCCTTCGCGGCGGCCGGCGGCCAAATCGCCATCAAGCGTATCAGCCGAAAGCGCCCCAAGCGCGTCATTCCCAGAGAAGCGGCCCAGGTCCAAATCGAATTGCTTGGCGCCGACTTATGACCAAGGAACCGATCCAGCTCGATGTGATTCTTGTCTGCCGCAAGCGGGCGTTCGACCCGCGCCGCCAGAGCCGAGCGCTGCGCGCTGGCCAGAGCCTTTGCAAAAGCGGTCGCCAAGGCCGCGCGTCTGGGTTCCAAGGGCCTGGAGCTGTCGCGCAACGATCGGCGCGTGATCCTCTACAGCCAATTCCTGGCGGAACTGGGGCCGGTCGATCATACCGCAGCGGTTCTGCAGGCTCTCGCCGAGCAGCAGCCTAACCTCGAGGCCGCTCTTGACGAGCATTCTTTGTGTAACCCCGCCGATCCTGGCCAAGATGCCGGCCGCCTTTCCGATCCTGGGTTTGTGCAACGCTTATTGTTCCAATAGCTTAGCGCGCGGCACCCATCGCACCGCCAAGATGGCGCCGCGAAAGAGGGGTTTTTCCGCAAGCGGAGGCAACGAAGCAAGTTGCAAACAGTGTGACTGGCCCGCTGCTCGCCAGGGAAAGCGCGTGCGTGGGTGGACTTGCAACGCCCATGCGCGACGGGCGATACAAGCGAGGGCATCAGCTTGTTTGCTCGGCAATGGCAGGCTTATCCAGGAGGCGGAAGCCGCCGCCGTGCCCAACACGAGCTAGCAGCGAAGGATCTCGGGGCTCGTCATTCCAGGCATCTCATGCGCTGCTAACAGCCGCGGCGATAGCCGCAGCTCGTGCCGCGCTGCGCCGAGCAGCGGAAGTGTTTCCATTGTGATTCTGCTGAAGGACCCGCTGGCGAACCCTGAAAAACACCAGAATTCACCGGACGCCTGCGCCGAATTCTAAGTGAACATCCGAGGGGGGCACAGCACATGAGTAGCGCTGAGCGGCCGTAGAACCCGTCAATTTGCCTTTGACCGATCTAAGGTTGCGCGCGACGATACGTTGACAGCCGGGGGCAAGGGCGCGCCTCCCGGACCAGCATCCGGCCCACTCGCCGGTCAGGCGATTGCGGCGTGTTAGGCCATGCGGAGCAGCATGAGAGTTGCAGCGCAGGCCGGGTCGAGTCTATCCTCCAGGAGATGTCACGTGTACTCCTTCCGACGGGTGATATGCGGGAGCGTGGTTCTGTTGGCTGTGGCCGCGGGTGCTCCGGCCGACGATCGAGAATCTCTGAAGTCGCTCGCCGAGAAAGCCTTGAAGGCCGGGGGCGGGGAGAAGCTGCAAGCTGTGAAGGCTTGGACCTTTACCGAGAAAGTGAGGGGCAAGACGACCACGTACCGGCGGTACGTCCAACTCCCGAACCGCTTCCGCACCGAGATCGAAAGCGAGCTTGACGGAAAGCCGTCCAAGTCGGTCATCGTCATCGACGAAGGCAAGGGGTGGTCGGTCTCCGACGGAAAATTGGAGGAGATGTCCGCCGAGGACGTCGCCGGGTGGAGGAAGGGTGCCTTCTGGGTTTCCGCTCCGATTCTCGGCCCGAGGATGCTATCAGACCCCGACACCGCACTTACGAAGCTGCCCGAGGTCAAGATCGAACATCGGGCGTCGGTCGGAGTCAAGCTGGCCCGGAAGGACTACGGGACCATCCGGCTATACTTCGACAGAGAGATAGGCCGGCTGCTCAAGGTCGAGAGCGATTACATGGCGGAGGACGGTAAGAAGGGGGTGACGGAGGTGATCCTGAGCGATTTCCGCGAGGTCGGCGGGGTCATGGTTCCTCACAAAAAGACACAACAAGAAGGCGGCAGAGTGTTCGGCGAGTGGGACGTGACGGAGTATAAGTTTGCCGATATGCTGGACCCCAAACTGTTCGAGAAGCCATCCCAACCGACGTTCGTAACTGGGTTCTTAGCCATCAAAAAAGAAGTTGAGGCGAAACAGAGCAAGCTCGACGCGGCCTTCAATAAGGACGACGTCGCATCCAAGACCGAGGACGAGCGCGCGGCGGCCCGCAAGCGGTACGCTCAGGAGTGGGGCAAAATCACGTCGCCCGCCGCCGAAAAGGTGATGACCGCCGTCCGCACGCACGCCGCCGATCCCGCCGCGGTGGAAGCGCTCGTTTGGGTGGCTAACGGCAGTTACGGAAGGTCGTCGGACCTCGGCAACGACGCTGCCGAACTGCTGAGGAAACACCACCTCATCCACAAGCAGACGATCGAACTGGCGTACAGGCACGCGCTTGGCCCGCTGAAGTGGACCGAACCCCTGCTCCGTGCCCAACTGGCTGCCGCCGACCTGCCGACGACTGACAGACCCCGACTTCTATACTCACTCGCCCAGGTGAAGCAAACTCACAGCGAGTTGTCGAGGATGCTGGCCGAAATATCGGACGAACAGTTGTCATGGATGGAGGGCTATTACGGCAAGGATACCCTCGCGAGCTTGCGCAAGATCGACGCAGCCCGGGCGGAGGCCGAGGCAATCAAGCTGTTCACCGAACTGGGCGATAAGTACGGGTCGGAGAAACTGGTCCGCGAGATCACGTTTGGGGAACTCGCCAAGTCGACCATCTACGAAATTCAGAACCTATCGGTCGGCAAGACGGCCCCCGAGATCAACGGGGAAGACACCGAGGGGGTGAAGTTCAAACTGAGTGACTACCGAGGCAAGGTGGTCATGCTCTCGTTCTGGGGCACATGGTGCGGGCCGTGCATGCGGCTGGTGCCGCACGAGCGGGAAATCGTGGGGCGCCTGAAGGACAAGCCGTTCGCACTCATCGGGGTGAACTCCGACGCGGACAAGATCAAGTTGAAAGCAGCGATGGTCAAGGCGAGGATCACATGGCGGTCGTTCTGGTGTGGAGAGAAAGGGTATGACGGCGATATCCCGAAGGCGTGGAACGTGAATGGCTGGCCAACCATCTACATACTCGACCACAAAGGCGTCGTCCGGGGGAAGCAAGTGATGACGGCCAAAGAGCTGGATCGAGTCATCGACAAGCTGGTTAGCGAAGTGGACGCGAAGAAGTGAGGTCGCCCTGGCAAACTCGGTAGCAAACTGGCAATGTCATTCTGGCAGACGCACGTCAACGCGCTCCGGCATCTGCGACTCCAGCCGGTTCGCTCATTACACTTCCGCTTCCCGCGGCGCATCCACGCCGATGCCCATCACATAGATGGCCACCAGGACGTGCTTGGCGGTCACAATGGCGATAATGGCCGGGATGGGACCCAACGTGCAGACCCAGGCGGTGATGGCCACGGTGATGAGTGTGCACCACCATTGCCAGAGACGAAGATGCAGCCGACCCATGCGGCCGTCGTCGTCACCCAGGGCCACGAAGGGCGGCCTGTCGGGAGGAGCTATCTGCGCCATGCCGTTTTTCCTGCTTCGGACGTGGGGTCAATCCGCCAGTCTTGCAGCCTACCGCGCCGCCGGCGTGCCGGCAAGCAAACGCTGCACCCAAGGGGCATTGCGTTCGCGCAATCGTTAGTGGGTAAGGGAGAGGGCCATTCCTCTCCCTCCCCGTTGTCGCGAGAGGGTCATTTCCCTCTATTTACCGGCGTGCCCCGTTAGGGCACCGGGCGACCCCATAGCAAGAGCCCCCGAGGGGGC
>Ga0185299_10004491_pt1 | contig 16822 bp, 13 predicted proteins | sample PaiPotPPA55metaG_FD_128002 | JGI IMG/M metagenome (GOLD analysis project Ga0185299, IMG submission 128002) | Iron sulfur acid spring bacterial and archeal communities from Banff, Canada, to study Microbial Dark Matter (Phase II) - Paint Pots PPA... ...
GGTCTGTACTGACACCGCTGTGGGATTCACCGCCACCACAATGGCCGCTGGAGGCGCAGCGCTTGTTACCGTAATCGTAGCGGCAGACGCCTTGCTGTTGTCCGCCACGGACGTAGCGGTCAGGGATACCGCATCCGGCGTGGGCGCCGTAGCCGGGGCTGTGTAAGTAATCGCCGAGCCCGAAGCGCTCGAGGTCGCGGATAAGCTGCCGCAGGCCGCGCCACTGCATCCCGCGCCACTTAGCGTCCAATGCACACCTTGATTTTGCGTGTCGTTTTGCAGTGTAGCGGTAATGCTTTGAGTATGACCGGTCTGTACTGAAGCAGTTGCGGGATTCACGGCCACTGCAATTGCCGCCGGAGACGCAGCGCTCGCGACCGTAATCGTCGCTACCGCCGTCTTGGAGGAATCCGCAACGGACGTGGCGGTCACCATCACAGACGCTGGCGCGGGCACATTCGCTGGCGCGGTGTAAGTGATGGGCGCGCCCGATGCGCTGGAGGTGGCAGATAAGGAGCCGCAGGCCGCGCCGCTACATCCCGTGCCGCTTAATGTCCAGGTCACACCTTTATTTTGAGAGTCGTTTTGCACCGTCGCAGTAAGACTCTGGACGTGTCCAGTTTGCACGGAAGCGTTTGCCGGAGATACGCTGACGACCACCGCAGGCGCGGTTGTGCTGATAGCAACCTGCGCGACAGCCACTTTTGTCGGTTGTGCTTGCGAAATCGCGGCGATGGTCACGGTTGATGGCGAGGGCACCTTGGGCGGCGCAGTATACAAACCGGTAGCATCGATCGTGCCGTGCGTCGCCTCACCTCCAGTAACACCGTTAACTTGCCAGGTGACTGCGGTGTTAGAGGTGTTGACCACGGACGCCGTAAATTTTTGCGTTCCGGAAACCGGCACCGAGGTACTGCTCGGCGTCACCGATATCTTGACCCCTTGGGCAGTTTGATTGGGGGCGAACGAAGAAGCCACGCTTGCGCATCCCCAAGCAATGAAAGCAGCACCGAGAATTAGTGCGATGGATACAAAATTTCGCCATTGGGCAAAACTACGCAATGCCATGAATTGTTCCTCGTCGAACAAAATAGTAGTTAGTTCCTCTTGCGAGGACGAACGTGATTAATAACCCACTGGGGACTGTTCCGAGGCAGGGTCGGAGCGAGCTAAAGACTAATCTGGACGACCAAAAAAGTAAAGCTGGCGGCCGGTTCTTAGTTTCAAAATTGCCAGCTGTTGGCGGGACTAAGTGACCAATTAGTTAGGTGAAAGACCGTAAACGCTAATTTCTCCGGCGGTCCCAACGTACACTTTGCCGTTGGCAACGGTAGGCACGGTGAATTTCACAGCTTGCCCGGCTTGATCGGCGGTATTGGTAGCACTCTTCCAGAGATCCGTGCCGAGATTAGTTGGGTCATGGGCGTGTAGCACCGCTGGGCCGGCGTTTTCAATGGCCCAAACCACTCCGTTGGATGAGCCTTGCGACGAAATCGAAGGCGTGGAGCCGGGATATCCGAAGATGTTGACCGACTGTGACACCGGCGCGCTGTTAAAAGTGCTGGACGCGGCGCTGAAGGAATAAGCCTTGACGTGATCGAAGGCCATGCCGATATACAGAGTATTCTGCTAAAAGGCTGGCGTATCGTAGATCGCGCCGCCCGCGGCAAACGTTTGCACCGCACCACTATCCGTGGCGGTGTTTCCGCCAAGGTTATCTCTGTTCAGCAAATAGAGTCTGCCTTCTTTTCCTCCGCCAACCACCAAATGCGGTACCGGGCCGGAGGGCTGATCGATAAGGATTGCGGCCCCGCCTGCACCTAGATCGTGGTCCAGACTGTTCAAGGTCAATTGGTCGCTTGGCGCAAAGAAACTTAAAACGCCCATGCTGCTGCCAGTGGACAACTTCAAAAAACTGTCCCCAAACTGGGTGAGATACCGTCGAAAGCTCCATTTCCGGTGATCACGTACAGATTGTTGCTGGAGTCCGCCGCAGGGGCGCCGCCGGACATCCAAATTCCTCCGTAGCTAGAGACTGGATCGTCATTGAACAGAGATACCTGTGCCAAGGATGAAGCGCTGTAACCCACAATCCACCCATAGAAAGTATTAACATCGCCGTGCGAAGCGTACGCGATGTACACCACGCCGTTTACTAAAGCCAGGCCAGCTCGCTGATTTTGCCGCAAAGGGTCAAAGGTATTGCCGCCAGACGTAAAAGCAATATCTTGCGGCCCATTAAACTTTTCCGATCCGTCAATCAGGCTCAGAGCATGCAGCCGTTGGTGGAAATTGGGAGTTGCTCCCGTACTCTTCGATTTGGAAACCAGGTAAATTGTTTTCGTAGCTGGATCACTCCGATGGCGCTGACGGTGCCTACGGATGAATTGCCGCCCGGTATGGAATCCACTTCCCACGTCACGGTAGTCACGGAGTTTCCCGTAACCGTGGCCGTGAAGGCTTGGCTTTGCCCGGTTGTAAGCGCCGCCCTCACTGGGCTGATGGATACAGAAGCCGTGCCGCCTGAAGAAGAACCGGTAATGGTAACCGTTGCCGAGGCGGATTTTGTCGTGTCCGCAGCGGACGCGGCGGTGACTGTAACAGTTGCCGGAGATGGCACAGCGGCCAGTGTAGGTGCCAGTGGGGGTGATACTGCCGTGAGTGGCGTCACCCCCCGCTACGCCATTCACCTGCCACGTAACCGCCGTGTTAGTGGTGTTTGTTACGGCGGCGGTAAATGTTTTGGTTCCCGCGACCTGAACGGACGCGGCAGCTGGCGTAACAGAAACGACGACGCCTTGCGCAGCGCTCGGATTGCTGGATGATCCGCCTCCACACCCGGCGGTCAACACCCAAATAGTCAGAAGCGAGGAAACAAACAGGCAGTTACGAGACCGTAAGAAAGCAAACGAAACCATGAGTGGAAATTCCCCTGATCAGGTGACTTGGTTCCCCTTGATACGGGAGAAAAGCCACGATTTACAGTACATGTAGACCCCCGGGCGGGAGGTCAGGGATTACTTAAGGCTAAACGGTATGATGCAAAAGTAAAGACTGCGGTGGCTCAAATTTCAAGAACCGAAGGGCCACAGTTTGCGGAAGAAGTTGCGGATGCGTTCCGTAAAGGAAGCGGTCTTCACGGGCGGTGGAGTTGGCCGGGGCGGCGTGGCCGGAGGTGGAGGCGAAGCAGCGGGAGCCTTCACTGCCACCACATCTCCTTCGACTTTCCCTTGGAAGACCAGCATTGGCCGCACGCGCACACGGCGAATCAGCATGATCATCTTGGGATCAACTTCCGGTTGGACGGTGGCGTTGGCGTTGTATATCAACGGGGGCACAAAAACCTGGTAAATAGGCCCTTCCTTGGGTGCGACGGGTTTGGGAGCCTCAGCGCTAGGCACATTTGGTTTGACGTCTTCGACTTTATGGTGCACTTCCGCAGCAGTGGCCAGGCGGCTTACTTCCGGGGGCGCCGCATCGGCGAGCTGCAACCCGCACGCACAATGTTCGCCAGCGTCGGTGCGTAGCGAATCAATTTGCCCGTTCGCCAGAAATGCGCTTCCACCCTGAGGCACCAGAACATTTTGACCGGTTAGCTGCTGCTCGAGACGTAAAGCCCCGCGATTGGTGCGGACGCACATCGCGCCGCCAGCCTCGAATCCCACGGTGATATCTTCCGGGCCGCCTCCAATGGCCACAGGCTGCGCCTGAATTTGCGGCGTGTACATGGTCAGGGCCGGCTGATGTTCGATGTGCGCGTGAATCGTTCCGGTATCGAGAGCGATAGTCAGCGAGTTGCCGGATTTGAGCACCGAAAAATGCGCCGGTCCGCATATCGTGATCTGCCCGCCCTCCACCAGATTTATGTGCGCGTTGCCGGATTTGACGCGCACATCACTTCCGCTGTGCAGCACGGTCGCCACACTGCCGTTGACATTCTCCACGCTCATTGGGCCGGTGACCGCGATAGCGTCGCCTTCGATGGCGCCGACCGAATCGCCCGGCGCAGGATTATCGGGACGCGCGGCGGCGGCAAACACTCCGATGAGCGCAAGGCTGGCGACGCTGGACAGTAGCGCCACATTGAGCCGCGCGTTTTGCTTTTGAAACGGAAACGCCAAAATTTTTACTCCTCTGTATTGCGTGTATTGACCCGCGGGAACTCTCGCGAAACGTCTCAGCCTATACTATACGACGATGCCTAACCCCGAAGCAGAGCAAGGTGCTTCAAGTGAATCCGGCGAAGCACTGTCGCCGCCATCGGCTCCGCGATCTGAAGGCGAGCTGGTAAATTTGCATTACGACACGCGGCTGCCGCAGCTTCCATGGTCGCGCCGGGCGCAAATCCCGATCATCGCCGCCGTGGTATATAGCGTTATCCGCACGCTGGGGCCCACGCTGCGCTTTGAACCGCTGGGGCAGCAACAGCCGGAACGCGTTTATGCTTCGGGAAGGCGATGCATTTTTGCGTTCTGGCACCGCGTCATCATTCCGGTGGCGTGGTGGGCCAGGAATCGCGGCATCGTGGTGCTCAACACCACTGCGTTCGACGGGCAGTGGACGCGCAAGGTTATCGAATGGCTGGGATTCGGCACGGCGCAGGGAAGTTCGACGCGTGGTGGATTGCGCGGGTTGGCGGTGATGGCCAAGCGGCTCGAAGAAGGCGTCGACTGCGGCTTCACCATTGATGGACCGCGCGGGCCGCGATACGTAGCCAAGCCGGGGCCGGTGATGCTGGCGCGCAAGAGTGGTTGCCCGATTCTCGTGTTTCACATTGGCGTGGATCGCGGCAAAACTTTCACCAATACCTGGGATCATTTTTTGCTGCCAGCGCCTTTCGCGCGCGCGGTGATTCTGTGCGCGCCGCCGATTTATGTGCCGGCGGATGCGGACGCCGACTTGATGCAAGCGAAGCACGCGGAAATGCAGCGGGAACTCGAGCGCGTTCGCGATATAGCCGAGGGCTGGTTTCAATTCAGCGAAGAAGAACGGCGGCGTTATCGAACTGAATTTTTAAAATAGAGAGTATTTTATTTTACGGGACGTTCCGCGAGCTTTACCTGGACATCTATTTTTTTGCCGCCGCGGTACAGCGTGACCGGAACGGTGTCGCCGGGGCGCTTGCGGTTCAGAATTTTTCCTATGTCGAATTGATTGGTAACCGGCTGCCCGTCGATGGACGTAATCACGTCTCCGCCGATCGTGATGCGTCGCATTCCGGCTTGAGCGACTTGATCGCCGCCTTTTATTCCTGCAGCGGCGGCTGGGCCTCCGCGCGTGACCGTTTCGACCAGCAAGCCTTCCTGAACGGGCAGATCCAGTGCTTGCGAGAGGTAGCCGCCAACGGGCAACGTTTCTAACCCAAGGAATGCGCGATGCACGCGACCGTCGGTGATCAAATCGTTGGCGATACTTTTTGCGGTGTTGACCGGGATGGCGAATCCGATGCCCGCCGTGGTTCCCGACGGAGTATAGATCGCCGAGTTGATGCCGATCACTTCGCCGTGGGAGTTGATGAGCGGGCCACCGGAATTGCCGCGATTGATGGCGGCGTCGGTTTGAATGGCTTCATCGATGAAAGTGGTTTCGCTGGTTTGTACCGTGCGGCCGAGCGCGCTGACCACTCCGGTGGTCAAGGTGCTTTGAAATCCGAAGGGATTGCCGATGGCCAGGACTTTTTGTCCCACCTGCAAACTATTTGAATCGCCCAGTGGCAAGGTGGCCAGATTTTTTCCATTGGGTTCGATCTTCAGTAACGCCACGTCGTTGCGCTGATCGGCGCCAATAAATTTTGCGGGGTAGCGCGATTGGTCGCCAAGAACTACTTCGATGGATTGCGCTTCCTGTACCACGTGAAAATTCGTGAGGATGTAGCCGCGCTTGTCGATAATAAATCCGGAGCCGGCGCCTTCCACCGGCACCGGGTCCATGAAGAAATCATATTGCGTGGCTTTGGTGAGCACGTTGGCGACGGCCGGCGCGGTTTGCCGGTACACGCGCACGTTGATGGATTCATCGACGGTGAGCGCCGCATCGCGTTGCGAAATGTTGGCAGTCAATCCGGCGGGCCTGCCTGAATTGATGGGCCCGGCTCCGACGTTCACGGGTTGGCGCGCGCCCCAGCGTCCTCCAGCCCAGTAGGCGGCCAGAATGATCACCAAGGCGGCGAGAAAAAGACGGATGGCACTGGAGGATCGCGAGACGGTCATGGTTGGTTGCCCTTCTTCGGTTCTTATGGGGTAAGACTTTATTCTTTATTGATTTTAACGCTGGCCGGCCTGGACTGCTTGGAAAAAACTTCGAGTCTCGCCGACAGCTGGAAAACTCCGCTGGTTATTTCACGATCTCCGGCCGAAGCATTTTCAAACGGTTGGACGCACTTCGCGAAGTTTGGTAGCGAGCTGCTCGACTTGCTCACGCGTTTCCGCGAGCGAGCCGGAGCAATCGATTCTCTCGGTCGCATGACCTAATTTCTCTTCGACGGGAAGTTGCGAGGCAATTCTGCGGCGAGCTTCCTCTTCGGTGAAACCGCGGGCCATTAAACGTGAAATTTGCTGCTCCGGCTCGCACCATACGACGACCACGCCATCGAGCTTTTTATCCAGCCCAGCTTCCACGATCAGCGCGGCTTCCACGAATGCGGCGCTTTGCGATCTGCTGCGCTCCAATTTTGCAAACTCCGAAACAATGTACTCCTCCACGCGAGGATGCACGATAGCGTTCAGTTGTTTCAGTTTGACGGGATCGGCAAAAACAATTTTGGCCAGCGCCACGCGATTAATATTATTGTCGGCGTTCAGAATGGATCTGCCGAATACGCGCACAATTTTATGATGCGCGGGATAATCGGGTTCGATGAGAGTGTGCGCCATGGAGTCGGCATCGAGTACCGTGAAACCTATTTCTCGCAACATGGCGCTGACAGTGCTTTTGCCGCTGGCGATGCCGCCAGTAATCCCCAGACGAAGCATAAGCGATTCTATCGTGCGCTGACGCTGGATTGCGGCTGTTTCGCGGCGGAGGCGCTGCGGCGGAGACGCGCGGCTTTGACGGTATTGCTCATGAGCATGGTGATAGTCATTGGCCCGACGCCGCCCGGAACGGGGGTAAGCGTGCCGGCTACGTTTATCGCGTCGGGATGCACGTCGCCGACGAGCGCGGAATTTTTGGCGCGGAATTTTTCCAGGCGTTCGGGCATATTGTGAAACAGGCGCTCGGCTTCGGCGGGATCGGTGACGCGATTGGTGCCTACGTCAATTACAGCTGCGCCCGGCTTTATCCAGTCCGCCCCAACGTAACCGGCCTTGCCCATGGCGGCGACCATGATGTCGGCGCGTCGCACGGTTCCGGGCAAGTCGCGCGTTTTGGAATGGCAGATCGTTACGGTGGCGTTGGCATGCATCAAGAGCAGGGACATGGGCTTGCCTACGATGTCGCTGCGTCCGAGGACCACTGCGTTGGCGCCTTCGATGGCAATGTTGCCGCGCTTTAGGAGTTCCATGCAGCCCGCGGGAGTGCAGGCGACTAGGCCAGGGCGGCCACTGACCAGACGCCCGAGATTCATGGGATGAAACCCGTCGACGTCTTTGGCGGGATCGACCGATTCGAGAATGAGTTTCGTATCGACCTGCGGCGGCAGAGGGAGTTGGATGAGGATGCCATCCACCGCGGGATCGCCGTTCAAGTCGTCGACAAGTTGCAACATTTCGCGGGTGCTAACGCTGGAGGGCGGAGTATGCATCCAGCTGGCGATGCCAAGTTGTTCGCAGGCGGCGATTTTACTTTTCACGTAAAGCCGCGAGGCGGGATTGTCACCCACCAAGACGGCGGCGAGGCCCGGACGCGTGCCGGATGAGATCATGGCCGCGATCTCATTTTTGAGCTCGGCAAAAATCTGGTCGCGGATTTTCAGGCCATCGAGGATGCGCGCAGTCATGTGCGGGGAACTCCTGTGAGGAACAAGAAAAATCATAGCACATAGGAAACGAGGGCCTGGCCGCGCAGAAAAATGAGTGAGGCCCGGTAGGAGTTGAAAATGAACGCGCTAAGTGCTTTGTTTGGGGAAAAAATGGCGGCGCGTCGACATTTTGCATCATCATTCGAATGACGATTTACGAAAACGATGGGAAAAACGGATTCAACGATTGGATGTTGCTTGGGTTCTGATTATTCCTTGGACCACGGGGGCACCACGCCGGTCATTCGCGCGTAGGCGATCAGTTGGCCCATGTGCTCGTTGGCGTGGACGATGATACGAAGATACATACCGTCCACGGTCGCGTTGCGATCATAGATTTTCACGGAACACTTCAAATCTTCGGGTGTCTCTGCTAAATGAGCCGTTTTGAGGGCCTGCAAAGATTTTTTCAACCAATCGATGACTTCCGGTTTTGCGGTGACCGTCTTTTCCATTTTCATGTCCAACCCCGCGGGCATCTTGGGGCCGGTAATACTGAGCAAATAAAAATTGGCGATGGCTATATGCATATAAACTTCGCTGGTGGAGCGCACGCCGGGTGCGGGGCGCCACGAGAATTTTTCCGCAGGGGTGGCTTCGGCCAGCGCGATCAGCTGCTGCGAGACATGCAGCCACTCACCGTCATAACCCTGCCAGATGCCTTCCGGCGCTTGAGCGGGCACGGCGACGGCGCTCAAAGTAATGAACAGCAAGAGTAGTAGCGCTTTCATGATCCATCTCCTTCCGTTTTCTATTGCCACACACCCCGACAAAGCGACCGCATTCTATATTTTTGACGGCGTCATAGGAAAAGTAACTCACTATTCTCCACTGTATATCTGTACTGTAATTATCAAAATCGCTATATGCTGCTCACGTCCAGTAGGAGTCGAACCATGATGACTCGCCTTTCTATCTCCAATCGACAGAACATTCATATTGCCACGTGTCTTCTGTTGTTCTTCTTACTGGGGCCACCGCGATCTCTCGCACACGACGAGTGGTATCGCGGCCTGGACTTGGATTCTGTCCTGGCCGACTCCGGCCTTGTGCTCGTGGGGCGCGTCACGGATGTCAGCGAAACCAAGATTGGCGTGGGAGGCAAGGGCGAGAGCTCTCTGCTGCAGTACAAATTCGAACCGGTCTTAGTACTTAAGGGGGTGTTCTCGCGAGAATCTTTGTTGCTCACCAGTGAAGATCTCGGCACGCAACAATTCACTGACGCCGCCCCGATCGAGATTGGGCAGCTGCGCCTGCTTATGCTGGGGCGATCGTTCGCGGGATACGCGATGCGTCGAGAAGCGGTTAGCTTCGATCAAGCAATACCTCGGCTCGGTAGCCCCAACGACGAGTTGATCGCGACCGTCAAGATCCTTCTTGCCGTCAATCATGATTTGGATCGCGCCAAGAAGGTCGCGTTGCTTCTCGACGGTCTGCGAAAGCAAAAAGGCTCCGCGGCTATTCCGCTGCTCGTGGCGGTGGAGCACCGCGCGCTGCTGGCGGCGCAGACGCCCGGCGCAGTGGAGAGCATTGCGCCGCACTTGAGCGATGCTTCGCCCGCGGTGCGCGAGCAGGCGGCGAAAACTCTCTACTCTTTGCTCAAAGCGGACTACTTAGACCAAGCGAAGTTTCATGAAGCCGCGGCGAGAGCGCTTGCCGCATCGATTGCGAGGCCGGACCCGAGTTTCGTTCCTCGCGTTGCTGCATATGAAGCACTTGGCGCCGCAGGGCCGCAGGCTGTGGAGGACGCGGGAGTGAAAGCCCAGCTTGGACTTGATCCGCTCTCCACTTTCGCGGAACAAGGCGCGCGGCTTCACACCATTGGCGATCTCAAGATGCCCGGTCAATCGCGTGCGGTGCTGACGCTACTCAATCAATTACAGCTGGATGCCCCGGCCGAAATTCAGTATGGAGCGGAGTGGGCCGCGGCGCGATTGGATCCGTCAAATGGCCTCAAGGAAGTGACGCTCAGAATCAAAAAAAAGTATGACGCAGAGCTGCCAGTCGTGACCGAGATAGATTTGCTTGGCAACCTGCCATCCACCGAAGCCACTCCCGCGCTGGTGGAGGTTGCGAAACTCCCTTTGAACCACGACGAGCGACTGGCGTTCGTTTCGGCTTGCAAGACGGTCGCGAGCGCTCCGCTCGTGCCGGCACTGGCCACCATGCTCGTTCCGGCTCAGCAGGACATCTGGTGGACCGCAGTGGACGCGCTGGTGAAAATCGACACCGACGATGCTGCAAAAGCGCTGCAACCGCATCTGGTCCAGGAAACGAACCTGCAGCGCAAAATTGAGATCGCGGAATTTCTGGGCCGCCACGGAATTCGAGATGGTTATCCCTACGCCATCGAGCATATGTCCGAGCCTTATCTGCGCGAGCAGGCCATTGCGGCATTGGTTGCGATTCGCGAACCTCGCGCCGTGGGCGAACTTCGCAAAATTCTTGAGACCAGCAATGATGTTGCCTGGAACAGTGCCGCAGTACGGGCTCTGGGCGTGCTGGGGGCTTCCGATTTTGTCCCTCAGTTTCTGGAAATGGCGCAAGACTCGGCAAACCCGCTCGGCCCTTCCGCGCTCATCGCGCTTGGCGACCTTCACGAAGTGAAGGCCGTGGAGATCGCGCGGGCCGGATTTGCTTCACGAAATCCGGAGAGATTGGAGGCTAGCGCTCGCGCCTCAGGCAAGCTACTCGCGCTGCCGGGTGTAAACGCCGATGACCTACGAGACCGCCTCGCGGCATTGCTCGCGGATCGCGGCGCTTCGCAGCAAGCGCGCCTGATGGCACTCAATTCGCCGCTGGCGTTAAATGATCGGCGAGTCGACGAAGCCCTGGCGCTTGCGGTGCGCGACGCTGGGCTCGAGAACAGCGAACTCCTAAACAAGATCGAGGAACAGTTGTGCAAACGTCGCGTGAGGCTCACGTTGCCTTGATTGGAGATTTCCTTGACCGGACTGAGCGCTCTTCCACCAAACAAGGCGTACCTCTTCACGGGACTGGACGCTCTAGATTTGTTATAGGCGCCTAAACAGCTAGCAAATGTTGCACTGCTCCTGATTGAGAGTGCGTGGCGCGCTCTCCTTGACAACTTAGGAGAGTGTGTTAGTCTCCTAAACATATTAGGAGGACATTTGACGGGCCAGGCGCAGATTCTTCCCGGCAACCTCGATCTCCTCATTCTAAAGGCCGCCTCTTTGGGGCCTCTCCATGGGTACGGCATTCTGTTGCGCATCGAGCAGATTTCTCGCGGCGCGCTGCTCATTGAACAGGGGGCCCTGTATCCCGCGTTGTTTCGGCTGGTGCGCCAAGGGCTGCTCAAGCCAAGCTGGGGCACCTCGGACAATAATCGCCGCGCCAAGTTTTATGAGCTCACCTCGTCTGGCCGCAAGCGATTACGCCAGGAAACCAAAGACTGGAACCGTCTCGTCACCGCCATCGCCTCGGCCCTAGGGACGCAACCGGAGGAAGTATGAAGGTCGTGGCATTCCTGCGTTCCCTCGCATCCGGGTTGTTACATCGCTCTCAGATTGAAGCAGAGATGGACGAGGAGTTGCGCGCGCACATCGCCAACCGCGCTGACGATCTGCAACGTTCCGGCCTGCCGCGTGCGGAAGCGGAGCGACGCGCGCGCATCGAATTCGGTGGCCAGGAACGCTACAAAGAGGAGTGCCGCGAAGAACGTGGTGGCGCGTGGCTCGAATCGCTTTGGACCGATGTGCGCTTCGGCCTGCGGATGCTGGTCAAATCGCGTGGTTTCAGCGCTCTTGCGGTCCTTACGCTGGCTCTTGGAATCGGCGCAAACGCTGCCATATTCAGCATGGTGAATGCTCTCCTGCTGCATCCATATCACTTCCGCGATCTCGATGCGCTCGTACGCGTGTGGGAAGACCGTGGGATTGATGAAGGCTACGACGCAAGATACGTAGCGCCCGCGGACGCCACAGAATTGAGCACTCACAATGAAATTTTTGAAAACGTTACAACCTACGATATGCGCAGCTTCAGTCTTGGAGCGGGGAGCGAGATCCAGCCAGTGCTTGGTTGCAGGGTCACCGCGAATTTCTTTGACCTGCTGAGCGTGAGTCCTGCCGCAGGGAGGCTCTTTTCTCCTGGAGAAGAACAGCCCGGTGCGGATCAGGTCGCGATTGTGAGTCATGGGTTCTGGGAGGGCCGGTTTGCAGGTGATCCGCGTCTGCTGGGAGGAAAAATCTCGCTGAACGGCCGCAGTTATTCCATCGTGGGAATCATGCCCAAAGATTTTGACTATCCGGTGCCAGTGGAATTGTGGGTACCTCTGGTACTGACTCCGGAGGAGAAAGCGGACCGCGCGCAACTTTCACTACAAGTACTCGGCCGGCTCAAAGAAGGTGTCACGCTCGATCAGGCGCGCGCAACACTCGCCGGTTTTTCCCGGCGTCTCGAGCAAGATTATCCCAAAACAAATACAGGAAGAACGATGAAGGCGCTGCAGCTTCGCAAAGAGCTGTACGTTTTTACACTTCCTCTCTTTCTATTGCTGCAAGCGGCGGCGGGTTTCGTGCTTTTGCTGGCTTGCGGGAACCTTGCGAATCTGGTCTTTGCGCGAATGATCGGGCGACAACGAGAGATTGCGCTCCGCTCCGCGCTCGGTGCGGGACGTGGCCGACTCGGGCAATTGTTCCTTTCCGAAACGCTGTTGTATTCCATGGCCGCCGGGGTGGTGGCCATTACGGCTTCGTTCGCGAGCGTACGGGCGCTGCGAGCCAGCATACCCGCGGGTTGGACCAAATGGGTGCCGGGGTGGGATGGAATTCGAGTGGACGGCAATGTTCTCGCCGTCACGATTCTGGTCGCGTTAGGAACGGGGCTCGTTCTAGGCCTTGCAACCGTGGTACATGCGACTCACGTGGAACTCAACAATACTCTCAAGGAGACTGGCCCGGGCAGCGTGACGCCTGCGAAGCGGCGAGTGCGCAGCGCCTTGGTGGTCGCCCAGGTGATGTTTGCGTTCGTCTTGCTGGTGTGCGCGGGACTGACGATTCAGGGATTCGCGCGGCTTGCGCGCGTCTATCAAGGATTTGAACCGGCAAGCGCCCTGCGGGTCGAGATTTCCCTGCCGGAAAAAGCCTACCCGGATACCGTGAGGATCACGAATTTCTACCAGCAACTTCTTCGCGGGACGGCGTCGCTGCCCGGAGTCCAACACGCTTCCTTGATCACCAATCCTCCCGCCAGCAACGTGGATAGTGAGACGACTTTTTTCAACATCGGGGGACAGCCCGCACTGAAAGCCGGTGAAGCGCCTTCGGCGGATCTGCAAATCGCCACGCCGGACTTTTTTGCCACGTTGAAAATCTCGCTGGTCTCAGGACGTCTTTTGTCAGAGGCGGACAGTGCCAACGCGGCGCGCGTGGTGGTTATCAGTCGAGGCATGGCGGAAAGGTTCTGGCCGGGAGCTGACCCGGTTGGGCATCGAATCAAGCTCGGGACGGTGGACTCGGCTGAACCATGGGTGACCATTGCCGGGGTCGTCGGCGATGTGCGGCAGAACTGGTGGAATCCTATGACGCGGCCGGTCATCTACAAACCATTCGCGCAGTCGGCGCAGCGGTCCATGACTTTGCTGCTGCGCACGGCGACCAACCCAACCAGCTATGTCTCTGGCATTCGGGAAGTGACCGGGCGAATCGATCCTGGAATTGCGCTGCGCGGCGTGGCCACACTGCAAGAAGAAGTGAGCGACTCCATCGCCATCGTCAGAATTATGGGCATATTGATGGGCATCTTCGGGCTGGTCGCTTTGGTGCTGTTATCCGTCGGGGTATACGGCGTGCTTTCGGAGAGCGTTGCACAGCGCACTCGCGAAATTGGAATTCGCCTGGCGCTGGGCGCGGAGACGGACGCGTTGATGAAATTGATTCTCGGCCATGCGCTGAAGCTTACGGCGATCGGGTTGGGCATTGCTTTGCCCGTTTCTTTCGCCATCAGCCGCGCCATGGCCAGTCTGATCTTCGGCATCGTGAGTATGGATGTCACGATTCTAGCTGGGTTCACTGCACTTTTGTTTTTGGTGGCTCTCGGAGCCGGTTACTTGCCTGCGCGTCGCGCCATGCGCATCGACCCTATGGTCGCGTTGCGCTACGAGTAGTTGCGCCTCGTATGAGTTAGAAATGAACGCGCGAAGTCATTGGTTTGAGAAAAAAATGTCGGCGCTCCAACACTTCAAGTAATACTCAAGTAATACTTGATATATTTACCAATAGATAAACGATTCGAACGACGCGCGCGTTCGAACGGCTTATCTTTTGTGAAGATATTTCCAGTTCGAAGGCCGTGAATTTACAAAATCCTCACACGCGCAAATGTGGTTCACTGAAGCACAGAAAACAAAACCTCCAACCTCGCGAGCCGAGACTGGGCAATCCAGAAAAGATTAAATCCAAACAGGAAAATCAGGACTTAGCCGTGTGCCGGCTGGCATCCCGCGTGTTTGCCTGCACTGAAACGCTGGGGTAAACTCCATGGCCCATGGCGGATACTTCCTCCATTACCGGCCGCACGATCTCCCACTACGAAGTCCTGGAAAAACTGGGCGGGGGAGGCATGGGCGTGGTCTACAAAGCCAAGGACACGCGCCTGGGCCGCAACGTCGCACTGAAGTTCCTGCCCGACGACATTTCAGACGATCCGCAAGCCACCGAGCGATTCCGGCGCGAAGCGCGCGCGGCATCGTCTCTCAATCATCCGAACATCTGCACGATTTACGACATCGGGGAATTCGAGGGCCGGCCATTTATCGCCATGGAGCTGCTCGAAGGCCGAACGCTCAAGCATCGCATCGAGGGGAAGCCCATCGAAATATCGGAGATTTTGGAAACCGGCATTCAAATCGCGAATGGGCTCGATGCGGCGCACATCAAGGGAATTGTTCACCGCGACATTAAGCCAGCAAATATTTTTCTGATAGAACGCGGACCGGCAAAAATCCTGGACTTTGGTTTGGCGAAACTGACTCGTGCGCATCAGCCAGCCGCCGAATCCGTGGGTGCCTCGATGCGCACGCAGATGCCGTTCGACAGCAGTGATCTTCTGACGAATCCGGGCAGCTCTGTCGGCACAGTCGCATACATGTCGCCAGAACAAGCGCGAGGCGAAGAACTGGACGCACGTTCAGATTTGTTTTCGCTGGGCGTCGTGCTGTATGAGATGTCTACGGGTGCGCTTCCTTTTTCCGGCTCGAGCATGGCCTTGATCTTCGACGGCATCCTGAATTCCGCGGCAACGCCCGCAACGAAATTGAATCCTCGGCTTCCCTCGGCCCTGGAAAATATTTTCACCAAGACGCTGGAGAAAGATACCGATCTGCGTTATCAGACCGCCGCGGAACTTCGCGCGGATCTGAAGCGCATCAAGCGAGACATCGATTCGAACCGCCGCCCTGCGGCCGAACATAGCGAGGCTTCGCATGCGACTCCGGCTGTCGCCTCGCCGGCCAAGAAATCGGTTGCCGTGCTTTATTTCGAAAATCAGAGCGGCGCCAAGGAAGACGAATACCTGCGTGATGGCATCACCGAGGACATCATCACCGAGCTCTCTAAGATCCGGGGGTTGAACACCTTTTCCCGGCCCACCGTTTTGGCTTTCCGGGACAAGTTGGTGACACCCGCGCAGATAGGTAAGCAGCTCGGCGCGGCCTACGTCCTCACGGGCACTTTGCGCCGCGCAGGTACACGGCTGCGCATCAGCGCGCAGTTGGTGGACACGCAAACCGATTTTCCGCTTTGGTCAGAGCGCTTCGATCGGGAGATGAAGGACGTTTTCGAAGTACAAGACGAGATGGCGCGCAAGATCGCGGAGGCCCTGCGCGTGACGCTTTCCCCACAGGAACTGGAGGCCTTGGCTGATAAGCCCACGGAAAACCTGCAGGCTTACGACCTCTATCTGCGCGGCAAGCGCTACGCCCGGCGCTTGACCCGTCAGGACGTCGAGTTCGCTCTGCAAATGTTTGAAAACGCCGTGACCCTTGATCCCAGTTTCGCTCTTGCCTATGCCGCTCGCGCCAACGTCTGCGCGATGTACTACTCCTTTTTCAGCCGCGATCAAGTGTGGGTCGATCGAGCGCGGGAAGCTTCCGGCAAGGCCGTGGCCCTGCGCTGGGACCTGCCCGAGACGCACGTCAGTCAGGCCTGGGTTCTCTACGCCGCTGGACTGTATGACGAAGCCGTGCGCATGGTCAAAAAGGCCATCGAACGCAAACGTGACTGCGACGGCGCCTATTATCTGCTCTGCCGCGCCCTCTTTTCCGCGGGACGCAACCAAGAAGTTGTGGACATCGCGGAGGCGGCCATCGCAGTAAGCGGCGAAGACTACAATGTTTACGTGCCTATCGTTAACACTCTCGGTGCCATGGGAAAAGAAGAAGCCAGGCACAATATGACTCACAGAATGGTTGGCGCGCTCGAGAACCAATTGAAACACGTGCCGGAGGATGCGCGGGCGCGCGTCCTGCTGGGCGCCTACTACGCCGTGTTGGGACGCGAGCAAGATGCTTTACGCGAACTGAACCTGGCCGTTACATTGCGCGCCAACGAAGCCTCGATTCTCTACAACGCGGCCTGCGTGTACTGCCTCCTGAAAAAGAAACCGGAGGGCCTGGATGCCTTACGCAAAGCCTGGGAAGCCGGGTCCAAGGATTCCGTCTGGGCGCGGCGCGATCCCGACCTAACCCTTCTTCATGGTGACCCGGAGTTTGAGCGCATGTATCCGGAGAAGCCCGCCTCGCCGCCCGCTTCCGTTTGAGATGCACTCCAAGACGTTGAGCCGAAATCAGGTAAACAAGAAGGCGATGGAGAAGCGAGTACTGGTAGCCGCTGGCCAAGTGAGCGC
>Ga0185299_10004493_pt1 | contig 16816 bp, 10 predicted proteins | sample PaiPotPPA55metaG_FD_128002 | JGI IMG/M metagenome (GOLD analysis project Ga0185299, IMG submission 128002) | Iron sulfur acid spring bacterial and archeal communities from Banff, Canada, to study Microbial Dark Matter (Phase II) - Paint Pots PPA... ...
GTCATCCATCTCGCACAACGCCGCGAGGAACGGGTCCACACACACACTAATGCGGTCCTCGGAAAAACCGTAGCGCAACTCGCGCAAGTAGAATACGCGGCCGTGCATGGTGCCGCCGCGCCGCTCCGGGGAGTACAAACCGGCGCCCAGCCATTCGAAATAAGAAGTGTCGCGACCGTCGATGGTGGTCTTCAGAAGACTGGTCGGCGCCATCTGCAACGCATGCTCCGGTTTTCGCTTGATGGGCTTCGCCAACTCCGACGGCGCAATCTGGCCGAGCGCGAGATAAATTCCGGTGAGGTGTTTGCGGAACAGCGCGTCGAACTCCGCATCGTTGGCGGTGCTGTGCTCCGGGCCGAACCACCAGCACCAGTCACTGCCTTCGGCTGCGAGCAGAGACTCGTGAGCTTCTTGCAGCGCGGTTTCGGTCGGAGCGTCGCTCCGGGATTGCGTCCGCGCTTCCACGCCGCGCGCATAGGCTTGGCGCGCGTCCCACAGAAGTTCCCACGCGGCAACGTCTTCGGCGTGACCGATCCAGACGTCGAAGTTCGCGTTGATCCACGACGCTGGGAAAATTCCACCGGTCGTCGGAACGTTTTTCGCGGCGGCGATGGCTTCGCTCGCGGTGAGCGCGCGGAAATCCTGATCGCTTTCAATGCGTTTATAAAATTGACGCAAAAAATCGCGGCCGTTGCCCGGGTAGTATTCCCAGGCGTTCTCGCCATCGAGAAAAATGCAAACCGTAAGCGGATCGGCGCTGTGCACGCGTTCGCCGATATGCCGCAAGCGTCCATGCAAATCGGCCGCAGCAACACTCGCGTCCATGCGGCTGTAGACAAAACCAATAAGATCGGAGAGCTGATGATCGCGGAATAATCCGGTGATTCCATTGCCGCCGATTTGCAAGCGCCACGGCCGGTACAGGCGCTCGGCATTCGCGGCGATGCCGCTTGCCTCGCGGAAGAAACCTACGTTGAGGGTCCGCCCGAGCACGCCTTCATCGGTGCCGAACCATTGAAAACCTTCTTCCATGGCAATCGTGAGGGCCTGATCGGAAACCGAACCCTCGGATGGCCATAGTCCCGCCGGTTTCGAGCCAAAGACGCGCTCGTGATATTCACGCGCGCGCCGCAGCTGCTCGCGCGCGTCTTCGGGGTAGCGGTACGCGCGTCGTGGCAGCGGTGTGCCGGGATTCGCAACACGCGCGATGTCGGAATCGCACACCAACGGAAGGATCGGGTGGTAAAAGGGCGTGGTGCTAATTTCGATCTGGCTGCTGCGCGCAGCTTCCCGATAAATAGGCAAGACCAGATTCAACAACTCCGCCTGCTTTATTTGTAGGGCGGTCTTATCGCGTTCGGTGAAATCTTTTCCTTTGTTTGCCAGACGGCTGACGACATCATCTTTGGTGAACCATTCTTCGTCCATCCAGGCAAGTTGAGAAAGTACTTGAAGGTCGCGCCAGTCGCGCGGCGTGAAGGTCACCAAAGCCTGAGCGCCGCCTGCGGGCCGCGACCATTCCAGGAGTTCCACGAAGCGCGGCCATCGCGATAGCAACCTTTCGTGATTCAGCTGAAACGCGCGAGCTAAAATCTCCACCTTGTCTTCGCGCGTGAGCTCATCGGTTTTCTTGAACGCCAGCGCGTGCCAAGGCTCATCGAACTTTCCGCTGGCGTATTCCTCGATCTGCATGCCGAGCGAAGGGACCACGTTGAAGGTGGCGTGAAACCCGGGCGCTTCTTGAAGCACGCGCACCATGCCCCAGTAGTCTTTCAGGGCGTGCAAGCGCGTCCAGGGGAGGACATAACGGCCGGTTTCAGGATCGCGATATTGCGGTTGATGCATGTGCCACAGAAGCACAAGATGAATGCGATTCATCGCGCGCGTCCCGGCCACGTCGAACAGGTGCCCGTGTTACACTCACCGTTCTTGTCATGCGCATCCTGGACCGCTACATTGTCCGCGAAGTTTTTCGTCATGCGTTCCTTGGACTCGTCGTTTTTACCTTTGTTTTCTTCGTTCCCCAGCTTGTTCGCCTGACCGCGTTGTTCGTGCGGCATACCGGCTCAGGCGCCCAAATGGCGGAGCTGTTCCTGTGCATCTTCCCCGGCGTTTTCACGTTCACGACTCCGATGGCCATCCTGATCGGCGTGCTCCTCGGTTTGGGCCGCATGTCGGCGGACAGCGAAATCATTGCGCTGTCCGCGCTGGGCATCGGCCGGAGGCGCATCCTGTTGCCCGTAGGCGTATTGGCCGCGACCGGCGCCATCGCCACGCTTGCCATGACCCTCTGGCTTGCGCCGCTCGCACTGAAGACGCTCCGCATTCTGGAGACCGAACTTGGCGCGTCGCAGGTGAACTTCGCTGTGCAGCCGCGCGTCTTCGATGAACGCTTCCCCCATGAGGTGCTTTATATAAACGATATTTCCGCCAGCGGCACGCAATGGCGCGGCGTGTTTCTTGCGGAGACTGGCGGCGAAAACGGCTCGCGCCTGACCCTCGCGGAGAGCGCCATTGTAATCGCAGCGCCGAAGCAGGGCAAGTTAGAGCTTCACTTGAAGGGTGGAACCACGCACGAGTTCGATCGCAACGATCCCGATCATTATTCGGTGACGGCCTTCGGGCAAAGCGACTGGCCCATTGAAGTCACTGGGCTGATTCCAGCGCAGCAAGCGCGGCAGATCAAGAACGATGAGCGCTCCGTGCGGGAACTCGCCGCGGACAAAGGTCCGAATTGGCGCGAATCCCGCGTGGAGCTGCAGCGGCGCTTTGCGTTTCCTGCAGCGTGCTTTGCGTTCGCGCTTATCGCTGTGCCCATCGCGGCGCAGCCCCGGCGCGGCGGGCGCGCGGCGGGATCGCTGATTGCAGTGCTGTTGATTGCGACGTACTACCTGCTACTGATTTTTGGCAGCGGCCTGGCCCGGGAAGGCAAGCTTCCGCCCGTGGTCGGCTTGTGGATGGCGAATGCACTGCTGGTTGTGTGCGGGCTGGCGCTCCTGCCGCGGATGGAACAGTTTCAGGGAGAGGTGCGGTGGTTCCGCTGGTTCGGCCGCTTGCGGGCATGGTTTCGATTGCGCCGGCTGCGGAGATCGCGTGCTCGCGCGGCCGCGGGAGCACGCTCGCCAAACGGTATTGTGCGGCAGCCGGGAGAGGGGAGCTCGCAGTCGAGCGGAAGCTTTCCGCGACTGATGGACCTTTATCTATTACGCCGGTTCTTTTCCTATTTCGCGCTGCTTATGGCGGCGTTCGTTTTTCTCTTTGAAGCCTTCACGTTTTTTGAGTTGCTCGACGATATTGCGCGCCACCATGTGGCCTTTCTGACCGTGGTGGACTACTTCGGCAGCCTGACGCCGTATCTTATTTATCAGCTCGCGCCATTGGCGGCGTTGGTGGCTACGCTGGTGACCGTCGGGGTGATGAGCAAGAACAATGAGATCGTGGCATGCAAGGCCAGCGGGATCAGCTTGTATCGGCTTGCGGGTCCCCTGCTCCTTGCCGGCGTGGTACTCGCCTCGTCGATGATCCTCGTCGACGACACGTATCTGCCCTACGCAAACCAGCGACAAGATGCCTTGCGGAACCAGATCAAGGGGCGCCCGCCGCAGACTTATCGGCAGCCGCAACGTTGGATCTTTGGAGACAACGCGAAGATCTACAATTACGATTTGTTCGAACCTAATCAAAATCTATTCGGCGGGTTGAGCGTCCTGGAAATCGACCCGGCGACTTTTCAAGTGCGCCGCCGCGTGTTCGCATCGCGAGCGCAGTGGTCGGATGCCCAGAACCTCTGGGTGTTGGAATCGGGCTGGGTGCGCGATTTTTCAGACGGCGCGATCACCAAATACGAGCGGTTCAATGTTAAAGACCTACCTGAGCTCACCGAACCGCCCAGCTATTTTCACCGCGAGGTGCGCCAGGCATTCCAAATGAATTGGAGCGAACTGCGGCGGTACATCGACGGGCTGCATCGAGCAGGGTTTGACGTGGCGACTTTGACGGTACAGTTGCAGCGGAAGCTAGCTTACCCACTGATTGCGCCGATCAGCATGCTGTTGGCCTTTCCCTTTGCATTCTTAGTGGGAACGCGGGGTGCGGTTGGTGGAGTGGCGGTTGGCGTGGGGATAGGGATTTTGTATTGGCTTGGAGCGGATTTGCTAACCGCGATGGGCGGGGTTGGACAGTTGCCGCCGCTTCTGGCGGGTTGGGCCCCGGATATTGTTTTCTTTTTTTTGGGGTTGTATTTCTTTTTTAAGATGCCGACTTAGGGTTTTTCACTCCGCATCATTTGCCGCTTTGAAATTCGGTGAAAATTTAAAGCTGTGATCCGTCGGTCCTCTTGCCGTAATTGGAAGCCGAGATCGTTGGAGCACAGGCATGAGTGCCTGTGCTGCTTTGTCGGCGCGGCTTGCGTCGCCGCGCCGACAACTGAGGTCTTAGCTTAGATTGCCGCTGAATCACTGCGGATTTCTTCGCTAGTTACTTGTGCTTTTTCTTAGAGCTTTCTTTTTCTTCAACTGCTGCTTGAGCTGCACCCAGGCGGGAGATCGGTACGCGATATGGAGACGCGCTCACGTAATCCATGCCGACTGTGTGGCAGAACTTTACACTGTCCAGATCGCCGCCGTGTTCTCCGCAGATTCCCACCTTGAGCTTCGGGCGGCTTTCGCGGCCCTTCTCGATTCCCCACCGGATCAACATGCCGACACCCTTCGTGTCGAGCGACTGGAACGGATCGGAAGCGAAGATACCTGCCTTTTTCTCGTCCACGTAGTCGGGAAGGAAGCGGCCCGCGTCGTCGCGAGAGAGACCCATTGTTGTTTGCGTAAGATCGTTGGTGCCGAAGGAGAAGAACTCGGCGAACTCCGCGATCTCGTTGGCGAGCAATGCGGCGCGTGGAAGTTCGATCATCGTGCCGACCAAATATTCAAGTTTTACTCCAGATTTCTTGATGAGCTCGTCGGCTACCTTTCGCGTGGCCTGCTCCAGGATCGAGAACTCTTTTTTGTCCAGAGTCAGCGGGTGCATGATCTCAGGTAAAACTTTAACACCAGCCTTCTTGCATTCGATGCCTGCCTCGATGATGGCCCGGACCTGCATCTCCAAAATTTCCGGATAGGTGATGCACAAGCGACATCCGCGGTGGCCGAGCATCGGGTTCGATTCATGAAGTTGCTCGACTCGACGGGCGACGACATCGGCGCTGATGCCAAGCTCCCTTGCCAACTCCTCCTGCTTCTTGCGCTCGTGCGGTACGAATTCGTGGAGCGGAGGATCGATCAATCGGATGGTCACCGGGAAACCGTCCATGGCCTTGAAGATTCCGATGAAGTCGCGGCGCTGGAATGGCAAAAGCTTATCTAAAGCTTTAACTCTGGCCTCCCTGTTATCGGCGAGGATCATCTCCTGAATGGCGCGTTGGCGTTCCTGGCCCTTTTCGGGGTGCTCGAAGTCGGTGAAGAACATGTGCTCGGTGCGGCAGAGGCCGATGCCTTCGGCGCCGAATTCGCGCGCTCTGCGGGCGTCCTGAGGCGTGTCGGCGTTGGTGCGGATGCCGAGGCGGCGCATGCTATCGCCCCACTTCATCAGCGTCTCGTAGGCTGGCGGGAACTGGGGAGTCACCAGGTCCATCTGGCCGGAATAGACGACGCCTTCTCCGCCATCCAGGGTGATCCACTCGCCCTCCTTAACACTCTTGCCGCCAGCGGCCATGGTTTTCGATTTGTAGTCGATGTTGAATTTCTCGGCGCCGACGATGCAGCACTTTCCCCAACCGCGGGCTACGACAGCGGCGTGACTGGTCTTGCCACCCGTCGCCGTCAGAATTCCCTGCGCGACGGCCATGCCGCCGACGTCTTCGGGACTGGTTTCGCGGCGCACGAGGATCACCTTGTCGCCCTTCTTGGCCCAATCTTCCGCGTCGTGAGCCGAAAAGACGACTTTACCGACGGCGGCTCCGGGAACGGCGTTGATGCCTGTGCCAAGAATTCTGGATTCCAGTGACTTCTTATCCAACTTGGCGTCGATCACCGGATAGAACAAGCGCTCGATGTCTTCCGGCTTGATGCGCATGACCGCTTCTTCCTTGGTGATGAGTTTCTCGTTGGCCATGTCCACGGCCATGCGGAAGGCGGCGGACGGAGTGCGCTTGCCCGTGCGCGTCTGCAACATATAAAGGGTGCCGTCTTCGACGGTAAACTCCATATCCTGCATATCGCGGAAGTGCTTCTCCAGTTTCTCCCGGACTTTTTCAAGCTGCCCGTAGACCTTGGGCATGATCTTTTTCATTTCGGTGAGGTGCATCGGGGTGCGGATGCCTGCGACGACGTCTTCGCCTTGGGCGTTGACGAGGTAGTCTCCGTAGAAGACCTTTTCGCCGGAGCTCGGGTTCCGCGTGAAGCAGACGCCGGTGCCGGAATTATCGCCGGTGTTGCCGAAGACCATTTGCACGATGTTGACAGCCGTGCCGAGAAGGCCGGTGATTTTTTCCACGCGGCGATAGGTCACTGCCTTCTCTGCCATCCATGAACCGAAAACGGCGCCGACTGCGCCCCAGAGCTGCTCGATGGGATCTTCGGGGAAATCCCTGCCGGTCTTTTGGCGAAAGAAGGCTTTATACTCAGCGACGAGTTCCTTCCAGCCGCTGGCCGGGACTGCGGTGTCCTCTTTTACGCCGACGCGCTGCTTCATGGCGTGCAGGCGGTCTTCAAGGTCGCCCTTGGGGAGTTCCATCACGACGCTGGAATACATTTGCACGAAGCGGCGATAGGCGTCGTAGGCGAAGCGTTCGTTGTTGACGCTAGCGGCGAGCCCTTGCACGGAGCGGTCGTTGAGGCCGAGATTGAGGATGGTTTCCATCATGCCGGGCATGGAGCGGGCCGAACCAGAACGGACACTGACGAGGAGAGGGCTCTTGGGATCGCCGAGCTTTTTTTTGGTGACCTTTTCGAGCTTGGCGACGTTTTCAGCGACCTGCTTTTTGAGTTCCGCAGGGTACTTCTTGCCGTTCTTATAGAAATAGTCGCAAGCTTCCGTGGAGATGGTAAACCCCGCAGGTACGGGCAGGCCGATCTTGGTCATCTCGGCGAGGCCCGCGCCTTTGCCGCCCAAGAGGTCGCGCCACGAGCTGTCGCCCTCCGCTTTACCTGCTCCGAAAAAATAGACCCATTTAGTCACTGTGTCCCTCGCATTTGATTTGTTGTGAAGCGAACTCTAAGAGAAAAATTTGCGTGCAGCAGATCGCGCTCGCGATTGTGAGCGCGCCGACATCTGAAGTAATCGCTGAGTTGTCGGCTTGCCGCCGTTCTGACGCACAAGGTGAGCCAGCAGGACCTGAACCATTACTTTGCATTTCAACGGCGCTCATCCGCGCCAATCTCGGAAAAGTCTGCGATGGTCGTAAATTCCCTCAATTGTTCCGACAGCAGCGCCAGCCGGTTCTTACGTACTGCTTCATCCTCCGCCATGACCATGACCTCTTCAAAGAAGCGATCCACCGACTTTCTTAGCCCGGCGATGCGGTCGAGGGCCTGTTCGTAATGGCCGGCCTTTTTTTCGGCTTGCACTTTGCCCGCGGCTTCGCGGCCCGCGGCGAAGAGTTCCCTTTCGGCGTCGCTTTCGAAAAGCTCCGGGTTGACCGGAGTGCCATCTTTCAGGTTGGCCTTCTCCAGGATTTTGCGTATGCGCTTGAAAGAGACCGTCAGGGGCTCAAAATTCTTTGACTTGCGGATGGCGCGCAAGGCCACTAATCGCTTTTGCGCATCGACGAGATCGTCGGCGCCGGCGCGAAAGATGGCGTTCACTTCGTCATAACTGAACCCTGCGCGCTCGCGAAAGACGAACTTCGCGCGGTCCAAGACGAAGTCTAGGATCTGAGTCTGCTGGGTTGGTGTGACGTTGTGTTTCGGCGGATGAGTGTGCAAGGTCTTCGACGCGGAGTTCACGGCTAGGCTTAAGGACAATGGGAGTTTTTTATCAAGTATGACTTTAACTACGCCTAGGGCTGCCCGGCGCAAAGCGTAAGCATCACTTGAACCTGTAGGGATGATCCCTACGGCGAAGCACCCCACGATGGAATCGAGCTTGTCGGCGAGAGCCACGCCGCAGCCGATGAGATTCCGCGGGATCGGATCATCCAAGCCAACCGGGCGGTAGTGATCGTAGACGGCATCAGCGACTGCGTCGGACTCGCCTTGGGCGCGGGCGTAGAGTCCGCCGACAATTCCCTGCAGCTCGGGGAACTCGCGGACCATCTCGGTGGCTAGATCGCACTTGGCGAGTTCGGCGGCGCGATCGGCGTCGGCGATGTGTGCTTGGGCGATTCCCAGATTGAACCACTGCTCCATCAACCACCGCGCGATGGACCGCACGCGCTCGACCTTGTCAGCGTAACTGCCGAGCCGGGATTCGTAGGTGACCTTGGCGAGCTTGGGAAGATAGTCGGCGAGCCGACATTTCTGATCCGCGGTCCAAAAGAATTGAGCATCGGCGAAACGGGCGCGGAGAACCCTTTCGTGGCCAGCGCGGACCAGGCCCTTGGAATCCTTCGCCAGATTGATTACCGCGAGAAAGTGAGGCGCAAGCTCGGCGTTGCGCTTCTCCACGGCGAAATATTTCTGATGGCCACGCATCACGGTGACCAGAATCTCATCCGGCAAGTTCAGGAATTTCTCGTCAAAGGCGCCTTCGATGACTGTGGGATATTCGTTCAGGTAGGCTACCAGGTTGAGCAGCGCTGCATCTTCGTGAAGGCGATACCCGCCCTTCTTGGTGTGGGCGGCAAGCTCGCGCTCGATCTTTTCCCGGCGTTCGGAGGGGCGCAGGATGACTCCATTGGCGCGAAGCTTCTTCTCATAGTCCGCGAAATCGCGGACGCGAATCTGTGCGGCGCCCAGGAAGCGATGGCCGCACGTGACATCACCGGCCGGGATGCCGCCGAAAGTAAACTTCAAAGGCTTGCCCCCCAGCAGAGCTACGATCCAACGTATGGGTCGAATGAAGCGAGCGCCGTCGAGGCCCGTCCAAGTCATGCTGCGCGGCCAAGAGAGGTCGTGAATAACGCGGGGCAATATCTCGCTGAGGATCTGCTCGGAGGTACGGCCTCGCTTGGTTTGCTTGGCGGCGAGATACTCCCCTTTCGGGGTTTGGACGATAAAGATGTCCACCAGGCGAATGCCCTGTTTCTCGGCGAAGCTAACCGCAGCACGGGTCGGCTCACCCACTTGATCGTAGCCTACCGACTTCGGCGGTCCGGTGACCTCGTGGATCACGTCGGCTTGCTTGACCGGGAAGCCCGTGGCGTGGACCGTGAGGCGTCGAGGACCGCTGAAGGTTTCGACGGACACGCCCTCGATCAAATTTTCCGCAGTCAGCAACTTCTCAATGTTTACTTTAAGTTCTTCCTCTGCTCGAGGGAGCATGCCCGCAGGTATCTCTTCACATCCAATCTCGAAGAGTAGTTCAAGTTTCTTTTCAGCAAAGGCATTACTTGAGGATTTGGGTGCAGGCTTCCTCATGCCCGCACCTCTCGGCGCAGCGCGGGGCCGCCAATCTGTTGTAAGTAAGCTGCGGCCGTGCGGCAGGCCACGGTTCGAACTCGCCCCATCAGTGCGGCACGTTCGGTAGTTGAAATTACGCCGCGAGCATCCATCAAGTTAAAAAGGTGCGAACACTTCAAGCAATGGTCGTATGCGGCAAGGACCGGAAACCTCAAGAGTCCCTTCCCCTCCAGGGCAGCGAAGGTATCAAGTAATTCTTTAGCTTCATTCTCGTGTAACTCGAACTCTGTGCGAATCGCGTTTGCGTCACTTCGATCAAAACTATATTCCGAGAGCTGCTGCTCTTCGGCCATGCGGATTGCACCGTAGGTTTTGTCTGACGACCAGCGCAGGTCGTAAACGCTTTCGACGTTCTGGAGGAAGGCGCAAATGCGCTCAAGGCCGTAGGTCAGCTCCACCGAGATCGGATCGAGGTCGAGTCCGCCACTTTGCTGGAAGTACGTGAACTGGGTAATCTCCAGTCCGTCGAGGAGCACTTGCCAGCCGATTCCCCACGCGCCGAGCGTGGGAGACTCCCAATTGTCCTCCTCGAAGCGGATATCGTGCTCTTTGAGTTCGATGCCGATAGCGGCCAGACTTTTCAGATAGAGGTCTTGCACGTCTACGGGCGCGGGTTTAAGTATTACTTGAAATTGCAGGTGCTTGTAGAGGCGATTTGGATTTTCGCCGTAACGACCGTCGGCGGGCCGACGACTGGGTTGTACATAGGCCACCCGGTAAGGGGCCGGTCCCAGGACGCGAAGAAATGTTTCCGGGTGCATGGTCCCTGCGCCCATTTCAACATCGTAAGGCTGCTGCAGCACGCATCCTTGCCGGATCCAAAAATGCGAAAGCTTTAGAATTAAATCTTGAAACGTCAAGCCGCTCTGCTTTTCCTCAGGTTTTACTTTGGCTTTCAAGTCGTCTCCAGCAGTGTCCGTGTCGTTAATCTTCTTTCGGTATGGTGCTCGATCCAGTCCAGCGCGGCTTCGCGCAGTTCCTGCGCGGAGGTCCTCAGGGCTTCGGCATTTTCGATGCGATCCAGCCGTTGCGTTGCAAACGTTTCCGCAAGCTGTCGCGCAGGAAGTGGCAACGGCCTCATGCCCGACCGCCGATCCTTCTCGCACACGAGGCCCGGCTCCCAATGCGCGTGGAATGCCGCACGGTTCCCGAAGGCCTCGCCGCATACCGCGCAGCGATCGAAGCGCGGAAGAAATCCGCCCAGGCGTACCGTCCAAAACGCAAAGTAACTCAGCGCGAGGGACCAGTCCGCCGTTCGTTCAATCTCTCGGGCGGCCAGCAGAATGAGCCGGAACATGGGTTCCGCTACTTCATGCTCCGGCAAGACAAGCTCCGAGATTTCACTCACCACGGCTAGCCCGGTGCTCAATACATAGTCGCTCTGCGCCTTGTTGAACGATTCCAGCAGCTCGCACTGCTGAATGCGGACCAAGTCCCGCGTTTCTTTCTCGACGTACCAAATCTGCACGTGCGAAAGAACTTCCAGCGTGGAGCCGTAGCGATTTTTGATTCGCCGCGCCCCGCCTGCGACACCGCGAATGCGACCGGAAGTTCGTCCCAGAAAACTGACGAGGCGGTCAGCCTCGCCCAGAGGGAACGTTTTTAAGATGATGGCTTCCGTTTCCCGGGCGGGCATTCGTTGTCGGCGCGCCGACGCTGCGTCGAACGCTTAGCAAGCTGGTCCGAACCGCACGCACACGCAGAACTACTTTACTTATCATACGCGCGAGCGAGGCGCAAATCTTTCCGGCGAAAAACTGCGGATGACTGAGATTTCCCTCGCTGATGAATTTTGGGAACGATCGAGGTGTGATTTCGCCGTCGAACAATGGCGCGATTTGGCGTGGCCGCTCCTTCACACTGGCAAACCCGGTGAATCGTTGCGGACTTGCAAGCTTCGGAGTATTCCGCCCGCTCGGGCGCAGCGGTCCGCTGGCGAGCAACGCCTTGGGTGCCTCAACAATGCGCAGCAAGATGGGCTGGCTAGGCGGAGCGAGCCCAGCCCCTACCGTTCAAACTCCTTCGATCTAACCGCAACCCAGTTGAACCGTTAGGATTCTGCGGCAAAATCATTAAATTCGACTCGCGCCAGATTCTGTTAACTTCCGCCCTGTGGCTGCGCATATTATGGGACGCACTGGAAACGTCTGTTTCCAATTTTCTTCTGTTCCGTTACTCTGCACTGACGCCGACGCATGTTCATCCCTCTCAAAGACCTGAACCCGCAGCGCAGCTTCCCCATCGTCAACGTCGCCCTGATTCTCACCAATATTGCGGTGTTCGTGTATCAACTGACATTGCCCCAGCATGCCTTCCAGACCTTTGTCCTGGCCAATGCCACGATTCCCGAGCGCTTCCCCGCCGCACTTGCAGGTCACCTGCCCTTGCAGGCCGCGTTTCTTCCGCTGGTGACCAGCATGTTTCTGCACGGAGGAATCGCGCACATCCTGGGCAACATGCTGTTCTTGTGGATCTTCGGGGACAATGTGGAGGACTTCTACGGTCACTTCACCTATCTCTTGTTCTACCTAGTGTGCGGAATCGGAGCGGGACTGCTGCATGTGCTCTTCAACTGGAACTCGACGTTACCGTCCCTGGGCGCCAGCGGCGCGATCTCCGGAGTGATGGGCGCTTATCTCGTTCTTTATCCTCGCGCGCGCATCCTGACCCTGGTCTTCATTTTCCTGATTCCCATACCGGCCGTGATCATCCTGGTGTTGTGGTTCGTGTTGCAATTTGCGTCGGGCGTGTCCTCCTTGGGAATGGCAGCTTCCGGTGGCGTTGCGTGGTGGGCCCATGTGGGAGGATTCCTGTTGGGGATGGGGATCACTAATCTGGCGCGCCGGCGTTAGAAAACTAAAGCATCGCTTGAGGCACCGCAAGACGGGTCGGATGGGCGAAGCTAGGCCCACCCATACAGTTTAGGAGAGCGAACACGAATAAAGTTATACTTCACTTGAAGTGCGAGCTGACGAATTCGGTCATCCACGAACCGACATCCCCAGTAGTCTTGTCGCCTCCAAGGTCTTGCGTCAAGTAATGCTTGAATAGTGCGGTCTTTACACCTTCACGTGTCACTTTAGCTTCACGCTCCCAACCGAGAAATTCGAGCAGCATGGCGGATGTGAGGATCGAGCCCAGCGGATTCGCAATCCCCTTGCCGGCGATATTGGGGGCAGAGCCGTGCACAGGCTCGAAGAGCGACGTTTTCCCTGGATGGATATTGCCGGAAGACGCCAACCCCAGGCCGCCTGCCAACTGGGCACCAAGGTCACTAATAATGTCGCCGAACAGGTTGCAGGTCACGATGATGTCAAACTGAGACGGGTCGCGGACGATCTCCATGGCCAGCGTATCGATATAAAGGTGGCGCGAATCGATCTCCGGATACTCTTGGCGGACCTCTTTGAAGACCCGTTGCCACAGGTCGTGCGCAAAGTTCATGGCGTTGGATTTGTCGCTCATGCACACGCGCTTGAGCTTATGTTGCCGGGCATACTCGAAGGCGTACCGGATGATGCGCTCGACGCCTTTCCGGGAGTTGACGTCCTCCTGGACGGCGATTTCGTCCGCAGTGCCCTTCTTGAAGAACCCACCGACCCCTACATATAGACCCTCGGTGTTCTCCCGAAACACCATCAGGCGAATATCGCGTTCGGTGCGATCGCGAAGAGGGGTAAGGCGGTCGTGCAGCAACTCCACCGGTCGCGCGTTGACGTAGAGGTCCAACTTGAACCTCAACCCCAGAAGAATGTCGGCGGCATGTTGGTTAGACGGTACCCGCGGATCGCCCAACGCCCCGAACAAGATGGCGTCGAATTCGTCGCGCAACATCTCGACGGCACCGGCGGGCAGGGACACACCCTCACGTAGGTATTTGTCGGCGCCCCAGTCAAACTCGACGAATTCGATGCTTCGCCCACCGGCTGACGTGACCGCCCGCAACACCTTCACGGCCTCGGCCGTGACCTCCTTGCCGATCCCGTCACCGGGAATGACCGCAATCCGCGCGGCCGGACCTCCCTGGCGCAAAGGTATCTTGGTCACGGACTCTTCTCCTTCGGGCTTTGGGATTTACCGTTCGACACTTAGACACGTTAGCATAGGGTTAGCAAAGAGCCTTGCATCAGGCCAGCAGTTCGGTGCGCGAAGTGAGTTTCTCAATGCGGTCGAGGCGCGGCTCGAAGCCGATGCCCGGTCGGCTCGGCACGCGAATGGTCCCCTGGGGCGACACAACCACCTCCGGCTCGACGATATCTTCAACCCAATAGCGGCGGCTGGCGGACACGTCGCCGGGCAGGGTGAAATTCGGCAGCGTCGAGAGCGCGATGTTGTGCGCCCGCCCGATTCCCGATTCAAGCATCCCGCCACACCAGACGGGGATGGCATGATCCTGGCAAAGGTCGTGGATTTTGCGGGCGCCGGTGTGACCTCCCACGCGCCCGAGTTTGATATTGATGATTTTGCAAGCGCCCAGCTCGATCGCCGCGCGAGCCTGCTCAAAGGTGTGTATGCATTCGTCCAGGCAAATCGGCGTCGTCAGTTTCCTCTGGAGCTCGGCGTGGCTGTAGATATCGTCCCAGCCCAGCGGCTGCTCGATCATCATTAGATAGAAGGCGTCCAACTGCTTCAGCAGAGCCCAGTCCTCCAGGCGATACGCGGAATTAGCGTCGACCATCAGTCGAATCTTGGGAAAATCCTGGCGCAACCGCTTCACCTGCTCCAGGTCCTTGCCGGGCTTGACCTTGATCTTGATGCGCTGGTAGCCGGCGTCGAGTTCTTTCTTCACCGCGGCGGCCAGTTCGTCGAGCGTTTTTTTGATGCCGATGGAAACGCCGCAAGCGATTTCTTCGCGTGTACCGCCCAGGAGTTTCCACAGCGGAAGGTCCTTTTGTTTGGCTTCGGCGTCCCAGACTGCTGCTTCCAGCGCGCCCTTCGCCATATTGTGTCCGCGAACGGTTTCCAGCATCGCGGATACGTCAGCGGCAGCGGCGAACTCTTTGCCTTTCATGAACGGCCAAAGATGATCGCGCAAAACGTGCCAGGCGGTCTCCACGGTTTCGGGGCCGTAGTGGGGGGCTTCGCCGGCAACGCATTCGGCCCAGCCGCTGATGCCATCGACATCGGCTTCCACCAACAGGATGCGGCGATCGTAACTCACGCCATTGCTGATCTCGAATGGCGCGATCAACCTCATCCCTAGTTCTCGCAACGTGATCTTGCGAATGCGCATGCGTGGCTGTCCCCCCGATTTCAAGCCTTCCCTACTTCGTCTTAGCTTCCGTTTTAGCGTCGGTCTTAACGTCATTCCAAGGGACTAACAGATATGCGGTCCCCGTGGGAGTTTCACCCAAGCCCACAGCGGCATAGCCACGCGAGAAGCACTCCGTAAATTCAGCGCGGAGACGGTCCTGCAAGCGCTTCACGCGATCCGTGTCGCTCTGTTTCCATCGCTCCAGATCGGCTGGCATTTCAATTCCCACGGACTCACCAGCGATCGGTTTCGAAAGTCCGTTGATAGCGGCAATCACGCGGGGAGAGTCGAGCTGCCATTCCGCGAGAAGGCGATCCGTCGCGAGACCCCGGTGCAACGGACTGGTGGTGATGCCGTAGAGATTAGGCTTGTATTGCCGGCAAATCGCTCCCAAACGATTCAGGTTGAAATGCGCATTACGCAATTCCAGCGGGTCAAAGGTCCATTGGATTAAACGAATTCCGCGGCCTAAAGCCTCTTCACGCTGAAACAATTTCAGCATGCGGCCGACGCCGAGGTCGCGGTAATCCTGGTGCACACCGGTGTGATGCGAATGCAAAAAGACGACGCCGTCCCGGAAGCCGACCAGGGCCAGCGTGTATCCCACGAGGCTGGCACCATCGAAGGCGCCGAGAACTTGACCGCCGGTATTCGCGGCAACGATAAATCCCGTGACTGGCTCCAATTCCAGGTCCGATTCGCCCCACACCTCCCGCTGCATCTGCACACACGCTTGAAATTCGGACAGCTCGACGCACTTGCGTACGACGATGTGGCTGCTCATCGATGCTGGCCGGCTTTGCGCCCGGCGACGGCTACTTTTGCTGGAACTGGCACGGGAACTGGCTCTGGAGCCGGCTCTGTCCGCCGCGGTGCAGATAGCTTGGCAGAGTTCCACAGAGCTTCTTTTTCGGGGCGCGGGACGTCTTCGAACTTGCGACCGCTCTCCGCAGCGAGGCGTTCCATCTCGTGAAAACGTCGGACGAACTTCGCGTTGGCATTCTTCAAGGCAATTTCGGGATCGATGTGGAGAAAGCGCGCCAGGTTGACTGCGGCAAACAGTAGATCCCCGAGCTCTTCCTCGACCTTCGGTTGATTTCCAGCTTCCAATGCGCCTTCGATCTCCCCTGTTTCTTCCCGTAGCTTGTCGAAGATGCCGGCGGCATCGTCCCAATCGAAGCCCGTTCGAGCCGCCCTCTTCGTAAGCTGCAGGCCTTCGAGCGTGGCTGGATTCGCTCGGGGGACTCCGTCCAGCGCGGATTCCGGTTTCCGTTCAGCCATGGCCGCGGCTGGCTCGGCCGATTCCCTTGCCTGGCGCTCCTGCGCTTTGATCCTGTGCCAATTCCTCAATACTTCGGCGGAGTCCTTCGCGCGCTTCTCGCCAAAGACGTGGGGATGCCGGCGAATCATCTTCTCGTGCACGGTGCGAATGACGTCGGAAACCTGGAAGCGGCGTTCCTCCGAGGCAATCTGCGAGTGAAAGGTCACCTGGAGCAGTAGATCACCAAGCTCTTCGACAAACTTTTCGTCATCGCCGCTCTCCAGCGCATCGAGCACCTCGTAGGCCTCTTCGATGAGGTAGGTTCTAAGCGTGTGATGGGTCTGCTCGCGGTCCCAAGGGCAGCCGCCAGGGTCGCGCAAACGTTTCTGGATGGCGACTAGCTTTTCAAACCAATCGCCCGGGGACAGATCTTTCGGTGAAGCATTCTTTCGAGACGAGGCGCGAGGTTTCCTGGTTTTCTTCGAGAGCTTTTTACGCGAGGCCATGACCCTTCCGTGGAAAGCATTGAGTTTAGCAAACCGCGAACGATGTGGCGTTAAATGTGGCTCTTCAGGAGAAAGCGCGACGCGTATAGGGTGCGGCGCTACCCAAAAGGTGCGATGCGATGTTAAGCTTGAAGTGAACAAAAGGTATAGAGGATTGTCACTTGCCCGATCAAAAGCAGCCCGATCAAAAGCAGCCCGATCAAAAGCAGGAAGAATCGTTTCGTGTTATCGACCGTCGCCC
>Ga0185299_10004494_pt1 | contig 16813 bp, 13 predicted proteins | sample PaiPotPPA55metaG_FD_128002 | JGI IMG/M metagenome (GOLD analysis project Ga0185299, IMG submission 128002) | Iron sulfur acid spring bacterial and archeal communities from Banff, Canada, to study Microbial Dark Matter (Phase II) - Paint Pots PPA... ...
ACCCGGAAAAATCCAAGCACAAGGTCAATTTTGACAATCTGACGCCGCTGTTTCCGGATCAGCGCTTCCGGCTCGAGCTTGAAGACCCCACCAGAAAGGACCTTTCTGCAAGGGTTATCGACATCGTCGCGCCGATCGGCAAGGGTCAGCGCGCGCTGATCGTGGCCCCTCCGCGCACCGGCAAGACCGTGCTGATGCAGAACATTGCGCATTCGATCACGGCCAATCACCCCGAATGCTATCTGATCGTGCTGCTGATCGATGAGCGGCCGGAGGAAGTCACGGACATGCAGCGCTCGGTAAAGGGCGAGGTCGTTTCATCGACCTTTGACGAGCCCGCGGTGCGTCACGTCCAGGTCGCCGAAATGGTGATTGAGAAAGCCAAACGGCTGGTCGAGCACGGCCGCGACGTGGTGATCCTGCTTGACTCGATCACGCGACTGGGACGTGCCTACAACACCGTGGTGCCCTCATCCGGCAAGGTGCTGACCGGCGGTGTCGATGCCAATGCGCTGCAGCGGCCGAAACGATTTTTCGGTGCCGCGCGCAACATCGAGGAAGGCGGATCGCTGACGATTATCGCCACCGCGCTGGTCGATACCGGCAGCCGCATGGACGAAGTGATTTTCGAAGAATTCAAAGGCACCGGCAATTCCGAATTGATTCTTGATCGCAAGGTTTCGGACAAGCGCACCTTCCCCGCGATCGACATTTCTCGCTCCGGCACCCGCAAGGAAGAACTGATCACCGATCCGCAGTTGCTCAAGAAAATGTACGTGCTGCGGCGGATCCTCAATCCGATGGGAACGATGGACGCGATCGACTTCCTGCTCGACAAGCTCCGCAACACCAAAAACAATTCGGAATTCTTCGAATCGATGAATACCTGAACCGGTTCGCCGGTCTCGAATTGGGGCGCCCCTGTATCCGCAGGGGCGCCCTTTTGCTTTTGCCGCAAGCGAGCTCAACCGGGTCTTGGCTACCGGATGGCCGCAACACGTTCGGGTCTGTGATCTGCGCGGGGTTCCTCATAAGTGTCTGAACTGCCTTTTAGTTTAATGCCAACGGTGCGGCGGCTCCGCCAAATCGACCGATTCCCGCGGGAAAAATGCTGCGGATGTGCTGCGGCACGGGCTGCAGCATTTCGCAAGCTGATCCGATGAGCCGGGCGGCCGGCAGGCAGAAATTGCGTTGCGTTTTCAATGGCTCCGGCACAAATAGGCGATGCATCCGCGGGAACAGACCATCTTCGCGCTGTCATCGGGCCGGCCGCCGAGCGCAATTGCCATCGTGCGGGTTTCGGGACCGCAGGCCCGGGCGGCGCTTGCCACCCTTGCCGGCAAGGTGCCGGAACCGCGGATGGCATCGCGGGTGCTGTTGCGTGATGCCGGTCGGCAGCCGATCGATGATGCGGTGGTGCTGTGGTTTCCGGGACCAGCGAGTGCGACCGGTGAGGATATCGCTGAATTTCATGTCCATGGCGGCCGCGCGGTGCTTGCAGCCTTGTTCGCGGCGCTATCGGGTTTTGAAAATGTCCGGGCGGCCGAGCCGGGTGAGTTTACCCGCCGGGCATTCGAGAACGGCAAGCTCGATCTCACCGAGGCCGAAGCGCTTGACGATCTGATTCATGCCGATACCGATCGGCAGCGCCGCCAGGCGCTGCGTCAGCTAAAGGGCCTGCTCGGCGAGCGGGCGACAGACTGGCGCGCGCGGATCATTGAGGCCTCGGCGTTGATTGAAGCCGGAATCGATTTCTCCGACGAAGGCGATATCCCCGCGGAACTGATCGCGCCGGCATTGGCCAGGATCAAATCCTTGCGCGATGAGATTGAGGAAGTGCTTGCGGCGCAGGGACGAAGTGAACGCCTGCGGGAGGGCCTGGTGGTCGCGATCTCAGGCCCGCCGAATGTCGGAAAATCGACCTTGATCAATCAGCTGGCGCGGCGCGAGGTTGCCATCGTCTCACCGCATGCCGGCACGACGCGGGACGTGATCGAAGTTCAACTCGATCTTGACGGTTATCCGGTGACGGTGATCGACACCGCCGGAATTCGCGAAACCGCGGATCCCGTGGAGCAGGAGGGGGTACGGCGCGCGCGAAGGCGCGCGGCCGAGGCTGACCTCGTGTTGTGGATGATCGACGCGGAACACGAGGAGAGGGGGCCCGCGGGGGACGCGCCGGTGTGGGTGGTGCGTAACAAGATCGATCTCGACGCCGTAAGCGGGGTTAGCCTGCGGAGGCCGGCTGGGGCCGCAGGCGGGACCGGCTTTGAAATTTCCGCGGGTCGGGGTGACGGGGTCGCGGAATTGATCGCAGCGCTGGTGGCGTTTGCGCGGGATTATTTCGGCTCGGGGGAGGACAGCCTGATCGGGCGGGAGCGGCAGAGAAAATTGCTGCTGCAGACGGTGCATTCGCTGCAGTGCAGCATTGCGGTGATGGGTAGCGGCGAGGAGTTGGCGGCGGAGGAGCTGCGGGCGGTGGCGCATTCGCTGGGGCGGCTGCTGGGCCGCGTCGATGTCGAGGATGTGCTCGATGTGATCTTCAGGGAGTTTTGTGTCGGAAAGTAATATTCTTTCATTCGGTTCTTGATTCATTTCTTGTCAGATGTTTGTTTCCCGTGAAACAAATCGCTTCGGCCCTCAGGATGGTCGTTTCACGTGAAACATATTCTCGCCCGGCCAACTTACCACTTCCGGGTTGGGCTGCCGCGTTATAAAACGCCCGACATGATCGCCGGCCAAGAATCATCACGTCAATCGTTCGACGTCATCGTCATCGGAGGAGGTCACGCGGGTTGCGAGGCCGCCGGCGCTGCCGCTCGGATCGGCGCAAGGACGGCGCTGCTGACCCATCGCTTCGCCACCATTGGCGCCATGTCCTGCAATCCTGCGATCGGAGGGTTGGGCAAAGGTCACCTGGTCAGGGAAGTGGATGCGCTCGATGGTCTGATGGGCCGGGTCGCCGACGCCGCGGGCATTCAGTTTCGCATGCTCAATCGGCGCAAGGGCCCGGCCGTGCGGGGGCCGCGCGCCCAAGCGGATCGCAAGCTTTACGCCGCGGCCATGCAGGCTGCGATCAGCGAAACTGCCAACCTCACCGTGATCGAAGGTGAGGCCGACGAATTGATCGTTGCTAACGACCGTATCGCGGGTATTCGTCTTGCCGGCGGACGCGAACTGTCCGCCGCGGCTGTCGTCATCACCACCGGGACTTTCCTGCGCGGGTTGATCCATCTTGGCGAGCGGAACTGGCCGGCCGGCCGGGTCGGCGAGGCGCCTGCGATGGGACTGTCGGCATCGTTTGAGCGCATTGGCTTTACGCTCGGGCGGCTGAAGACAGGAACCCCGCCGCGGCTCGATGGCACCACCATCGACTGGTCAGCCGTCGAAATGCAGCCGGGCGACGATCCGCCGGAGCCGTTTTCCGTGATGACCGACCGCATCACGACGCCACAGATCCAGTGCGGCATCACCCGGACGACCCCGGCAACCCACGAGGTGATCCGGGCCAATGTGCATCGCTCGCCGATGTATTCCGGGCAGATCAAGAGTAGCGGGCCGCGCTATTGCCCCTCGATCGAAGACAAGATCGTTCGTTTCGGCGACCGCGATGGCCATCAGATCTTCCTGGAGCCGGAAGGCCTCGACGACAGCACGGTTTACCCCAACGGCATCTCCACCTCGCTGCCGGAAGAAGTGCAGCTGGCTATCCTCGCTTCGATTCCCGGGCTGGAGCGCGTGCGGATGGTCCGCCCGGGCTACGCCATCGAATACGACCATGTCGATCCGCGTGAGCTCGATTCCAGCCTGCAGGCCAGGCGACTGCCCGGACTGTTCTTGGCCGGGCAGATCAATGGCACCACAGGCTATGAAGAGGCCGCCGCACAGGGGCTGGTGGCCGGGCTTAACGCGGCATTGGCGGCCGGGGGCTCCGAGACGATCGTGTTCGACCGCGCCGATGGCTATCTCGGCGTCATGATCGATGATCTCGTCACCCGCGGCATCACCGAGCCGTACCGGATGTTCACGTCCCGGGCGGAGTACCGCCTGACCTTGCGCGCTGACAATGCCGATCAGCGCCTGACCGGCAAAGGGATTGCGCTGGGCTGTGTGGGGAGGGCGCGTTCACTGCGTCACGGCGCCAAGATGGCCGCCCTGAATGCCGCGAAAGTCCAGACAAAATCGCTGTCACTGACGCCGAACGAAGCTGAGAAGCATGGTCTGGCGCTCAACAAGGACGGCCAGCGCCGCTCGGCCTTCGAGCTTCTGGCCTATCCGGAAATCGGCTGGCCGGAAATCCGCGGCATCTGGCCGGAGCTGTCGGCCATTGACCCAGCGATCGCGGTTCATCTTGAAATCGATGCCAAATACGACGTCTATCTCAAGCGCCAGACCGCCGATGTTGACGCCTTCCGCCGCGACGAGGGCCTGATCCTCAGCGATATCGACTATCGCGTCGTGCCAGGACTCTCCAACGAGGCCCGCTCGAAGCTGGAGGCCGCGCGGCCGCGCACGGTCGGGCAGGCGGGTCGGCTCGATGGTTTGACGCCGGCTGCGCTAGGGATTCTGGCAGCCTATCTGCGGCGGGACGCGCGGCGGAAGACCTCTTTGGCCTCCGCCTAGAACGTTTCACGTGAAACATACGATCGCCATTGCGAGGAGCGCAGCGACGAAACACTCCATAGCCGCCGGGTCCCGGATTTGGATTGCTTCGCTTCGCCCGCAATGACAGCTTCAGCACGACCGGTATTCGAGCAAATGGTCACAGCCTCGACGTCTACCTCCGACAAAGCCGCGGCGTTGGCGCTGACGCCTGTTTCACGTGAAACAGAGCTGCGGCTGGATCGCTACGTCGATCTGCTCAGGGAGTGGCAGGCCAAGACCAACCTCGTTGCGCCCTCGACGCTGCCAAATCTCTGGACGCGCCACATCTCGGATTCGCTGCAGCTCCTGACCATCGCTCCGTCGGCCAGGACATGGGCCGATTTCGGCAGCGGCGGCGGCTTTCCCGGCGTCGTGCTGGCCTGCGCGTTGGCCGAAACCCCGGGGGCGATGGTCCATCTGGTCGAGCGCAATGCCAAGAAGGCGGCCTTCTTGCGCGAGGCGCTGCGCGTTACCCACTCGCCGGGCGTCATTCATCTGGCTGACATCGGGGATAGTGTGGATAGAATCACGGGCGCCGTCGATTGCGTCACTGCCCGGGCGGTAGCTCCGCTACACCAGCTCATTGGGTTCGCCGAGCCGCTGGTGAAAAAGGGTGCGAAAACGCTGTTTCTCAAGGGCCAAGATGTAGAGGCTGAATTGACCGAGGCCACTAAATATTGGAATATCAAACCGCATCTGCACTCCAGCCGCACCGGTGGACATGGCTGGATCGTCGAGCTCGATCGCATCGAACGGCGCAACCCGTCCGCATCAGCCAAGGCACCCGCGCATGACCGTAATTGATCATATATATCAGGAAGATAAGGCGCCAGGCCCGGCGGGCCCGCGCATCCTGGCGCTGGCCAACCAAAAGGGCGGCGTCGGCAAGACCACCACCGCCATCAATTTGGGGACGGCGCTGGCGGCGATCGGCGAACGCGTGCTGATCGTCGATCTCGACCCGCAGGGCAACGCTTCGACCGGGCTCGGGATCGACCGCCGCAGCCGCAACTGCTCGACCTACGACGTGCTGATCGGTGAGGCGCCCTTGCGCGACGCGGTTGTGCCGACCGCGGTGCCGCGCTTGCATATTGCCGCCTCGACCATGGATCTGTCCGGCCTCGAACTTGAACTGGGGTCGACGCGGGATCGCGCGTTTCGGCTGCGTGATGCGATCGCGGCGCTGAACACCAACGCCACGCAGGATACCGACTACACCTACGTCCTGATCGATTGCCCGCCGTCGCTCAATCTTCTCACCGTCAATGCGATGGCGGCGTCCGATGCAATTCTGGTGCCCCTGCAGTGCGAGTTCTTCGCGCTGGAGGGACTGTCGCAGTTGCTGCAGACGGTGGAGCAGGTGCGCGCCACGCTCAATCCCAATCTGTCGATCCACGGCATCGTGCTGACCATGTTCGACTCGCGCAACAATTTATCGAACCAGGTTGTCGCCGACGTCAGGCAGTTCATGGGGAGCAAGGTTTACAACACCATGATCCCGCGCAACGTCCGCATCTCCGAGGCGCCATCCTATGGCAAGCCGGTGCTGGTCTATGATCTCAAATGCGTCGGCAGCGAAGCCTATCTCAAGCTCGCGACGGAAGTGATCCAGCGCGAGCGCGAGCTTCGCGCGCATTGAGCGCCTTTGCCCACACTACGATCTACCAATGAAATCCTGAGATTCTAATTCCGGAGTGATGCGAGTGAATCCAAGGGAGCTGGCGATGGCCGACGAAGCGCGTTCGCGACTGGGCCGCGGTCTTGCAAGTCTGATCGGGGATGTCGGCGGCGAGGCCGCGCATCTGGACCGGCCGCGCGCGCAACGCAAGGTGCCGATCGAATTCCTCAAACCCAATCCGCGCAATCCGCGCCGCGAGTTTGCCGATGCCGAACTCGGCGAACTCGCCGATTCGATCAAGCAGCACGGCGTGATCCAGCCGATCGTGGTGCGACCGGTCAAGGGCGCGCAGGACCGCTATGAGATCATTGCCGGCGAGCGCCGCTGGCGTGCGTCGCAGATCGCCGGCCTGCACGAGGTTCCGATCGTGCCGGTCGACGTCAGCGATTCGGAAGCGCTTGAAATCGCGATCATCGAAAACGTGCAGCGCGAAGATCTCAATGCGATGGAAGAGGCGCAGGGCTATCACGCGCTGGCCAACGAATTCAAACGCAGCCAGGAAGACATTGCCAAGATCGTCGGCAAGAGCCGCAGCCACGTCGCCAACATGATGCGGCTGACAAAACTGCCGGCCGAGGTGCAGGCCTATATCGCATCGGGCCAATTGTCGGCGGGCCACGCGCGGGCGCTGATCGGCGTGCCTGACCCGACGGCAGCCGCCAAGCGCATCGTTGAGGAAGGCCTCAATGTGCGCCAGGCCGAGGCGCTGGCGCATGTCGAGGGCGTGCCTGAGCGCAAGCCGCAAAAGGCGCGCGGCGGCAAGGCAAAGGATCCCGATACGGTCGCGCTGGAGAAACGGGTCAGCGATGCCCTTGGGCTCACGGTCAATGTCGATCACCGCGATCCCGGCGGCACCGTGCACATCCGCTACCGCAACCTCGATCAGCTCGACGAGATCGTGAGCAGGTTGGAAGCAAAGGGTTGATCTGTCATTCCGGGGCGCGCGTAAGCGCGAACCCGGAATGACGGTCGCGGTCATCCCCGCCGCTTCGCATTCACCGCGATCGACAGCAGCGTGCGCTGCGCGATGACGGCGGCCAGCGGCGCCTGCTTGCGCATTTCGAGGGCCGCGGTTGCGAGTTGATCGATGATCAGCGTCAGCCGCGCCACATTGAAATGGCGCAGCGCGGTCTCGACATTTCCTTTTCGCGAGAAATGCAGCCGTGGAAATCCGCCGTCGAGCAATGCTGATACCGGCGTTCCGTCGGCAACCGCGAGCGCCGACTTGTGCAACCACGCCGCATGGCGTTGGGCCGCGGAAATGATCATGCCGGGATAGGTGCCGGCCACCATCGCCTTGGCGAATTCCGTTTCCACCACGGCAGCATTTCCGGCGAAGGCGCCGTCGACGATCGGATCGATCTTCAGTTCGGACGCGTCGGCGACGACCGCCATGACATCGTCGAGCGTGACCTCGCCCTGGCCGTGGGCGTAGAGCGCGAGCTTGCGCAATTCGTTGCGCGAAGCCTGGCGGTCGCCGCCGAGCAATGCCGTCAGCGCCCCGCGCGCATCCGGCGCGATGCGCAAATTCGAAACCCGCAGCTCATCGTCGATCAATTTCGCAAGGTCACGCTCGCCGTCGGGATAGCAGGCGATCGCGACCGCGGTCCGGGCGCGCTCGCAGGCCTTGCGCAGCGGCGACTCGGGCCGCAGCTCGCCGGCCTCGATCACGATGCGGCAATCCTTCAGAGGCGTCTCCGCCAGCGTGTCGACCCCGCTGGCAAAACTCCGCGAGCCGGCGCGGACCCTGATCGCGCGGCGGCCGCCGAACAGGGGCATCGTCAGCGCTTCATCGACCAGGCGTGACGGCTCGGCTGAAAGCTCGTCGCCGTCTAGCCTCACCAGCGAAAACGGATCGTTGGGATCATCGACGGCGGACGCCAGCAGCGCGTCGGCGCGTTCACGCACCAGACCGGCATCCGGACCGTAAAGCAGGATGATCGGACGCCCGGGATCGGGCCGGGCCAGGAAGGCGTCGATTTCTTTTCCGCGGAGCGCGACCATGACCAGACTATTCGGAGTTAGTTTGTCATTCCGGGATGGTCCGAAGGACCAGACCCGGAATCCCGGGATTCCGGGTTCGCTCGCTGCGCTCGCGCCCCGGAATGACGGTGTTTCAAGTGCCGGCGTAGAAGAACGATGCCAGTCGGGTCTGGATGTGTTCCGCGATTTCCTGACAGGCGCGGTCCTCGGCGTCGCGGAAGGCGCGGGCGCGGGCAAAGCGCTGGTAGCTGCCGGGGATATCGTAGGAGACGCGCGAGAACGTCGTGCCGGTCATCACCGATTTGTTGCTGGCGATCTCGATCAGATTGAACTGCGCATCGATGCCGTAGTTTTCGCTGGTCGGCAGCGCGGTGATCGGATCGGTCATCAGCGAGGTACGGTTGGTCTGGAATCTGATTTCAAGCCGGTGGGTGGGCGGCATTCCGGTGGCATTGCCGTAGAGCTTGAACGCCAGCGCGTTGCGGATTTCCACCCCGAGCCGGGCATCACGCGAGGCATTGGGCTTGTCGACCGGCGGGAGGTCCACCCCCATCAATTTTTCCCGAAGGCCGGGCGTGCCATCGGCATGCTCGGCATACATCGGCTGAAAGCAGCCCGCCGTCAGCGCCGCAAGGGCGGCCACGGCCAAAAGCCGAGCGGCGATGCGGGTCCTAGCCAACGACATTCACGATCCTCATGGGAACAACGATCACTTTACGGACGGTGTTGCCGCCCAAAGCCTGTTTTACCGCATCAAGGGCCAAAACGGCAGCCTCAATTTCCGGATTTTGGGCTGTGCGGGCCACCGTGACCTCACCCCGTTTCTTGCCGTTGACCTGAACCACCAGCGTCACGGCGTCTTCAACCAGCAAATCGCGTTCGATTTGCGGCCAATTCGCCTCCGAAACCAGTCCCGGCCGCCCCAGCACCCCCCAACACTCCTCCGCCAGATGCGGCATCATGGGCGCGAACAGTTGAACAAGGATGACCGCGGCCTCCCGAATCGCCCAGACCAGATCCGGAGAGGGCTGTCCGGGACGGGCCAACACCTCACCCAGCGTGTTGGAAAATTCCCGGATATAGGCAAGGCAGACGTTGAAGTGCAGCTTTTCGATACCGGTCGAGACCTTGTCCAGCGCGCCATGGGCCGCCTTGCGCAGCGCCAGCGCCTCAATGCCGAATGTGGCCGGCATCGTCGTAGGCTCGGGCATTGCAGTCTTCTTTGCGGCCTCGGCGGATTCGTTGACCAGCCGCCACAGCCGCTGCACGAAGCGCGACGCGCCCTGGACGCGCTCGTCACTCCAGATCACGTCGCGATCGGGGGGCGAATCCGATAGCATGAACCAGCGCGCAACATCGGCGCCATAGGTCGCGATGATGTCGTCGGGATCGACCGTGTTGCGCTTCGACTTCGACATCTTTTCGATGCCGCCGATCGTGACGTCTTCGCCGGTATCAATCAGGCTGGCACGCCGGCCGTTGCCGCCGACCTCAATCCTGACCTCGGCTGGCGTGACGTAACTGCCGTCGCCCTTTTGATAGGTCTCGTGCACCACCATGCCCTGCGTGAACATGCCGGCGAAGGGTTCCTCCATGCCGATGTGACCGGTGGCCTTCATGGCGCGGATGAAGAAGCGGCTGTAGAGCAGATGCAGGATCGCGTGCTCGACGCCGCCGATATATTGATCGACCGGCATCAGACGGTCCACCACCGCAAGCGTGGTCGGCGTCTTCTCGTTCCATGGATCGGTGAAGCGCGCGAAGTACCAGGACGAATCCACGAACGTATCCATGGTGTCGGTTTCGCGCACCGCCTTGGCCCCGCACTGCGGGCAGCTGACATGCTTCCAGGTCGGATGATGGTCGAGCGCGTTGCCGGGCTTGTCGAACGTCACGTCCTCGGGAAGCACCACCGGCAGATCCTTGTCCGGCACCGGCACGACATCGCACTTCGGGCAATGGATCACCGGGATCGGGCAACCCCAATAACGCTGGCGCGAGATGCCCCAGTCGCGCAGGCGGAAATTTACTTGTCGCTCGCCGATCGGCATGTTGCCGCGCAACTCCGCCTGCAGCCGCCTGGCGACTTCTTCCTTGGCCTGCGCGATGGTCATGCCGTCGAGGAAGCGCGAATTGATCATGCGGCCATCGCCGTCATAGGCGGTGTCCGAGATCACGAATGTCTTCGGGTCCTGGCCTTCCGGGCACACCACCGGCGTATTCCCGAGGCCATATTTATTGACAAAATCAAGGTCGCGCTGGTCATGCGCCGGACAGCCGAAGATCGCGCCGGTGCCGTATTCCATCAGCACGAAGTTCGCCACGTAGACCGGCAGCTTCCAGCTCGGATCGAACGGGTGGATGGCGCGGATGCCGGTGTCGAGACCCTGTTTCTCGGCGGTGTCGATAATCTCCTGCGCGGTGCCGATGCGTTTGGTCTCCGCGATGAACTCCGCGAGTTCCGGGTTTTTCGCCGCAGCCGCCTGCGCCAGCGGGTGGTCGGCCGCAATCGCCATGAACTTGGCGCCGAACAACGTGTCGGGCCGGGTCGTGAATATCTTCAGCTCGGTCTCGCCATCAGGCGTCGTTGCAGCGTCGAGCGCGAAGCGCACCAGCAGGCCTTCCGAGCGCCCGATCCAGTTGCGCTGCATCAGCCGCACCTTGTCGGGCCAGCGGTCCAGCGTATCGAGCGCGTCCAATAGCTCCTGCGAGTATTTGGTGATCTTGAAGACCCATTGGTTCATCTCGCGCTGCTCGACCACAGCACCCGAGCGCCAGCCGCGGCCGTCGATCACCTGCTCGTTGGCCAGCACGGTCATGTCGACCGGATCCCAGTTGATCTTGCGCTTCTCGCGTTCGGCGAGACCCGCACGCAGAAAATCGTTGAACATCTTCTGCTGGTGTTTGTAGTAGCTGGGATCGCAGGTCGCGAATTCTCTGCTCCAATCGAGCGACAGCCCGATCGAGCGCAGCTGCTTCTTCATCGCGGCGATATTGTCGTAGGTCCAGGCCTTCGGCGCCACCTTGCGCTCGATCGCGGCATTTTCCGCGGGCAGCCCGAACGCGTCCCAGCCCATCGGGTGGAGCACGTTGAAACCCTTGGCGCGCATGAAGCGCGCCAGCACGTCGCCGAGGGTGTAGTTGCGGACATGCCCGATATGGATGCGCCCGGAGGGATAGGGGAACATCTCCAGCACATAATATTTAGGCCGCGGATCGTCGTTTTTGGCGGCGAAGATTGCCTTTTCATCCCACTGGCGTTGCCAGCGCGGCTCGGATTCGCGTGCGTTGTAGCGTTCGGAGGTCATGGAATCTTAAGGGCTTTTCGTGGATTCGGGGCCGGCCAAAAGGACGGCGGACTAGGCCACAAAAGCGGCTTTGGGGTCAACGGGTCGCGCTGGGGGACGCCCTCCCTCCCGCAACCGGGGGGAATGGGCTAGCTCGCCAGCGCCAACGGGTCGCCACTGTCGGCGGTTTGCCCAAGGCCATGCTCGGCCACCGCGTTGCGGCCCTGACGTTTGGCGGCATAGAGAGCGGCGTCGGCGGCTTCGATCAGATCGCCGGGGTGCTGGGTGTCGTTCGGCCTGGCGCCGGCTACCCCCACGCTGACCGTGACGGTTTGATGGCTGGAGGTGGCGTGGGGCATCGCGAGGTCCAGCACGGCCGCGCGCACGATCTCGCCAATCTCCAGCGCCCGGCTTGCGTCGGTGTTCGGCAGCAACAGACAAAATTCCTCGCCGCCATAGCGTCCTGCAAAGCCCATGGTCTCGGCGGCAATGGCGGCCAGCGTTTCGCCGAGCCGGGAGAGACAGGCATCGCCTTCGGGATGACCGTAGGTGTCGTTGAACAGCTTGAAGTGATCGACGTCGATCATCAACAGCGACAATTCGCTGCTGTATTGCTGGGCCTTCATCCATTCGAAATCGAGCCGGCTCTGGAATCCGCGCCGGTTGGCGAGGCCGGACAGCATGTCGATCGACGCCATCACCGTCAGCCGGTCATTGGTGGCGATCAGTTCACGCTCGCGTTCGGCAAGCCGGGCCGCCATCGCGTTGAATGCGCGGGCCAGCGGAACAAATTCAGCCGGCAGCCGGCTAAGCGCCGCGCGCACCGACCATTCGCCCTGGCCGAAGCGCTGCGCCATCGCCGCTATCGTCTCGATCGGCCGGATGACGAGCTTCTCCGCGGCGACCAGGGCACCCAGCAGCACGAACAGGCAGGCGAACCCGAGCTGCAGATAGGCGTTGCGAATCTCGCGGTTGATGTCGGCGGATGCCTTGGCTTCGTCGACGCTGACGATCAGGTGCGATTGGGTACCGGAAATGCGGGAAAAGTTGACGGTCCGCTCCGAACCGTCAGGCGCGGTGAATGAAAACACCCCTTCCGCGTGGTCCGAACCGACCACTCTGTCGGCGATGGGAAATAACATCGGCAGCATATTCAGCGCGCGACCGACCATGTCGGCCTGATCCTCGGGCGCTGCCAGCACGACTCCCGCGCTGTCGACCATCACCGCCGAGATCCCGGGCCGGCCGCCGAGGTTGCTGATGAACTTCGATACCCAGCCGAGATCGACGCCGGCGATGATAACGGAATCCGCGGCGTCATCGATGGCGGATACCGGATAGGCTGCGATCATGATCGGCGTGTCGTCGGATTTGGCAAGCAGAAAGTCGCTGAAGACAAAGTCGCGGGTCTGCTGTGCCTGCTTGAAAGAGTCGCGGTCGCCCAGATTAAGGCCGATCAGCGTGCTTTGCGTCGAGCAATGGACCCGTCCATCCCCGCCGACAATCGACAGGCTGCGAATCCACGGCAGATTGACGGGAAGACTGGCGCGCAGGAGGTCGCAACTGCGACCGGCGTCTCCCACCGATGCCCGGATATAGGCCGTGGACTTCAGGATGGTCTCAACCGACGAGATCACTTCCCGTAATGTATTGGCGCTGCGCTGCGCGAGATCTTTCAATTCGACGGATACGGCCGCGACCTGCCTGGCGCGTGTGCCCTCGAGTGAACGGGCGCGATCCAGCATCAACGGCGCCACCAGGATCAACGCCAGCAACACCAGCCGCGCGCGGATTCCGAGAAGCTTCTTGAGTTTCACTCTCTTGCGGTTGAAACTGACGCCTAACATGCTGTCCCCCGACCCCGTATGCAGGCTAGAAGAAAGGGTTCAAGGAGCCTTTCTCGAACTCGGTAAAATTGGAACTATCCCTTAAAATTGCGAATCGACAGCTGACATGACATCCGAAAACTCTTCTCCGCTAACCGCGCATTTACTAACCGGGCTTTCCGCGGTGGAACAAGACATCGCGCGTGCGTGCAGGGAGGCGCGCCGGGATCGATCGTCGGTCAAGCTGGTCGCCGTCTCCAAGACCTTCGATGCCGATGTGATTGCGCCGGTGATCGAAGCCGGGCAACGCGTATTCGGCGAGAATCGCGTTCAGGAGGCCAAGGCAAAATGGCCAGGGTTAATGTCAGCTTACCCCGGCATCGCGTTGCATCTTATCGGACCGCTGCAATCCAACAAGGCGAAGGAGGCGGTGGCGCTGTTCGACGCGATCCATTCGGTCGACCGCCCGAGTATTTGCGAAGCCTTGGCCAAGGCGTTCGATTCTCAGGAACGGCGGCCCCAATTGTTCGTTCAGCTCAACACCGGCGAGGAGCCGCAAAAAGCCGGCGTCGCGCCGGCAGAGGCGGACAGCTTTATCGCGAGCTGCCGTGAGAAATACCGGCTGCCGATCTCCGGGCTGATGTGCATTCCGCCGGTCAACGACGCGCCGGCGCCGCACTTCGCGCTGACTGCGAAGATCGCCGCGCGCAATGGCCTGAACAATCTGTCGATGGGCATGAGCGCCGACTTCGCGATTGCGATCGCGTTCGGCGCCACCCATGTGCGCGTCGGTTCGGCGATTTTCGGGAAGCGGTGAGCTGTTTTGTTCGCACCCGGCGTTAGCGTCATCGCGGTTGCACTGACGCTGACTTGAAATAGGCGCGCGCCTCATCCAATCACGATCGTGGTCTGCGGTCCGATCCGCCCTAGCAGCCGCAGCATCGCCGATTTCGTCATCGCAACGCAGCCTGCCGTCGGGGAAAAGTTCTCTCGCGCCAGATGCAGAAATACTGCGCTGCCGAGGCCGGCGACGCGCGGACAGCTGTTGTGATCGATCTCGATGATGAAATCGTAGAGGTGGTCATCGCGCTTCAGACGATCGCCGCCGTGGTCCCGGTCCAGCCGCACCGGCTGGTTGTAATGACGGCTGTGGGGGTCTTCGCACCAGGCGTCCTCAGGCCGGATGGCGCGAATCGGCAGGAAGGTACGTGGCCGCGGATGCCGGTCGGCGCGCCACCACACGCGCCGCGGCCGAAAGGTGCCTTTCGGGGTCCCGCCGTCGCCCTCGCGCTTGTTGGCGATGATGCCGCCGCGCCCGAGTGCGACCCGAATCGTCTGTCCGCCGGCCGTGAGCCAGCCTTGGCAGGGATCGCCGGCGGCGGGACGAATTCGTATCATGGAGAGCGGTCGATCACACAAATGTGTCGGGTAAGCAGTTGAAATACCGAAAGTTTCCATGCGAATCGGGAGCCCCCTCATGGTCTGGCCGACCGCCTTAACCGATTCCCCGGCATTACAGGACATTCATCTAAATGCCTGTAAATTCTGGAGTAGAGTACGTCCTGACTTGTGAATCTCTAACAGTTCCCTACGTCAAGGCGAGCAAGACCTGACGAACCCCGACTTTGCCGACCAAGCTCCGGCCCGAGCCGCTTTGGTCGGCGCCGCTCCCAGAGGATTGTACCGATGCCCAACGCCCGCAAGATCCTGATCGTGGATGACGATACCGATCTGCGCGATACCCTGGTGGAGCAATTATCGCTACACGACGAATTCGAGGCTTCCGCCGTCGACACTGGCGCCAAGGGCGCGACCGCGGCCAAGGCCGACGCCCCCGATCTTGTGCTGATGGATGTCGGGTTGCCCGATACCGACGGCCGCGAAGTCGTGCGCTCCCTGCGCAAGGGCGGCTTCAAGGCTCCCATTATCATGCTGACCGGGCATGATACCGATTCGGACACCATTTTGGGCCTTGAATCGGGCGCCAACGATTACGTGGCAAAGCCGTTCCGCTTTGCGGTGTTGCTGGCGCGGATCCGGGCGCAGCTCCGCCAGCATGAAGCCAGCGAAGATGCGGTGTTTTCGGTCGGACCCTATAGTTTCCGGCCCGGCTCCAAGATGCTGACCGGCGCCAATGCCAGGAAAGTGCGGCTGACCGAAAAGGAAACCGCGATCCTGCGTTTCCTCTATCGCGCCGGCCAGCTGCCGGTGTCGCGCGAGACGCTGCTGCAGGAAGTCTGGGGCTATAATTCGGGGGTCACCACGCATACGCTGGAAACCCATATTTATCGTCTGCGCCAAAAGATCGAGAAAGACGCGGCCAATCCCGAGATATTGGTGACGGAAGCCGGTGGCTACAAGCTGGTGCCGTGATACGATTCGACCGACGAATCGTATTCGCGCAACTGGTTTTCCATGTCGATCGAAGATGACGTTGCCCTGCTTGAGCGTGTCCCGACACTACGCCTGTTGGGGATGGCGGCGCTACGCATGCTGGCGATCGGCTCCGAGCAACGCGATGTCGCGCGCGGCGACGCGCTCTTCAATGCAGGCGATGATGCCGATGCCGGCTTTGTCGTCCAGCGCGGCGCCTTTCGCATTGAAGACGGCGGTGGTGCTGCGATGGTCGCTGGCCCAGGTGCATTGATCGGCGAGCTCGCGCTCATCACCGCGATGCAGCGGCCCTCCAGCGCGATCGCGCTGGAACATTCATCGGTGATCCGGGTCGCACGCAGCCTGTTTCAACGCGTGCTGGAGAGCGATCCCGCCGCGGCGCGTCGGCTACGCGACGAATTCGCCAACCGTACCAGCCAGATCGCCAGCGATATCCTGATGGCGGGCGCGAAGCTGAGTATTTAGCCAAGCGTCGTCCGCCGCGACAACTAGAGCATGATCTTTTCGGAAAACCGGTTCCCACTTTTCCGGATCTTGCTCTAAACCTCAAGCGTCACCGTCACGGGAACGTGGTCGGACGGCCGCTCCCAGCCGCGGGCGTCGCGCGCAATCCGGAAATCGCTGACCCCGTCCTTGAGCGCGCGCGATACCCAGATGTGATCGAGCCTTCGGCCGCGATCCGCCAGCGTCCAGTTCGCGGCGCGGTAGCTCCACCACGTATAGACTTTTTCAGACAGCGGGATGCGGTCGCGCGCGACGTCGATCCACTCGCCCTGTGCCTGCGCGGCCAAAAGCTTCTCGCATTCGATCGGGGTGTGCGACACGACTTTCAGCAATTGCTTATGCGACCAGACGTCGTTGTCATGCGGCGCCACATTGAGATCGCCGACTAGGATATGGCGATCATCGCCGCGCGGATGCAGCGGCTCGCATGCCCGCATCTCGTCGAGAAAACGGAGCTTGTGCTCGAACTTTGGATTGAGCGCGGGGTCCGGAATGTC
>Ga0185299_10004495_pt1 | contig 16810 bp, 22 predicted proteins | sample PaiPotPPA55metaG_FD_128002 | JGI IMG/M metagenome (GOLD analysis project Ga0185299, IMG submission 128002) | Iron sulfur acid spring bacterial and archeal communities from Banff, Canada, to study Microbial Dark Matter (Phase II) - Paint Pots PPA... ...
CAACGGGATCAAAGCCTACTTCGAACTTCATCTAAAAGAGTGTGAGTGGCGCTACAACAAATCTTTCCCTCAACTGCGTTCAGAACTAATCTCCCTCTGCAAAAAACAAATCTCCTAGTCTTAAGCCTCTCAAATTAATCGAAGCACCAGACGAACTGGTCTAGGTAGGTTCAGTCTATTTTCAGCTTTTTTCTGCCTCCGCTCCCCTCGATTGTCATGAGTGTTTCTCCGGCGAGGAATTAGAAGATGTGAATATGGCTTCGGGGCGCGCGCGGACAAAATCCTGCATTTCTACGGAGACGCGTACGTTGTGCGACTTTCCACTCCTTATCGGCGAGATACTACGCCGCGCAGACATCCGTTTTCGGCTGGGTGCTGAACGCCGGGCGCGTATTCAAAAAATCGGAGCACTCTTCGGCCTTGCCTACCGAAGCAAAGAGCCCAACGAAACGTGATCACGACCTCTCAAGGTTAAAGCAAGTCGAGCGACGCAACCTCGAGCCCGACTATTCTGCCGACCCCATGCTATTCCACGCTGCGATCGCCTCTGCGCGCGGCAGTAGTGACACTTGAAAGCGGCACTCTCGACACATGATCGAAAAAGAGCGCGTGGAGTTCGGCTTGTTCTCAACCCAAATGTCCCGCGAGTGGCACATCGGACACGCCGTTAGAGCTTTCTCAAACCCTGGCGGCGGTCCGAGAGCCCCGATGTTCTTAGTATTCATAAACAAATGTCCTCCCGTGCTGGTTAGAGCATCGTCCGGGTTTCGAACTAGTTACCTATACTCATAAGGTCCAGTTACGGTTGTATTGCGGTATAGCCCCGCAACATTGGGTTGGAGATGGCTGGTTAATCGCAAAATGCGAAAACTTGCTGCCCCACCCGCAGCCAACTCGGCTGCTTACGGCTGCCACGGCTGAAAGCATTCACTCGCGAAAACTGTATCCCCGGAAATCGGCAATCGACTCGACCCGCCTACTCCTCGGAAAATGAACTCCAAAACTTGGAAGTCAGGCTACTCGTGAATTGGTTAGTTTTTTGGTCCTGGCAGCTCTTGTCATACGCAAAGCCAACGGTAACGCGTCAAAAAGAGTATGCGTGTGCGCAATGGGCCCGGGGTCAGATTCAGCCTGTTGGTACGCCGTGCTCCTCAATTGACTGAGGCCACGACCTAGAAGCCCAGAAAATGACTGCCTTTGGCCCAAGAGTCCTCGTTGTCGACAACGTAGGTGCGCAGCGTCGTGTAATCGTTCGGATCGGATTCCAACGGTACCAAGCCTCATTCCACACTTTAAAGTTCGCAGAAAAGAAAACGTTCACGGGTTCCACGCAGAACGGTCACCTCGATCTTGTTTACTACGAGGATCCTCACCCAAAAGCCGGCCAACCGTTTCCGCTTTGGACGATTCAGTAACCGAACCAGTCGCATAAGCCACGGTACTGCGAATCGCAGTGGCCGCAGTCATAGCCAACATTGCGGTCGGCAACAGGCCAATGTTTGCAGCGATTACCAATTCAATAAAACACCCTAATAAAAACCGGTTAGAAGAACCACAGCCCCAACCCACACGACAACTATGAGCGCCATCAAAACCAAAGACGGCACGGAACTCTATTTTAAAGATTGGGGGAAAGGGCAACCCATTGTCTTCAATCACGCGTATTGCCTCAACGCGGACGCTTTTGAAGATCAAATGTTCTTCCTGGCCAACCGTGGCTATCGCTGTGTTGCTCATGATCGCAGGGACATGGGCGGTCCAGACAACCCTGGCAAGGTAATGACATGGACACCTACGCCGATGATCTCGCCGAGTTGATGGAATGTCTCGATCTCAAGGATGCCATGCTTGTCGGCCATTCCACTGGCGGAGCAGTGATAGCGCGCTATATCGGACGTCACGGAACGAAGCGCGTGGCCAAGGTCGTTCTTATCGGCTCAGTAACTCCATCGCTTCTGAGAACACCCGAGAACCCTGACGGAACACCTATCGAAGTATTCGATGGATTTCGTCAGGCGGTTATTACCAACCGTGCCCAATTCATGAAAGACCTGACGGATGTCTACTTCGGGGCGAATCGTCCTGGGGCCACTATCCCGGAAGTCTTGCTCAACTCCGCCTGGAACCAGGAGATGCTGACCGGTTTTCCTGCCGCCTACTTTCAGATCAAGGCGTTCTCTGAAACCGATATGAGCGAGGACCTGAAGAAGATCGACGTCCCGACTCTGATCTTGCACGGAGATGTTGACCAGATCGTTCCCATTGGCAACGCCTATCGCTCGTCCAAGCTCATCCCGAATGCGACCCTCAAGGTGTATCCTGGGGCGCCTCACGCCATTATCTCGACATCGAAGGGTCAGGTGAACGAAGACCTACTTAACTTCGTGAAAGTTGGTCAAGCACCAAACCATGTCCCACCATCTCGATTCACCGATCACCTCGCCAAGACGTTATGAAATAGAAACCACCATATCATGTTCTCAAGAACTCACACCGCGCGCGCCGATGAAACCTATCGTTTCTCGGATAATCCCACTCTAAGTGACTTTCCACTTCTGATCGGCGAAGTCATGCGCCGGGCCGATTTACGCGACGTACGTCGCCGACGTTGGTCCTCCTTTTTCAGGATCGGCAAATCAAGGCAAAAGCTCTAAATGGCGGACTGGTCGCGTCTACAGAGCCGCGCGTCCAATGAAGTCTTTTCAGATACGCTGACTGACCCCGACGATCTGGTGGCGCGTCTTCAACCCTTCGATGTCATCTGTGTCATGCGTGAGAGAACTCCATTGCCCTTCCAGCCGCCGAATGTTGGCGGAATTGTTCTGCCGTTTCTTGAAGCGCTCACGCTTATCGATCAGTTTTTCGCTGGCTTCGGGGTCATTACTGAAGATGGCTCTGTTGGAAATCGACCGCAGTGACGCGGCGATGAAAGTGGTCTGGCTCCGTATTTTATCATCTTCCGATGAGGCTATTTGCGCGACGTCGAGATAGCACACCCTACGGCACGACAAACCACCTCGCTTTCGATAATAGTAGGCGACATCTGACCCGTAGCAGTGTATCCTGAAGCCGGGATTTCGAACCGCCGCTCTCTCCAAAAGCTACCCAAGCTAACCGTCAATCGACGCAAATCGAAGTTCGGGGGAAGCTAACGTCGCCAGAAGGCACCCACACTGGGCGGAAGCAGAAAGAAACAATTGGCGTCATAACGCCGAGAAGGTACAAAATGGATAACACGATAAGCAAAAGCAACGATCTAATGTTTAATGGTACGCTCAACGGCGACATTGGTGCCGCAGGCGAACTAACTCTTGGACCAAGCGCCGACATTCACGGAGAAGTTAGGGCTCGATCCCTAAAACTTTCCGGCAAAGTTCGTGGGAACGTCTTCATCGGAGATACTTGTAAAATCTTCTCAACTGCCGTGTTGATTGGCGACTTGAAAGCTAACCGGCTAGTCCTCGAAGAAGGTGCATCCTTTTTAGGACAGTCCCGAGTAGGTCCGACGCAAGTGTCAGCGTTGGCAGCCGGGAATTAACGAGAGTTAGCTGAAGAATATAATGAGTATGTCCCCTTTCGTCTTCAAAAAGGAAGACGGCGTTGTACCATCCGAGAGTGCATTGTAAAATTCCGAGCACGATTTCACTGGTTTAAGCCATCTCCCTTCGAAGCACCTGGACGTGCGGGTGCCTTAGCTGGGATTTATCGCCGAGGAAGTACAGGATGAGTGAAATGACAACCAAAAGCGCCCAGACTTTGGCCAGGTGAAATTTTCTACGGTCATGAGATACACCATCAACTTTAGTGACGGAGTCAAAAAGGACTGTTTGACGTCAGACGGTGCCATTCGGGTGATTGCCTTTCGCCACCGAGTGACGCCCCTTGATCTGATCACAGACACGACTGGAGAGAGAATCTTAGTGCGGCTTTATCCTGGAGAGAATACCATTGCAGAAGTTACTGCTTCGACTTTGCCCTAACACCAAGAAGTAGGCGACAATCCATTTATATCGGCGTGTCCTGAGGTCGGGATTTCGAACCGCCGTTCTCTTCAAAGCTACCGAGGGCTAACCGTCAAATCGACGCTTAATCGGAGGCTCTGGAAAGCTGACGCCATCACAAGCCATTATCGCGACGGACTGACGCGTTCAGCGCGAGCCGCGATTTCAGCGCGGCCAGAGTCGCCTGAGCACGCCCTTCCTGGAAAAAGCCGAGAGCGGCGTTGAACACCAAGAGACCCGTGATGATCAAGGCCTCGACATATTTGCCAAGCGCCAGCTCGAGCACGATCGCAGCCTCGAGCATCCATGGAACCGGCGCCCAGAACTTGGTCAACGCCCTGCGTAATGGTTGCAGAGCCGTGTCGGGCACTCCGTTTGGACCGAACTTCTCGAGCCGCGGTGCGCTTCATCGCTCGCTAGGCCGATCGAGACAGGGGCGTTCTTAACGGAGGCTGGTCGAGTGATTGAGGAACTAGTGTCGGGCGGGCGTTTCGAGTCCACCTTGGCGGCGCTGTGCTTAAGCTCATTCATTTGCACCGATTGGGATGCCGGCTCGGGTTTGTTTCGCTCATAGTCTTTTGAACTGCGACCTCTAAAACGTAGGCTCCAGAGCTCGCGTCTCGACTCTGTTTGAGAAACCTGAACCTTGGCCTTTTTTCGCGATTAGCTCTTTTTTCGCGATTTTTGCGCGTTCGCCCGATTGGTCTGTTGCTTCTTCTCCGAATTCCAGCGTGCGAATTCTTGAGCAAGTCGATTAATTACTTTCTCGGGAACTCCGCTGTCTCTGAACAGCGGAGTCACGGCGCGATAGTCCAGGTCTTCGTTCAGGAACTGTTCGAATCTTTTCTTTGCCCCTCTCGGCGCCAGGTTGGTGATCTGAACCGCCGCTTGTTCAAATGTGACTACAGGCCCATCCGGAAGGCGCGGTGGCCGCGCGGCTAATGCCGCTTGGGGCGTGACCTTACTTTCAACGAACTTCGGCAGCTCTTCTTGGCATGCGCGAACGAAATTGTAAGCTTGCTTGAGAAGCACGGGGTCAGTGAGCGCGTATTGCTTATATTCCGGCCGGGCGCCTAGCATAGACACTGCCTGCATGAGTTGTTCGACTGTAACAGGCTGATTATTCATTTGCTTTCCTTCGGCAATCGAGCCGATCGCAGTTCGCAACATCTCGGGCTCTATGAGGACTTTCGCTCGGATCCGCGCGTTTCCACCATACATTGCGCGAAGGGCTACTCTTGCCTTCGGGTATAACCAGCCTGCTTGAGGAAGGCGAAAGTGTCGATGGTGCGATACTCTAAGAAAAGACTACCAACCTGAGTACTTGTTTCATCCTGGATAACGGCCTAAATCAGCCGGCTCACATGCACATACTTTTTAGATAAGAAAATGATCGACACTGGACCTTGCCAACTGGATTGGGGGATTAAGGAGATCTTTGATTCTCACGTTTCAAAGACAAGCTTCACTCAATGTAACGACGTGAACCTAAGCCGCCTTGAGGTGGTTGGGTATGTGTGGCGTTTATCGACTCAAGCTCCTGGAAAATGACAGACAAGTTCACGATCGCTCGACGACAAATTGGATCGTCCAGAATTGCTGCCAGACCGATCAAGCTCATTGCGAGGCGCTTTTCAGGCGCATCGCCTTCTGTTTTTCTTGCGGGACCGGGTTGTTTCTGAAGGCTCATTGGATCTTGTACTGCTGATGGGTTTCATGATTTGGCGCAGTCGCTTGAATAAATCCTTGTAAGTCAGTAGAAATCGTCAAAACGTCCAGACGAGCTTCAACGAAGGTTCTGCGTGATCATCTGTCTCGCTGATATCGCTTGCTCAAAAAAGTCCAGTCCCGTACTGCCGCGAAGAGTTGCCAGGCAAGCATGCACGGAAATGCGAGTCGCAGGGGCCGAGCCTTCGAACGGCGCCACCAGAGCGCATTCGGATTTACTATTTGCGCCAGCCGCTCATCAATTAGCGCGCTGATTCTATCTGGAAGTTGCCGCTCGCAGCGGAGAGAGACTATGACGGGCATTCTCCGTGCCCCGGACCGGATATCTCGGGATAGCCTGAGGGATTGCATACATTCAATCTCGATACGAACTGGAGAAAACTTGATGCCCGACTCTAGACCTAATTTCCCAGGCTGGCCGCCGACGCTTCCCCACTCGGATAATTCCGATCCTCATAGAATGATTCCCTGAAACCGATAATGGATTTCGGCCCGGTTCTTGCCGGTTTCCAATACTTTTCTTGAAGTCTTACTATTGCTTTCGGATATGGCAGAACGCCGAGACGCTACTAGTGGAAGCATTGCATGTTGGGAGGCTTGAACTCCCTAGCAGGCTGTTGAAAAACGGCTCCGTAGGAGCCCAGATCTTTATAGCTCGCAAATAGTTTTCCCAATCACAGTCGGTTGCATTGTTAGTCTCCCCGTCGAGCCCTAAAGCGGTCTCTCCTTCCTCTTTCTCGGGGTAGAACATCAAGTCTCATTCGCGTAAAATTCGCGCGCTTTTGCGAGCAGTTGATCCGCGGTCAGATGGTGTTCATCCACGACCAGCGAGCCGATGATGCGCTTGGCCAGTTCCGGGTGATGAAGTTTCAACCACGCAACAAACTGGTCCATTTCGCTGCTCGTGCCTGTGCCGGTGCCAAGGATGAGAATCTGCCCCGCACCCTGCAGCGCCTGGGCCACCGGTTTGAAGAAGCTGTTCGGGTCCGGTTTTTCTTTCCCTCTCGAAAAATCCTTCGAGTTATGCGCATGGCGAAAATAGTCTTCCGGCGCATGCGGCAGGATCTGCTGCGGGATAGCGCCGTGCATTTCAGAGCGGTAAATGCGGGCCTCGTGGTGATCGATCACCAGGAGCCAATGAGTCTCTTTTTTATCCGTTTCGGCTGACGTCTCTGACCGCTCGAGAAAGTGACGCAGTGCCATGAGCTCGTCTGTGTCGGCGACATCTTTGGTGCGCGCAGGATGAAGGACCAGGGTTTGGCCGTTGCGCGTTACCTTCAAGTTGCCATTGGGTTCTTCTTGGACCTGGCCGAGGTGACGAAACAGAGCGTGAACATCGTGCCACCCCAAATTGTGTGATACGGGATGCTGGAAAATCGCTTTGTAGGTCCGCAAATGCGAGCCGGGGAGTGACGGAGGCGTAATCATATTTTTTTGCTGGCGTGGATCGGAGAGCCAATGAGCAGCCTGTATCCTTCAATGTTCTAGCCTTCATAAGCAGGCGCTCTTTCGTGTTTCTTTGAGCATCGTCCTAGTCCGATCTAGTGGCCTATACTCATAAGGTCCGGTTACGGTTGTATTGCGGTATGGCTGCCAACAGAGTGTTTAACATTGAGCTGGAGATGGCCGGCTATCGGAACCTGCCCTCCCACTCGGAAAAAGGGTGAGCCACTTGCGCGCGGTAAGTAGGTGCATTTAACGGAGGGAAAGCGCAACGGAGAGATGACCAATCTTGGGCGTTCACCGGAATCTCTTGCGGACTCCCTAGAACGTAGTAGTCTGACTCCAACACGGAGGCAACGTGTCATCTTGGAGCGATCGGCACCAAGAGTTCTTAACAGAGTCCGCCAGTCGGCGCTCATGCTCTGTCTAATAACGCCAGAAGCCGGATCTTTCGTCATACCTAGGGGCAACGCTAACCCCGTGGATAAAGAGTATGAGAAAAGCTGATTTAACGCAGGGCACAACCAAAGAGCCTCCAGGTAAAAAACGATAACTAACTACTTGAAAGACATTATGAAATTTTCATCCCTACACGATCTCTACCTTGAACAACTCAAAGATCTGCACAGCGCAGAGACGCAGCTGGTAACGGCATTGCCGAAAATGGCCAATGCAGCAAGCACGCCGAAATTGAAGTCTGCTTTCACCGCACATTTGACGGAAACCAAGGAACAGTTGGTGCGCTTGAATAAAATTAGCACCAAACTAGGTAAACATTTCACCGGTCACACCTGCGCAGCAATGAAAGGCCTTATTGAAGAGGGTAGCGAGTGGATGAAAGAGGATGCCTCACCGGCGGTTATGGATGCAGGTCTCATCGCGGCAGCCCAGCGCGTGGAACACTATGAAATGGCTGGATACGGCACCGTTCACAACTTTTCTGAGCTGTTAGGTGAAAAAGAGGCAGCTGGACTCTTGGCCGAAACTCTGCTAGAAGAAAAGGCGGCTGACAAACAGCTGACGGTTTTAGCCAAGTCAATCGACGTCGAAGCTAAAGTCTGACCCCATCACACCGCAGAACCCGGTTCCAAAGTAAGCATTCGTACTAAGTGAATAAAGGCGGCGTTCGACGCCGCCTTTCCTTTTTAGCGGGAGCCAGCCACAGCTGTCGCTGCGGGTAACCCCTGCGTCAAAACCTCACGGTTTTGACGGCGCAATCAACTCCTTAACTAGCCGTTCTGCCACCGACCATGCCTCTTCAAACTCTTCGATGGCCGACTCTATATCGGCGGCGGGCGCACCGTACCGGACCCTTTCTAGTAAGTTGACTTTAGCTTCCCGGAGATACTCGAACGCCTGTAAAGCTTTTTGGCGTTCCTCGGCATCGGAAATGGTTGACATAATCCCAAGGTTAAGGCTGTCCGAACTTCGCAACAAGGGTGTGCGACAGACTGCTGAAGATTCAAATCATTCTTCGTAGTTTTCGAAGATCTCCTGCCGACGCAGTATGTGCCTTATCCGGATTCCGCCCGGTGTCGCGCAGGGCCTGGCGTTGGCGCAATAGATCCCAGCACTGATCCAATTCGACATTGATTTGGGACAGGCGCGCGCGATCGGCATCGCTACGCACCTTGCTCGTGAACAGGCGATCCTCCTCCGCTGCGAGACATTGGATCGATTTGAGCATGGGCTGATCTGTGGTTTCGATTCTCATAATTATTTGCTTTCGCTTGCCTCTCAACCTCCTCTCTGACGGATTCGGCATACAAAACCTGAACCGCTTCGTGTTCGGCCGGCTAGCGGTCGATCCCCAGATCTAACTCGCAGTTGCGCTGGCTCCCTTAACGAAGTCTCGTTGGCCACCCCCGGTTGACCACGATCACCATCGTGGCTGCGACTAAGAGTACGCGAATCAGTCCGCCTCCGACATTGCCTCCCTCACTGATTCTCGCCCCCTTTGATTAGCTTCTCCAATACCATTCTCGAAGTGTTGCCGTCGCTTTCGCGTATGGGGAATTTGAGCATCAGCAGGAAGTCATCGACTTTTGTCATACGCAAAGGCAACGGTAACGCGTTGATAAGAGTATGCGTGCTGGCAATCCAACTGGGTGAGATTCATCGCGTCTGCTATGCCGGATTCCTCACCTAACTGGAGGCCGCGACATAGAAGTACCGAAAATGACCGCCATTGGCGCAAAAGTGCTCGCTGTCGATAACCTCGGCGCTCACTATCGTGTAATCGTCCGCATCGGATCCCCAAGATACCGAGGGTCGTTCCACACCTTAACGTTCGGAGACAGGAAGCCGTTCACAGGTTTCTCGCACAACGGTCAGCTTGATCTCGTTTACCACGAAGACCCTCACCTAAAAGCGGGGCAACCGTTTCCGCTCTGGACGATTCAGTAACCGAGCGAAAGCTCGGGTTTTCGGCATCGTGAAGCTGCCATTTTTATAAAACTGCGAGTGTTGAATATAGCCTTATGAAAACGATCTTAATTAGCTGGTGTGCTCTAAGCTTATTTGTAGGTCTAACTTCGAAGACAATAGCTCAGCCAGTTACGACGACGTTAGGTCTGGCAACGAATGATTCGTATTGGCTTTGGAGCGACCAATATCAGTGTTGGGTTTGGGGCGGACCTGAATTTCAAGGTGATTATCAAGGGCATTCTTTTTTTAAACAGCACTTTGTGAATCACCAATTTTTTAATTTCTTCGATAATCCGCCTGCGATTTTGTAATTACCATTGGTCAAAAAGCTCAAAGATCTTACGGCCCAGGAGGTCCTTGCTTTCGCGATCCAGTCCGAGGAGGAAGACGGGCGGATTTACGCTGATCTGGCGCAGCGAATCCGCAAGGATTATCCCGCAACCGCACAGTCGCTTCAAGCGATGCACGACGAGGAGGACGGCCATCGGCATCGGCTAATCAGCCTCTACAGGGAACGGTTCGGCGAACACATCCCTCTAATCCGACGCCAGGACATAAAAGGGGCTACTACCCGCAAACCACTTTGGCTGGCGGCCAATTTGCCGGTCGCACTCATCCGTCGTGAGGTGGAAATGATAGAGCACGAGGCGCGCAATTTTTATCAGGCCGCGATAGCGCAGACCAGCGACACCGAGGTGCGTCAGCTGCTGGGTGATCTCGCCTCTGAGGAGAGCAGGCACTACGACCTCGCCGAGAAAATGGATGAGAAGCAGAAGACCTCCGGCGCAAGCAAGAACGAAAGCGAGTCCGAGCGCCGCCGCTTCGTCCTGCAGATTGTTCAGCCCGGCCTGGCTGGATTGATGGACGGCTCCGTCTCGACGCTCGCACCCGTCTTCGCGGCCGCCTTTGCTACGCACACGAGCAAGGATGCCTTCCTCGTTGGCATGGCGGCCTCTGTGGGAGCCGGTATCAGCATGGGCTTTGCGGAGGCGATGTCGGACGACGGCGTGCTCAGCGGGCGCGGTCGCCCCTGGGCGCGCGGGACGGTCTGCGGTCTCATGACCACGGTGGGAGGCATCGGCCACACCCTTCCCTTTTTAATTTCCAACTTCTTGTATGCGATGTGTGTTGCGGTGGCCATCGTCACGGTCGAACTCGCGGTCATCGCGTGGATTCGCCACCGCTACATGGACACGCCACTGGTTTCGGCGGCCTTTCAGGTCATCCTGGGAGGTGTGCTCGTTTTCATTGTCGGCATCTTGATAGGCTCTGCCTAGAGCGCTCAACCCGACGTCGTTTTCTTGAGTTGGGAACAGGGTCAGTCAGCAGGTTGGTGGAACGCTGGCGCGAACAAAACAGCTTCAGCCAATCTGATGCCACTAAGGTGCTAACGAACACCGGTATTCCTGATCGGCTGGGAATCGGTGCACTTCCTGGACGGTAGCGACTACGTCGCCGCCAGGCGAAGCTCCGGGTGCAGGCCGGCATGGAAAAAAACGCGCTTCGAGTGCGCGAAGGCGGCGAGCTGGTTCTTTGAAGGCTCCCACCGATAGGCATCAGGTTATCAGTGCTGAGAAATTTTCAATTTGGTAACGTCTAGCCGTGTGACCGGTCGCGCCGATGTGGAAATGTCCGGCCAGAAACAAATCCACGTTGGATTCTGCGAGGGTCTTCAATGATTTAGGCTCAACTAGTCGTGTCGGGACAGATCAATACCGGGCAGGGTGCCTCGTGCTCGATACGGATTACTTCGTCGAGACTGAGAAGCCGCCCTAAAAAGCTCGGTTGACGATTGCCCACCAGAATCAGATCGGCGTGCAGAATATCAGCCATCAGAGCGATTTTATCTGCGGGATCGCCAACGCAAAGATGTGCGGAGCAATTCGGGTACGTTTCGCGTATCTTCTTCGCCAAATTTTCTAACTGTTCTTGCGGGGAAAAGGCCGATTGATCGAATCCATTGCCTTTCTGATTGGTCGCTTCGGTTCCGGGTTCCGGTGAACAAACATGAACGAGGGCCAGACAAGCTCCGTAAGTGTCGGCCAGTTTCATTGCGTAAGCTACGGTTTCTTCGGAATGAGGCGACAGATCGACGGCCACCAGAATCTTCTTGATATTACGGCTATTGCCCGGCGTCATCGCTTGCGGCGTCGGTGCTTTTGTTAGGATGTTAGTCATATTGGGTTCCAGATTTTCTGCACGACAAACTATGCAGTCTGGTTGCGGATGGCTTACCATCGATTGTTCAAAGCTGTCCTAGAGTTGTTTTTCGTCTGCTGACTGCCAAAGTACATTCATCGAACGATGAGTAGCGGGCAGCAGGCGCTTCGGGCGATTCTCTCGGTATCGCTCCTCCCAATCAACTCGCTCAGCCAGCTACGGTGATGCCTACCCATAACGATAAGGTCGATCGAGAGGGTTTTCGCCGCCGAGAGAACTAGCGCACAGGGGTCTCCAGCCAGGAAAAAACAGTCGGTCGCCAAATGTCGAGAGCGAGTCTGCTGATACAGATTGTAGAAGGCTTGTTCCGCCCGTTCTCTATCCTTGCGCAGACAGTCAAAATCCAACGCGCTCGACGCACCACCTACTTGCTCCGGAACATCCCAAACATGGAAAAGCGTCAGCTTGGCTTCTAGCTGTTCAGCCAACCAAAGCGCGTACTTCACCGGCGACTCTGATGCCTCTCTGAGATCCGTAGGGGCAAGGATGTGTTTGACTCTTGAACGCGAGGCAGAAGCCGGATGAACGGTTGGGCTAGAGCTCGAATTAGCGTGCGTTTGGTGATTAATCGAAATCATAAATTCAGTCCTTATCGGGAAGCTAAAGCAGGCCCGTAACTAGGCCTGACCTCCGTTGTTCAACTCTTCGCAACAATTGCCCGATTTCCGCCGGACAATCGGGTGCTTGAGAAGGTCCAAATCCCGGCGCGTGACAAGCTACGTAGAGCTACGGCCAACCAATGGTGAGCCGAGCCGCCTGACGCCGTCTACATGGTCACTAGCAACAATTCGAGTCATGAACAATCTGCTTGAAACAACGCTAGTCGCCGAACGGTCAATAGGACACAATCCACTTGTTAAGAGGATCGTGGTCGCCACCGATCTGTCCGAGCACTCCAGAAAGGCGACTGAATACGCTGTAGCGCTCGCTAGACGTTTCGGCGCCTCTTTGACGCTAGTTCACGTATTTGAGCAAGAGCAGATCACGTTCACAACACCACAAGTAGGCGAGGCTTATGAGAATGCTCGCCACCATGCAGAGCTGACGTTCTTGGGTGTTTTCGAAGAAGTAAGGCAAAATCATCCTGACTGCGAAATGGAATTCCGTGTCGGAGACCCGGTGAAGCAAATCGCACTCATGGCCTCCACGTTCAAGGCCGACCTAGTCGTTATCGGCAGTCATCATCTACGTTTTCTAGCGCGTATGTTTGAAGCCGACGAAGCGCGCCGGATCCTCCACACCATCGGTTGCCCGGTCCTAGTCTATCACGAAGGGACCATTTGTAACGCAGACATAAAAACGGGAAAGCCGTGAATCCAAATGCAATCAAAGGCGAAGAGAGACATATGAACACAGCTCTAGAAGCACGACCGCCGAGCAGAGAACGACGAACCAAGTACCACTCAAAGGTGCAAAGGGTACTTGTGGCGGTTGACCTGTCCGGATGGTCTGAGGCGACCGTGATTTACGCCGCCGGAATTGCTGACCTATTCGGTGCCGCCGTAACATTGATTCATGTGTTCGATCCTGAAGGAATCACCAAGGTCGCCGGTGATCGAGTCTACGACTCGCTGGATGACGCCCGTCAGGATGCTGAAAAGCGATTGTCAGGTCTCGTCGAGGAGATCCGTAAGTTCTATCCCAAATGCGACATGGAATTCCGGATCGGAGAGCCCGCGGAGCAGATCAAGACGGCGGCCCTCCTACTAAATGCCGATTTGGTTGTGATTGCGAGTCATCATCCGGCATCGGCATTGCTTTTCTGTGCAGCCGATCAAGCCCAAGAAATCTCCCGAAAACTAAACTGTCCGGTCCTTGTTTATAACGGCTCAGGAACTGCAGGCGACGCGGCCAGAAAACCGCAACTGATGGATGGTTCCGTACAATCCCCGGTGAGCTAAGCGCTTCGCCGGAGGCTAAAGTCCCGGTGCAAGCTGAAAACGAAAACAAGACGGCAAAAGAGAAGTCGAATACTTGCGACAACGCATTGACCAACTGAGACGGAAGAAACCGATGAATATAAACGACGATTTCTGTGAAATGGCTAAACCGGCTGAAAGAGTAACTCCCGTGCATCCTAAAAATATCCTTGCTCCCATTGATTCGGACGCGTCGGAAGCGGAAGAAATTGACTATGCAATCAGGTTAGCAGACCACTACGATGCTGACCTCTGGTTGATGCCGATAACCAAGCAACTTGAGATCGCTGCTGACGTCAGAGCTCTCAGTAGCCACGTTCACAGCAGCTGGAGCCATCAGACGCAGGTCAAGCTTTGGGATTTGGTGCTGGAGGCGCGCCAGCGTCACTATCGTACTTTTCCCATATCCGCTTGTTGCGGCAATCGCGCGGAGCAGATCCTGTGGGTAGCTGAGCGGTTGAAAGCGGATTTAATCGTCCTTCGGCGCTATGCGCAGCGCGGTACCTTCGCCGGTCTAACCTGCCCAGAAGCGGACGCAGTACTGCGCCGCGCCAAGAGCCCAATTATCATGGCGACTGCACACGAGCGTTCGCCTTCAGTAACCAACCTCCATTCTGACAGAAAATGAGCTATCAATATCAAGTTATTGTTATCGGTTCCGGCTCTGCCGGCAAAGACGCGGCCCTCCAGGCTGCGAGATCGGGATTGCGGACTTTGTTAATTGAATCAGGTCGGATCGGCGGAACCGGCATACACCGTGGGTGTCACGCTGTCCGAACTTTACGGGCCTGCGCCACCCACTACGAGCGGGTCAGGGAGAGCCATCATGCAGGCGTCTATCCCGACCTGATTGTAACCCACTGGGCCTCCTGGTTAGAGGTCCAGAGCCGGGTCACCAATCGTTTGGCCAAAGAATTGAGCTGCGCACTGGATAGTGCTTCGGTTGATGTGAAGTTCGGGCGCGGAGAAATTTTCGATCCGCATAAAGTGGTGATCACCGACGAACTGGGAAAAAAAGAAACCGTCAGCGGAGAGAATATTATCTTGGCGACTGGTTCTCGTCCAAGTTTTACGGGCAACGAAAAAGCGGCCATATTGAATAGCGACCAATTTCTGCAGAGTTCGCTAACGCCGAATACGCTACTGGTCATTGGCGGTGGCTACATCGGATGTGAACTCGCAGCGATCTATCGGGCCAGAAAAGTCAATGTAACGCTGGCCGAGGCCGAATCTCGACTCCTACCCACCTGGGACGAAGACATCGGAAAACGGATGCAACAGGTCTTAGAGGAAGCTGGGGTAGAAGTCCTCCTGAATGAACAAGTGACTTTACCCGACGTGAACTCAGATACCCCACCTCGTTTCACGCTCAAGGGAGTCAATGTCTCTCCAGCTCTCACCCTGGTCGCCGTGGGTCGTACCCCTAATGTGGAAGGGCTCGGCCTGGAGAAAGTCGGCCTTCCCACCTCAGGTTTCATCCCGGTGAACGCGCAAATGCAGACCAGCGTACCGTCAATCTTTGCCATGGGCGACGTTAACGGAGTGATGCTACTCGATAGCGCTGCCTACGCTCAGGCCAGAGTAGCGGTGCAAACCATTCTTGGTCATCCGGCTCGGTTCGATGCTCACTGGATCCCCCGGTGCCTGCACACCCAGCCACCTATAGCGGCAGCCGGCTGGACGGCAGCCGAAGCACTCGCAGCTGGGCACAACGTCGAAGTGATTTCAGAAACGTTGCCTTTAATAACCGATGACGACGGGACTATGATCGAACCGGATAAGAACCTGCTGAAACTCGTTGTCCAAAGCAGCACCGGGCGAATTCTGGGGTGTCAAGCCGTCGGCTCGCGTGCCGCTGAGCTGATCAATTTGGCCTCTAGTGCTATTAGAGCAGATCTAACGGTTCACCGGTTAGCCGATCTATCCTTCATCCATCCCAGCGCTTCGGAGGCGATGATTCGGGTCCTGCAAGACCGTTTCGATCGCCCACGTCATTCCTAACAATTACTCCAATACTCCATCACTCCGCCTCTCCACCCCTTCACTTATTAACTAAAGAAATATTATGCAAATATTTGACCTTACTCAATACGGGATCTCTGGCCCGCAAATTCTGCGCAACCTCTCCCCTGCAGTTCTCTACGAAGAGGCTATTCGTTTCGATAAGAAAACATCGATCTCCGCTTCCGGAGCATTGGTAGCCTACTCAGGAGAAAAAACTGGTCGATCTCCTCGGGACAAGCGAGTGGTGAAACAATCTCCGTCGCAAGACGACGTCTGGTGGGGGCCGGTCAATTTCCCGCTCGAGCCGCTCTCGTTCAAGATCAATCGCGAGCGGGCTATCGATTACCTGCAAACGCGGGAGCGTTTATACGTCGTGGACGGCTTTGCTGGGTGGGATCCCGCGGCAAGGTTGCGCATCCGAGTCATCTGTTCCCGGCCCTATCACGCGCTGTTTATGCGTAATATGCTGATCCGGCCGACCCAAGAGGAACTACTGAGTTTCGGAGAGCCCGACTACGTGATCTTCAATGCCGGGAGCTTTCCGGCCAATCGCCTAACCCAAGGCATGACTTCGACCACCTCGGTAGATGTAAATTTTGAGGATCGGGAGCTGGTGATTCTGGGCACCGAATACGCCGGTGAGATGAAAAAAGGGGTGTTCACCATCGTGAACTACCTGATGCCAAAACAAGGTCAGTTACCGATGCATTGTTCAGCGACCATGGCCAAAGGAGGCTCGGAAACCTCACTTTTCTTTGGTTTGTCCGGTACTGGCAAGACGACGCTTTCCGCTGATCCCCATCGCCTGCTGATCGGCGACGACGAGCATGTCTGGAGCGAGACTGGTATCTTCAACATCGAAGGTGGATGTTATGCCAAAGCTATCGACTTAACGCCGCAGTCCGAACCGGATATCTTTCAAGCGCTCCACTTTGGAGCCGTGCTCGAGAACGTCGTGTTGGATGCGGAAGAACGGATCGTCGATTTTAAGGATTCGCGTATTACCCAGAACACGAGAGGCGCGTATCCAATCGAATATATCAAGACTTCGCAGATTCCGTGCGTTGG
>Ga0185299_10004496_pt1 | contig 16804 bp, 18 predicted proteins | sample PaiPotPPA55metaG_FD_128002 | JGI IMG/M metagenome (GOLD analysis project Ga0185299, IMG submission 128002) | Iron sulfur acid spring bacterial and archeal communities from Banff, Canada, to study Microbial Dark Matter (Phase II) - Paint Pots PPA... ...
CGCGGTGAAAGGCGGTCGGCTTGCCGTGGCGGCGGGACGGGCCACAAAAATTACGCTGGCGGTAACGGATGTGCCTCCGGGTCACGAATCAGCATTGGCTTCGGGGCCTTCGTTGCCGGACCCTGCTACGAGTGCAGAGGTCGAACGCGTCCTGTCGGAATTCAAAATGCTCGAACACTTGCCTGGAACCCTGCGCTCCTGCGTGGAAGAAAGTGCGAGGCGGGAGACGCCCAAGGAAAACGATCGCGCATTCGCGAATGCCTATTTTGTGATGCTGATGGGCACAGACGATTTGTTTCATCCCGCGCATTTCTGCTCGGAGGCCAAAGGATTCTTCACTTGTTGCGATAACTCAACGGATGATTGGACTGTGGAAAAAGCAGCGGCGTATCTGCTGGATCAACTCAGCGCGCTGCAAGCTGCTAATCCCAGCCGCCCTGTGGCGATAATCGCGGATGGCGAAGTCAGTTCGCCGGTGACCGGCGATGGAATTGGGGGAAGGAATTCCGCGTTCGTGCTCGCGTGTGTGGAGAATATAGTCGGCCGGCGAGTCGCGGTGCTCAGCGCCGGCACGGATGGGATTGACGGCAACAGCCCTGCGGCAGGTGCGGTGGCGGATGGCGAAACGCTGGCGCGCGCTGCGGCGGCGGGGTTGGATCCAGCAGATGCGTTTCGATGTAGCGACGCGTTTACGTTTTTCGCGCGGCTCGACGACGCTATCGTTACCGGACCGACTGGAAACAATTTAAGGGACTTGCGAATCCTGCTCTCAGTGCCTTAGCCCGGAGCAGCCGCGGAGCGCGTTAGACCCTGCTCGCCTAGTTCTTCATGAGGCGGCTCTCGATCGATTTCAGTCGGTCGCTCATTTCCTGAATGAGATGTTCTAGCTTGTCCAGCCGCAGGACTACGGCTTGCTCCGTGGCGTCAGCATCTTCTTTTTCCGCGTCACCATCTCCGCTGCTGGCGGCTTTGTGATTTTCTTCTTTCTTCAGGTGGGCAATTTCTTCCTTCACGGTGGGCGCCATTTCGATGCTGAGATCATCTCTCTTGAGCAGGGACTCTAGCGCGGGAATCGCGGATGCGTCGCCACGGCTGCCTAGCGCGCGGATGGCTGCGTATCGAATGGGGTAGTGGGATTCCGTGAGATAACTGGCGATTTGCGCGGTAATTTCCTTGTTCGCCTTTTCCAGGCGGCCGAGGCTCGCGATGGCGGCTTGGCGCGTCTCAATGGCCTTACCGGGCACGGACCATTCGCGTAGCAGCGGCACACCTCGGTCGTCACCAAGAAAGCCGAGCGAGCGCAACGCGGCGTTGCGGAGGAAATCATCCGGCGATTCCGCGCTTACCGCTTGCGTTAGCACAGGGTACGCGCTCGCTGCTTTCAGCTTGCCGAGCGATTGCAGCGCATTGGCGCGCGCGCGATACGAAGCATCGTCGCGAGCGATGGCCGACAACTGGGTCACGACTTTCGGTTCATCCTTGATGCTGCCCAGCGCCGCCGCAATGTGATTGCGCACATATGGCAGTTCATTGGCACTCCACGCGTCGAGCAACTGTTTGCCCGCTGCAGTATTGCCGATGCGTCCGAGCGCATCGGCGGCAATATCGCGAACGCCCCACGTTTTGTCCGTCTTCAAGGAGTTGCCTAGAGCGGTCACAACCTCATCATCATTCTTTATTTTCGCCAGCGCCTGAATTGCCTCCCCGCGGTCCATAAGCTCGGTGGCGTTCTTCAATTGATACAGCCACTCTTTCTTTTCCTTATGGAACTCCGTAAATTTCAGAATTTGCTCGCCTTTATCGACGAGCACCATCAGCGGAGCCGTGTCAGAAGGCAGCAGGAAAGTTTCCGCCTCTTTCGAAACGGCGATTCGGTGCAACTTCGCACCTGACGCGGTCGTAATCTCGACTTCAACGGGCACATGGAAGATGCCGACCCGGCCTTCCACTTTCTGTGTCTGCTTCAACGTCAGAGCAATCTGATGCTTTGCGTCATCATAGGTATAGCTGACGTCAAACTTCGGGGCACCCGCGCCATAAATCCACTGATCGAAAAACTGTTGCACATCAATATGATTCGCTTCGTCGATGGCCCTGATCAAATCCGCGGTGACTACGTTTTTGCCGCGATTGGTTTCCAGGTAATGCCGCAAGCCGCGATAGAAGGAATCTTCGCCAATTTGTTGGCGAAGCATGTACAACACCAGACCGCCCTTCCCGTAGGAATTGTCATCAAATTCGCTGGAGTCGTCGAAATCGTGGCGCACAACGGGCTTGCTGTACAAACTCGGCTGCCCGAGCCACTCCTGAACGGCGGTCCATCGTTCATAGTCCGCCTGCTCTTTGGGGTAGCGCGCTTCGGTCCACACCATCTCGAAGAAGGTCGCGAAGCCTTCGTTCAGCCAGATGTCTCCCCAGTCGTTGCAGGTGACCAGGTCGCCGAACCATTGATGCGCCAGCTCGTGCGAAATCAAAGGATCTTCGTCGCCAGGGAATTCCGGTATTAATTTCGGGCTGCGCAGCGAGCTGCTGGTATTCGTTGTGGCGCTGGAATTTTCCATTCCGCCGGCCACGAAATCGTCGACCATCGCTTGCGAATATTTTTCCCATTGATAATCGACGCCGAGCTTTTTGCTGAACAACTCCATCATGGCTGGTGTGCGCTCGTAGTTCGGCAGGAGGCGATCGCCGCGTCCCTTTGGCGCGTAGTAGGTCACGGGCTCGCCACGCCAAGTCTGCTTCACCTCGTCAAGTTCTCCCGCAACGACGGTGATGAGGTACGTCGAACTTGGCAGCGACTCGCGCCAGGTCCAGGTCTTCATGTTGTCCGTTGCTTTGCTGACGTTAATGAGCTTGCCGTTTGCCACTGTGATCCATGAAGCGGGAACGGTCAGAATTGTTTCCGTGGTCAGACGGTCGTTCGGATAGTCATAGGTGGGGAGGTAGTAGCGCGTGTCTTCGGACTCGCCTTGGGTCCATATCTGCTTGGGTCGATTGGGATAATCCTTGTCACGCAGGATGAAATAGAGACCCTTCGCGGGTTTTCCTTCGTAGCGAATGTCGACATCGAACTTGTCACCGCTGTGCGCCGCCGGAGGGAGGGGAACGATGAGCTTCGATGCGGTGGTTTCGAATTTCGCGGGGGCTCTGTTTACCGTGACGCTCTGAATGGTCAGGCCGACCGAATCGAACGCGACCTTCGACGTGCCGTCGCGCAAGATCGACAGCGTATGTGTTACGTCGCCGATGACTTTCTTCTGCTCTACATCGAACCGAAGCGCAATTTTCGAGTGCTGCAAGTCGTAGTCGCGGTTGCGTGCGTAGGGCTCGTCCGCGCGCAGGTGCGCAGCAACAGCGGCCATCGCAGCGACCGCGGCCAAAATTAGAATTGTCGAGCGGGTTCGATTCGCGTTTCGCTTCGTTTTTTGCTTCCGGGCAATCACCATTCTTCTTTTCTCCATGAGAATCCCGTTACGAAACAGCGCTGCTCTGCTCGATGCGGTGCCCGGCACTTCGGAGCGCCGCGATTGCAGCATCTAGCTGTTTTTCGCTGACCAACAAATAATCCGTGTCGAACGTAGAAATCGCGAACAAACTCACCTTCGCTGCGGCTAGAGTTGTCGACAGTGCCGCCAGCACACCGACCTCTGATAACGCAAACGGACCCTTTACCTTCAGCGCGCGCCATCCTGTTTCTGCGGCAACGCCGTCAGGAATTCGACCTGCGAGACAAACGATCGAAAGCTCATGGCTAGTGCGGGTGACCGAGAAAAACTCTCCCTCTATCGCCCAGAGAGGCAGAGGCGAATCTGCGGCCAGGCGCACCATGGCGAAAGATCCTTTCAACACAGTTAACTCAAATTGCCGGTTTGATTCGCTCATGCGCTAGAGGAGGCTCCGCACCAGTCCGCCATCCACCGCGATGGACGTCCCGTTTACGTAGCTGGCGCGCTGTGAAGCCAGAAATGCAACCACTGCGGCAAACTCCTCGGACGTTCCGATGCGCCCTGCGGGAATCTCGCGAGCCCAGCCGGCGAATACCTCTTCTGGTTTGACGTTCGCGCGGGAGGAAATACTTGTGGCGAGAGTGTCGAGGCGTGCCGTACGCGTATACCCTGGGCAAACGTTGTTTACGGTGATGCCGTACGCCGCATATTCATTTGCGAGCGTGCGCGCCAGTCCGGTCACTGCGGCGCGTACAGAGTTGGAGAGCAGCAGGCCGTCCACAGGTTGCTTCACGGCCGACGAGGTGATGGTGATGAATCTTCCCCAATTGTTTTTCTTCATCCGCGGCAGCGTGTCGCGCGCGAAGAAAACAGTGCTCATTAGAAGCTGGTCCACCGCCGCGCGCCACTCCTCCGGCTTGGTCTCCTCAAATGAGTGAGATGGCGGTCCGCCGGAATTTGTTACGCAAATATCGATGCGACCGAATTCCTTTTCCGTATCTGCGACGAACGCGGCAATGGCTTCTTCTTGCCGGACGTCCACGGCGCGCCAAAACACGCGCTGCTTGGTGGATGCCTGGATCTCCGTCGCGGTCCGCTCGATATTTTTTGACTCGCGCGAACAGATCGCGAGGTATGCGCCCTCCCTCGCGAATTCCTCGGCAACGGCGCGCCCCAGCCCCTTACTTGCCGCCGCTACGATGGCCACGCGACCCTGTAGTCCCAGGTCCATTCTTCAGGTGCTCTCCAAACTTTGCATGCTCTCTCGAAAGGGCTGGTCGGGTCAAATCCCGCGCAGCAAAAGAATCGCGCTGCGCGCCCGCCGCATCGAATAGCGTGCACAAATCCGGGTAGAATGGACTGACAATAGGAGATCGCCATGACCGAGACTGCCACGTTTGGAGCGGGATGCTTTTGGGGGATCGAAGCAGCGTTTCGCCGGATCCCAGGAGTCCTCGATGCTGTTGTAGGCTATAGCGGCGGCCACACCGAAAACCCTACCTACAAGGACGTGTGCACCGACGAAACCGGCCACGCCGAAGTTGTGCAGGTCACTTTCGACCCGTCAAAGCTGAGTTACGAACAGTTGCTCGACGCCTTCTGGCAAATGCACGACCCGACGCAAGTGAACCGGCAAGGCCCTGACTTTGGCTCGCAATACCGAACCGCGATCTTCTCCCATTCGCCGGAGCAAAAAGCCACCGCGGAGAAATCGAAGGCCGCGGCACAGGCAAGCGGCAAATTCCGCAAGGCTATCGCCACGGAAATCACGGCAGCCGGGCCTTTTTACCGAGCCGAGGAATACCACCAGCGCTATCTCGAAAAGCGCGGCGCAGCCTCCTGCCACATTTAAACAGTGTTGTGCTGGCGGAGAGCCCGGGGTCTGCACCTGACCGCCTTAACAATTCTCAGCAATAACGATAAATCCTAACCTCAACGGGCCACCTAAATTAGTGTCGTGTTCTGGACAGTCCAGCCTGGAACCGTCTTGCTAGACTTGCGGATGGGCGCGTGGCGACCTCGAAAGAACCGTGTCCCACCAAAAGATGAAAACGATTAAATCAGGAAAATCTAAGAAGGTCGATGCCTTCGATCCACAAGTATTTCTGGATACGAGCGGAGTTGCGCGAAAAATAGGCGAATATTCGAGAGGCGAATCGATCTACTCGCAGGGTGAGCCAGCCGAGAGCGTAATGTACGTGCAGAAGGGCGGGGTGAAATTCTCTGTCGTCAACGGATCTGGAAAAGAAGCTGTCGTCGCGATGTTTGGTCCGAATGATTTCTTCGGCGAGGGATGCATGGCGGGCCAGGCGGTGCGGATGGGCACTGCGACCGCGGTGACGCCGACGAGGATTCTGATTATCGACAAGAACGAATTGTTACGCGTGCTCAACGCAGAGCATGAGCTATCGAACTACTTCATTACCTACATGCTGGCGCACAACATCCGCGTGGAAGAGGATCTGATCGATCAACTTTTCAACTCCAGCGAAAAGCGCCTGGCGCGCACGCTACTCTTACTCGCGCGTTATGGAGAGCAGGAGCATCCGGAGCGCATTCTGGCAAAAGTCTCCCAGGAGACGCTGGCGAAGATGATCGGGACGACCCGTTCCCGGGTGAACTTCTTCATGAATAAATTCAGGAAACTTGGCTTTATCGAATACAACGGAAAAATCAAGGTTAACAAGTCGCTGCTGACGGTGGTCTTACACGAGTAAGGCAGTATCGTATTCGGCGGCGTGCTGCGCGGAGCGGCTTTGCTGAAAATAGCAGCTTGCCGAGATAAGAATTATCCCGGCAAGCCGTACCGAACTATCTGGTCGAAGCGCGTTCCGATTCGTTGTGCGGCGCGCTCTTTTGCAATGTATTGACAAGGTGACGGCCGGTTGCGGGCACGCCCATTGTCTGACTTCTCACGATTTCCTTGGCCTTTATGGCATGACCATAGACCTGCTCGCTGGCTTCGTCGTCGGGGCGAAGCGTGGAGCCTTCCAGGGAGACGCCGGCGAACACGCCGCGGGCACGGGAGTAACTGAGAATTTCGGCGCGCATCCAAGCGTCCGTGTCCGCAGAAGCGTCACGTCCTTTGGGTCCGCCGGCAATAGCAGCATCCGCTCCCAACTTAACCTTGCTGCTAAGAATGGATTCCATGCCCTTGTCATTCATGACCAGCAGGATCAAGTCAGTAGCTTCGCCGCCGATTTGAAAGCCAATACTGCCGCCTTCCAGGGCGTACATCGCGGGAGCTCCCCAAGAGCCATTAAATTTCTCGCCTTTGCGGCACACCATCGCGCCGCGCCCGTAGCTTGCGCCTACACCAAATGCAAGCTTGCGGACAGACGGAATGACAATGACGCACTCGGCCTTGTCCAAGAGTTCCTTAGGAATATTGTCAGGAATATTGAGGACTTCCTGCATTACGACCCCGCAGTTTTCCAGGCGTTTCTGTTCGTTATTCAATTTTCCGGCAAACACTACGCCTGCTACGAGGGTAAGACATGCTGCACCTACCAAGTATCGTTTCATTGCTGACCTCCACGGTCACAAATTCGTTTAGCGGATTTCCGCTTCTGACGTTTCTGGCTGAAGAACCTTCAACACGATGTAAGTTAGGAGAGGGCTATGCGTTACCCGACTCTCAGGCGGGATACCTTGGTCTTGGTGTTTTGGAACTAAGAGCTCTTTTTCGCTCCAACCAAGAGCAACACGATTCCGCCCACCAACGCGAGGCCGCCCAGTGCCGGAGGAATAGAAACCCGGTCGTGTTTTTCGGCAGTGGCATGGATTGGGCCGACGTCCAGTATTTTTTCCTCGTGGGTGTAATTGAATCCTTGATAAGCGAGGCCCAGTGCGCCCAAAACCACTAACAGGATTCCAATCCAGGTGATCGGTTTCATATTGTTTTCACAATTTCCGAATGATCTAGTCTAGCCTGGCTGCAAACTTTAAGTCTGTTCACTTGAGCACACTTTTACGGCTTATTAAGGCAATTCGAGATCTTGCTTTAAACGTTTTTAATCTGCATGACCGTCGATCAGGGCTGTTTTGCCGGATTAACCGCGAGAATCGGAGCTGGAGCAAACAATTTCAGTTGATCGAGGTCGGTCAATACGCTTTGCCAGCGAGCTGAGTCCTTCTTGGTCTCAAGAGGCAGAGAGAGATCGGAATAGAAGGTCAAAATATTGTCGCGCAGGTCAGGTGACGTGAGGTCGAACTTCCGCTCGGCCAGCTGCCCTAGTAACTTTGCATACGTTTCGTCGGTCAAAGAGTACTCAGCGGCTATGGTTTCTTTGCCAGTGTCAAAGTCAGAGTTAGCAAGTCTCAGCGAGTCTGTAAGAACTTGGATAAGGTAAATCCGATACTGGTCGACCGTCGTGTTGATGCTCTTGAAATACAGGTCCTCGGTCTGCGGTGTGGGGTTGTTGAACGCGAGCGCTTTGAAGGGGCCAATCTTCGGCATATATCGCAAGAGTATGGAGAACAGGCGAGTCTTGAATCCGTCCTTCTTGTAGTCCTTTCCCCACTCCTTCTCATAATCGGAGCGCGAAAGACGGTACAGGAATTTCCGTTTTGCGAAGTTGGGCGTCTCGCGCATCATATCTTTTTTATGTGTCCGCAGCGCGATTTTGGTCATCTCCGGAATCATGCGGCTGATGGCGAAGCGGTAGGAACCGACCGCGAGATCCTCATGGGTCAGCGCGTCTTTCAAGTCCACACCGTAGACGATAGGGAAGGTGCGCTCCAGCAAGGGCTTGGACACCTGGAATCCGATGAAATCGTGATACTGCTGCGAGGCATAACGATTCTTCGCCACTTGCACCATGTCGAATCCGAACTCCGTCTTCAGATGAGCCGTATGATCCTCCGCGTATCGGACGGAATTGCCGTACTTTGCGCGTAGCTTGGGATACTGGATGGAAACGGCCTGGTTGACGGCCGGATGCCCGGCGATATCGGCAGCATAGTGCGAGAGCGCGCCCAGGGCAAAGGCGTACTCGTTGGCGTCTTGACTCTGCAAAAGCAGCTCGCGAACGAAGTCGCCGCTGCGCACGTAGTGCACTAAATTGCTGAATTCGACGCTGCCAAAGGGATAGTAGCCGAGGTCCTGGATGACGGCGCCCCCGTAGGCGTAACCGTGCGCTTCCTTAAGCTGGTCTTCGGTAAGCGTCGGAAATCGCTTGAGGAGAAGTGGGCTAAGGTAATCGGCCCAAACCAAGTCTACGATTTGCTCGTGGGTGAGAACGGAGTAGGCGAGCGAGCCACTACCGCACATGAGGACGAGCAGAAGCAGCGCCGCAACCCGAAGGCCCGATACGCGTCGCTTACCGGAAGCAGCGCGTCGAAAAAGTTGCGTCCTAGTCCTATTTTCTGAGTTCATAGACAAGCTTCTTCGCTTCTTTCACCCTCTCTTTGTAAAACGAGGGGCTAATAAGGACTTTTTTGTCTCCCGCGCTCAGATGTTCCTTGACGCCCTTCTTCGACAAGAATAGAGAGAGGGCTTTGTAGGTCTTGATTTCTTTCTCGAGAAACGTGACTGCACGCCGTTTTGACTCGTCCACTGCCAACCTCCGCGAAACGTCTAAATGCGGCCGAGAAGCACCAAAATGATCACAATGAGCAGAACGAGGCCCACGCCACCCGTCGGGGTATAACCCCAACTGCGGCTGTGCGACCACCGGGGCAAAGCGCCCAAGAGCGCCAAAATCAAGAAGACCACCAGGATTGTGCCAAGCATTGCTGTTCCTCCTTTGTATGAGCCCTAGTTCACGTAGAAACTGATGGCGATGCGATCCCGAGGATATCTGCGGTTGTACAAATAATAGCCATCACCATTGTCGTCGACGTATACGTCATCGCTGTCGTACCAATCGTTTGACCAATATTCCGGCCACGGATCCACCAGACCAAACCAATAGCCTCCGTACTGGAAGCGGCGATGCCCGCCGACATACATTACTGGGAGACTGTAAAAGCGGAACTCGTGGTCCTGCCCGTAATAGCCGCGGAAGCGTTCTTCCGGAACTCGATAGCCGCTGTAGCCGCCGCGCTGTTGCCAGGTGCGGTGTTCAGACTGCCAGCTATGCGCACGATCGCCTTGCCAAGCAACTTGCTGCCGGCGCTCTTGATCCGGACTGCGTCCTTGTGCAGACCCACGGTCCTGCTGCTGACGCTGCTGATGTTGCTGGTCCTGCTGGCCCCTGGCTTGTGATTGCTGTCTGGCAGAATTGTCTCGCTGGTCATGCTGTTGGCGTTGCTGATCTTGCTGCTGCGTTTGCTGCTCTTGTTGTCTTGCGGAACTGTCACGCTGCTGACGCTCCCGCTGTTGCTGATCCTGGCGCCCTCTAGCCTGCTGCTGATCCTGCCTTGTAGCGTTGTCCCGCCGCTGCTGCTGCTGGCGCTGTTGATCTTGCTGATCTCGGGCTTGTTGCCGCTGGTTCGCGGAGTTATCTTGCTGGTGACGTCCTTGCTGTTGACGCCCCTGCTCCCGTTGCTGATCCTGCCGGTCTCGGCCTTGCTGACGTTTGTCGTTTTGTTGCTGATCTTGCTGCCTATTGGCCTGTGGCTGATCTTGTCTTGCAGGCTTGCCCTGCTCTTGCCGCTTCTCCTCGCTCTTCGGCTTGTCTTGTTGATCTTGGCGTGAATCCGGTGGGACGGCCCATCCGAGAAGCAGAAACACCGCTGATGTAGATACGAGCACTCGAACTGATTTCAACATTTTGTTCTCCCTTCACGTACGCGCCCGCAGCACTTGCGTGCGGCCGGGGCGCGTCCTCGACCTGAAGTGTGTGCTGTCTTGCCTGGCTACCCGACGCGGATTCGGGAGAGGGAGTGGAACAATCCAAACACATCGAGAAGCCAAACCACGACGCAAATGACCACCACGGCATTCAAAATCGATTTGATGCTGCCCGCCATGGGGATGAACTGGTTCACTAACCATAGAAGGACGCCAACTACGATCAATACCAACAAAACCTGAAGAAGGGGCATACTTTTCCTTTCGAAACACGGCGGCGCTGGCCCAGCGACTTGCCACATACGTTTTGGGCGGAAACGACGTAGCTCAGTACGACGAAGGCATGGCCTTGAATGGATACGGCGGGCCGCGTTAGCTTACGTCGTGCAGAATAGACGTTGTAAGGATACGTGTCTGTGCTGTTGTATACAGTTTTGTAGTTTCGTTGCGCAATCCGAGAGTCGGGCCGCCCCTTGAAATCGGAGCAGCGAATCAGTTGACGGACGCCATCGTTTTCGAGGCGCAAAACCGGCCGCAGCGACAGCGGGGTAGTCAAGATTGCGGGGAAGAGTGAAAGTGTTGGACGAACTTAACTTCGCTCAGCGCTTCTTTTGTACCGCGTCTACATCCTGATCGCCCTTCCCTTTGGAAAAGACTGGGCTATTAATAGTTCCGCCGATCCGGAAGGGAAATTGCAACCGACCGTTCTTCAATGTGGCACCAGAGAGTCTTGCGAATGTATTTGTGAAGAAGCTCTCCTTGGTCGTAATCTCCGCCAACCCCCGATAATCGAGCTCGTCAGAGCCTGATACGCTAACACTCCCTGAGCCATCCACATCAACTCCGTAGCCATCGATGTCTATCACCTTGCTCGAAATACGCTGATTGGCCAGCTCCAGATCGGTGGTGACTAGGTTAAAGGAGGAGGGATCATTTTTCGCTGGCCCGAGGTCATTGAAGTGGGCCAGCTTCATCAGATTCGCGTTCAGCTTGAGACTTGGGACCTGGCCGTTGCGCACCGTTACGTGTCCGGCTCCGTGGATTCCCGTCAGCGGCCGGGGCGTATGCTCGATCACTCCCGCTAACTTTACGTCTCCTTCCATCTTTCCGGTCATCTGTCCGCCGCCTTTCGAAAAGGCTGCCAAAAGCTGGGCCACGTTAATTCCGTTGAATCGCGCATTGGTCTTAAAACTCGCATTTTTTCCAGACAGGTCAAAGGAGAGCCCGCCCGCGGTCGTCCCGCCGTAGATTTCCGCTTTGACATCCGCGAAAGAAACGTGTCTAGACTCCAAAAGCAATTTGGAATGCAGGTTTCTTACCTCGACCGCGCCGAAGCGCAAAACACCCGCCATTAGGGTGCCCTGGCCGTCCATCGATGAAGACGAAGGATTGATAATGCCCATCAGGTTCACCTGCTCCAGGTCACAGGAGATCTCGTGAGCTTCGAAAAAGATGGGCCCCGCCGCGTCGGAGGGCAGAAGGTTCGACGCGATGAGCTGACCGCTTTTAATTTGCACCTTCGAAATCACTCCGAGTGGAAATTCCTTCTCCGAAGCCTTCGATTGAGGATTCTCGAAGTTCCATGGGCCGTCGGGATCCGACGTCATATTCAGGATCGGCTCCTCAAGTACGAGGGACTTAATGACCACGTTCCGGTGCAGCAGCGCTCCGACGCTAAGTTCTGCATCAATCCGCGCCACCTGGACGATATAACCGGGCGGAAATATCGGAGGGTTCTTCACACCGAAATGGTCAATGCGAATCGCTAGCGGAAAAAACGTAAGCGTCAACCGACCAATTTCGATCTGCTTCCCAGTTTGTTGTTGAAGATAAGAGATTACTTGGGGCCGGTACCGATCCACATTAAGGAGAGCGGGTACGATGAAAATAAGCGCGAGCAAAAGTATCGCAAAAACTCCCGCAGCGATCAGACCGGTCTTGCGGCCTCTGTTCATAGTGAGCTTTCTAATTCCGCCGACCTTGTCGCGACTAAGTCCGCAACAAACGCGAGCGACTCGCTTCCTGGTTCAATGCTCGCTGGGCCAGCTTGCCGCTTCCTGCGGCCTCTGTCTGCGAAAGGCATCCGGGGATACTTTGTATCAATTGCATTCCTAAGCCTGTCCTATTCAGGACATCTCCGTGCGGACAACTGCGGGGAAACCAAATCACGGGTGTCCACAATCGGACAGACGCCTGCCTTCGACAGGCCCTAGTATGCGTTTGGCTGGGAGCTAGAGGGCTGCTGTACAGACGAGTGTCTGTACCAAGTATTGGTTCGACCAGCCGGTTGGTCGTTTCGATTCTCAAGTCGAATTTTCGGAGGTATAAGGATGAAAGTGAAGATGGCAATGGCGATTGTTGCGGTGTTCCTCTTTGCCGGTACCGCCGGTCTGGCTGGGGCGCAGGACACAACAAAAACGACTCATAACAAGACACGGACACTCAGGGGCTGCCTTCAAAAGGGCGATGATGCCAACGAGTACAAGCTCACTACGGCTAAAGGCGGCACTTGGGAGATCAAGAGCGATGGCGTCAATCTCGGCGAGCACGTGGGTCACACAGTCAGAGTCACTGGAGTAGTCTCCCATTCCAAAATGCATGGGATGAAGGAAGACGCCAAGTCAGAGGCAAAAGAGCACGGCGTGGATAAGGATTCCAGCGAACACGGACACATGACCGTGACGAATCTGAGCATGGTGAACGAGAGTTGCCAAAAGTAACGTTCCGCTGCCAGACGTCGTCAAGTAAGTATGGCGGAGAGGGTGGGATTCGAACCCTACTAGCCTAAAAAAATCTCAGGAGAAATGGTAAATCCTATCCCTAACATTCTCAATAGGGAGATTTGACTCTGAACCCCCAAAACGCAGTTTTCCCATCAACAATGGAAAATCTGCTGCTTGGAATTTTGCACGATGTCTTAGGAAGGCTTAGGATGTCCCAAGCTGGAGAGCGTCTCTTCTACAACTGAACCCACTCGCTGTTTCTGATTGCTCGCCACAGGCAAGTGGAGCTCAATCGTTACGCAAGACCGCCTCGTCTGGCGAGCTTTAACGCTTCGATCATCCGATTTTTCAGCGGCAATCTTGAGCCCTTCTTCGATCTGCCGAAGGCAGACTTCTGGCCCCTGCTTCGCAAGCGCGGTGCTCGCACAAACCTTCGATCAGAAACTGCTCTTCCCGATCCACCAATGTATAGTTGACTGCAGTTCCGCCAAGATCCACTCCGGCCACCACTCGCATGTTTCTCCCTTCCGGTCCTACTTCATTCTTCTTCGTCGCTGGGCTCGTTTTCATTCGGATCGGGGCTAGATTTGTCCCGTTGAGCCACGCTGATCAGAAAACTGACGAGATCGTTCAGCTCACCGACACTGAGCGTGGATCCGTAGTCCGCTGGCATCAGCGAATTCCAGTCTCGCCTCATGCTTGCTACGTCGGACTTCATGAGCAAATAGAAAGCGCCGCCCAAAGACTGCAACTGCAGCGAGAAATTGTCTTCGTTGCGGAGAACTCCAGTGAGGGTTAGACCAGCACGAGTCGCGATGGTGACAGTTCCGCGGGAGTCACTCGACGGTTGACCCGGTTTGACAATGGCGTCGCGAATTTCTTCACCCGGACGCGCCCGACCGTAAGACGACAAATCGGGAGCGATGAAGCCGCCCGCGCCGGCGGCCAGGTGACACTCGGAGCATCGCGCACGACCGAAGAAAATCACCTTCCCATTTTGGGGATTTCCTGGCAAGGCCGCGCTTCCCGTTTTGCCTTGAAGAAAGCGCAGATATCTGACCAGCGCCCGCCTAGTGGATGCATCAAGAGTGCTGAACGCGGGCATCCCGGCGGATGCAATTCCACTGTTGATGATCTGCGCGAGCGCCGAATCGCTTCGCCGCTGTGTTTTCGCAGACGTTGCAATGTCCGGTGCGCGTTCACCACCGCGACCGTCGATACCGTGACACCCTGCGCACCGATTCTCAAAAACCTGGCGTCCATCGGCAATCGAACGTTCCGACTGTGTCGCTCCGGTAGGGCGCACCGATCCTTCTTGGATACCTAACCCGTAGGCAGAGATGGCAATCAACAATACGCCAGCAGCGGCAACAACTCTGCCGCCGAGGGTGCCCAGAACCTTTTCGCATCTAACCATCGTCGAATCGGACCCGCGCGGATCTGACGGCGAGAATCGACTTTCGAAGGTCCAAAAACGGAACCTGACTGCAATTAGCCGCACCCGCCTCTTGACAAGCCGAATTAATTCGAATTAATAGCACACTGCGCTCGCGTGTCAAAGCATCAACTGACACGGTGAGCTCATTTATCCTGCCGTTTTGTCAGGCCTTCGGGCACGGAGAAAGATATGATCCTTCGAGGCGGGCGCTTCGCATTCCAGACGGGCATTGGAATCGCAATGCTGACTTGTTTCGTTGCCGCGGTGCTGTTCGCATCGACGCGTCCCGGCGCCGCAGCTCCAAACAAATCCGGCGCTGCGTTGAGCGGAGACGACGCTTCCATTCTGGACGGTTACCGCCACGTTGAAGTGGCTTCGGTTTCCGATGCGATGGAGAGAGTCAACGGCAAGAAAATGTACATGTCGCACCGCATGAGACCGATTTTCCCCGCGAAGTTCGCCGGCTTGGCCGTCACCGTTCTCCTGAAAAAGGAAGCCAACCACGATCCGCACGCGCTCGATGGCATGCTTGCGGCGATCGATCAAGGCGCGCCCAACTCCGTCTATGTGATGGTTGTCGAAGATGGCTCTGATATTGCGGGAATGGGAGGCCTGATGGGAACCGCGATGTCTGCTCGAAATTTTTCTGGAGCAGTAATCGACGGAGGTGTCCGTGACGTGGCCTACCTGCAAAAAATAGGTTTCCCGGTCTTCGGATTGGGAATCGTGCCGTCCACATCGGTGGGACGTTACCGCTTTGCTGGAGCGAACATTCCGGTCATCTGCGACGGAGTCGTCGTAAATGCTGGAGACATCATTGCTGCTGATGCCGATGGAGTTGTCGCTGTGCCTCGGGTGTCGGCGGCCGAAGTCCTTAAGGTCGCGCAAGACATGGATTTCAAGGAACACTCGATGTATGCAACCATCGAGAAACTCAAATCCATCGTGGAAGCAGTAAAGCAGTTCGGACGGCTATGAGTGAAGACTTTCGATCCTTTGATCGTGAATCGCGGCACGTCGCGTTGTGCGCGGGCGTTGCCCTTCCATTTCCTCCGAAGGGGGGCGCGTAGCCGAATGCGCGACGCAGCCCGGCTTTTTCTTGTGCTGATGAGCGCTACTTTTGTACTGACAGTAGTTTTTGAAGCCGCAAGCTGGGTATCAGCATCGGCGCAAGAACGCATGGACCGCGCAATCTCCACATCGATCGATGTCCAGCCCGCCGATCTGATCGCTCAGCCCGCTGGTGAAAATTGGCTCTCCTATCACGGGGACTATACCGGGCGGCGCTTTAGCGGACTGGTGGGAATTACGCCTGCTAACGTCAGCCAGTTGAAAGCGCAATGGGTCTTTCACGCGCGCGACGTGAGCGATCTCGAAGTAACGCCAATCGTCGCCGGGGGCATCATGTTCGTGACTGCCGCGAACGATGCTTATGCGCTCGACGCTCGCACGGGCCGAATCATTTGGCACTATTCGCGGCCCGTAACGGAAGGCCTGATTGACGACGCCTCGCAGCACCACAACCGGGGAGTAGCCATCTGGCGCTCCCGCGTTTTTCTTGAAACGGATAACGCTCACCTTCTGTGCCTCGACGGTCGCTCCGGGCACCTACTTTGGGACGTCGCCTACGCGGAAGGAAACAAAAATTACGGAGCCACGAGCGCGCCTCTCGTCGTCAAAGACAAAGTGATCGTCGGCACTTCCGGAGGTGACGACGGCGTACGAGGCTTCGTTTCCGCCTTCGATGCGCAGACCGGCAAACTAGCCTGGCGCTTCTGGAGCATACCCGGGCCCGGCGAGCCCGGCTCGGAAAGTTGGCCCGGCGAAGCCTATTTGCGTGGCGGCGGCACCACCTGGATGCCCGGAACCTATGACCCCGAACTTAATACCCTGTATTGGGGCACGAGCAATCCGGCGCCGGATTTCGATGGCGGCCCGCGTCCCGGGGACGATCTCTATACCGATTGCGTGCTCGCTCTGGATCCCGACACCGGGAAGCTCAAGTGGCATTTCCAATTCACGCCGCATGATCTGTTTGACTATGACGCGACGGAAACCCCTGTTCTGATCGATCTGCCCTACAAGGGCCAACCGCGAAAGCTGCTCGTGCAGGCCAACCGAAACGGTTTTCTCTACGTGCTCGATCGCACGAATGGTGAATTCCTATCGGCGGCGCCATTTGTTGACAGGTTGAATTGGACAAAGGAAATCGATGCGCACGGCAGGCCTGTTCTAACTGGCGCGCGTCCTTCGCCGGAAGGTACGGAAGTCTGCCCAGGGTTTGCCGGCGCAACGAATTGGTATTCGCCGTCCTACAATCCCAACACCCATCAGCTTTATTTTCTGGCGCTAGAGGATTGCGGCACTTTTTTGCTGAAGCCCGAGAAATTTGCGGAAGGACGCGCCTACTATGCCACGGGGGTGCGGCGTAGCCGTGGAGCAAAGTCGGAGAAGATCCTTC
>Ga0185299_10004497_pt1 | contig 16800 bp, 14 predicted proteins | sample PaiPotPPA55metaG_FD_128002 | JGI IMG/M metagenome (GOLD analysis project Ga0185299, IMG submission 128002) | Iron sulfur acid spring bacterial and archeal communities from Banff, Canada, to study Microbial Dark Matter (Phase II) - Paint Pots PPA... ...
GCAGCTCTAGGCCGGTTGAGCAAAAAAGGCACTCCGACGCTAGCCCTGCTCGTGTCTTCTTACGGAATCGTCGTCGCCCTGGTGCTCGAACGCTGGGCCCCAGCCAAAGCCTTCGAATACATTCTTCGCGGCGCATTCTTCGGCATGATGGTCTCATGGATCACTTCGCTAGCGGCTCACATCTCCTTCCGCCGGCGGCTCACGACCGACCAGTCCGCCGAAATTCCCGCTCGCTCACCTTTGGGCAAATGGGGATCGATCATTGGCCTGGTCGTAGTCTTGGCCGCGATCGCTAAGACCTGGTATGACTCGCGCATCAACCTGATCGCCGGACTAACTTTCCTGATCGGCCTAACCGTCCTTTACTTCATACTCCGCCCAAACGCGAAGCCGAACGATTCCTAAAAGCCGCAGAAGAACTGGGCCTGCGCGATCAGGCACTTCTATAGTCCGCTTGATTTTGAAATAGGAACTGCTCACGTAGCAGCGGACGCCCCCGTCCGCCCAGCGGAGCGAAGGTCCGCAAATGGTCGTGCCAAGGTAAGAGCGTTCGCTCGCCACATGGAGGTCCGAGACCTGCGACCTGACACCTGAGACCTGCCCTACTACAATATCCTTCATGCCCGACGATCTGCTGCGCTACCGCTCCGAGTTCCCGATCCTCGAACGCACCAACTACATGATCTCCAACTCCCTCGGAGCCATGCCTCGCGCCGTTTACGACGCGCTCCATGCCTATGCCGATATCTGGGCAACGCGCGGCGTCCGCGCTTGGATGGAACGCTGGTGGATGCTCGCCCTCGAAGTTGGCAACGAACTCGGCGCGCTGATGAATGCGCCTAAAGATTCCGTCTCCCTCCACCAGAACGTCACCACCTGCCAGGCGGTAGTCGCTTCCTGTTTCGATTTCACGGGTAAGCGCAACAAAGTCGTTTACAGCGACATGAACTTTCCTTCCGTCATGTATTTCTGGGAAGCGCAGCGCCAGTACGGCGCGCAGGTTCACATGGTCAAAACGGACGACGGTATCACCGTCCCTACCGACCGCCTGCTCGACGCCATCGACGAGAAAACTCTGATCGTCCCCATCTCTCACGTTATTTTTCGCAGCTCTTACATCAACGACGCCAAAGCCATCATCGACAAAGCGCACAAAGTGGGAGCTCACGTTGTCCTCGACACTTTCCAGTCGCTTGGCACCGTCCCCGTCGATATCCAGTCTCTCAATGCCGACTTCGCCTGCGGAGGCGTTCTGAAGTGGCTCTGCGGCGGTCCCGGCGTCGCGTATCTCTACGTCCGTCCCGACCTCGGCAAGAAATTGGAGCCGAAGCTCACCGGATGGTTCGCGCATGAAAATTCTTTTGAGTTCGCAACCGGACCCATCCGCTATGCCGATCCTCCGTACCGATTCATGAACGGAACCACGCACATTCCCGCGATCGAGGCGGCGCGTCCCGGCGTCGCGATCATTGGCGAAGTTGGTGTAGAGAGAATTCGCGAAAAATCCAAACGCCAGACCGCCCGCCTCATCGAGTTCGCCGACCAGCACGGATGGCGCGTCAACACTCCTCGCGATCCCGAGCGGCGCGGGGGCACCGTCTCCATCGACATGCCCGATTCCCAGCAGGTGAGCCGGGAACTCCTGGCCCGCGACATCCTCGTAGACTGGCGTCCTAAAGCCGGAGTCCGCTTCTCCCCTCACTTCTATAACACCGACGCCGAAATCGAAGCGGCCATGGCGGCCGTGGTGGAAATTTTGAAGACTCGCGCTGTAACCGCGTAGCGAGCGTAGAGACGCGGCTTGCCGCGTCTCGGCCGCAACGTCACTCAGTAACAGTTACTTCCGTAAGCCCGTCCCGCGTCTTTCTCCGTGTCGTTTGCTAAATCTCTTCTTATCCTCATAACAGCTCATCCGAGAACAATCTGGGAAACACTGTGTCCGTCTGCCTTTCGCTCTTCATCCCGATCAACGAGCTCGCGATTCTTTCGTCGCTAGCGATTGCCGGCGGTTTGTATTTTTTCGTTTCCGGATTCCGTCTCCTCGCCCGCAAGCGCTTGCTGCTTACCACTCCAACCTCCAAGATTCGCAGCGCCGCCATGGGACTGGTCGAGGTGAATGGCATGGCCGCCGGTCCTTACACCATGCCCGCGCCCATCACGGACAAGCCTTGCTTTCTCTACCACACTACCGCCTGGCAGCAGCGCGATGGCAAGAAAGAGGAGTGGGATAAAGTTGCGGACGAAACTCTGCACCTGCCCTTCTTCATCGACGACTCGACCGGACAGTTGCTCGTCGAACCTCTGGGAGCCGATCTCGACCTGCACCGTGATTTTCGCGAAGAATATGCCGCGTCGTTTTTCTCCTCGAACTTCTCGAACCGGGATGACGTGCCGCCGCGCGTCAGCGTTTTTCTTTCGCGCCATGGTATCGTTCCAGCTCGCCGCTTGCGCGTTGAAGAACGCTCGATCAAGCCTGAAGACGCGCTCTTCATTGCCGGAACTCTGACGGAAAATCCGGGCGTCCAGGTGCGTTCGTTTTCGCCGCGCAGCGATTACTCGCTCGCGCCTAACAATTCTTCGGAGCAGCTTCCTGCCCCACAGATCATCAGACTGGCCCATGGCCCGGCTCGTTCCTCCACTCAGGAGATGACCCAGCAGGCGAAAATCGCAGCCGCGCTCTCTCGTGCCGGCATCACTAAACCAGAGGCGTGGTCCGCCGCCGGAGTCCCGTACCAAACTATAGCCGTCGAAGAGAACGCGCCGCCCGCGCCAGTCTTCGCCGACAACGGCGCCCACAACTCCGCCCACGATGAAGCGCAGCCCAAGCCATCCGACTTCAATCTCACTCCGCCCGTCGTATTGATGAAAGGCGAGAATAACCCTACGTTCGTGATCTCCTTCCGCAGCCAGAAGGAATTCGTCAGCGCCCTCGCTTGGAAATCCGCCGCCATGGTCTGGGGAGGCGCCACCATCACGTTGCTCGGCCTGTACATGCTGCTGTTGCAGATGGAGTTGCTGTAGCTGACGAGGCAAAAAGCGAGACCCGCTATTCAGCTTGTCATCCCTCGCGAGGCGAGGGATCTGCATTTTGCGGCGAACTGCAGATCCCTCGCTCCGCTCGGGATGACAATCTATGAAAGGCATTGGCGTCTGCGAAGCCGGTAGCCAACTGCTTAACGCCAAGTGCGGATCGCTAATTTAGAATGTCCCCTGTGAGCGAATCCGTCCGGATCGGGATTCTCGGCGACTTCAATCCCGAGTTCCGCTCCCATCACGCGACCAACGATTCGCTCCAGCACGCCGCGCGGAAGCTCCAACTCACAGTAGAATCGGCCTGGCTTCCGACGCCTTCGCTGCTCGAACCGGGTGCCGTCGCCACCCTCGATTCCTTCGATGGTTTATGGGCTTCGCCGGGCAGCCCCTACAAAAGTTTCGACGGCATGCTCAAGGGCATCGAGTTCGCCCGCGTCCACGACCGGCCATTTCTCGGCACCTGCGGAGGCTTCCAGTACGCGCTCATCGAGTGCGCGCGCAACGTGCTCGGCATCCACGACGCCACCACCGCCGAAGAAGACCCGAACGCCAGGAACATCGTCATCTATCCCGTCGCCTGCGCCGTTCCGAACCGCGATCCGAAGGCGCCCAAGCTCTCCGGGAAAGTTAAGCAGATCCGCCTCCGTCCCGGGTCGTACCTCGCGGCGTATTACGGAAAGGAAATGATCGAGGAAGAATTCTTCTGCAACTACGAGATGAATCCCGAGTTCGAATGGATGGCTATGGAAGCGGGCTTTCCGGTCGTAGCCCGCGGCTCGAAGGAAGAATGCCGGGCCATCGAATCTCCCGCGCACTTGTTTTACATCGCGACGTTGTTCCAACCGCAACTTTCGTCGAGCGAGCATAAACCACATCCGCTGATCATGGCGTTCGTGCAGCATGTCGCCGACTTTCGCCGCAAACGACTGGACGACTCCATCCTCGCCTGACGGCGCGCGTTGGTCTCCGAAAGGAACGCTTCAGCTCCCAATGCTGGGCCGTCGGCAGCGAGAAGGCGGGCACTCCATAAAAAAATCACCGGCTTAGCAGACGTTGCTCCTTCTGCTACAGCCGGTGAAATAAATACTTTGTCAGTGACGGCTTTTGTTCGTGATGCGTCCGGTGAATGTCACCCACATCGAGGACGGTCCCCAAATGCGCAGTGCGATTCGTTATCTGTTATCTGGGTTATTGTGGCGCCAGTTCCAGTAGACGGTCTGCTGCCGGCTGTTCAACTGCACGAAAGCACGCTTCTGGTGGTGTTCGGTCTGGTACCGCTGGTACGAACGATCTTCATTGCTGTCCCAGTTGTGATAGTCCTTGTGACCCTTGTCGTAGTAGCGCCGGTTGTTCTCGTTTTGCCTATTTTCCTGTTGCCTATTTTCCTGGTTCCTGTCGTCTTGCGGGCGGGCAGCAGCCAACATCGCGACAGGTGCAGCAAGGGCGGTAGTCAGAAGAAATGAACTGAGATAACGGTATCCACGATGCATGTCGTTCTCCTTAAGTGCGAGATTCAAATCCGTAGAATCCCGCTAACATCACTGTCTTCTCTTGGCGCTTTAGAGTCTGGTCAATACTGCTCAAGCAGTAGGAGAGTCCCGCTTAACTTATTGAAATCAGGTTCCCTGCCGCCTGCTGCTGCTACAATTTTTGGGTTCGCCGTCCTGCTTAGGCGCGGCAAGCCGTGTCCCTACGATGAGGTGTCTCCATGTCGGAAACTCTGCAGCTTTCGAATCCCACGCCGCTCACCACTCTTACCGAAGACGAGATTCTGTTCCGCGACAACGTCCGCCAGTTTGCCGACGACAAGATTCGTCCCTTGGCGAAAGAGATGGACGAAAAGGCGGTCTTCGATCACGGACTGCTCGAACAATTCTTTCAGCTGGGGCTGATGGGGATCGAGATTCCGGAGCAGTATGGCGGGGCAGGAGGCCAGTTTTTTGAGGCGATCTTAGCAGTAGAAGAATTTTCCCGGGCCGACGCTTCCGCCGGTGTAATTGTGGATGTGCAGAACACGCTGGTAGCGAATGCGATTCTGCGCTGGGCCAATGAAGACCAGAAGAAGCGTTACCTGCCGAAGATGGCGGCGGATACGGTTGGCGCGTACGCGTTGAGTGAAGCGGGATCGGGGTCGGACGCGTTTGCGCTGCAGACTAAAGCCGAGCTCAAAGGGAATGACTTCGTTCTCAACGGACGCAAGCTCTGGATCACGAACGGCAAAGAGGCTGGATTGTTCATTCTGTTTGCGACCGTGGATCTGTCGAAGGGATACAAGGGGATCACGGCGTTTCTGATCGAGAAAGACTTCCCCGGATTTACCGTCGGTAAAAAAGAAGACAAGCTGGGGATTCGGGCTTCGTCAACCTGCGAGTTGATTCTGGAAGATTGCCGTGTGCCGAAGGAGAACGTGCTCGGCGAAGTTGGCAAGGGATACAAAATCGCGATCGAAACGCTGAACGAAGGCCGCATCGGAATTGGCGCGCAGATGCTGGGCGTGGCGCGCGGAGCGTGGGAATGCGCAGCGAAGTATGCGCAGGAGCGCACGCAATTCGGAAAGCCGATTGCGGAATTTCAGGGGATCCAGTTCCAGATCGCGCAGATGGCAACCGAGATCGAGGCGGCGCGCTTGATGGTTTATAACGCCGCCCGCATGAAAGACGCCGGCATCAATTTTGTGAAAGAAGCGGCGATGACCAAGTTGTTCACGTCGCAGGTGGCTGAGCGCGTGACGTCGCTCGCCATCGAAGTCTACGGAGGATACGGTTTTACAAAAGATTATCCAGTCGAGAAATATTGGCGCGACGCGAAGATCGGTAAAATCTATGAGGGCACGTCGAACATGCAGCTGGCTACGATCGCGAAGCTGGTGATGGGAAATAAGGTCTGAGGTCAGAGGTCAGATTGTAGAGGTGAAAAGACGCGCGGTCCTTAGGTCTTTACCTCTGTAATTCTGACCTTTGACCTCTACAATTGGTTTTCACTTCTGCAATCTGACCTCTAACCTCTAACCTTATTTGAAGTGCGGCAATACTTCATCGCCGAATAGCTTCGCCTGTCCCGCACGATCATCGCCCCAGATTTCGAGCATGATGTGCGTGCAGCCAGCGGTGCGGTATTCATCGATCTTTTGAATGCACTCGTCGGGCGTGCCGGCGATAGGGCAGACTTTGCGCAGTAGTTCGTCACTAACCGTCTGCGCAGCGGCTTTGCGTCCTCCTTTCTCCATGGCGTCCGCAACGGGCTGCAGCTCTTCGAACGTGATGCCCGCGGATTCGAGCAGCACATCGGCCGAGCCTTTGATGTTCTGCACTTTGTTGGCAAGATACATGGCAGCCTGCTCGCGCGCGCCCTCTTTCCCTTTCTTCGAATCGCGCCCGATGCTGCCGACGATCACGCAGCCGAGGATCAGCTTGGAAGCATCTTTGCCAGTTTTCGCTGCACCCTCTTCCATGTTTTTTTTCGAGTAGCGCACAAATGCGGGAGTGGTGATCGATGCCGTGAGCAGTCCGTCGCCGAGCGAACCACCCAGCCTCTGCATCGCCGGACCAGTTCCCGCAACGTACACAGGAGGAACCTTGCGTGACGTGCGCGCGTCGGCCTTGAGCGGCGGAACGCTGGCGGTGAAGATTTTGCCCTGATATTCGAACTTGTCGCCGGTGAGTACGCCGCGGATGATCTCGATGCTTTCACGCATCACGGTTGCAGGTCCAACTTTCTCGCCTTCCCCTTCGCCGATTTCTTTCATGAAGATCTTCGACGCGCCTAGGCCGAGAAGGAAGCGGTCACCAGCGAGATCCTGCATGACGCGCGCTTCCATCGCGATCTGGACGGGATGTCGCGTGTACGGAGAAATGATTCCCCAGCCGAGTTGAATGCGTTTGGTCTGGCTGGCGATGACGGCGAGAATCGCGGTCGAGGAGCGTGCTTCAAAAGAATGTTTACGCCACCAAGGATAGGCTTCAGCAATCCAGAAGGTGTCGAAACCCACGTCCTCGCAGGCCTTGGCCATGGCTGCGGTTTCGTGGACAGGCTCCATGCTAAGTTGAAGGACTCCGATGTTGAATGGGATGGTCATGATAATAGGTCTCAGGTGTCAGGTGTCAGGCAAAGCAAAACCTTATTCTCGTTGCTGCCGATTGAAAGCTCATGAACATAACCGTTATCGATTTTCCTGAGACCTGCGACCTGACACCGGCGACCTCTTTTCACTCCGGGTCGCTCCAGGACTGCTCCAGACCTTTCATCAGTTCCCAGACAGCTTTGTTTAGCGGCGTGGGGATGCCGTTCTTCTCGCCCCACTTCACGATTGCGCCGTTCATGAAATCAACTTCGGTCTGGCGCTTGGCAAGCACGTCCTGCAGCATGGACGCGCGATGCTTGCCGGGAGCACTCGCTCCTTTTTGTACGAGCGAGCGCGGGTCGCCGTGCAGTTCGATACCGAGCGCGCGAGCAACTGCCTCGCCTTCGGCAATCAGATCGTTGAAGAGTTGACCAGTCGGCGCGAAGCGCGTGGCGGCGCCATGATGCAGCAGCGTCAGAGCTCCGACCGGGTTGGTGGCAGCGTTGAAGATCAGCTTGGTCCACTGCGCGCCACGGGCGTCTCGTAGAGGAATCACATTCATGCCGGAGCGCGTAATCACGCCCGCTAGTTCTTCGACCTTGGACATGGATGTGTTCGTCGGTTCGAAGGGACCGATCCAGGTGTCGCCCTTGATGTCGAAGCCGATATGGCCCGGAGCGATTGGGTGCCCAGCAGGGAACGTCGTGCCACGGATGACGTACTTCACGTGTTCCGCGATGATCTCTTCGTTGCCGACGCCGTTTTGAACGGAGCAAACAGCACTATTCTGGCCGAAGGCACGCGCAACCTGCGCGATCGCGCCACGGGTGTGGATGGCTTTGGTGGCGACGATGCCATAGTCGCAGCGCGGAAGTTCCTTGGGATCGTTGGTCGCGTTCAGCTTCGCAGTGAAATCGGCGGCTCCGGAGATGCGTAGACCGTTGTTACGGATGGCTTCGACGTGATCTTTCCAGACGTCATAGGCCCAGATTTCGGCCTCGCCTTTTCGCGCGAGGTGAGCGGCGAAGAGGCTGCCGACTGCGCCGCAACCGATGATGCAGACTTTCAACAAGCTGTAACTCCAGATTCAGGAATTGAAGAGGGCAGAGGTCAGATTGCAGAAGTGAAAAACTAGTGTCGCTTGACTCGACCTCTGCAATTTGACCTCTTCCCTCTAACCTCGCCTCACGCTCTCCCGCGTCTCCCCGCCGTTAAAGAATTTCCATGGCACGTCCGCAAGGCACTCGCCTTCGGTGTTGCCGATACGATACGTGTCCTGGGTGTAGAGGCAGACCTTGCCGTCCTGATCGACGACCTGCGGATGCAGGGAGAAGATCATGTTCTCTTCGAGCGGGACGTCGCTCTTCGCGCCGATCGCGGGGTACTCCAGCATGGTCATGCCGATGCTATGGCCGGAGAGATGGCCGAGTGCGAAGCCGTGTTTTGCGAATATATCGGCGACAGTGCGATGCACGGTGGAGGCGAGTTCGCCGTGGAGCATCAACTTGCGCGCCGACTCCATGGCGTGCGGATAGGCATCGGCCATCTTCAGCGTGGTCGGGCTGGGCTTGCCTTGAATCAGGGCGCGAGAGAACTCAACCCAGTAGCCTCCGGCTCCGGTGACTTCGAGCGAATAAAGAAGAAGATCATCCCCCGCAACTTTGCGATGACCGGGCACTTTGAAATAAGCGTTCGCCTCTCCGTGTTCGCCCGAGAGCAGAATGTTCATCATGCGCGGGCCGGCGCCGCGAGCGAAGAAGCGCTCAACCGCGGGCGCCATAATTTCCGCTTCGGTCTTGCCGGGCTTGTATCCCGCAATCAGCGCCCAGAAGCCATCGACGACGATGTCCATGGCATCGCGGACTTCGACGAGTTCTTCTTCGCTCTTCACGGCCCGTGCCATGTCGAATTCCTGATCAAAGGGCACGAGTTCGAACGGACCTTGCGCGAGTTCGCGATAGTCGCGGACGGCCATGACGAAGTTCATCCCGAAAATGCCGATGCGCTTCCATTTGCGTTCGACAGCGCGGTCGCGCAGCCACTTGCCGGGAACGTCGGGCCAGACATGATCTTTCACCCAGGGCTTCTTCTTGTCACCGATCCAGCGAGCTTCGCGCGGAAAGACGAGCGTCGGTTCGTCTTCGAGTGGGATGATGACGTAAACGTAACGATGAACGATCTCGAATCCGGATGTGTAGAAGACGGCGCCCTCGAATCCGGCGTATTGATTGCCACAGACGATTAGAGCGTCCAGTCCGGCGGCTTGCATGCGGGAACGAATCTTTTTGTAACGGCGATCGATTTCTTTCTGACTTGGCAAAATGACCTCAGCTATTCACTCCGCATAATTCGGCGGCGGTTAGTGCATAAATCCGTGTGATGTCCACTAATGTTTGAATGCGAACTTTTTCGCCTTCTTTGTCGCGCGGGCCGCTGGAGGGACCGTAGTTCACGGTCTCGACTCCGTAACGGCTGAGGACACTGGCATCGGAGCACCATGTGACGACCTCCCGCTCCGGCGTTTTACCAGTGATGCGCTTGTGATTGCGGTCGATGGCGCGGATCATCTCGTGCTCTTCGCCGATGCGCGCGCCGGGGACCGAGACGTAGGTTTCGAATTCCAGGCCCCAATCAGCATGCGACTTTTCAAGTTCGAAGAAGAGGCTCTGGATGTCGCGGCGCGCCTCCGCCATGGGAATGGTTGGCGGAACACGCACGTCGAGGAACAAGTCTGTCTTTTCGGGAGTGCGGCTGGCGCGCCAGGCGTGTCCGCCGCGGATGCCGCCGAGATTCACGATGGCCTTCTTGCCACCGTAGCTTGCCTTCTTCTCCCATCGTTCAATCCACTTCAGGATGGGTGGCATAAGTTCGACCATGCGGCGGATAGAATTCATTTCTTCGCGGCCCTCGCAGAACGCGGTGTGCACGTAAATGCCCTTACACGAGACGCGCACCCAAATGGAGCCGAAGTGTTCGAGAACGACACGCATGTCGGTGGGCTCGCCGAGAATGCACATATCGGGCAGCACGCCATGATTGACGAGATAGTGCGTGCCGTAACCGTAACCGCGGTATTCTTTCCCCTTGAATTCACCACACTGCGTTTTTTCAATTTCGCCGGCGACCGCAGCAATGATGACATCCCCTTTCAAACGCACGCCCGCGCGCTGCAGCGCTTTTACGGCGTTGGTGTAACAGACAAGCGCGCCCTTCATGTTGTAGATGCCGAGGCCGTAGATGAATCCATCTTTGACCACGGCGTGCGGCTTGTAGCCGATGCCGGTGAGAAATTCTTCGCGGCCAGTATTGGAGGTATCCATGTGACCGTTGAACATCAGGTTCTTGCCGCCGCCCGAGCCTTTCCAACGGCCGACTACGTTGGCGCGCGCTTCTTCGACTTCCTGCCAAGTGACGTCGAGGCCGATCTTCTGCAGCTCGGATTGCATGTACTGCGCCATCTGCAGTTCTTCGCCGGTCGGGCTGGGGATGTTGATTACGTCGCTAGACATGGAGACGATCTCGTCTTCGCGAACTTCGGCGACGATACGATCGACGAGTTTGGGGTCGAGGGAGTACTCCGAATTGGTGGTTGCGCTGGACACCTTTGAGTTCTCAGTCCTCAGTCTTCGATTCTTGGTGATGTTTCGCCAGACGGAAATCGTCCGGATCGGTACACATTTTTTCGTTGCCGGTTTCGGTGATTAGAAAGTTGTCTTCCAGACGCAGACCTCCTCCGCCCGGCCAGTAAATGCCGGGCTCGATCGCCAGCACCATTCCCTTTTTTATCGTGCCGGTGCCGGCCTGGTGGGCATAGGGCCACTCGTGGGCGCGGGCTCCGACGCCGTGGCAGATGGGGTGGGAAGGCTGTCCGGGGTATCCACCTTCGGCGATGCGGGCGCGAACAAGCTTATCGAGTTCGGGAAAGCTGGCACCCTGGCGCGCGAAGTCCACGGCATCGTTGAAGACCTTTAGCAAAAGATCAAGCAGTTTATGATACTCAGGCTTCAATTCGCCGGGGCAGGCATTCTTGGTGAGATCGGTCCAATAGCCGTCGACGCAGACCCAGATTTCGAAGAGCGTGGGTTCGTCTTGTTGAATCGGACGATCGCTGGTGGCAGTGAACGTGGCGATTCCCTTGCCGGACCACACCAGGGTGAAGGCGCGCGCCATTTCGACTTTACTTTTGTAGCCCACGCCAACTCCGTGTACGAAGCCTTCATACATGGCGCCGACTTCACTCTCTTTCATGCCGGGGCGCATCTGTTCGCGTGTGTAATCCATCGCGAGGGCGGCAAGTTCATTGGCTAAACGCATGCGTTCGATTTCCTGATCGGTTTTAATCGAGCGGGCTTCGTTGAGGAGCGGGGTCGCGTCCAAGACCTCACCGCAAAACTTTTTGAACGATTCGAAATAGGACATCATGAAAGTGGTCGGTTCGCCAACCATGCGGTCAGCAGACTGTGTGCCCATGTTGAGTTCGACGGCAACTTTATCGGTCAGACCGCGCTGCTTCAGGACTTCGTAGGCGCGATCCCAGGCGCGGAACTGCGGCGGGCGCGGATCGCGCTCGTCATAGCCTTTGAAATAGAGAATGTCTTTCGTCCAAGAGTTACGCTCGGCGTCGGCTTGCTGCGGCTCGAGGGCAATCAAGGTGGGATCGCCATCACGTGGAAAAATAACGGCGTCGTATCCCTTCATGCACCAGTAGTTGGTGAGATAGAGAACATTGTCAGGCGCGCGACAGACCAATGCGGAGAGATCCTGATCTTTCATCAGGGCGCGGACGCGATCGAGTTTTATTTTGTCTGCGGGCCAAGCCATATCAGTCTCACATCGCAATCTCAGTGCACGGTCACGGGCTTATTTTCATCCTGGAAATTCCAGGCTGCTTCTTTGCCCTTGATGAGCCGGTACACGGCGGTATGCAGCGGCGCCGGCACGCCGACTCGCTCCGCTTCGCGAGCGATGGCGCCGGAGAGAAAATCGATTTCGGTCGTTGCCTTATGGCGGACATCGTGAAGCATGGAAGGTGGATGATTGGTCATGGCACCGACTCGGTTCATCTCCCACGGATCCTCGTGCAAGCGAACCCCGGCTGCCTCTGCGACTCTTTTGCCTTCGTCGATCAAGGCGTGCAGCAGATGGCCGAGATCGGCAAATTTCCCTTCATCGGAGAAATGCGGCGAGTGCGGCAGACCGGTCAAAGCGGACACGCTGTTCACCGACGAATTAAAAATCAGCTTGGACCACTGCGCGGGGCGGGCGTCTTCGAGAGCCTCGGCTTTGAGTCCGGCGGCGACGATGAGCTCTGCCGCTTCCTTGACTACAGAGAATGGTGTGCCAGTCGGCTCGAAGGGGCCCATCCAGGTTGGAGTGTCGAGTTCATACTGCACGTGCGTATCGCTGTGGCGCGTGCCGCTCATGAAAGTGGTGGCCCGGATGACGTAGCCGCGCGAGAGGGTAGCGATGATTTCCTCGCTGCCGACTCCGTTCTGGGCGGAGATGACGGCTCCTTTATCGAAGCGGCGGCCCACCAGGCGAAATGATTCTTTGACCTGCGTGGCTTTCGTGGCGACAATGCCGAGATCGCAATCCGGCAAGTCTTTTGCGTCGGTGGTGGCTCTTAGCTGGACAGCGAAATTATGGGTTCCGGTGACACGCAGGCCCTTGCGGTTGAGTTCCGCAGCGTGATCTTCGCGACGAACGAAGGCCCAGACTTCAGCGACGCGCGCCAGGTGCGCGGCGTAGATGCTGCCGATCGCACCGCAACCGATGATGCAGACTTTCTTCATTTCGTCCTTCGTTCCGTCCTCTTGTCTAACTTCACTAATTGATCGAGTTGTCCGCCTTCGTGATGTTTGAGCGCGCGGAAAATGCTGTCACCATTGTTAAAAGAATCGTTGATAAAGACGCCGTGCGCAAACAAGGCGTCCTGCAAAGCCGCTGAAATTGTATGCACCGGAGCAGCGCCCCCTTCGCCCATGCCTTTCGCGCCGCTGTAGCTGTGGGGGGAAGGCGTTGTCGTGTGGCCGTACTTTATCTTCGGAATATTCATCGAGGTGATCGGAGTGTAATCGCTGAAGGTGCTGGTCAGCATGTTGCCTACTGCATCATAGACACAGGTTTCCATCAGCGCCGCGCCGATACCATGCGCCGTCGCGCCATAGACCTGCCCTTCCACGATCGGCGGATTGATGACTGTGCCGCAATCGTCGACGGCTACGTAATCGAGAATCTTCGGGACGAAAGTATCGCGGTCCACCTCGACGATCGCGATGTGCAATTGCGAGGCGTAAGTCAGTGTTAGGCTGCCGTATTTTGCTTTTGTGTCCGGAACCTTAAAGGGCGCGCGCCATACGTAGCGGCAGTTGAGCGTGACATCGTACAGTTCCGGCGGAAGCACAGCGCTGTTCACGTTCACAATGTTTGCCAGACCCCAGTAGTTGATGGATTTCCCGCTGCTCTTCGCCTTGATCTCAGGCCCCTGTTGCCCGACTCCAAATTCGAGATCGTCCTCTTTAGTCCCGAGAGAAAAGGCGGCGAGGCGCTTCACTTCAGCTTTGAGTTTCTGCGCGGCGCCGTGAACCGCCGACAACCCGGAAACCGCAAATTGGCTGGCGTAGGTTCCGGAGAAACCGGTGTGCACGTTGCGCTCAGTATCGAAGCCAGTGCGCACGGTGATCAGGTCGGGATGAATATTGAGCACGTCGGCGACGACCTGTGCCGAAGTGGTTTCGTGTCCCTGGCCTTGCGGACACGATCCGACAGCTACAACCACTTCGCCGTAAATATCGAGTTTGCAGTTTGCGCCCTGCGAGTTGCCGGAGAAAGGCGCGTAGGGATTGATGATCTGCGACTGGCCGAAGTTGTTCGTTCCAGAATCGAGCGTGGTGCCGATGCCAATTCCTATCATGCGACCTTCTCTGCGCGCCTCGGACTGCTTCTTTTTCCAGCCGTCCCAGCCGATCAGGCGCTTCGCGACTTCGAGCATCTTTGGATAGTTGCCGGAGTCGTACACGCAGCCGTTGGGCGTGGTGTAGGGAAATTCTTCAGGGCGAATGTAGTTGCGCAGGCGCATCTCGTCCGGAGCGATGCCGATTTCGTGAGCGCAGATGTCGATGACGCGCTCCAGAAACCAGAGATGCTGCATGCGCGAGTACCCTCGATTGGGGCCGACGGGACATTTGTTGGTAACCGCCTGCCAGAAATCGATCCGAGCATTCTTGAAACGATAGACCCCACAGAAAACCTGCGACCAGATCACGCAGCCCAGGGGCTCATAGCGCGGGTAGGCGCCGCAGTCGTCGATGTGTCGCGAGTCGATGGCGATGATGACACCGTTCTTGTCGAGAGCTACGCGCGTGTTTCGAAAAGTGCGCTCGTTGCCGTGAGCGCTCGAAACCATGTGCTCGGAGCGAGTTTCGACCCACTTGATGGGCCGTCCACCGGCCTTTTTCGACGCCAGAGCGCAGACCGCCATCTGCGGATAACTCGTGATCTTGATGCCGAAGCTACCTCCGATGTCGAAAGTCTGAACCCGGATCTTATCGATATGAATGTTCAGGTGCGCGGCCAGGAACTGGATCGCGAATGACGGGAATGAGTTATTGCACCAATAATAAATGCGATCGTCTTTGGGATTCCATTCGGCGATCACTACATTGTTTTCGAGCGGCGTCGACGAAAAGCGATGGAAGTGCAAGCGATCGATATCGACGACATAGGCCGCATCCTTAAAGGCGCGTTCAACATCGCCGTATTCCCACACGCCATTCCAAACTCTGTTCGTGCCGGCTTCTTCGTGGAGGATGCTGTGGTCGGTGAGGGCCTGCTCGGCTTCGACGACAGGTTCGAGCGGCTCGTATTCGACCTGGACGAGTTCAGCGGCATCGTCGGCGAGGCTCGGAGATTCGGCGACTACGGCGGCGACCGGCTCCCCCTGGTAAAGGGCTTTCCCCACGGCCATGGGGAAGTCACGGATTTTCTGCGCCTGGTCGGGACCGATTTCGATGAAGGGCTGAGTTTGCGCGGCAAGTTCCTTTCCGGTAATCGCGCACACTACACCGGGCAGCGCTTCGGCATCGGAAGTGTCGACGCTGACGACACGCGCGTGCGCGTAAGGAGAGCGCACAAAGCGGAGATAGAGCATTTCGCGCAGCTTGATGTCGTCGGCGAACTTACCCCGGCCACGCAGCAGACGGTCTTCCTCTTTGCGGGGGAGCGAGGCGCCAACCCAGGGCCCGCTGCCGTTCTTCTTTTCTTCTGCCACGTTTTTTTCAGCTCCCTTTCTTTCAGCCACCGTATTTAGTGCCTCCGCAAACATTTCGCGGGCGGGGGCGCCCGCGCCACACGAGTTACGACAGCGCCGACTGCAGACCGTCTATCAATTTCTGAATCTGTTTCTTGCCCAGCGGTTCGAGCAGGCCACCGGCAATGGACGCCAAGCGGCCGAAGATCTGGGCTTCACCCTGCCAATTCACTTTTGTTGCGCCTGCGCTTCCATCCGCGATTGGGGCTAGGTCAAACCCGGCGACTATAGTGACGTTTCCTCCGGCGACCGCTCCCTGTCCTTTATATTGGGCGCGGCGCGGGCGATCCGCCTCCGCCAGTTCCATCTTCACGGCGGCGCTTCCCTTGATGTAGGAGATACCCACGTTCAACTTGACGGTGAAATGCTTGGCGTCCTGCACGGCCAGACCTTGAAAGTCCGGAAGCAGCGGCGCGAATCGATTGGGGTCGGTGAGGAAATCGTAAACCTCCTCAGGCTTTTTCTTGACCTCGAATTCGCCGGAAAACTTGATCGCCATCTCAGGCACCCTTTATGTTGCGGCCCGCGAGCTCGATGGCCTTGAAGATGTTCATATATCCGGTGCAGCGGCAGGTGTTGCCAGCGATCGCTTTGCGAATTTCCTTTTCGCTTGGCGTGGGATTCTCTGAGAGCAACTGATGGGCTGAGAGCATCAGCCCGGGCGTGCAGTAGCCACACTGCAGACCGTACGAATCGCCAAAGGCTTGCTGAATGGGATGCAGCTTACCATCTTTTTCGAGGCCCTCAACGGTGGTGATTTCCGATCCGTCAGCTTGCACTGCAAACATAGTGCAGGACTTCACCGCAAAGCCATTCATCAGCACAGTGCACGCGCCGCAGTATGTTGTGTCGCATCCGACGTGCGTGCCGGTAAGGTCGCATGCCTCGCGCAGGAACTCAACCAGCAACATGCGCGGCTCAACCTGCAGCGCGTAGGGCCTGCCGTTTACGCTAATATTGACTGCGATTGTTTCTATCTTCACGGCTGCGGTCGCGGTTTCAGGCATACCTTTAGGCATAGAGATGGGACCCTTCGACCTGTTCTCCGCGGGCGCGGCGCGCGGCAATCTGAATGGCGCGTTTCACCAGGCCTACGACGAGTTGGCGCTTGTAATCTGCCGATCCGCGCATGTCAGGCTGGGGATCGGCCGCGGCCCGAGCGGCTTCGGCGGCGGTGGCAATCGTTTTGTCGTCCAAACTTTCTCCACGAAGTGCCGCCTCAGCCTCGGTCGCACGGATCGCCGTCAGTCCGACGCAGCCCAGAGCGATGGCGGCATCCTGACAAACGTCGCCCGCCATGGTGAGTTGCACGGCAGCGCTGGCACTTGGATACACGGGAGCGCTCCGCTTGAATGCAAGATAGGCGCCGCCGCTGCCTCCGGGCGGAATCTTAACTTCA
>Ga0185299_10004498_pt1 | contig 16796 bp, 14 predicted proteins | sample PaiPotPPA55metaG_FD_128002 | JGI IMG/M metagenome (GOLD analysis project Ga0185299, IMG submission 128002) | Iron sulfur acid spring bacterial and archeal communities from Banff, Canada, to study Microbial Dark Matter (Phase II) - Paint Pots PPA... ...
CCTCTCAGCACTATTTCCGCGGCTTTGGTCGCGGCCTCGGCGGCCGCGGCGCGCACCTCCGCCGCCGCCTGGGTTTCCGCCACGCTGATTTTTTCCTCGGCCTGTTTGGTCCGGCGTTGAAGAAATTCAGTCATGCGCGCCCGCGCCTCGCTAGCGATACGTTTGGCTTCCGCATGGGCTTGCGCGACAACGGCCTCGGCCTCGGCTTGCGCTTCGGCGCGCCGCCGTTCGAAAGAGGCGAGAACGGCTTCGGCTTCCGCCCGTAACCTTGCGGCTTCCGCGAGTTCGGCCGAAATTCTTGCCGCGCGGGCGTCGAGCGCCGAATTGATCTTCCCGTGCATTCCGAGATCAACAATCAGGCACACGAAAATCACGAATCCGGCCGCTACGATAAACTCCGCATCGAACATCGAAAATCTCCAGCGTCAGGCTTTGCTCGTTGCGATCGCCCTTGCGATGGCCGTTGGGTCGGCCGGTTGGCCGGTGATGTGCTGAACGATCGCCGCCGCCGCCTCGCCGGCGATCGCCTCGACGTTGCCCATGGCCTTGCCCTTCATTTCAAGAATTTGCGTCTCCGAAGCCGCGAGCCTGGCGTTGAGTTCAGCTTCTAGAGCGAGGCGGTTTGTCTCTGTCTCCGCAGTGAGCCTGGCATGGGTTTCCTGGGCGAGCGCCAGCGCCTTGGCTTTCGCATCGGCGATTGTCTTGTCATGCGCCACGGCGGCTTCTTCCGACCGCGCCCGGAAGGCATTCGCCTCCCCGATGTCCTTGGTGATCTTATGCGCGCGCATGTGGAGAATGCTTTCCACCCGCGGCAATGCGATTTTCGACATCAAAAGGTAGAACAACCCAAAGCTCAAGGAGAGCCAGATCAGCATCGGCGTGAAATTGACCGTGTCGAACGGCGGAAAAGAGGTCTCGCCGTGGCCACCGCTGGCCGGCGTCGCTATTCCGGCAATGTGGCCTTCTTGTTCGTTGTTCGCCATCCGTCACGTCCCGCGCGGCAAAGTTTGCAGCCTCAAGAGTGCGTCCAGAAAACTCCGGACGCACCTGAGCGGGCTTTCTACTTGACAACGAAAAGCAGAAGAATTGCAATGAGAAGAGCGAAAATGCCCAAGCCTTCGGCGAGCGCGACGCCAATGAAAACACGTCCGAACTGGCCATCGGCAGCGGACGGATTGCGTAGCGCACCCAGCAAGAAATTGCCGAAAATTATACCGACGCCTATGGCGGCGGCGCCGGTGCCGATCACGGCTAGACCTGCGCCAATATATGCTGCTGCTGCGTGATCCATTGTGCACTCCTTAAGCTTGCGACGAGGGGCGACCGGTCTGTTGTTCAATACTTATTCAGTGGCCCGGATGAATTGCGTCGTTGAGATAGACGCAAGTGAGAATGGCGAAGACATAAGCCTGGAGGACGGCCATGAGCAATTCGAATGCCGTCAATACGATCGCCACCGCGAACGGCAATGGCGCGACGACCGCGAAGGCGCCGGCGCCAAGCAAGCTCACGACGAAACCGCCCATCACCTTGAGCGTGATGTGTCCGGCGAGCATATTGGCGAAAAGGCGAACCGACAGGGTGACCGGCCGGGCAAGGAACGAAATGATTTCGATTGGCACCAGAAAGGGCAGCAACGCGATCGGCACTCCCGAAGGCACGAATAGCCGCAGGAAACGCGCACCATTGTGCAGGAAGCCGTAAACAATAACGATGCCAATGACAAGCAGCGCAAGCGCGCCCGTAACCGCGATCTGACTCGTCACCGAGAATGTGTAAGGAATGAGTCCGATGACGTTGCAAAACAAAACGAACATGAACAGCGTGAATACGAAGGGAAAGAAGCGCATGCAATCGTGTCCCCCCCCCATGTGCACGGTGGACACGACGAATTCGTAGGCCATCTCCGCGATGGACTGAAGGCGGCCCGGAACGAGTGCACGCGCGCGCGTTCCAAGGAGCATCAGCGCGGCGGCCGCCAGAACGACGATCACCATGAGAAGAGAGGCATTGGTGAAAGAGGCATCGATGCCGAAAGGATGCAGGCCGACGATTGGTTTGATGACGAACTGATGGATTGGATCCATGGTGTGTTCTTCGGCCACGTCTTGATCTTCCCTGCCTCTAAGGCCGTTTCATGGAACTCGCTCTAGGTTCCAGATTGACACATTTGCTTAATGCGGCCCAGTGTTTAGCGTTTTTACTTTCGCATGATATTAAACAAAAAACTGGACCCCATTTTCCAAGATCAAGCTCCAGCGTCCGTCTTCGATCCTCTACCGGCCCTCTGAACCAGGCGGCTTGATGGCGATGCGATAGACGTTCCAAAATCCCGCCGCCGCTCCCATGAGGAGAAAGGTTACAAGAAACGCCGGCGTGGTGCCGGCAAGGCGGTCGATCCACCATCCGATGAAGGCGCCGACGATCACCGCCGCGACGAACTCGCTCAGGACGCGGAAGGCGAGGCTCATCGCGTTCCCAATCGATCCTGGGGAGGGACCGGCGCCGTCTTGCCCCAGACCGCTTGCGCCCGAAGACTTGCGCCCACCTCGTTGTTGCGCGTCGAGCGCGTTGGACAGCTTGTCGAGCCGCGCCCTCAAACCTTCGTTTTCGCGCTCGCGGCTTTCATCTTCGCTCGGTTCATCGCCGCGCCGTTCGTCTTGTACCCGTTGATCTTTGTCCGGCTGCCCACCGCGCTCCGTCACCCGTCTTGCTCCTCCGCTTGGCTTTTCCGCTCGCCCTCGATCTACCTCGCAAAAGCACTTAAGTAGAAATCTATAAGCCGTTCCTGGGCAAAAAGCGAGGAAAGCGGCTTTTTGGTAATGTCTCAGCTTGAATTTCTGCTTCCGACCCATTGCGGAAGTCCGGCTCAAAGTTCTCGATGACGGGAGTTGACCCTGAGCGGCCATGACCAGCTCTAAAACGCTATGTTCACATTGGGTGGATTTCAACCACAATGAAATGACCGAATCACATCTCCCTCACGCGCCCATCGCTACGTGGAGTGCAGAGTTGATGACGTAAAGAACCTCGTCCGTATTGCTTCGTATCTCTGCTTCGAGGCGCTGCATGTCGTAGTCGTAATCATAGATGAAGTGTTCGGAACCAGTGCCCGCCGCCACCCCGAGAACACCGTACCAAAGCATTAGTCGAAACGCGTTGTTCAGATCCTTGTCAGGGACCATAAATTTTTGGAACCGCGCAATCACCTCATCGTGGGTGACGAATTTCGACACCTCGACCAGAGAATAAAGGATCTCTGACGGCAGTCCGGATACGTCCCGAATTTCGTAGCCGAAATCATTGATGAGATAGAGGGAGTGCTGGCGGACCGCGTCGGCGCAGTCCTATTCCTGGACCCGTTCGTGTCCACGATTGATCCCGTTTGCGATCGCGTTCTCTATGATGTTAATCAAAAATCGCGGCCGCATGAGGCAATGGTCGATGAAATACTCGAAAGAGTCCTGGCCGTTCATTATAGGTACGAAAAATCGCGTCCAAAGCTGCTCGAAGGTGCGTCTGTGATCCCCAGTCGAGGCCGCGAGCCGGCGAAAGATGACCTGTCGCAGCTTCGCCCGATCGCTCCAGTCAATTCGGATTTGCCCCGCCTTGCCGCGGTCAGGCGTCTGCCCTACCATTAGCTCATAGATATCATTCCGGAGGAACACGACGGACTTGAAATCCAGGTGTTGCACCTCGAAATCGCGTCTGATTTTGTCAAGGCTTTCTATAAGAAGCCGAACCGACCGGATATCGAACTCGTTGACTCTCTGAGAAGGCCAGCTCTTGTCAATATTGTCGAATAATAAGACGATCTGGGTCTTATCAGGGATGTGGCGGTCGATTAGTGTTCGAATTTCTGCGATACCACGAAATATAATGTTGGTGAGTCGCTCAGCTGAGAGCGCCTGCCCCTTGGCCTTGAGCGCCTTGATTTCCTCAACGACTAGCTTGCTTAGTCTACTGATTCTGAAGGTAAAATCTCCGCTGCCGAAACCACCAAAGCGGTCTAGGGAGGTGTCAATTTCGGTTGTTACGGCAAGAGCACGGTGGTCGCGCATTGCTCGCTGATCGTATTCGCGACGAAGCGTAAGTAGAATTTCCGAGAGGAGCACAAAGTACCAGAAAGCCGCGAGCGTATGATCGAAAGCGCCAACGTCAAAGATTTTCAGCAGTTCCTCCCGAAATAGGCTTAGCTGGTGGGACTCAGGCTTCAGGTCAGTTACGAACGAGCGGCGGTCCTCTCGAAAGTGATCGCGTACCTGAAAAAAGATCGCAGTTTTTCCAGATCCCTTCCGACCAGAAACGATCCGCGCCTCGCCTCGGATTGTACGCAGGAATTCCGCTGTCTCGACGAAATAATTCTCAAGCGTCCGGAACTCGTTTTCCGCCGATGATGCGCCTAGGGTCAGCTTCTGAAGTTGACTCTTCTGTACTCGCGGCTGCGCAGTCCGGATAGATTGTGCGCAAATGATCGCGTTCTTCGCAAATTCTACAACATTGTCTTTGATGTCCTTCTCGCTCGACACCGACAGAACGAAGTCGCGGTAATCGGCTGGAACAGTACTGTAGTCCCTTTGCAATAGCATGGTCGGCCGGTTGAGGCCGTGGCAAATGCCTGCCAGGTAGGCTGCTCGCAGATTGTGCCGAGCGGAATCGTCAACATGCGGGGCCAACAGCGGTATGACGATACCGGCGGCAGAGGTGGCCTCCATGATAGTCGAAATGGTCGCGAAGCGAGGTATCTCAACTGGATCGAAGCTCCTAAAAAAGACCTTCGACTCCTTCACTGCCGAGACGATAGCATTCCGGAAGTCTGTTTTCCGGAACGTGTCCAGTAGGTAAAGCGGCTGCTGAAAGTTCAAGGCTTTGCCGTATAACTCCACGAGCACGTGAGAGGAGAGCTCAAGCATAATTTTCGAAAGCTGCTCACTGTTCTCGTATGATTTGAAGCCGACCCCGTCGAAGAATCCATCGCTCAGGACGTCCTTAATCGCATTTCCGAACGATTTGTTTATCACTGGGGCAATCGGCTTCCCCAAACCGATGGCGTAGCCAATCTCGTAATAGACGTTCAGATTCGGGCGGGTAATGTCGCAGATGAGAACGTCGGCGGTGCTAATTTCGCTCCGGACCTCATCGGCAAGAGCGGCGCCAAAAATATCCATCGCAGGCCAAGTCTTGATTAAGATTTTGTCGGATGCGCCGGCCGCCGCCTCCTTTGCCGACTCAATCGTTTCGAACAGGTCGTTGGGTTCGCCGGGGAAAGCGAAAAACGCAGTCTTGAACTTGCCCGCCATGCCTACTCCCATCTGCACAAGCAGAGTGTATAATTATATATGTGATTTTTAATCACTATAATTCCTAATACGCGACTCGTAAGGCCAGGATAAGTCGCTGTGGCGTATTCGGCGATGAGGTTTCGATAAAATTTGACGCCCGAAGACAGGTCTACAAGTCCCCCCTGGCGCACTGGCGCCATTCAGGTGGCTTGAGCGAATGGCCGTTTTCCACCCATTGCTGAAATTCAAATTGACCCACTACCGGCTTTTTTTGCGATGTGGTGAAACCGGATGCCTGGCCATGCGAGGCGCTTACGGGCGCGGCGCACCATAGGCTGGCGGCTGACTCTGTCAAGACTAAGGCATGAACGTATAAGCTACTGATATAGAACGAGACATTGTGCTCTGAGGACTTTCTCTGGGGCAAAACGGCTTGCCGCGCTCAGCCAGCGTCGCGGAAGCGCTCGGCCTCTTCGAGATCGACGCTGACGAGCTGGCTCACGCCGCGTTCGGCCATGGTTACGCCAAACAGCCGGTTCATCCGCGCCATGGTGATCGGATTGTGGCTGACGGTAAGAAAGCGCGTCTCGGTCTTGCCGCGCATATTGTCGAGCAGATCGCAGAAGCGTTCGACATTGGCGTCGTCGAGCGGCGCATCCACTTCGTCGAGAACGCAAACCGGCGCCGGATTGGTAAGAAAGATCGCGAAGATCAACGCCAGCGCGGTCAGCGCCTGTTCGCCGCCGGACAAAAGCGTCATGACCTGCGGCTTTTTCCCTGGTGGCCGGGCGAGGATTTCGAGCCCGGCCTCAAGCGGATCGTCGGATTCGATCAGTTGGAGCTCGGCCGAGCCGCCGCCGAATAGTGTGGTGAACAGCTCCTTGAAATGCGCATGAACGGCATCGAAGGCTCCAAGGAGCCTCTCGCGGCCTTCCTTGTTCAAACTTTGAATCGCCTGGCGGAGCCGCCGGATTGCCTCGGTCAGATCGGCATGCTCGGTGGAAAGATTGGTCTTCGAGGTTAGGATTTCGCTTAATTCTTCTTCTGCCCGCAGATTGACACCGCCAAGCCGCTCGCGGTCGTCTTTCAAGCCGTCGAGCCGCTTTTCGACGTCCTCCGCGGGTGGGAGAACGTCTCCCGGCGAGACATGGGCGAGGCCGAAAAGTTTGGCCTCCGCGCAATCAAGCTCGGCCGCGATCATATGCGCGATCTCGCCACAGCGCGCCCGCGCCGCTTCGACCCTGGCCTCGCTCCGGGCTTTTTCTTCCCGCGCCGCGCTCATCGCGGCGAGCGCATCGCGTGCGGCGCGATCCGCCCCGGCAAGACGCGACTCGGCCTCGGCCCGATTGTCGGCCGCCTGCTTGCGCGCTTCCTCGGCCGTTTCGATTTGGCGCATCAGAGTTTGACGGGTGGCAACAAATTTTTCCGGCGCCTCGGCAATTCTTCGCAGCTCTTCCGTGGCTTCCTCGCGCCGCGCGTCCAGCGCGCTGATTTGCCCGCCCGCGCGATCGCCGCGAGCATGCCAGGATTGGCGCTCTTCCTCGATGCCGCGAAAACGCTTTGCGCGCGTCTCGGCGTCGCGCATGTGCGCTTGCAGTTCAGCGCTGGCTTCGGCCACCGCGGCGCGATCGTGCGCCGCCGCCGCGCGTGCCATGTCGAGCCGCGCGGTCAGCTCCGCTGGGGCGTCCAATTGGGCGAGCGCCGCTTTGGCTTGCGCGTGCTTTTCGCTGGCTTCGTCGCGCGCGGCATCGAGGCGGAGGAGGGCTTCTTCGAGCGCCGAGAGCCGCGCGGCGGTAGCCGCCCTGTGCTTTTCGGCCGCGGCCTTTTCCGCGCGGGCCGTTTCGATTTGGCGCAGCGCGCCCTTGTGCGCCTGTCTTGCCGCGTTTTCCGCGGCGGCCGCGGCAGCTAGAGCTGTTTGGGCTAGCTCCGCATCGGCTTTCGAGACGCTGGCGGCGCCGCGCGCGGCTTCTGCTTCGATCGCGAGATCGCCGAGGTGGTTTTTTTCGGCGAGACGCCGCGCGGCGGGAGTAGGGGCCTCGGCGGCTTGCGTGAAACCATCCCAGCGCCACAGATCGCCTTCCTTCGAGACCAGCCTTTGGCCGGGTTTCAGCAGCGTCCACAAGACTGTTCCTTCGGCCCGCGCGACAACGCCGATCTGGTTCAGCCGCCGCGCGAGAGGAGCTGGCGCCGTGACGAGCCTCGAGAATGCTTCGACGCCAGGCGGCAAAGCGGGGTCGTCCGAAGCATCGGTCCGGGCCCAATGCGCCGGCGAAGCCGGATTGGTCGAGGCGTCGAGATCGTCGCCAAGCGCCGCGCCGAGCGCCGCCTCATAGCCTTTCGCGACGCCGATCTCCTCGATGACCGAAGGCCAAAAGCCACCGGTTCCGGCGTTCAGCAATTTGGATAATGTTGCGACTTGGGTTTCGAGAGTTTGCGCCTTGCGCTCGGCGTCGGCCATCGGAGCTCGGGTTTTTAATTCTTCGGCCTCGGCCACAGCATGGCGGGCCTCGGCGAAGGCCAGTTCGTCTTCGCGGGCGCTAGCTGCCGCGATGGCTACGTCGAGCGCTGCCTCCAAAAGCCCGAAATTCGCGCCGTCCGGGGAATCGGAAATAAGCGCGCCGCGTTCCCCCCTCACCATTTCGACTTCGGCTTCGAGTCGCGCCGCGCGGGCCGCTTCTTCCCCGATTGTCGCCTCTAGCGCCGCGCGCTGCGCCTCCATCGCGGCCCTTATGTCCTGCGTCTCGGCGAGCGTCTTTTCCGTGGTCGCGAGGGCCGCTTCGGCGTCCGCGACCTTTTCACGCAAGGCCTCGATCCCGGCTTCGTCCGCGCCGCTGCCCGCAAGCTCGGTTGCCTCCTGTTCGAGCCGCGCGAGAACGGCGGCCGCGTCCTCGATTAGCGCGGTTTCGCGGGCAATATCGCTCGTCGTTTGCGCGATCCTGTGTTCCAGTTCGGCGGCGCGGCTTTTTGAGCGCCTTTCTTCTCCATCCAGCGTCTCGTGGGCGACAACGAGCCTTTGCAACTCGCTGCTAGCCTTGACTTCGGCCCCACGCAGCTCTGGCAACTCATGCGCGGCGATCGCTTGCCGCCGGGCAGCCTCGGCCTGGGCTCTGGTTCTCTCCGCGACGTCCCGCAGATCGGCTGCGAGTTTGGCTTCGGCCGATTGAAGCGCGCTCGCCGCCTCGCCCTGGCTGATCAGGGCAAGCAGGGCTTCGTTGCGCCTAATCTCGCCCGCTAGACCACGGTAGCGCGCCGCTTGGCGCGCCTGCCGCTTGAGGCTCTCGGCCTGGGTATCGATCTGCCGCAAAATATCGTCGAGGCGAACGAGATTGTCCTCCGCCGCCTTGAGACGCAGCTCGGCTTCGTGGCGGCGGGAGTGGAGCCCCGCAATGCCCGCGGCTTCCTCGATGATTCGGCGGCGCTCCTGCGGCTTGGCGGCAATGATCTCGCCGATCTGGCCCTGCCGCACCATCGACGGCGAGCGAGCGCCGGTCGAAGCGTCGGCGAACAGCAATTGAACATCGCGGGCGCGCACCTCGCGTCCGTTGACCCGGTAGGTGGAGCCAGATTCGCGCTCGATGCGGCGGGAAACCTCGATAACCTCGCCATCGTTGAACAGGGCGGGCGCCGAGCGATCGCTATTGTCGAGGAAGAGGACGACCTCCGCCATGTTGCGTGCGGGTCGATCGCCGCCGCCGGAAAAAATCACATCGTCCATGCCCGACGCGCGCATGCTTTTCGACGAACTCTCGCCCATGACCCAGCGCAGCGCCTCGACCAGATTCGACTTGCCGCATCCGTTAGGCCCGACAATGCCGGTCAGCCCGGGCTCGATAAGGAATTCGGCCGGCTCGACAAACGTCTTGAAGCCCGCGATGCGGAGCTTGGTGAGTTTCATGGCCCGGCCCTTGTGCCGCGAAAAAGGCTTTGGATCATCGCCTATTATTTGACAAAGCTTCCTAGCTTTTGGTTAACCAATCCCGCTTGGCTGGCAAGCAGGACCAAATGCCGCGTGATTCGGCAACGCCGATTACGGCCCAAACGCGTTGGCGAGCGCAAGGTTTTGCGTTGATTTTTCTATGAAAACCGTGAAGCTCACGGCGATGGCGGACTGCTAGCCCCTCGTCCTGCGTCGGCCTGAAGGGCCGTCTCGAAGGACGAGGCCTGAGCGGAAAGACGTGCGAGATTCCGGAAGCCGGCTCTGGTTTCTCGAAAAATCATGCGAAAACCGACCACTTCAGTCCATAATTAGTTTGAACGGACCGCGGTCAGGGGTCCATTCATTTGGGCCGTTGGGCAAGGCCGGAAATGGTGGATCGGCGTGTGGGCCAATTTCATCTGGCATAGGCTTAGGTTAGTGCGGCACCTGGTCTACAATCCATCACGGTATTTTTTTGCACAAGAGCCAGGAGAAAAGACCCCGGCCAATGCTTTCCAGCCGGGGTCCTGGACCAGACGTTGGGGCATTGGGGGACATTGAAGACGCCCGAAACTGCCAGAGAAGACGCCGATTTTGCTCAGATTCGACAGGGTCGCGCACCAAGGAACGACGCACGCCGCCGCGATGCCTATTTCCTCACCGGGGCAGCGCGTTTAAAAAAGTTGCTGGTGCCGTGCCGCCGCCGGATGCGACGATTCGCCAGGTATTTCGCGGGGTATCTTGAGGCGTCGCCCCCTGTCGCGGATGACGCATGACAGAAGGCCGGATGCGTAGCCAATTTGCAGGCACGTCGCAGTCACGGCGAATTCGAGAAGCGCGCTCAGCAGACTATTTTCGTAATAGGCGGAACTGGTAAAAACGATTGCGAAGGTCAACGCGCTAGCCGGAACAAGAACCCAAACCTTGAAAAACCGTCCGAAGACTGTCCCCAGCAGCACACTCCCGATGGCCAGGATGGTCACGATACGTCCCCCCAATGGCCTTATTGACTATGCCGCAGCAATTGGAATTTGTTGCATGATATCAATGGCGCTTCCTTGAACTCTTCCTTTGTCTGTTAGAGCCGCGATAGCGAACTACCGACTGTCGATCTGTTCAGAATTGCTCACTTCAGCCGCGAAAATATGATAATAGTCACAAGCCGCTCTTAAGAGGCTCACGGTACAGGAGGCCTGCCATGGCACTTAAACGCCGGCCGTCATTCGATCCGAAATCTTTTCTCGCCATGGTTGGCGAGGGCCGCAGCATTGGGGAATACCGCAGGGACGAGATCGTCATGTCACAGGGAGACCCCGCGGATGCGGTCTTCTACATCCAGAGCGGCAAGGTGAAGGTCACCGTCGTTTCGGAGCAAGGCAAGGAAGCGGTCGTCGCAATGCTTGGAGCGAACGATTTCTTCGGTGAAGGATGTCTTGCCGGGCAGGCGCGGCGCATAGCGACGGTCGCGACGATGACGGACTCTGTCATCGTGCGCATGGAAAAAGCGGCTATTGTCCGCGTGATCCAACAGGAGCCAGCGTTCTCCGGGATGTTCATTGGCCATCTTCTGGCTCGGGCCATCCGCGTCGAGGCAGACCTCCGTCGATCAGCTGTTCAATTCGAGTGAGAAACGTCTGGCCCGGCTGCTCCTGCTGTTGGCGAACTTTGGCAAGGACGAGAAACCGGAGCCGATCCTTGCGAAAATCAGCCAGGAGACGCTTGCGGACATGATCGGAACGACCCGGTCCCGGGTGAGTTTTTTCATGAACAAATTTCGAAAACTGGGTCTTATTGACTACAACGGCTGCATCGAGGTCCACGTTTCATTGTTGAATGTCGTTCTGCACGACGGGCCGCATATCGAGATTTAAGCATGCTCATTTTGCCGCGCGGGCCTGGATAAGATCCGCGGATCTCTTGATCTGAGCAACTTTGCACAGCCGTCAAGAAGCATTTAGGAGCGCGAGGGTGGCGATTGCCATATCAAAAAGATAGCCGCACATTTAATCGGGACGTCCTAGTTTAGGTCTACGAACATGCGAATGGCGAATGCGAGGGTATTTTGACAACGGGGCTATGCTTACATACATACTTGATCACTGTTAACAGTTATGTAACGCTCACGGGTTCGGTTGCAACAGTGGGGCTGTGGCCGCTCTTACGCTCCCTCGCCTGTCGGAAGCGCCCGCCGAACTCCCCGGCGGGAGACTCGCGGTGCTGAAGGTCGTGTTATGGCAACCAGACGCCGGCCGTCATTCGATCCGAAATCTTTTCTCGCCATGGTTGGCGAGGGCCACAGCATTGGCGCGTACGGCAAGGACGAGATCGTCATGTCACAGGGAGACCCTGCGGATGCGATCTTCTACATCCAGAGCGGCCAGGTGAAGGTCACCGTCGTTTCGGAGCAAGGCAAGGAAGCGGTCGTCGCAATGCTTGGAGCGAACGATTTCTTCGGTGAAGGATGTCTTGCCGGGCAGGCGCGGCGCATAGCGACGGTCGCGACGATGACGGACTCTGTCATCGTGCGCATGGAAAAAGCGGCTATTGTCCGCGTGATCCAACAGGAGCCAGCGTTCTCCGGGATGTTCATTGGCCATCTTCTGGCTCGGGCCATCCGCGTCGAGGCAGACCTCCGTCGATCAGCTGTTCAATTCGAGTGAGAAACGTCTGGCCCGGCTGCTCCTGCTGTTGGCGAACTTTGGCAAGGACGAGAAACCGGAGCCGATCCTTGCGAAAATCAGCCAGGAGACGCTTGCGGACATGATCGGAACGACCCGGTCCCGGGTGAGTTTTTTCATGAACAAATTTCGCAAACTGGGGCATATTGACTACAAACGCGGCATCGAAGTCCACGGTTCATTGTTGAATGTCGTTCTGCACGACGAGCCGCATATCGAGATTTAAGCATGCTCATTTTGCCGCCCGGGCCTGTGGATAAGATCCGCGGATCTCTTGATCTGAGCAATTTTGCACAGCTGTCACCGTGGAATGGGCGTATTTTCGTTACAAGCTCGGGTCACAGTTAAAGAAAGGAAGTAACGGTCAAAGCTCGACCGCAACGGCGGGGTGTGGCCGCACTTAGGCCCCCTTGCCGGTCAGAAGCGCCCGCCGATCCTCCCCAGCGGGTGCTTTTTTGTGTCCGGCGATCATCGATGGGCCTACCTTAAGCTTTGCACCTCTTCATGACTATCTCCTGAATGCAAAACTGCGCTCGATAGGCCGGCTATGAAGATTAAGCAGCAGGCCGTTTGTTTCGGCGGCGCGCCTTTCGATCAAGACGGTGGTCTATTCAACCGGCTATGGTACCGGCTTTCCACTCAATCCCACTCCTGTCGAAGCCCGCTTGACGTGTGTGGCCTTGAGTACTTAGCCACCAGAATCGGCCAAAAAAGTTTCACATGAAACACTTTGGTACGCCCAGAGAGAAGCAAAAGCGATATTCCGCCGCCTTGTCACGCGGGCTAAGATGCCACAACCTCGGCGGTCGCCCCGGCCGGGCGAGGCTCGGCTTCGATCACGACGAGATCGCAAGCGGTCGCGACTCTTAACGTCATGTTCGCGGCCTTGGCGATGAGGCCCGCATAATAGGCCTGAATGTCTTGCGGACCAGCCGGAGGATGATCTAGCGTTCCGGCGAGGAGAAGCGGCAGGTGGCCTGCAAGCTTTGCAGTCGTGCCCCTGGCCGCGACCGTGATCCGCGCCGTTTCCTCGGCCCCACTCAGCGTAACCTCGATTACGCCGCCGCGGGGGATTGCCGCGGCGGCGATCAGACACAGATTCAGGATTAGCTTAACATTATTCTTTGGCATTCGAAGAGGAGAGACGTTCCATTCGAGTTCCGTCCGCTCGCCGCCAAAGAGGCCGCGCGCGACCGTTGCCGCATCGCTGGTATCGATCGACGCCCCGGCCGAACCGGCGGCCCCGAAAGCCAACCGGCAAAATTGCAGACGCGCCGAGGCGTGCCCGGCGCTTTTCTTGATGAGATCGAGCGCAAAGCCGCGAAGTTCCGCGTCTTGCTCCTCGTCGAGCATCTCAAGGCCATTGATAATGGCGCCAACCGGGCCGATCACATCATGACAGACGCGGGAGCAAAGAAGCGCGGCGAGGTCGAGGGGGTCGAGGGCAAACACCGTCATGATTCATCCCTTCAAGGGCAAAGCCTCTTCAAGCAATGGAGACTAAGGCTCCGCGCTCCAGAAGTGCGCCATTTGAAATGCCGGGAGCTTTTGCCACGGCAAGAAGTGCTTGGCTCCCGGACGGCGGGGCGCCACACTAACACGAAACGTCACACTCCGAAGTGAAGCGCTGCGGCGCCAAGGGTCAAGGCCAACGTTCCCAATCTGCGAATGACAGGTTAACAAATCATCATGGCACAAAGGATTTGATTGGAGCTGACGGGTCATTAGGCGCGGGCGAGCTACCGAAGCGAGCCGATGACGCGCTTGCTCGCCTTCGGATTCAGCCTACTTGCAGAGGCGGAAGGTTTGAGGGCCTCCCTGTGCGTCGGAATCACCGCAGAATCGCCTCGGGGGCGACTTGACTATAGAAAAGCCGCTAGGGCAAGATTACCAAAGAGACTGAGACTCCGGAGAGTTCAAAAATGCAGAGCGTTAATGGTAAGGAGTACTGCGTCACGCTGTTTTTGAGGGGTGAAAACGGAATGCGGCCTTTCTTAAACCATGCCTTTAATGCCCCTGATGACGCAGACGCGAAAAATATCGCACTCAAATGGATGAACGAGAACAAGCCTTCGCTTTACGAAGCGGTCGAGATTCGTTTGCGGTGTGGCGGTTCTGAAATTTGGTCGTCACTGATAAACGACCGAAACATCCCATTAAGTTGATGGGGGCCGTGCGGCGAGTGGGGACGTGAGGCCTTCGCTTTGACGTTGATTTAAAATCGATCGTCGCGGCGCTCTTCAATTCGCGAAGTTTACTGCGAAGCTAGAATCGAATACCGTGAACCCGACGAGGGGAGGCGCATCGATGACGTGGTTTCTTCAGGGGTTCTTCCTGGCTCTTGGAGCGCTTTTTGCGACTGCTTTTTTCGTGTGGATTCGCAAGTGGACGTTACGCGGCATCGCAAGGTTTTTCGTCGGGACTTGCTCCTTCCTCGCTCTTTTCGCTGCCAGTATTTATGTCTGGCAGCAAGTCGGCCCAATTCTCAACAGTCATTCCAATCAATCTCCTCAAGTTCAATCGGCAAGGGGCCCACCTAGGGTGCTGGCGATGAACATCCAAGTGAGCGCTCCGGACGGTTCGATCATCTTGTTCCCGGAGGGGACTGATCAAGCCACCGTCATTGGGGTGATGACAGAACACTTCGGAACAGGTGCGCCAAAGCAGGCCCCCGGCCACTACCAGTGGACGCGGGACGGCGGCTTCGGACCGGTGCGGCAGTTACCGGGCGAAGGCTCAAGCCATTGACACGGTCGAGCTGGTCGACGGGCGCGGCGGGACAACGGTAGAGTGTGCACTCGCTAGAAACCGAGCAGCAATTTCGTGAAAGAGAACAGAATCAAAGCAGTACTGGCGACCGATCGCGATGCAATAGCGGATATTTTCGCCGAAATCGCGCTCGAAGCCGCCGTCGCTGTGATGGCCGTCTATGCGGGCGACAGCCGGGCCAGATGCAAGCTCGATGGGAGTCCCGTCTGCGACGCCGATGAAGCGGCCGAAGCCATTATCCTGAAGCGCCTCGCGATGCGGTTGCCTTACCTCCCGGTACTCGCCGAGGAAGCGGCTTCAAGAGGCGAGAAGACTGTCGAGGGACAAACTTTCATCCTGGTCGATCCGGTCGACGGAACGCGCGAATTCCTGAGCCATAATGGCGAGTTCACCGTCAATATAGGGCTGATCGTCGATTCGGCACCGCGTGCCGGCGTGGTTTACGCTCCGGCGCTCGGACAACTCTGGATCGGCGGCGCCACTGCCAGCACTTGCAGTGTCGCGCCGGGCGCGGCGCTACCGCCGCCTGAAGAGCGCCAGGCCATTCATGCGCGGCCGGCGCCACGGCAAGGATTGACAGCCCTCGTGAGCCGCTCCCACGCCGATCCGGCGACCGAGGCTTATCTCGCGAAGCTCCCGGTCAAGGAGCGGCGGCAGGCGGGTTCCGCGCTCAAATTCTGTGTGGTTGCCGAGGGCCAAGCCGACGTCTATCCGCGTTTCGGCCAAACCATGGAATGGGACACGGCGGCGGGGGACGCGGTGCTGCGCGCGGCGGGCGGGATCGTTCGCGATGACGCGGGGCGCCCATTGCGATATGGAAAAGCCGAAGCGCAATTCAGAAACGGCCCTTTTGTCGCCTTGGGCGATCCAAAGGCGGCCTTTTTTCGAGCACGGTAAGGCGACAGCGGGAATTGTCCGGGCAAGCGCACGGCTTCGCCCTGAAGAGGCCACGAGAAAACCCTGGCGGCGTCAATTCTTCGTTAACGCTATTCGTTCAATGCTCGACGCAAATGCCCGGCTCGCGGAAGATTGAGCGGAGGATTTGATCATGCAAACGCGAAGGGAAATGACGCTTAAGCTGGCGGCTCTTGCCGCCGGGGTCCCGGTTTTCCGGGCGAGCGCTGTTTTGGCGGACCCCGGTCCCTCGAACGGACGGCCGGGCGAATTCTCCTCGAACGAGATGGTCGCCAACGGCCATCGTTTCTTTGGGTCGGTCTCGCGCGGACTTGCCGAGATTGTCGAGGCCGCGACAAAACGCTGGGGCAAGCCCAATGGCTATGTGCTGGGCCAGGAGGCGGGCGGCGCTTTCATCGGCGGGCTGCGGTATGGCGAAGGCGTGATGTATACGCGCAACGCCGGCGATCTGAAGGTTTTTTGGCAAGGCCCGTCGCTTGGTTTCGACGCTGGGGCCGACGGCGATCGCACCATGATGCTTGTCTATAATCTGCCTTCGACGGACGCGATCTTTCGCCGCTTCGGCGGGGTTGATGGCTCGGCCTATCTCGTCGGCGGCTTTGGCATGACGGCGCTCGTCAACGACGATGTTTATGTGGTTCCGATCCGCTCCGGGATCGGCGCGCGTCTGGGGCTCAACGTCAGCTATCTGAAATTCACCCAGAGCTCGACCTGGAACCCATTTTGAGAGCGCCCGGCGCGGGGCGCACAGAGCTAGTCATGTCCAACGCCGCGACAAGAACGCACCGAGGCTTCAGGGCATCGGCCGTACAGAAGTCGCGTGAAATCGTCGCTGCGGCGTGAGCCTGACGTGCCAGGAAATTTGTTAGGTGCTCTATTTGGCAATGTACAGAGCCCCAGGAGTTCATGGTCCTCGGGCCGCGAACGCCCATCGCTCGCAGATATTCGGCGACATCGATTCCGACATGCTCCAACGCTTTGAATACGCATTAACCTCGTCACACCTGGCGTCGTACTCCTCCGCCGTCATGCCAAACGGATTAATCTGCTCTTATACCAAGTCTTTGAAAGTTTGACTCCTGCGGCGGATTCCCGAATCGGCATTTATGTGATTCACCATGGCAAACAACTTTCGAGAGGTTTGCCATGTCTACTCCGGTTCCGCTTCGCTCTGACTTTGACGCAATTGGCCTGCGCATGCTGGCGCGGCGATCGCGTGATCCCGATCAGACCCGG
>Ga0185299_10004500_pt1 | contig 16795 bp, 13 predicted proteins | sample PaiPotPPA55metaG_FD_128002 | JGI IMG/M metagenome (GOLD analysis project Ga0185299, IMG submission 128002) | Iron sulfur acid spring bacterial and archeal communities from Banff, Canada, to study Microbial Dark Matter (Phase II) - Paint Pots PPA... ...
ACGGAAGGTAGACCTCCCGGAAACGGGGCGCGACTGGGACGTCGGGTGAGCGACCGGAGCTGCTCCATCGTGACCTGCCCGAGAGCAGCTGCGTCGCGCGAAAATGCCGAATCACAGAGCTGGCGAGCTCGACATACTATTAACGCGCCGGCCGCGAAGCGGCCGACGAAGTCGTCGTGCAGGAGCGGAGCATCACGCTGCGTGCCGAGTTCTCGCGCTATGGCCATCGAGGCATCGTCACCGGCCCACCAGGCTGAGCCGAACAACACGCTAGAATCCTGGTCTTGTCTCCCGTATGAGATGAGAACTGTCCAACCGAAAGGGATTTACTCCACCTTTCGTGCCGCAGCTGAGTCGGAGATGACGGCCGAAGAGCCGCTGAGCACATGGACCGTTCCTCCAATCACGCCTATCAACTGCGCGCACGAACGGCTCGCCAAAATGGCGGGTGAAAGAATCCCCACCATCGGGTCTTTTTTTAAAGCGCGCAGAGAGAAGGGCAACGTACTCAGCACGAACAGGGATATTATGAACAGAGACATAGGATGGATAGCGGACAGCTCGAATAAATCGCTCAGGAAGCCCAAAAAAAGCGCCGGCGCAAATAGTAACTGCAGCTTCATCAATTGCGGATGGTGGCTGTCCTTGACCATCTTGCCGGGTGTGCTTTTCACAGCTGGCACTCGCCAAAAGGCGAATTTGACTTTGCGTCGGAGATAACTTCTGAGGGTCGCCGGATGCTGATGCCACACAATTGCGGTCTGTACGAAAACCATTCGCCAACCGCGCGCCGACATGCGGTACGACAGCTCCGAGTCTTCGCAGCATGCGACCGGAAAGGACGTGTCATAGCCTCCGCTTTCGATGAATCGATCCCGCCGGAAGCCAGCGGAATATGTGTCGATAAAATCAATCGTCGCGTGACGCGCCATGATCCGGTAACGATCTTCGTATTCGATCTGGACAAACCGGGCGAGAAGCTCCGGCTGGCGCGTCCGATAGACACCCTTGGTCCCCACGACATCCGGATCGTCGAAGGGCTTCAGCATTTCGGAGAGCCAATTGGGAAATGGCTCACAATCGTCGTCGGTGAATAAGACAATTTCGCCGGATGCCTCGCGCACACCGCGATTGCGCGCGGCCGCCGGTCCGGTATTCGCCTGGCTGACGACCCGGACTTCGCGGTATCGCGCCAGAACCTGTAACGTGTCATCGGTTGACCCATCGTCGACGACAATCACCTCGAAGGCTTGGGCGCAATCCTGATTGCGCAGCGCCTCGAAGCAGTAGCCGATCCTCCCTGCCCGGTTGTAGGTCGGGATGATTACCGACGCTCGAACGGTCGACTCAATGCCCCCCTTCATCGCTATGCCTCCTTGGGTTGGGTCGGCGCCGTGGCGCTCCGCTGGTCGGCGTCGCCGAAGCCAAAGCTGCCACGCAGAAGATATTTCGACAGAGTCGCGAAACCCTTGAGGTTACGCTGGAATTCGCGGGGGTCTCGAAATGATTGCACGACCTTGCGAAAAACATAGCCGGGGCTCAGATAAAATCTGCGGCGCGCTTTGTCGCAAAATTCCACCAGTTCGCGATGCGTGACATTGGGCAGATTGACAACACTGTTGTGCAGCCCGTCCTCGGTCAACCACTTCGACCAGTCATCGGTCGAGATATAACCGAGTTCCTTGGCCTGCCGAAAACTCTCGGTGCCAGGATATACCATGATCGGGAAGAACTGTGCTGTATCCGGCTTCAGTTCCATTGCGAAGTCCAGTGTCTTCTCCATGCTCGCGCGGGTCTCGTTCAGGTTGCCGATCATGAAGCAGCCGTGGATCTTGATGTCCGCTTGCTTGCATATGCGAGCGAACTTCCTGGCTTCCTGATGATAATTGGCGTCGCGTGCCTCGGTGTTGTTCTTCTGAACTCCACGAATGACGTCGGGATCGCCGCTTTCAAAGCCCACGCAGAACAGGCGTGCGCCGGCCCTTCGCAAACTCGACAGCAGTTCGATATCTGCACCGACATCGGCCCGGCAGTTGGAGTCGAAGCGCAGCTGGTTGCCGCGTCGGATGAGCTCTTTGGCCAGCTCCATCGTGCGCTTCTTGCTGATGATGAAGGTGTCGTCCTCGAGCATCACTGTCTTTACTTCCGGCATCTCGCGAGAGACGAAGTCGAACTCGTCAGCCACGTGCTCTTTCGATCGATAGCGCATCGTGTGGCCGCTGAAGGTCTGGGGATACACGCAGAACGAACACTTATAGGGGCATCCCCGGCTCGTATCGAACACTACCAATGGCCACAGCGAATGGCCGTAGAAGTAATCGGGGACATGCAGAAACCGCTTGTACACCTCGCTCACGAACGGCAACTCGTCGAGGTTTTGGATCGCCTCTCGGGGTTTGTTGGTTACCAGCTCGTCGCCGGATTTACGCCAGACCAGACCCTCGACCGATCCTAGACTTGCGCCGCAATCCAATGCCGCCAGCCAATCGCGCGCGGTGTACTCGTATTCACGCAGAGCGGTCGCCTGAACCCAAAGCGACATCGCAAAGGTCTCGTTGGGCATTGCCGAAACGTGCCGGCCCACTAGCAGGAGGTGTAGCTTCGGATTTGCTTCGTGCAGCGCATCCAGCACGTGCACATCGTTGAGGATGCTGGGCGTCGAAGTGTCGCATACCACCGCCTGGGTGCCCTTAGTCTCAATGCGGTCGATGACTGTCTCGATAGAGATCTGTGCCGCTGGAGCATCGACCACGTCCACTTGGTGCCCTTCACGGATCGCGACTCCGGCGGCGTGGCAGAGCCACTTCGGGTAATAGAGTGTTCCGCTCTTGGTAACGGCGGGACTTCGTTGTTCACGAGAAAACCGCGGATGAAATGGAGGATTCAGAAAAAGTACTCGCATACCGATAATTACTCCGTTTGATCGACTCGGGGACGTAAGCTCTCCCTCTAACGATGAACTGCCTTCCGCGCTGCCCCGTTTGGACCAGTTCGCGCTGAAGCTCAAAACATCTCAGCGCCCACGGATTTGCCCTTTGAGTGTATGCGGCGACGCCATCCAGAACTGCTGCGGGCACCGATACCAGCCGCCGGTCGTAATGTTTCGACTCGTTCAAGCACCAGGCACCCTCATGACGCGCCGTTACCTTTTCGAACTCGATTAGTGTGACCAAGCCTTCTGTTCGGTGACAGTCAGAAGTCCTTGAGGCCACAGAGACACTCATTCGCGCTCTGCCGAGTAGACCGGCGCCATTCCTAAAGATCGAAAGCGTCGGCCAGAACTCTGGCGCTGGATTCCCAAGTCCAAAGATGATCCGGCTTCGAAGGGGGCTCGGCCGCGAGCGCGGCGAGGATACCGTCGCGGATTCCTTTCGCGTCGGGGCGAATATAAACGGGGCGGTCGCCGCCCGCTTCGTGCAATTCAGTTAGGTCTGAGGTTACGATTCTTGTCTGACATGCACGCGCTTCGAGCACGGGCATGCCGAAGCCTTCATCGAGCGACGGGAAAATGAATACATCGGCACCGCTGTAGAGGGCCGGCAGGTCCTCTTCGGGAACGTAGCCGAGCGCCTTAATACCGACAACCTGCGTACGACCTGTCCTGTCCAACGTTTCCAAAAGCTGATCAGACTTCTTCCCAACCAGAACCAGCATGTGGGACAGCGTAATTCCTTCAGCCCGCATGGCGAGGAACGTCTCGGCCAGCAACTTGATGTTCTTATGCGGATCCACACTCGACAGAGTGAGCAGGTAAGGTCGTCGAATCCCATATTTTGCGAGCGTTTGCGCGACTTCTATCTCACCCCTTCGGAGGAAGTGCTGCGAGACTGCTGGGCGCGCAATGCCAACGACCTCATGTCCCAAAAATCGCCGCAACTTCTGCGCCGTCCCACTGGAATTCGCGATGAACGCATCGACCCGCCACAAGCGCCTCTCCAGAACGATTCGGCCATAGAGTGCTGCCCGGCGCATTTTGTCGGGAGTCATGCGATGGCGAAAATCGTGGACCGTTGCGACGACGCGAATCCCGGAAGGCAACCGAGGAATGAACGGGGAGTCGGTCGCCCAGAAGACGTTCACCCGATCTCGGACGGCGAGCTGACCGGCGCGCAACGGCATCCACGCGTGCTTGGTCATCCAGGATCCTCGGAGATGCTCAAAAGCTGCTCTCCAAGGGTCGATCCTCACATGCCAGCGCGGCGACTCCACTGGCGCTTTTATGGCCCATGGCGCGTATAGGAAGAACTCCGCTCCCGGAAGAATATGATCGACTGCCTTGCAGAGTTCGGAAACGTAGTAGCCTATACCGGTCAGGTGATCTCCTAGAAGCCTCGCATCAAGTCCGATTCTCAGTCCTGTCCCTCGCGGCTCCCGAGACTGACAATCAACAGCATCCTTCTCGGCCCTTCCTCTCATTGCAGCTAGATGCATTACGCTATTTAAGGAGCTCCGGCGACTCTGGACCTTCGAACTCTGCCAACACTATTAACCGCTACACGCATTATGCTGCCGAGTAATCTCGACCCTTCTCGGTCGCAGCTCTAGAAAGAATCGGTGTTCGTGATCCCGACGTCTCATCCCCCCTGCAAAGAGACACTCTTAGTCATTGGCCCATTGAAGCCCGATCGCGAGTAGAAGCGCTAATTGGACATGTAAGTTAATCCACAACCCGGCCTCCGCCCAATAGGTCTAAGCGTTCGGCCTGCATGCTAAATATAAAGCGCCTGCCAGGCCGCGAAGGCGAGGGCTCAAACTCATAATACCTTCTAGCAAGCTATCATATCATAGCGTCGCCCGTGATACTCCGCTTAGCCTCGGTAAGGACTCGAACGAAGACTTCGCAACTGTCCCGCCAAGTCCATAGACGTGTGCGCACGGAACACCTAGTAGGCGAATTCACAATTTTAAGAATTCCGTCGCGAATACCATCTGCAGTAGGGGCGACGTACACCGCCTCATCCCCACCAGCCTCGCGGAGTGCCTCTAGGTCAGCCGCGACAACTCTGGTTCCGCACGCCCTGGCCTCCAACACCGGCATGCCAAAGCCCTCGTGAGATGAGGGGAACACAAACGCATCGGAACCGGAATAGAGAGCCGCGAGGTGATCCTCGGGCACGCATCCTAACATTGTCACTCCTACACGTTCGCCTTCGCGAACGAGCCTATACACCAAATCGTTGCTTCTGTAGTAACCCACCGGCCCTCCGACCAACACCAGCGCGTAGTCCGGTATCAGGCCGTCTTTCTTCATTTGTAGGAACGCCTGTAGCAATATGTTCAATTGTTTTTTGGGGTCCCATCTCGAAGTGTTGAGCAGATACGGCCGCGAAAGACCGTAATGTTTAAGGCAGCTTTGTATATCAGACTCCGAGCGTGGTCGAAAATTGTTGCTCACGGCAGGACGAATCACAGCACGGCTTTCATACCCTCGCATACGGCGTATTTCCGATGCCGTCGCATTGGAAATGGTTACTATCGCATCTGCACGTCTAAGAGCCCGATCTACGAACCACCGATAAGAAAGCCAACGCTTCAGAGAAACCAGTTCACGGTTAAGGTGAAAGAGATCATGAACAGTTACTATACACTTCACTGAAGCAGGAAGTGTCGGTGTCAACGTTCTGGCCGCCCAAAAAAAGTCCAGATTATCCTTAGCGCACATGGCAGAGCATCGGAAAGTCATCCACAACAGATCGTGCAAGCGACGAGGGTTCGCCTGAGGTTCCACCCTGATCGTCCATCGCGAGGGCACGAGAGACGCGGCAATCGGACGCTTCGTGTAGACAAAGAACGTCGCATTCGGCAACAATGAGTCTAGGGCCCTGCAAAGTTCAAGAGTATAGCGGCCCATACCTGTGTTTGGTTCTATTAACTGCCCACCATCGATACCAATTCGCATTCGCTTCCCCAAGTGCACAGCAGGTAATTGAACCCCTGAAGGGTCAAAGTAACTAACCTGAGTGTGTTTGGCCGAACTTATCACACTGGCGACGACTGACTCGTACGCGCATCGTCAGCAATAGACGATATGGGACGTGGCCCCAATGGGGACATCTCTACGACATAGCATGATTTATATTCTTCGCAGCTCAGTGGCGCTGCGGTGTTCATCAGAAGTAAATCAGGCTGGAACGTTCGCCAAAGTCTGCTCAGTCGGCGCACCGGGCCGCCCGACTTTCGCCCTGCTCAAGAAATATTCCGCTGTCGTCCCTGCAGCAGAACGTAAGCATGATCTAGGGCTGCTTTGCGTTCGTCCCGACTGAATATCACGTATGCAAGTGTCACAGCGAATATGGCGCTGGCGACTCCCGCCGTGATAGGGGTGGGCAGAATTCCGAATAGTGAATTTCGAATGCCCAAAAGCAGAAATGCTAATGCACCTGCGCCTGCTGGAACTAATACCGGACCTGTCAGAGTCATTCGTATGTCAGAGAAGTGAAGACCCATTATCCATGCTGCTGTCATAGGTACGTACCAGCCAGTTGTGACTATTCGAGCGACGACAGTACCGGCGATCACGCCTGATAGGCCCCAGCTCCGAACCCACCAGACGGAAAGGGCAAGGTTTAGCAGGCTTTCGACGGAATGTAACGCCGCGGTGCGATAATGCTGCGTCGTTGCGACTAAGAACATCCACGGTGGTTCGATGACGACCTGAATAACGAGCAACACAATCATCAATGCGAATGTGCGGTCACCTGGATATATTCCGGGGCCTGCCCACCAGACTAGAAGGGATCGGCCACTAATCCACAGTGCAATGCTTGCAGCCCCAGCATACAGCAACGCGATCCGTATGAGAATACTGAGAGCTTGACGTATTCCAGTATTATCGTTGTATGCATACATTGCCGTTATCGTCGGCAGGATTGCTGTCGAGAGAGTTGAGTAGACACCTATGCCTACTATTATCATGCAATATGGGACGGCGTATCTGGCCACATGTTCAGAACCCAAGGCATATCCGATGACCAAAGTGTCGATTCCAAAGCCAACTCTTCCCGCGACCTGCAGGAGCGCAAAAGCGAGACTAGGTTTGAGCAATGGGCGAAGCGTTCGAAAGGATACAAAAAAGAGATGGGGGCGTGCCTCCTTCGAAAAAGAACGGGCGCGCAAATATGCAACCGCACCTCCGCACAACGCGGTGCCACCATACACCACCGAGACGGCGACGAGTCGAAGTCCGCAGAATAGAACCGCCGGGATTGCTATGATTCGGCCGACATTTGTCCAAGTGGCAATTCTTTGTTCCTCATAGACTCGCTCGAGACCGCGCAAAAGCATCAAATGCGTCCTGAAGGGCAACGCTAACGACATCAGTGCGCCGAGCGCAAACAACGCCGAAGCCGCTCTGGTATCATAGCGAGAGACGAAGAGCCGGCACAGCTCGGGAGCCAGCAAGGCGAAGGCCCCAATTAACAGAGAGCCTAAGGCGACGTAAAGAAAAAATATTGTAGATACAGTTGTGGCAATCTTCGATCGTTCGCCATTCGCGCTGGCCTCCGCTATTTTATTGACGAGCGTCTGATCGAAACCAGAACTAGCTAGATAGAGATTCGACACGACCGCGGAAATGACTAGCCATTCGCCATACAGACGCTGACCAAGCAAACGCGTAAATACCGGCACGAGCAAAATGGCAATGAACAGGGTACTAGCCTGATTAATGTAGCTAAAAATGATATTCCTCGTCGTGCGAGCTGGTTTGTTTAATCGGGACATTTGACGTGCTTTCGGTCGGAGAAGAATTGTTGTTATATCGGTGGACGGTCTCAGGTTATGTACGTAAGACAGTCAAAATCGCATTCCTGTTACCAGCTAAGTCGCGATCGGCTCAGAGGAGTCGCACATGGCCTATGGGTTCGCTTGCGACCTGTCGTCCTGAGAACAGCCATCAGTTTCATTTTCGCATGCTGTTGCTATAATAATATGCGTTTATTTCGGCAACGTGCGGTTCACTACATTCGAGAATACTCCGGACATAATGGCAGCGGCGGCCGTCCACGTTGGAAGTTGAGGGCCATCTGCAGGGAGGGGACGGGGCTGAGTCAAACAGCTGACTATTCCGTTGCGTATGCCTTGCTCAGTCGCGGCAATGTAAACGCCTCTTGGGTCTCCAGCTTCTCTCAATTCCGGAATATCCGAACTGACAATGCGCGTGCCACAAGCACGGGCTTCCGCCAAGGGCATACCAAATCCTTCGTAAACTGAAGGAAACAAAAGTGCCTCCGAACCACTATAAAGAACCGAAAGGTCGTGATCGGAGACGTAACCCAAAGACACTACTGAATCCAGCGGAGCTTGTCTGAGTAGCTTGCTTAGAGAAGCATTTCGCCACCCAGAATCGCCGACGAGGACAAGTTTATGTGCTGGAAGCATTCCGTCCTTCTTCATTCCGAGAAATGTGCGGATGAGTAACTCGAGGTTCTTCCGGGGTTCCTTTGTTGCAACAGAGAGCAGATAGGGGGGAGCAACGCGGTAAGCGTGCAGACAGGCCGATATCGTTTGCTCGTCTCTTCGATGAAAAACGTCCGATACCCCCGGCGTTACTACTGCTGTGGTTCGGAATCCAAGGAGAGTGGCAAGCCTGTCGGCGGTTCCCCTGGAAATCGTCGTAATTGCCGAAGCTCTCGCAAGGCTTGACCTGAAGAACATCCGATGCGCCCACAGCGTCCCCAGTTTCATGGTTCGAGGTACAAGCATGTAATTAAGGTCATAAACAGTTGCGATTATCCTTATGTGTACTGGCAAGATCGGGGCGAGCGTAGCGACTGCCCAGAAAGCGTCCAATTTATCTTGGCTGCAGTATTCAGGTACGTGATACCTTAGCCATCGGGTCATCGCAAAGGGACCACGCAGCGGTGGCTCAGTTCTTAACGTCCACCTTTCCGAAAAGAACGGTAAATTATTGGTCGATGTTGAATAGATAAAGAATAGTGCTTCAGGCACTTTCGTATCGAGTGCCTTGCACAGCTCGAAGGCATAACGGCCTACACCGCTCAATCTTGTCGAAAGGCAGCTTCCATCAATACCTATTCGCAGCATCTTATCGGTTCGTCAATCGAAAGCTTAGGTTTGCTCATTCGATCATCGAGTGGTTGTTAATGAACGAAGTACACGCGAGTGGCCTCTGAAGTCCCAAAAACCTGATGGTTCATTAATCGCTGGTTTATCACAATTCCAAACCCCAAACGCGCTTTACTACAATCAAAGCGAACGATTCGTAATGATCGCGCAAAAGTTCAACCCAAAGCCTCGCGTTTCTGCCCCTGCAAAGTAGAGGCGCGAGTAATAATTCAACAGCGCCTTGACCGGCTCCGATGCGATTCGTCTCAATCTCAGAGGGCTATCGAAATTGTGCATATAGGGAACGAACGCTGGACATCCGTCGGTCCATATCTTCGAACAAGACATTCCGCTGTTGCCCGCGAGCATTGCGAGTGTTTTTGGCGAAAGGTAAACGAGATGTTCGAGTCCCTCATAGAGGTAGGTCCAGCGTCTCCCCGCAACAGTGATCGAATCGGCGTTCGGAGTCCGCACGAACATACATCCGCCGCGACGAACATACTTGGCAGTTTCAGCGAAGAAGTGTGCAAGGTTGGCAACATGCTCAATTACATCGAGCATCAGGATCACGTCGAACTCTGCTTCATTGAAGTCAGCGTCATCAAGGGATGTGCATCGTAAGTCAATACCGTAGCACTCCCGTCCAAATTCGATCGGGGCTTCGGCTATATCAATGCCGACCAGGCGTGCCGGCATATGCTGTTGTAGCGAGTAAAGCAAAGCTCCCGATGCGCATCCTATTTCGAGCAATGCTTTGTCGCGAAGATCCAAATTGGAAACGATTTCGTTATATCCGAGAATCTGATCCGTCGCCGCCATGGCCCTGAGATAATCTCTATTAGGACCTATTGGCGACCAATCTTTGCTCGAGGTGAAATAGCGTTGTTCATAGCAACGCGTCAACGCATCATCCGAAGGACGCGGATCCACGAAAAGAAGGCCACACCTATTACATAATTTCAGAGGAAGAAGGTCACGCCGCCAAGCTACGATGGATGCATCTGGCACCGATAGGCATAATGGACATTCGGTAAGAAATATCAGCTCTTCCGGTTTCCACAAGTCCTTATACGTGGCGCGTCTCTTGGCCATCCGGGCTTCCCTCTACTCTTCTTGCACTTCGTCTTAGTGTTCTTCCTGCAATTGACCCTGACGCTGGCGAGTGTTCCGATATGCCTGCCGCATAAGCATCTTCAGCTACCTTGATCAGAGCCTAAGCGATGCCGAAGATTCCGAAGCAGCTAAGGCGAAAGATAAAATGCCGAAGCGTTCAGTCGAGCTTACGGACTATCGGAGGAATAGATAAAGCGGCTGCCAGCGGTGGCGTCGTTTCGCGGTCGAGGTGTCAAGTGATATTGCGGTCGATCGCTCCTGTGCACTCTAAAGCGTTTCGCATTGCTTCAATCACTCTTATCTCGTAGCGCCGCTACCCACAGCACAGCGACCACGAGCGACAGAAATGCAGCAAGCATGGAATCCACCAAGACCCACGGGCCGTACGGCTTGTCTGACGCAGCGGGAGGATCGAGAACGCGGAAGGCAAAGTCGGCCTCGACCTGTGCCATCTTCTTGCGCTGGACCTGCTTAGCCACCAGATCATAAAGTTGCGAACGGAGAAGCGCGTCCGGCGTACTATTCGCCTCCTCTTTTACAGAATCGATGGCTGCCGACGCGCCACTGATCTCGCGCGCCCGCAACAGATCCCGAAGATCATGGATGTAGTAACCAAGTACGTTCTCGGCATCTCGGCGATTGCGTGCCTCAAAGTAAAGGGTGAGGTTTCCGGTCTTGATCGAATAATCACACTCAAAGCGCTTCTTCAGGGCACGATAAATCGCCCAATTCACATCTTTCGGCTTCGGGGCATAGAGGAGGCTCAGAAGCCCCGGCTTCAGCAGCTCCGTCGAAATGTGATGGCGCTCGCTCAGCGTTATATTGAATTCGAAACCTTGCATTATCGCGATGTATTCCTCAGCATCGTTATTCCCGCCCGCGCCGATTGAGGCGGCCAGGCCTCCGAGTCCCCCAAAGCCTCCGCCTAAGCCACCAAGAACACCCGCAATCCTGCTTTCAACCGCGGGTGTCGCAATCGGCCGGATCACCGCGCTTGCGCGATACCATTTGGGAAGTACGAAGCCGGTAAGCATCGCGGTCACGGCCGCTGCCACAACTGCCGCGGCAGCAATCGCCAGCCAGCGCTCGCAGATGACGAAAATATACGGCGCAAGGTCGACCGTGTCGTCGTCATCGATCCGCGGATCAGATCTTAGTTTTATTTTAGATTCAACAAATTTAAGGTTCTCCGGCATCGATCTAGCGCCAATTCCATCCCTGCAGGACGTTGTCCATCGTGCCGGACAATAGGATCATCGTCCGAAGCGAGTGCGCACGGGGTTGATAGTTGATGCTGTCTGCGTACTCGACCGCGACCTTCGCGTGCTCGCCGATCAGCCCCCGCATCGTGGCGAGCCAAGGGCTCATCGTCGCAACCGGCACCGGCAGACTAACCAGGTCGAACGTCACTCCGAAACTATGCTCCTTGGTCAGAGCGTATGGATAAAAGACGGAGTTAGCCGGAAAGTAAAAGCGAGTCGAGCCCTCGGACAGATTTGGTGCCTGCTCAGTATAGAAAAAATCGACATCGGCCTTGTAACGCAACCCAAACCAGCGGCCGACCTGAAGGTCTACTTCGGACGCGTTGGGACCTAACGGATCGCCCAGTAGCTGGTTCTCATAGGTAAAGTAGAGTGAATTGCCATTCTGAACCGCATACGACCCTGGAAGAAGCGTGTACTCAAAGCGCAAATCGGTTAGTCCGTCGGCGGTTAGTCGCGGCAGGTAAAAGCCGCCTTCATAGGCGACACTGAGAAATGGCATGTAATGACCAAGTGTCGGTACCTCGTAGGTAAGATTGTCCGATCCAAGAATCTCCTGATAAAGCTCAAGATTTCTCAGTTTCGGAAATCGGAACTTAAAGAAAATCCCGCCGCGCGACTTCGTATTGCCCTGGGCTGGATTCCCGGTGGCGATCCCCGTGAAGCGGCCGGTAAAGCCGCTAAAATTGTAATGGTCATTGTTACGTCCGCCAAAGATGATCGTACGAGTCATTCCGATTTCGAACCACGGGAGTGGCTTGAAGACGAGCGCGTGACCGACAATCCATGGGTGCTGCGAGGTCGCGCGATCAGCGTCCAATTGACCCATAAAGATCTGGCGTCGTCCCGGTCCCAGGTAACGAAGGATCCATGGAAGATATTTCGGATGAACGTTCTGAAGCGTCAGCCCATAGAATGGCTTCGCGTTGTTGCTCTGCGAAAGCGACGCAAAGTATCCCGTCCCCCACGACCGCTCTTCCTGTCCAAAGGAAACGGCCGTATTGCCAAGGCTTAATACCGTCTCAGCGCCTAGCAGTTGGCCGCGGCTCGCACCAGAAGTGTCATGGGTCGCAGGCCCCGCAACCGCCCCCTCGGCATAGCCGGTAAGAAAACCGCCAAAACCGCCCCAACCGGACAGCCGTATAATCTCGTTGCTGCCTGTAGAGGTGGGGAGCCCGTCGTTGTTTGGCAAAAGTGGCGTCTGCTCCTCCGCGTTGATCGGGCCATTAGGTCCAGTGAGCCATTGGCGCCGCGGACCGGACGAATAAAGATACTGGGCCTCCACCCTCTCGAGTGGATGGATCATGGTCGGCAGTGAATCCTCAGTGTTGCTTTCAAGCCAACCGATCTCTTCCTTCAGCTCCTCCTTGAGAGCGAGAAGTATAGCATGCGCGAGCATATCCGGGTTGTCGGACTCAGCAATATTCGCTTGTGCCTCAAGCGTGAGGCGCGCCGCCTCAACCCTGCTTATCGGCTTGATTTCACTAAAGTAGGTGTCGAGATACCCTAGTCCGTTGAGGGTATCGAGCTCGGTATAGATCGAGCTGTCAAGCGGAATGTATACTACATATGTCGAACAGTGTGCGCCGGCTACCAACAGCAATTGCAAGACCACTCCTAAACCAACAACCATCATCAGCCTTCGCAACCGCTCTCCGTGCCGCACTTTGCGCATCTGCTTCAGCGACCTGCTGTCGCTGCCTCCCGCTGGCGCTTGAGATCGGCGAGCTGCTCGAGCACCGCCTGGTCATCACTCGCGGGTTCATTAATGACGGCGCTCCTCGGCTTCGGAAATTCCTGGGTGGCACGCTCATTTAGGCGGCTTCCCCCGGGCGACTCGACGAGCATATAAAGCCTCAGTACATTCCGCACGTACTTACGGGTCTCCGGATATGGCGGGATACCGTGGTACTGTTTCACTGCACCCTCTCCGGCATTGTAGGCCGCAAGCAATTTCGGAATGTCCTCGCAGGTTTGCTGGTCACGCAGGTGGTCCAGAAGCCGTGCCGCGCCAAGGGCGCTCTCTACCGGATCGAAAGGGTCCGCAACTTTAAACCGCGACGCCGTTGCCGGCATCAACTGCATGAGCCCCATCGCCCCCATGCTCGAGATGGCTCGTGGGTCATTATTCGACTCAACAACGGCGATAGCCTCGAACAGATCAGGGTCTAAACCGTACATAGCTCCAACCGCGCGAAACAACGCACGCTCGTCGATGGCATCACCATTCGAGGCTAGATTTCCTCCAAATGCGCTGCGAAGCGAGGGGACAGATGCCGAAAGCACCAGAAGAGCTACGAAGAATTTTAGCGTCGGCTGGCGCACTTGCCTAGAGCAACGTTCCGAGTAGAGCTGCATAAGCGATGGCCTGAGCTGAGTTTGCTACTATCTGCGTGATATCGAGGTTTCGTTGAAGAGGATTCACAAAAAGGAACTTGGTCGGTACATATATCGTATCACCAGGCTCTAACCGGTCCTGCATAAGCCCGCCAGATACGAGCGGCAGTAGCGGGAAAATATGGTTTTTACCGCTGTCCTTGAGACCCGCTTCGGATATGATCTCGCCGGTGACCTTGACCACAAAGACCTGTTCTTGATCAGCTTCTCGCGTGAATCCTCCGGCCCGATCGATGTATTGGCGAACCGTGAGCGCAGGGTCATAGGCTACGCCCGCTGGGCCGTAAACTTCGCCCATCACATTCACCCAAGAAGGTTGTCTGGGAATTATGATCTCGTCCCCATCTTCGAGCTGAACGTTGCTCGTGGAGACATTGAGTGACTCGAGCGAGCTGATATTGAGCACGATCCGACCGACCGCCTGCTGGCTGGCGGACTGTGTCAACATGTTTTCAAGCATCCGTAATGCCGTTGCCTTCTCTGTAATGTTCGGCTCTGCCTGTTGACGATTGGTAGTGGGCGTCAGTGCCACTCTTGTAACCTCACCCTCGAGCCTGGTCCTCGCCAATTCGATATTCTTGCGCTGTACCTCTTTCAGTGACCGTCGGAGCAAAATCAGGCCACGCAAATAACCGTCGGGGCGCGGGCCCCCGCAGTCTTCCAGTACCGAGGCCAGCGGCTGGCCCTCGCGGATCACATATGGGCCTGGCCGCATTGCCTCGCCCTTAACCTGAACCGTCCACGGACGATGCCAGTTCGATGCCTGAGTAACGAAAAGCTCTTCCCCGCCGTGCAGCGTCAGGTTGTCTGCACTCCCCTCAAGGGCTTTGCTCAGATCGATGTCCTCGTAGACGTGTTGCGCCGCCGAGCCATCCACAATACCGATGCGGGCGAGTTGCGCCTTTGCCAAGTAAGCATCTTCCTTGGGTCCTCCAGCCTCGTAGACCAGGTCACTGATCTTCATGCCATCTGTGAGGGGATAAGTGCCCGGCTTTCTAACCTCGCCCCTGACGGTAACGGTCGGAACCTCATTTATCTCTCCCTCACTGTAGACAGTAAGTGCATCGCCCGGCTCGAGCGGCGAATCCGCGGGAGAGGACTGATCGGAAATGGCCTCTCCGAGATCGACGCGGAGAAAGTGCGTCGTGCGAGCAGCACCCTGACGCCGCTTGAGGAGCGCGTAATCAAAAAAGGTGCGATCTCTGACCCCTTGGCCCTCTCGTATCAGATCCACCACCCGCATACCTTCTTCCCATTGGTAACTGCCAGGACGGTTCACGTTGCCTTGAAGCTTCACTACGTTTTGTTGGTCTGGCAGGACGGTGAAGACCTTGATCAGATCACCGTCGCTCGCTACGAATTGACGGGGCTGTGGATTGTCCAGATCAACGTCCAGGGCGATGCGCTGTTGGTGGTTTTGGACCCGCTCCACCTGGACCCGCTGTGCGTAGCCGAAGGCGCTCACTCCTCCCGCCATTCTTAGTACGCTCTCAATAGTCTCACTGCTCCTGAGCTCGTAGATCGCCGCATTCTTCACATCACCCGCTACAGCAACCACTGGTCCCACCACGGGCACGAAAATTACGTCTCTCGGTTGGAGCCGCACATCGGCCGACGTGTCGCCATGGAGTAGCAACGAATACAGGTCCACGATCTGGATCACGTGGTTATCTCGCCGCACCTCAACCCGCCGCAGGCTCCCGGTCTTGCGCACGCCGCCCGCCACCACCAGCGCATCGGAAACATGCGCAAGTGCGCTAACGGTTTGTAGACCAGGCTCGGCGACCTGACCGATGGTGAACACCTGTATGGTCTTAAGTCGCCCCATCGTCACATCAGACTGCACCCCTTCAATCTGGTCGAGTTGGCTCTCAATCAGCTTTTGGGTCTGGGCGAAGTTCAGGCCATCAACTGGCAGTGGTCCTACCTGCGGCACCAGCACCGTGCCGTCGCGCTGGACAGACAACTTTAGGGTTCGATTGATTCGACCCCAAAGCAGAACGTTCAGCTCGTCACCCGGTCCGACGATGTAATCCGCGCTTACTGGCACGTTATCGAAAATCGGAGACGCCGGCATACGAGAGGAGAAGAGATCATAGCCGAACTGAGAGAGTCTGCTGAGGCTCGGCGCCGCTAGGAGTTTGTAAGGTGTGTCTAATTCGTGAAATCTCTGTTCAATCGAAGAAGATACTGAAGTCGCAGTTCCATATGAGGGGCCCCGCGCCAACCCTTTGTCCGTGCCAAGCTGGTTTGACCCGGTATGCGAGAGCTTAGCGCAGCTTGCTAGATATGATAGGTCGCTATCCGAAAGGCCCAGCGCGTGGCCGATCGACTCTGCTTCTTCCTGCGAAAGGTGCTTGGCCGCAACCCTCGCGCAAAGACTCTGCATATCGGGGCTCCCGGCCCCGTTTCCTGAAACCTGCTCTCGAAGCTGCTGGAGTTGCTGAGCCGGCACGCCGAGTTGTTGCAACAATTGTCCCTGGTCCGCCGAGTCCGCCCCAAGTGGCCCACCGTCCGCAGTAATACCGCTGTCCGTACCGCCCAATTGCTGCGTCCAAGCCGCAGAATCGGCCCAGCAAACAGTCGCCAGCAGCACTACCAGACCCGTTAGAATCTTTGGATTTCTAATCATGGTGTTATGGGCCCTTTAGGACCCTGCGATATTACTGCCCTATGCGAAAAGGCTCGTTTTGTTGGTAATTCCACAAGGGTGGTGAAACAGACTGCTGAGGCGAGGTGCCCAAAGGCAGCTGCGGACCGCCTAAATTCATGTTGTTGGACTGCGACGGAAGCGAATTGCCGTACGGCTGGCGCTCCGTGGCGTCAGAGGAACACAGGAAATTGCCAAACGGTGGATCGCCGTACGGATAACGGGCCTCACGTGCGAGCCTAGCTTCCCCCTCGCTGTCGAGGTTAGTATTGTCCTCGCTATCTACATACGGTGAGTCTCGGCTGGA
>Ga0185299_10004503_pt1 | contig 16792 bp, 16 predicted proteins | sample PaiPotPPA55metaG_FD_128002 | JGI IMG/M metagenome (GOLD analysis project Ga0185299, IMG submission 128002) | Iron sulfur acid spring bacterial and archeal communities from Banff, Canada, to study Microbial Dark Matter (Phase II) - Paint Pots PPA... ...
CCTGCACGATTTGCCACTTCTCTTCCGGGGATCGATCTACGCGTGGTTTCCTGCCCATGTTGCCTCCTGTTTGGAGGCCCTGATCTTACCTAACCGAAGGTGTCCAGTTTTAGCGGGGAGCACTACACGGTGCTGTCCCCAGAATTCGCGTTCGGGGTTTTCCGCCTCCGTGATTCCGTCCGTGTACATGACCAACACATCGCCGGTTTCGAGTCGCAGGGCTTGGGAGCTGAAGTAAGGGACTTCTAGGAGTCCTAAGGGTGTCCCGCTGGGTTCCAAGCGTAAGATCCTATATTGATCATCTTTCCGTTGAATCATAATTGGAGCATTGTGTCCGGCATTGACGTATTTCAATAGGCGTGTGGCAGCATCGTATTCCGCGTAGAAAAGCGACGCATAGAGATGTCTTGGCGAGCAGGCGTGAATCACCCTGTCAAGGTTGGCGATGAGCGTGGAAAGATCCGAGTGGGCGTGCATGGCCTGCGCCCGAAGGGACGCTTGGAGGAAAGCCATGAGCAGAGCGGCACCGATTCCCTTGCCGGACACATCTCCAATCGCGATGCCCCAACGGTCAGTCCGCAAGGGAAGAAAATCGTAATAGTCGCCACCGATGGTCTCGGCCGGCTTATAGAAGATCTCGCAGGTCAGGCCAGGAATAGAAAGGTTCTCTTGAGGAAAGAAGGCTTCTTGGACGTCCTTTGCGTTCTCCAGTTCGTTGTGCAGCGCCTTGTGAATGCCAGAATCTGACTCCGATTTCCTCAGAAAGTCCAACAACGTTTCGACGTGATTGCGCAAGAGGAGTCCCGCTTCTCTCCCTCGCCCTTTCTCCAAGGCGTCGACAATTGGTTGGTGGGATTCAACTACCTCGGGAAGACCGCCTGCGACCTTTCCGATTGCTCCTCGAATCCGCAGGTCGACAGCCAAGCTGTCCCATGCACGAACTATGACTTCGTTTCCAGACGCTTGCAGGATGCTTCGATGGAATGCTACGTCGTGTTTCACGAACGAATCCAGATCGCGACGGCGAAATGCTGAGCGCATACCATCCAGTTCGCATTGTAAAACAGCCGTGTTGCCCTTCAGAGCTCGCGCCGCAGCGCGTCCGCCGATTTCCTCCAATGCGGCGCGTATCTCATAAGCCTCTTGCGTCTCCTTCGGGTTCGGCGAGCGAACAACCGCCGAAAAATCTCCCGAAAGCGTTACCATTCCCAGTGTTTGGAATTCGGCGAAAATCTTCAAGACTGAGTCCTGATCGAGCTGAAATTTCGCTGCGATTTCGGAAAGTTCCACCGACTCGCCAAGGCGACAGTGACCGTTCGATAGCTCTCCGGCCAGCAGAACCCGCGCCAATGTGCCACCTGGATGGTTGCGGGCTGTCCCCGCATCCGCTTCATTCTCACCGTGATTCAACGAGACCATTTCGCATGCTCCACAGTTTTGATTCTGGGCACGGCTGGCATGCCGTTGCCAGCAATTCCGGCGGGGATGCGTGCCAAATTCGCTACGCATCGGATATCCGAACCAACCCCGCCGAGGTGCAACTACTCGAATTGCAGCCTGTCGTTCAAACGCGAGCAGAGCGCGACACCGACGAGGTCTCAAACTTGTGCCGCAAGGCCTCTGCGGCACGTTCACCAATGATGATGCAGGGAGCCATGGTGTTTCCGGTCGTCACGCGCGGCATGATCGAGCCATCTGCGATACGAAGGTTGTCGATTCCATAGACCTTAAGTTGGGCGTCTACGACCGACATCGAATCGCGCCCCATTTTTGCGGTACAAGTCTGATGCCAATAGGTGCCAACGGAATCTCGCACAAAGTTCTCCAGAGCTTTTCCTTTCATGCCTCCCGGTATTACTTCGCGTTTCACAAAAGGACGCATGGCAGCGGAGCTGACTAGTTCACGACAGAGTTCCACACTCGTAATCATCGCTTTCAGATCATCCGGGTCCCTTAAAAAGTTGGCTTCGATTTCGACGGGGTCGTGAGGATCTGCTCCTGTGAGACGGATATGACCCCGGCTCTTGGGGTGAACAATGCCTGTGACAATGCTGCACGAATTCGCCGGTGGATTGAACTTCGCTGTCTCGGCGCTGACAAACACACCTTCGCCATGGACGCACAGCATGTCGGGAGTGTCTAGACTGGAATTGCTCTTCCACAGCAAGACTGCCTGCGCTCTCGGGGCAACCGGCTCGGGCTGCTGATGCTCCCAGACACAACTCATAAGCAAGAGATGATCCTGAAAGTTTTGACCCACCCCTGGGAGATGTTGGACCAAGGGTATTCCAAGACGCTGCAATTCAGCCTGGTCGCCGATGCCAGATAGCATCAGGACCTTCGGCGTATTAATTGCGCCGAGCGACAGAACTACTTCAAATCCGGCGCCAACGCGAAGGATCTTTCCATCGTAAGCAATCTCCACACCTGTTGTTCGGTTGCCCTCAATAATCAGCCGTGTGACCATCGCCTGTGTAAGCACAGTGAGGTTCGGCCGGTCCATGTAGGGAAAGGTATAGGAGCGAAATACCGAGAGACGCCTTCCATCGTGGATTCCCCGCTCGACTAAGGAGCAGCCTCCATCGCCTTCCATCATGCGACCATTACGGTTCTCAAAAGTAGGAATTCCGAGAGAGAGTGCGCCCTCAAACATGGCACGACCCATTGGGCTGGTGGGGAGCAAGGGTTGGACGAACATCGGTCCTCCGGTTCCGCGGTATTTTGGATCCGGCTCACCATGCCAATCTTCAATGCGGCGGTAGAGGTTCAACACGGAGTCGTAGTTCCAGGCAGCGTCGCCCGCCTCGTCCGCGAAGCAATTCCAGTCATTCTTGTGGCCGCGCGCCCAATACATCACGTTGATACTGGATCCGCCACCCAGTACTTTGCCCATAGACATGGGAAGGGCGCGCCCATTGACTCCGGGATTTGGTTCAGCCTGAAAGCCCCAGTCCCGCTCGGTCCCCAGATTGGTGAACCACTGATCGGCATCCATAACGCTCGGCACATCATCGTCGCCACCAGCCTCAAGCAACAACACGCTGACATCGGGATTCTCGGCCAGGCGGCGCGCCACCACCGAGCCAGACGAGCCTGATCCGCAGACGATGAAGTCGTACTGCGACTTTATACCGGCGCTAAGCTTCCGCTGATTCACGCGAACGCGTTCCACGAAATCTACTGCTGATTGTTTTTCATTATTCGCAATCATCTCAGTTCTCCTTGTTCGTGTGAGGCCTGCCATGACTTGCCCGCCATGGTGAAACTCACGACGCAATCCTCAAAACACATCGTGGATAGGGAGTTGTGCCTGTACCTGCTCGGCTGGGCCAAATCTTGCTCCATTCTTGATGACAGAGGCGGGACTGCACGGATGAGACATCCATCCGGGGAACCCGTCATGAAGGAGACAAACGATGAGAGTTCAAGTGCGATTGGGTGCGACGTCTGGATGAAGTTGGGATCATCTATGAATTGCGAGCATCTGGCGGATCGGCGCAAACCTGCCTGCAAAAGCAGTGGCAGCAAAAGTTGGCGTACCGTGAGAGCAGGTCTCTAACGCGCAAACCACTCAATAGCGCAAAAATTCCTGGCGATATTGTGTAGGGCTGACTCCGCACATCCGGCGGAACACCCGTGCAAAGTGCTGCTGTGTTTTGAAGCCGCTAGCCACCGCAACGTCCAAGATACGCGCCTCGGCCGCGCGCAACATTTCCTTCGCGCGCTCTACCCTATGACGCAGAACAAAGTGATGCGGGCTCTCGCCGGTTGACTTGCGAAACATCCGCGAGAAATGAGCAGTGCTCAACCCCACCGATTGCGCCATCTTGCAAAGGGTAAACTCGTCTTCCATCTTCGCGTGTACGAACTCTTTAATCCTTCGCAAGCGTGCGGAACCTAGCCCGCCTCGATGTGTCTGTACAGAACGGTGCCGCACTGCATATCTGTTGACCAGCGCCACTGCAAGCGCCTGCTCGACAGAATCAAGAAACAGCGTCCCGCTCGGAAACCCCGCAATCCTCTCCGCATTCACGGCCTCAACCAACGCGCCTAGTCGCGCGTCAACCAGGTTATCCATTCGGCGCAACTCCACCTCACCGCTTGTTCCATCTGCGGCTGCCATTAGCGCGGCGTCCGAAATGCCGATGAACAAACCGTGCAAGTTTTCGTTTCGAAACCATTTCTCCAAATGACGAGGGACCAGGCTCATTTCGCCCGCATCGAATGTATGCCTTTTCATCTCCGAACGGCACAGGCCCATTTCAACGGAACCACGCCGCAACGCCATAGCGAGAACCGGCTGATGTTTCACCCACATGCGGGGCTCCGTGACAGACTCGGGCACATCGAGTTCAACCCTCATCCTTGCCTCATTCCTCGCTACATTTTGATGCCTGTCGCTAACCTGAGGCGACTGCTTTACCTTTGAGGAATTTGATGTCGGCAGCGATGCCAAACGCTTCTAACAGGTTGGCTTGCACTTGTTCCGAGAGGGCGTTGATCTGATCGACACCGAAGCTTTCGGGGCTAACCAGATACCTCAGCTGCTTCTCTCCCGCAGGAGTCTCGATAATCCGCAGAACGGCGTCCGCGACATCCTGAGCATTGCCCGCCACGGAGGAAAGTGCCGCGTTGAGCTTCGCAGGGATCTGCTTGACCGCTCCGTACGTATCGGTGCGGGCTTCGTCGGCAGCCGTCACCATATTGCCGGTCACAGGAGTCTCATAAGGGCCGGGTTCGACAATCACGGATTCGATTCCTTGCGATGCAAGTTCGTAGCTGTACGACTCGGCCAGCGCCTCGAGTGCAAATTTGCTGGCGCAATAGAAACCCATGGAGGGAGCAGTGATGCGGCCCGCGCCGCTGCTGATGTGCATGAGCACGCCGCTGCGTTGGCGCCTCATGTGCGGAAGCACGGCGCGATTTACGCGAACCGGGCCAAGAAAATTCGTGTCCATGAGACGCCGCGCTTGTTCTGTGGTGACAGCTTCCGCCAGCCCCGAGACGGCATAGCCGGCGTTGTTAATGGCGACGTCGATGCGACCCGCCTTGGCGACAGCAGCATCCACAGCCCGTTCGACCGAGGCGTCGTCGGTTACATCCAGCTCAAGGACATATATTGGCAGCGAGTCCTTTTCCGCAAGGGCGCGGATTTCGGAGGCATTCTTCGCATTGCGGCCTCCGAGGTCACGCATCGTCGCGAAAACGATGTGCCCTTTACGAGCCAGTGTTTCGGTAAACAGTCTGCCGAAGCCGCTGCTGGAACCGGTGATGAGAACTACTTGCTTGGAATTCATGACTTATGCCTCCTTTATGACGCTAATGTGAAAACCGCGGGCCCAATGTTCCAACGCAATTAACAAATGGATTTTCGCCGAAAAACAACCAGCTGCGGCTAGGAACGGCTATCTGAATGTTAGGATTCGTTTGCCGGATCAGCAACAAATTGCCCCTATGCTTACCTGAAAATCCGCAAAGACGCGGAGTTCGAGATTGTCGACATCGAGGATTACAAGCTGCCTCTCCTCGATGAGCCCGTCTCGCCGGGATGAACTTGAGTGCGATGAGAAAATACGGACGTAATTGCTGCTGTATCGTCTTCACGCCGATGGTCGAGCGCTCTTCTTCCGTGGAGGATCGCCAGAGCTTCGTCGATGGCGAGCCGTATGAGCCAACTGCGGAAAGCGCCCTCGCGATCGAATGCCGTGACATGTTGAGTGGCCAAGTACAGGCAATTATCTACAGCAATGACGGCTCCGTCAGGATTGCCAAGCACGCGGTCTGCGACAAAATACAGCAGGCGGCGATATCGCGCTGCCCGAACATATAAAGACACCCGGTCTGCCGCCGGACCTTTCGAGACTGGAACAGCTTTGTGTTCCTTCAGCGCTATGTTCAATGTCGGCCCCACTCTCGCTTCCTAAGGCCCGATGTAAACGTCTGAGAGGCGCTACGAGCAAACACGTGGAACAAAACAACTCGAGACTGTAAGTCGCCTCGCTCCGCTGCCCTTACTGTTTGACGAGATTCTAGTCCGCCATATTCTGATGGCAGACTAAACAGGAATGTTGCGGAGAACCCATTAAAGACGACACCAACGCGTATGCAAGTCCGTGATTGGTCCAAGTGATCACCTCGAAGTTTGCTTCGCTCTGATAGTGGAATGTGAGATTTCCAGACCGTACTTCCTCTCCGCCCGCCACTACCACAAATTTCTCGGATGCGACAAGAAGACTGATTTTCTCCGTTGGGGTCTCGTAGGCCACGAGCGCGGCAGGGTTGCCCTTGTAGCTTACTAGGCGTCCACCCGTCAGCCAGTAGACGGTTTTGCCTTTCGGCACAAACTGAGAGGTCGGCAGCTGAACGTGGAATGAAGTTTTGCCTGCAAACCAATCGGTCACTGCCTCGGGCGAGCGGGACCGGCATTGGAGGGGCAGGACACCATCGCGGTAACTTCGGTGAATCGCGGTAGCAGCCTCCACGTAGTCCTTGGCGCGTACTCTCTGGACGGCACCTGGAATAAACACCAAAGTTAGAATGAGGATTAGTGTCATGGCCGCTAGAAGCTTCCAACTAAGAGCAGGCCGAGTAAAGTCTCCCAGCCATCGTTTCAACCCTTGCGTGCGAGCTCTGCCACTCAGATCAGATGACGGAGTGCGCGCGGATACTTGCCCTGCGGCAGCGGCTACCCGGGTGCGAAGTGCCTGTGGCGCCAAATACAGTGGCCGCGTTTCACGCAAGAGTGACGATAGCGCTCGCTCTTCCTCCAAGCACCGCTGGCAATCGGAGCAGTTTGCCAAGTGTGCGCGAAAGTCTTCAAGCTTTTGGCCAATCAATGCATTGTCAAGATAAAGCAAAATGTCGGCGTGGTGCTCATCGCAGCGGCTCATTCCGTAGCTCCCTTCTCGCGTCGAGCGGGAGTGAGCAAACTATTGGAAAGAAGCGACCGGAGTTTAGACCGCGCTCTTCCGAGGCGCGACATCACGGTGCCAGCCGGGCAGCCTAAAATGCCGGCGATTTCTTGATAAGACAGATCTCCATACTCTCGCAGAACGATGATCTCGCGAAACTCGTCGGAAAGTTGCAGGATCGCCCCTCGTACCAGCTGGCGCTCCACTTTGCTGACGTAAAGAGCATGAGGATCTTTGGATGATGCGACGGCAGCTTGCGCGGTGCCCTCGTCCCCATCGAGTTCGACCATCTTGGGAGCGGTCCGCCGCCGTCGCAACCGATTGAGCCAGATGTTTCGTAAGATCGTGAACAGCCAACTCTTCACATTGCTGCCGGGCCGTAGACTTTCTATTGCCTGGATGGCCCGCACGCATGTTTCCTGCACAAGATCCTCTGCCTCTGTGCGATCGCGGCTGAGAACCATCGCATAACCATAGAGGCCATCGGACAGTTCATTGAGAACCTCGCTGAGGAAGAGGCTCCTCTCAGGCGGGAGTGTCATGCCCGGGTGGAACCCACAGAGAACTGCGGGAGCTGAACGAGTTGAAGCTTGACGATTGTAGTGTCCATCGAACGAAAATGCTTCTTGTTTGGAATGCAGTCGGCGTATCTTGCGCCTAGTTTTCGGCTCTCTGTGCTCGTGGGTAGCGTCAGAGATAATGCGGATGTCCCTGGTTTGAGTGACCCGCAGCTGGAGAGTTGACAGAATCATGACCGGATCTCTTGCCTGTGATTTGTAGCTCAGGACAGAGGGCAAGAAGAGCGGCAGAAGCTTGGCACCGTCTGCGCACGACTCCCAAAGTTGCGTTGTCATGCTCACTCGGCATAACACGAAGCTTCGAAAAGTATTCCCACGAGGAAAAGAAATTATCTGGATTGTTTGTTGGGGCTTGCTTTGGATGTGTGGAATTTGTTCTCGCATCCGGGGAATAACTCGTTGGGCGACGTGTATTGCCTTTATAGGCGAAGTTGGGTCGCGTCGCCCACACGCTAGAGTTCGCGGAAATTATATGTGAGGTTCCGAACGTGCTTCCGTATCTGGGCCCGGAGATTGTCGCTGTCATGCAAGCAGCATGTAACTCTTCGCCGAACGATTCGCGAAGTGGCCTCGGGCTTGCGTTCCTTAGCAAAAGCGATGGCCGAATCATTCCGTTGATGGTGTTGTCACGCAATCTGAGCTGCTCCGATTCAAGGATTGTGGGCGTGCTCAACGTTCGGGTCTGTTGGCGTCCGTAATGCATCTGTACGTGGCCACCGCAGGGCTGGATTAAAAATCTCCTTGCTTTCATTGGTGTTTTTACACTCCGTAAGGCATGGAATCATGTTGCTCGCCTAAAACGTCGATAAATGTATCGATGCGCCGCGCGTGCATACTCTCAACGATGAAGAACTCATCCGTGATTCTCCTTGGTAGTTTCTCCCAGCACAGTCAGGAGACCATATCGTCGAAATTCATTTGTGTCTGAATGTTGGCTTCTGGACCGGATCTTTCGAGATTCTCCGAAGCCCGATGTGTGCCCTCCGGACCAGCACTCGCCAGCGTTAGGGTCTCGTCGGCAGCGCCATCACTGGGTTCGGCCGAGTCTTTGTTCGGAACGTCTATGCTGGCAGGCTGTGGCGTGGCGTGCAGCGGTCGAAAACCTTGCGCCTGTCAAGCCTCTTGGGCACGCGAAATTGGAGTTTCGCTGTCGGCGAGTATATTGCAAATCATCGGCGCCGAGAGGAATGTCTGGCGAAGTGGCTCTTCCGCGGACAGGGAATCCGCCAGCTTCATAACTGTCTCGCGGCTGAGGGCCAGATGGCGTTCAGCCGAATCTCGGTCGCCTGAGTTCTTGTAGAGTTCGAAGGCCGTCGCGTGGACGCGCCAGGCCGCGAGCGGAACCTCAAAGCCTTCCATCGCAGACAATCCTTTGGCGATGCAGTCTTGTGCTCTTGTCTGGTCAAGTTCCGCAATAGCCACGCGGGCGTTCACCTCCCAAGCCAGCGCCTGCCATGTGTGCTCCGCGGTCTCCGACGTAATCGCCAGAAATCTTTTAGCCTGCGGCCGCGCTTGGGCTAGATCGCCTTTTGCGAGCCAAAGTTCTGTGAAAGCGGATTCTAGACGCATTCGCCAGAACCAGTTAAAGATGATCGACGAACGATCCATATCTGCTCGCGCTGCCAACAAGTGCTCAAGTGCACTTTCATAATTTCCCAAAGCGGTCTCCGCAGAGCCCGTCAGAACCAGGCGATTCCGGAACGCGGATGGAATTGGAGTTGGATGGTCAGGCGCTGGGCGAAGCTCGGGATCTCTGACCAAGGGGAGCACTGAGTCACAAATCGCCAACACGCCTGGAAAGTCCATGGCGTGCAGATGTACGTAGGCTCGATGGAGGTCGATTACGCGCCCCCAGTAATAGTTTCCATCCCTATCCAACCTGATACTGAGCTCTTTGGTTTCTCGCAGCGCCTCGCCCCACTCCCCCAGAAAGAGAAGATTCAAGCCCAGGACGAATTGACCTCTCAGATACGCGGCATTTGAATAGGGATTCTGCGCTATTGTCTCAAGCTGGATCGTTCGGCTATCGATCAAATTCCGGCGCGCTTCGCGATATTCGGACGAAATCCAGCTTATGAAGCCACAGTCGGCCAAATAAGGGACGAGTTCTCCGCGGTTATCGGCCTTGAGAACCTCCACGAATGCATTGTGGAACTCCTCCACATCCTGGGGATTCCACCGTTGCCACAGGCGTTGGGCAAAACAGCGCGCACGGGTCCTCGCCCGCAGGTTCGGATCTTCCTGGCGGCCGCTGAGCCGAAGCGCGCGTTCCAGGACTTCCAGCGAACGCTCAGAACTGGTCCACGATAACGGCCACGTCATGTCGAGGAGCGCGCGTACCTCCACATCGATCAGGCCATTGTAAGCTGCGCATGCAGCCAGAGCTCCATAACTTTCGATGGCGTGAATGTTGTCGAGGAGTGCAATGTGAGTCGGAGCCAGCTTCTCCAGAATCTCGATTTCGCTCACCGTTCGGTCGGCCTCGGGCAGTTTCTCTACCAACTTGAGAGCGTGCCCAAGAATCTCTACGGTTTGCCGAGGTTCAAACCGCCGGGCCGCGGTATCCGCCGCCTGCTGCAGATATTTGATGGCGCGGAGCCAATCTTCGCCCTGTTCGAAGTGAGCCGCCAGCCATGCTGCGGAATCGTTGACTTGTCCTAAGCGTGCCTCAATCCATTCTCCTAATCGCCTGTGCATTTGCGCTCTGCGTCCCGGAGCAATTCGCCGATAGCACACCTCGCGGTAGAGGGCATGCACAAATTCGTAGCACGGGGTAACGCTCCCGTCGGGGAGCTTCTCAGGGGCTGCCAACCGCACAATGTGATGCCGCCGCGAAAGACCTTCACACATTTCTTCAAACGTTTCCGGCTCCAGATCTATTAACGCAGCTCTCAAGACGACCGCGAATCGCGAGCTTCCGGGACACTCGAGGCTTGCTACCTCCAGAACCCGCTGCTCCTCCGCGCTAAGGCGTTCAATCTGGACTTCGATCATCTGTTGGAGGCTTTTCGGCACTTCCAGATCGCTTCTCTTCGGAGCGATCCCAAGTTGCCAGCTTTCGTTATTGCGGGAGAGCAGGCCCCGCTCACTCATGTCGTCTAGCGCCGCCACCATGAACAATGGGTTGCCCTCGGATTGCTGGTAGAGCAGGCTGGCTAAGCCCTCCGGCAGGCTGGCTCCCAATGACTCAGCCGCGAGATACTCCGCCACTTCGCCCTCGCCCAATGGCTCCAAGGGAATCTCGCGACACAGTTGATGAATCAACAGGTCCTGCTTGAGAGCATTCAGGGGATGTTCCGATACGATCACATCCACCGGGCGATAGGTGCCGATGACCATCAACTTGGCGGGCGTCCGTCGACGCGCCAGGGCCGAGAGGAGATCGACCGTGGAATGATCCGCCCAGTGTAGGTCTTCGAAAACCAGCAGCAGCAGATTTCCCGTGGTGATTGCCTCCAGCGCGTCCCCGATTTCGCGCAGCATGCGCTCACGTGTGGCGCCCAGGATCTCTCGCTGAAGCATGTCGCGGTGCTCGGTTTTCACCAGTGCGGGAAACTGCACGAGCCAGGTAGGCGCCTGCTCGGCCAGTGTCTGGACAAGAGCCTCTCCTGCTGAAGCGCGGCACAACCCACCCAACGCCTCCAGCATCGGGTAATACGGTTCCTTCCCTCCGTAGCCTTCCACGCACTGACCGCGCGCAATACGAATCGAGAGTACGTTGGCGGCAGCCCGTCGCTGGAATTCGTCGACCAGCGTGGTTTTTCCGATGCCCGGCTCCCCCGTGATAAAAACGATCTGACGCTGTCCCCGCATGGCTTTACTAAGACAGCGGTGCAATTCCGCCAGGGTCGGTTCACGGCCCACGATCTTTTTCGCCGTCTCGGAAGGTAGCTGTAAAGGATGAGGAACGCTCTCCTCGACTACGGGAGCTACAAACTGGTATCCACGCTTGGGCAGGGTTTCAATGAAAACCGGCTTGTCGGCCGGATCTGCCAGTACTTTCCGTATTTCCCGGATGTATCTTCTTATACCTTCCGGATTGACATAGGTCTCGGGCCAGAGCGCTTCCAGAAGCTGGTCCGGCGTTACGAGTCGCCCCGCGTGCTCGACGAGGTAACGAAGCACATCAAACGCCTTCGGGGTGAGGTCAGCCCGATCTTCACCATGCCAGAGGCAGTGGTTTGCGGTATCAAGCCGGAATGAATGAAACCGCCTCATCTCGTACGCTCAGATGCTGTCCTGGGCAACAGAGACGTAATTAATCAGGATCAACCTATGACGTTGACAGCCCTCCACTGAGTTTCTCCAATAGCTGTCCCCAAGCTAACAGCTTATCGATCAGGGACATAGCGCACAACTCCAACCTCTCGGAGCGAAATCGCGGGGCTGCTATCGTCCCGGCGCCCGTGGTTTCGGCTGCCAGCCTCGCTGCTCAACTAACCCCGAGGTCTCGCTGAACCCGTGTCAGATCTAGGCGGAACCAAAAAACGACAAAAAACGACAAAAAACGTATGGAAACGGCACACCTTGATTTCCGAAAGACCCTACTCTGCCCGACATGCGTGGAGCTTTTGTAGTACGGCTCGGACCCCAAACAGACCCCACACGCGGCAGGTTCGAAGGGTCGGTCGAAGAGGTGGACACCGGCAAGCGGTTGAAATTCCGGTCCACGGAAGAACTGCTCGGATTTCTGGGGCAAAGCTTCGAGGAAACTCTTCGTCGCGAACGGCAACTCAAGCAACCCGACGAGCAACAAGAAGACAAATGAGTGGACGTGATTTATGAAGCAGGCAACAACCTTCGAGTGCGATCAATGTCACAAGCCCATTCTCGCGCACGAAGGCTTTGTCCGCTTCAAGGACCCAGGGCGGGAAACCTACCAGTTCTTCCATTATCGAATTCGCGCGGGAGACTGCTGGGAAGGGCACCTCAAGAAGCGCAAGTGAAGTTGTGGGGTGCTGGCCTTCTTAGTTGATCACGAATAGAGGAGCAAGCGATGTCAATTCTAGTGGTGAATGCATGCACTTCGACAAAGAACGATGCCGGCGCGGCTGGCAACCTTGCCGAGTGGAGCGAGGAAAACCTGATAGCTGCCGCGAAGTGTGGCCAACGAGCCGCGTTCGGACAACTTTGTGAGCGCCATGCGAAACAGGCCTTCCGCGTCACACGTCGGATCATGCGAAATCGCGAAGACGCGGAAGATGCCGTGCAAGATGCGTTGCTGAATGCCTTTCTTCATCTCAAAGGTTTTGACGGGAGGTCGCAGTTTGCGACCTGGCTGACACGTATCGCGATCAATTCGGCATTGATGAGGCTTCGTAAAGGGCGCGGAATACGAGAAGCTCCGATCGACGAAACCAGGCCGGGCGATGAGCGCGGACGGGACCATGACGTTCCAGACAGCGCTCCTAATCCGGAAGAAGCTTACCGCCTGAACGAACAGAAAGAAGTAGTGAGCACAGCCATTAGTGGGCTGCTGCCGCGAATACGGAAGGTCGTGGAGTTTCACAAGTTGCAAGAACACTCGATTTCAGAGACTGCTCAGATTCTGGGAATTTCGACCGCGGCGGTAAAGGCACGTATGTTTCATGCGAGGGCCAAGCTGCGTCGAATGCTCCAGCTGAATGCTGCTGCGCCTCAAACCGAGCAGCAGGTTAGACGGCGGCCGTCATGAAAACTCAGGTTGCTCAATTCGCGCGGGCCACCACGGATCCAGACGTGGACCTCTTCTTCGATGAGTCACTGTCTCGGATCCCGAGTTTGGACCTAAACGAGATCCAGCGGTTGTCTCGGTTTCTTCCAGTTATCGTCCTCATTCCTAAATCCACGGCGAAACCCCAAGGTGCGCCGCGCAAAATTACGGTGGCGAAAACTTCGAGCGAAAGCTCCGAAGCGACAAAGCTCCTCGGAGTCTTCGGCCAAGCCATGGAACGGTTTAAAAGCACCAACGTGGAAAATGTGTTCACCTTTGGTGATGTGACCATCAGTTTTCCGGCGATGGAAGCGATCCGCAAAGGCGAGCCCGTGGTGCTCACGACCATGGAGTTCAAGACGCTGAAGTATTTGATTCAGAACGCCAGGCGCGTGATTTCACGCGACGAACTGCTCAACGAAGTCTGGGGCTATGAGAACTATCCTTGTACACGGACGGTCGACAATCACATCCTGAGGTTGCGTCAAAAGCTCGAACGCGACCCTTCACGCCCCGAGCACTTTCGCACCGTACACGGCGCCGGTTACAAGTTTTTGCCGTAGCGCCACTACGGCTCGCCTACACAACCAAGGGTGGACGTCCGGCGCAAGCGCGTACGGGTGATGTTAAGCACAAGACGAAACGCTAATTTGTTCAGGTCAGCTGTCCAGAATCATCGCGAAAATCCCGCGGTTTTCTAGCAATGGAGGGCCTGACTAAATGTAATTAAAGCGATCCCGTCTTGCCGGAAATAAAGTTCGGCGCTGACATCTCGCTTTTCGAGACGCCGCAGATACAAGACAATGCTAAACCATGCGTCTGAAAATTGTTCAAGTAGGGGAACCCATTTTGCGTGTCCAGGCGCGCCAGCTAACGCGCGAAGAGATCATTTCCGACGAAATACAGCGACTCATCCGAGACATGCGCGAGACGATGCGCGACGCTCCAGGTGTCGGGCTCGCCGCGCCGCAGGTGGGTATCGCGCTGCAACTCGCGGTGATTGAAGATCGCGAGGACCTGTTGAGGAGCTTGCCTGGAGAGGAGCTCGCTGAAAAGGAACGCAAGGCAGTGCCATTCCACGTCATCATCAATCCCGAGATCACTCTCCTCGGAGACGAGACCTCCGATTTCTATGAAGGTTGTCTCAGCTTGTCTGGATTTTCGGCCGTCGTCCCGAGAGCCCGCAGCGTTCGCGTTGCGTATTTAGATGAACATGGAGAACTACAATCTGTCGAAGCTTCTGGATGGTACGCCCGGATACTCCAGCACGAAATTGACCATCTGCGAGGGACGCTCTACATCGATCGAATGGAGGGCCGCACGTTCACTTCGCTCGACAACTGGAGTCGTTTCTGGAAAGGTAAGCCGGTCCGGGTCGTTATCGAAACCTTGTCCAATCCATTCGGATCTATCCGGTGACCATATTCAATTCGCGCGCCTCGCCGCTTGTTCGATCGGAGGCTCCTGTTCAAGCTGGAGCAGAACGTGAAGGTGGACGATTTCAATAACGAGACACCGTTCCTAGGTCTTGCTCACCGCAATCGTGGCTAGAGTTGCCTTCGCAACCCTTAGATAGTCCGAAGGTAAAAGGAGAATCTGCAATCCTCGCACGCCCGCAGAGATCGAAATCAAATCGAATCGTTCGATACTTTTGTCGGCATAGACCGGATATGCCTTCTTGGCCGCTAGCGCGGTTACGCCGCCACGGATGTAGCCGGTAAGCTTCTGCAAATCCTTTACGGGAACGAGGTGAATTTTGCGATCACCGGAGGCAGCAGCAAGCGCCTTCAGGTCCAATTCCGTGTCACCTGGAATGACAGCCATGCAGATGCCGTGCTTATCGCCCAGGGCGACGAGTGTCTTGAAAAGCTGCCCAGATGGCAGGCCGATCTTCACGGCAACCGCTTCGGCGGCAAGATCCTCGGGGTCCACTTCGTATTGGCGCAATTCGTAGCGAATTCCGATTTGATCCAAAAGACGAGCGGCGTTGGTCTTCTGTATCACTACACACCTGGACTAGTAACTGCGAATCGTAACATCTCTGTTCGCTATGCTGCTCAGACAGGAGTTCCGCTTGCTTCGCCGATGGCGATCCTTACCAACCAACTGCCGAAAACGCCCTCACAATCAAATTCCGTGATACGGTGAGACGCCGAGAGCAGACAATTCTCTGCGGCAATCTCAGCTGGGCCAGGATCTATCGCCTAGGTTGCCCGCGGAAGATCCGCATTATTCGCCAAGAACTCGTCAACCTGTTCTTGACTGGGCATAGATGGCTGCGCGCCGTGGCGAGTAACCGAAATCGCGGCGACCGCCGAAGCCCACGTCGCGCCGGCCATAGGAGTTTTTCCGCGCAGCAGGGCCGTAGCGAAGGCGCCGTTAAATGCGTCGCCCGCGCCAGTGGTGTCGACCGCGCGAACCGAATATGCTGGCAGCAAGACCCGCGTTCCGTCGGCAAGCGCCAGGTAACAGCCGCGTGACCCCAACTTGATCAGAATGTTTCGACTTCCGATGTGCATTAACTGCCGCGCAACGTCTTCCAGAGAATCCAGAGGCAATTCCTGAGTCGCGCGTCGCAATAAAGAACAAGTTTCGGTTTCGTTCGGGGTCAGCCAATCGACGCCGCCGAGCAGGGACGCCGGTAACGGCCGTGCCGGCGCGGGATCGAGAATGAGCGGGATATTCTCCCGTTGTGCTACGGCGGCGAGATGCTCGACCGTCTCGAGAGGGATTTCGAGTTGAGTAAGAATAATACCGGCGCTGCGAATCACATCGATGTGCTTGTCCAGATCGCGTGGGGACAAATACGCGTTCGCTCCGCCTACCACGACAATCGCATTCTCGCCGTTGTCCGCGGTGGTGATCAGCGCAAGACCCGACGATCCCGGCACCACCCCAACGGCTTTGGTATCGACTCCTGGAGCTTCCAGGCTTGCACGGAGCTGAGCGCCAAAGCTGTCGTTGCCCAGCATTCCAATCATGCTGACTGGCGCACCGAGACATGCCGCCGCGAATGCCTGATTGGCGCCTTTACCCCCGGGAAAAATGTTAAAAGTCTTTGCGGAGACAGTTTCACCTGCAAGCGGAATGCGCGGCGCTCCAGCCACCATATCCAAGTTGATGCTACCCACGACGAGCAGTCTCTTCTGCATTTAGGTGCCAAGTCCCGTGAAAGGCTCGTGAATTTTCTTATTTCACCGGCGAGAGCGTCCTGTCATCGTCTTCATGTTATATCTGTAACTAAATGAGTCAAACCCGAGGGCGGATGGAAAGCTACTCTGGATGCGGGACAACGGAGGCGGTCAAACGCAAAAAGGGACCGCCGGAACATCGATGCGGCGGTCCCTCCTCTTTTCCGGAGTGTTTAGGCGGTTTGGTGCTTCGCGGCGCGGGGGTTCATCACGCTTTCGGCAATTTGCGTGAGCTTGGCGTCCGCTTTCTTCTCTTCGTTCAGAGTCTCCTCCAACGGGCCGACCGCCCCCTGAAGGCCCAGATTCCGAGCGAATGAAACCAGACCTCCGTACAGCGCAATTTCGTAGTGTTCCACGTGGTTGCCATTCAAAATCAAGGCGGTGTCACGCAGCGAGGACTCCTCGATATTCGACGCGGAG
>Ga0185299_10004504_pt1 | contig 16791 bp, 17 predicted proteins | sample PaiPotPPA55metaG_FD_128002 | JGI IMG/M metagenome (GOLD analysis project Ga0185299, IMG submission 128002) | Iron sulfur acid spring bacterial and archeal communities from Banff, Canada, to study Microbial Dark Matter (Phase II) - Paint Pots PPA... ...
TTGGGGTTTGGGACCGCGAAAGCGGTGATCGCATCAAGGGCTGTGACGGTGCATGCGTCCACGCTGTTTAGCTCCCTCGCAAGAGCTGGCGGCTAGAGCATAACCAATGTCACAGCCTTTACCTTTTTAGCAAAGAAATCCCATCAGCCTTTTGGTTAAGCGCCGCCCGGTGGCGCGACTTGTTTCAGTCCTCGAGCGTTGGCAACGTCCTCAACACTTCAGTAGCGTTAGGCCGGTTGAGAACCGGGTCGTCCTTGCGGATTTTTCCGTCGCGGAAGACCAGCACACGCTTGGCGAATTGTGCGATGTCGAGTTCGTGCGTAACCAGGACAATCGTCAAACCCTTGTCATTCAGGTTCTGGAAGATTTCCATGATCTCGACTGAGGTGCGGCTGTCGAGATTACCCGTGGGCTCGTCTGCCAGCAGGATGGAAGGACGATTCACGAGCGCTCGTGCTACGGCCACACGCTGTTGCTGGCCTCCGGACATCTGCGACGGGAAATGGTGCGCCCGTTCGGCAAGACCAACCAATGCCAGCGCATAGGCAGCACGTTTTTCGCGCTCTGCTTTATCGATCTTCGTATACAGCGTCGGTAGTTCCGTATTTTCAAGCGCCGTCGTCCGGGCCAGCAGATTGAAGCCCTGGAAAACAAATCCAATCTTCCGGTTCCGAATTAGTGCCAGAGCCTTTTTGTCGTGCTCGGAAACATCGATCCCTTCGAGGAAGTATCGTCCCGAGGTGAGACGGTCTAGACACCCCAGCATATTCATGAAGGTTGATTTGCCACTGCCGCTCGCCCCCATGATGGCGACGAATTCGCCGCGCTGAATTTCAAGGCTCACACCACGCAGCGCGTGCACCCGTGTCTCGCCCAGTTCGTAGTATTTGTGCGCGTCTTCCACCCGGATTACCGCGCTGGTGCCAGAGGCGGATGGCGTAGCTTCGATTTGGTGGACGCCGGGTATCGATGCCATGGAGTTGTCCGAGTTGATCCTAACGCCGTATGCCGCTAGGAGCTGGGGTCTTAGACGTCACCGATCGAATAATCACGTCGTCCCCTTCCTTCAGCTCCCCTTTGAGAATTGCGTTGGCTTCGGTATATGCGTGGTCTGTGATTCCAAGAGAAACTTTGACCGGTTCCATCGAGTTGTCGGGATGGAGCTTCCAAACAACAGCAGTCTCTGCTTTCGGCGCCCGAGGCATGTTCTGGGCGGCGCGCGCCAGCGCCCCGCTCTCCTCAGCAGCGGAATCAGCACCTCGTTGTCCCTCACCGTCTTCGATTCCATAGCGTTGATAAAGGGCCAGAACCTCCTCGGCCGGCATCGGGGGCTTATACCGTAAGGCAGTGTTTGGCAGTTTCAATACGTTCTGCGCTGTAGCCACGGGAATGGTCACGTATGCCGTCATGCCCGGGAACAGTTTTAACTCAGGATTCGCAAATTCGATGATGGTGTCGTAGGTGACCACGCTTTGCACTGTCGTCGGGTTCATCCGAATCTGGCTCACGACTCCCTGAAACGTTTGCTTGGGGAGGGCATCCACCTTGAAAGTGACTTGCTTTCCCACCTTAATGTTGTCCACGTCCGACTCGTCCGTTTTGGCATAAACCCACATCTTGGTGAGATCCTGCGCGATCGTAAAAATGGTCGGCGCCTGCAAGGATGCGGCTACAGTCTGTCCCACATCCACATTTCGCGCCACCACGGTGCCGTCAATCGGAGAACGAATCACGGTGTAATCGAGATTGGTTTGGGCAACCGTTACCGCGGCTTTCTTTTGACTGATTTGCGCCTCGGCTTGCGTAATATTGGCGGCAGCGGCACCCACGGACGCGTTGGCGGCGTCATAGTTTGATTTGGCAAGGTCCAGTTGCTGCTGACTCATTACTCCGTCCCTGGTCAAGCCGACAGCGCGATCGTAGTCGGCTTTGGTCTGCACCAATCCGGCTCTTGCTTTTTCGAGGTTGGCGCGTGCCGCTTCCAGGTTGGCCTTCGCATTCTCCAGATCAGCCGTCGCTTGGAGCAGAGCACCGTTGAACAATGCAGGATCGATGAGGGCGACGACGTCCCCCTTATGGACGCGAGAATTAAAATCCGCATTGAGCTTCGCAATGGTTCCGGAAACCTGCGACCCTACTTGAACGGTGATTACCGAATTAATCGTTCCAGTAGCTTCCACTACATCTCTGATCTCGCCGCGCTCAACTTTCGCGGCAAAATGCTGTGCCTGAGTACTCCTGTTGAGGCCCAAGGTGACGAACAATCCAGCCACAACCACAATGCCGGCCAAGATGAGCCATCCGCGTTTTGTCTTCATGTAAAACCTGAAATTCCTCACTCGTATCGTAGAGCTTCAATGGGGTCGAGCAAAGATGCTTTTCGAGCCGGGTAATATCCGAAAAATACTCCTACAGCCACCGAAAACATTGCCGCGACCACGACAGCTTCCAGAGACATCTCAATGGGCCAGTTCAGCGTCTGTCCGACCAAGTAGGATCCGAAGATCCCAAAGAGCACGCCCGCAGCCCCTCCGATGAGGCTGAGAACGATCGATTCTGCCAGGAACTGAAGCTGAATGGCTCCTTCGGTTGCTCCCACCGCCACTCGAACTCCGATCTCCCTCGTGCGCTCGGTTACGGAAACCAGCATCACGTTCATGATCCCAATTCCCCCGACGATCAAGGAAACCGAGGCGATCGCGATCAGCAGAATTGTCAGAGTCTTGCTGGCGTCGAGTTGCGCCTGAATAATGTCCTCGGGATTACGAATATTGAAGTCATCCTCTTCTTCGGGTCGAAGATGATGGCGGTCACGGAGTACAGCGGTTGCTTCCTGTCCCGCCATCTTGACCATATCCTGTGACACGGCCGAGCAGAGGATGTCGTCCAGCCACGTAATGCCCTTGAGTTTCTTCTGCGCGACCGTGTAGGGCAGGATAATCGTGTCGTCCTGATCTTGCCCGGAAAGGGAAAGCCCTTTTGGATGAAGGGTAGCCACAACCTTGCAGGGAAGGTTATTGACCCGAATTACTTTCCCGACGGGATCTTGTACACCAAACAGCTGATCGCGGACGGTACGCCCGATCGCGCAGACATCAGCCGCTCGATCCACATCATCCTGCGAGAATATGGCGCCCTGATCGACGTACCATCGCTTTATGTCGAAATATTCTGGAGTAACGCCGCGGTAGGAGGTGTGCCAATTCTGATTGCCATAGATGACCTGTACTGGATCGTCCACATTCGGTGAAACGCTCTTGATGAGCGAAACCTGGTTCTTGACGGCTATGGCATCGGCCATGACCAGCGTCTTCGTATCGTGCGTGCCGGTGCGCACACCGTTGACCGCGCGGCCGCCAGCCTCAATCCAGACGAAGTTGTCTCCCAGGTTATTCAGTTGTTGCTGGACTCGCGCTTGTCCGGCTTTGCCAATGGCCACGACGCAGATCACTGCCGCAATCCCGATGGTGATCCCCAGAACCGTCAGCACGCTTCGCATCTTGTTTCTGAGCAATGTCACCAATGCCGATCGAAAGAGAGCGCCGTAGTTCATAATTCCTATGTCTCCGCGGGTCCGGGAAAGTTGAAAAGGCTCAAAATGAGCTAGAACTTATCTGTTTGATGCAATTCTTCCTCAGCATGGTCGTGGCGCCGCCGTTCCGACGGAAAGTATAAGGTTAGCCGTGGTGGGTTAAGCGGGCATAAATCCAAAATGAAATTCCTTTCAGACTACCATTCCTCTGCGGAATGACATACGCAAGGTGCCACCGTCCTCGAAAACTTCGCCCAGTCGTGAAGCTATAATCGCGAGACAGTATCTATCATCGCGCTTCGGGAGTCATGTTTCATGAGTTGTCCTACACCAGCCACATCTCTGAGCCGCCGGGAATGGCTTGCGCGGCTGGGTAGGACGATGCTGGTATCCCCGTTGCTGAACATGGCGGTCATCAGTATGTCCTGCGGTGGGTCCGGAACCAGCAATTCCGGGCCGCCTCCTCCCACTGACGACCAATTTCTGGATGAAATCGAGCGTGCCACCTTCCTTTACTTCTGGGAGCATGCCAGTTCGACTACGGGCCAGGTGAAGGATCGTGCCTTCGCCGGCGGGAATGACAGTCGCACGGTTTCAAGTATTGCGGCCACGGGCTTTGGCTTAACCACCCTCTGCATCGCGGACCAGCGCGGCTACATGGCCAGCGCCAGCATTGTTGCGCGTGTCCAGGCTACGTTGAGTTTCCTTCTCAACCAGATGCCGAACCAAAACGGTTTCTTCTACCACTTCGTGGATATGAATACAGGGCAAAGAGTAAACAACTCCGAAGTTTCTTCGATTGATACCGCGATCCTGTTGTGCGGCGTACTCACCTGCCGGCAACACTTTCAGGACCAGCAGATCGTAGACCTGGCGACGCAAATCTATCAGCGCATCAACTGGCCGTGGATGCTCAACGGCGGAAGTACATTTTCCATGGGTTGGACGCCGGAGAGCGGATTCCTGACTACGCGCTGGGACACTTACTCCGAGCTGATGATGCTGTACCTGTTGGCGATCGGCGCGACCGCGAACTCGATCCCGGCGAGCGCGTGGCAAGCATTTGCGCGCCCGTCGCTGACTTACCAGGGTTTGACCTACATTACGAATCTCAGTGCGCCGCTGTTTATCCACCAGTATTCCCATGCCTGGTTCGACTTTCGCAACAAGCAGGACGCCTATGCCAACTACTTCAACAACTCCATCACTGCGACGCAGGCGCACAAGCTCTTCTGTTTGTCGCTCGCCGGTCAGTTGTCCGATTATTCGACCAAACTGTGGGGGATTACGGCGTCGGACTCGGCGAACGGCTATGTGGCCTGGGGCGGACCGCCGGCGATGGGGCCAATTGATGGTTCGGTCGTTCCATGTGCCGCCGGCGGGTCGATTCCGTTTCTGTCCTCCGACTGCATTGCGGTGCTGCGCAATATCCAGAGGGCGTTCCCCAAGGCGTGGCAGAGGTACAGCTTCGTGGATGCGTTCAACCCTCTTACCGGCTGGTATGACACGGATGTGCTCGGGATTGACTTGGGCATCATGATGCTGATGGCGGAGAACCAGCGCACCGGCTTCGTCTGGGACACATTCATGAAGAACCCTGAAGTTGTGGGTGCGATGACGGCGGTTGGGTTCCATTAGGGTGCTGCGGATTATGTTGGTTCAAGCGCGAATTTTTCCGGTATAGAGCGCCATGCCCACCACGGCGTCAATTCCCAGCGCGTCGAGGCTGTCGATCTCGTACTGTTCGGTGATACCGCCGGCGACGACCAGGTGCCGGGCAGTGGCGCGCCGGATGGCGTGAACCGTTTCCATCGGGATTCCGCACAGCAAGCCTTCGGTGTCGATATGGGTATAAAGGAAGCTCTCGCAGAAAGGTTCTAGCTCGCGAATCATGTCGAAGGCGGTGACGGCAGTGTTCGTGCGCCAGCCATCAATCGCGACTCGGCCTCCGCGGGAGTCGAGAGCAAACATTAGAGCTGCTTTTGGGAGGTTGTCTGCCAGTGCGCGCGCGTGCCCCTGGTTGATTCGGCCATCGGTCAACAGCGCCGAGCCGATGATGACCTTGCGCGCACCCAGGTGCAGAAGTTTCTGTGCAGTCTCGAGGTTGCGGATACCGCCGCCAACCTGGCAGTTGAGGCGGCCGACGATCTGCTTCACCAACGACCGGTTGTCGCCGGTGCCGCAGGCGGCGTCGAGGTCGATGAGTTGGACCACAGGATACTTCGAGAAGCGCTCGATCCAATGGTCGAAGTTGTCGAACTCCAGTTTCTTCTTCTCGCCTTGGACCAACTGCACGATCTTGCCGTCCATGAGATCAATCGACGGAATCAGCATGGCCACCTCACCGGCACGTTGGCAGCTTGCAGTTCGCGTTTCAATTGTCCGATGTTTTCGATACCGAAATGGAAGATGGAAGCGGCGAGAGCGGCGTCCGCGCGCCCGTTGTGGAACACGTCAATGAAGTCTTGTGCCGACCCAGCGCCACCCGACGCAATCACAGGAATGGAAACTGCGTCGGCGACAATCTGCACCAACTCACAATCAAAACCTGCCTGGGTTCCGTCGCGGTCCATTGAAGTGAGCAGGATTTCACCTGCTCCGCAATCGGCCGCCTTCCGCGCCCATTGCAGCGCGTCGCGGCCGGTGGGAATGCGCCCTCCGGCAACGAACACTTCGAAACCACCGTTCACCCGTCGGGCATCGATCGCGACCACCACCGCCTGCGAGCCAAAACGAGCGGCAATTTTTCCGATTAGCGCCGGGTCCTTTACCGCAGCCGAGTTGATGGCGATCTTGTCGGCGCCGGCCTCGAACACAGCCTCGGCGTCGGAGAGTTCTCTAATTCCACCGCCGACCGTAAAGGGAATAAACAGACCGCGTGCCGTGCGGGAGACGACATCGAGCATCGTGTGGCGTTTATCGCTAGTGGCCGTGATATCGAGCAGAACGATTTCGTCCGCGCCATCGCGGGCGTGACCAGCGGCACAGTCCGCGGGGTCGCCAGCGTCGCGCAGATTATGGAACTGCACTCCTTTCACGACTCGGCCGTCGTCCACATCGAGGCAACCGATGATGCGCTTGGTCAGCACTTTACCTCACAGAAATTTTTCAGGATGAGAAGCCCCACGGTCCACGATTTTTCCGGATGGAACTGCACTCCGAAAATATTTTCATGTTCGACGACGGCTGAAAACCGCGCTCCGTATTCGCTCGCGGCCGTGGTGGCGGCAACCACCGGCGCTTGAAAAGAATGTGTGTAGTACACAAAGGAGTCGGGTGCGACGTTACGCAGCAAACGCGAACCTTCCCGGGCCGAAGCTTCCGGAAGCGAGCTTTCCCGGACCACCAGCGAGTTCCATCCGACGTGCGGAGATTTCACCGACGACGGAAACGGCCGGCATCTGCCGCCAAAAATTGCTGCTCCCGCAAATTCGGGCGCCTCATCGCTGCCCTCGAACAGCCACTGCATTCCTAGGCATATTCCAAGGAATGGCTTACCGGCTCTCGCGCCTTGCAGCACGGCATCTCGCAAGCCCGTGTTGTCGAGGCCGACCAACGCGGAGAAGTGCCCGACGCCGGGCAGAACGATCTTGTCGGCGGCTGCGACGGCTTCAGGTTGCGTGGTTACGACAACTTTAGCGCCGAGATAGTCAAACGCCTTCTTCACCGAATTCAGGTTGCCGGCACCGTAATCCACGATGGCGATCGTCGGAGCGGTCGTTGGAGGCATCACAGAAGCCCCTTGGTGCTCGGCAGCATGCGTCCGAGCCGCCGGTCGCGTGAGCAGGCTAGGCGAAGCGCGCGCGCAAAAGCTTTGAAGAGCGCTTCGATCTTGTGATGGCTGGAGCGCCCGTAAAGTACACGGGCATGAAGGTTCGCGCGCGCGCCGCGTGCGAAGCCCTCAAAGAAGTCGGATACCAGTTCCGTTTGCAGATCGCCGACTCGCGTGGCGCGGACCTTGGTCTGGACCACGGCCACCGCGCGGCCGCCAAAGTCCACTGCCGCCAGACCTAGAGTCTCGTCCATTGGCATCAAGAAATATCCGGCTCGCAGGATGCCGCGCCGGTTGCCCAAAGCGCGGTCGAAGGCCTCGCCCAGGGCGATTCCGACGTCTTCCACGGTGTGGTGCTGGTCCACGTCCAAGTCGCCCAGAGCGGCGAGTTTCAAGTCGAAGGCACCATGACGCGTGAACAGTTCCAGCATGTGATCGAGAAAACGGATACCGGTGGAGACTTCGTACTTTCCACGTCCCTCGATGGTGAGAGAAATTCGAATTTCTGTTTCCGAGGTCTTGCGGTGCAGTTTGGCTTTCCTCATGTCCGCGCTCCTGTTGGCAAACCAGTTCGCAATCCAAGCTGCTCGAACATGTCCCGCAGAGCAGTGATGAGAGTCTCCGTATGTCCGTCCGATCCCACAGTGAGGCGGACGCAGCCTTCACAACCGGGATCAGTGTGTCGGTCGCGAACCAGAATTCCGCGATTGCGCAGGGCTTGAACGAACTCTGCATGGGCTGGGCCAATGTGCACGAGCACAAAGTTGGCGTGGCTCGGCCAGTAATGCAAACCGAGGTTGCCAAGCTCCTGCTGCAATTTATCGCGGTTGCTTAGCACTTGCGCGACATAGCGGCCGACGTACTCCTGATCCTGAAGAGCCTCCGGCATGACTGCGAGGGCGGCTGCGTTGACGTTGTACGGCGAGGCCACGCGGCGGACCATGGCCATCTGACGGGCTTCTCCCGCAAGAATGCCAATGCGCAAACCGGCCAGGCCATAAGCCTTGGAAAAAGTCCGCGCCACGAAAAGATTCTCGATCTGCCGCGCTTGGTTAATGACGGTTTCTCCGTGAAATTCGAAATAGGCCTCATCGACGAGCACGGCAGCTTGCGGCGCCGCGTGCGCAATCTGAATCAGGACATTGCCTGCAACCCCTGCTCCAGTTGGATTGTTGGGATTCGCGACCGCGATGATCCGGGTCTGTGGGCTGAGATGAGCGAGCAGTGCCTTTTCCGGAAAGGTGAAATTGTCGCCGGCGCGCACTTCGACAACGCGGGCGCCTTCGGCCCGCGCAAAGATCGCGTACATGGCGAAAGTAGGCACAACGATGAGCGCCTCGTCCCCGGGATCGAGATATGTGGAGCTGAGAAGATGAATCGCTTCGTCGACTCCATTGGTAAGCAATACCTGCGCTGGATCGAGTCCGAGAAAGCCCGCGACCTCTTTTTCAACCGGCTCGCGTTCGGGATAGCGCGCCAAGAGTTCCGAATCGAGCGAGCGCAACCGGGCCAGCACGCGCGGCGAACACCCCACGGTGCTCTCGTTGAAATCGAGACGCAGTCCGGCTCGCCCAGCCAAAGGAGGCCGATATGCGTGCAGATTCTTCACTACCTCGCGAGCTTCAAGCATGGGATAACCTCGCTCGGAATGCCTCCGCGTGTCCCTTCAACCCTTCGGCATTGGCCAGCGTAATGCCCGCCGGCGCGATTCGGCGGATTCCTGCGCTGGACACTTGCTGGCAGGCAATGACGCGGACGAAGTCGAGCACGCTGAGACCGCCACGCACACGCGCCATCCCACCCGTGGGCAGCACATGGTTTGGTCCGGAGACGTAATCGCCCGCGGCCTGAGGCGTGAACTCATCCAGGAAAACCGAGCCCGCGTGCTGTACTGCAGGCGCCAATGACGCCGGGAGCGTGAGATGCTCGGGCGCGATGCGATTCGATATCTCGACAGCCTGGTCAAGAGACACGACCAAAAGAATGGCGCCGCGCCGCGAGAGTGATTGGGCGGCGATGGGGTTTCGACGCGTGCGCTTCTGCACCTCCTTCTGAACTCTTTTCGCTAGCGCGCGCGCAGTTGTTATGAAGATGCACAGCGCGTCAGGATCATGTTCAGCCTGGGCTACAAGGTCGGAGGCGACGCAAGCCGGATCGCCGTCTGCGCTGATGATCACGGCTTCGGTGGGACCCGCCAGGAATTCAATGGCACAATCGAAAGCTACGAATTTCTTGGCGGCGGTCACGTATCGATTGCCCGGACCGACAATCTTGTCCACGCGCGGAATTTCTTCAGTTCCATAGGCAAGGGCAGCGATGGCCTGTGCCCCACCGACCCGGTAGAACTCGCACACGCCGAGGTATGCAGCCGCCGCCAAGGTTGCTCGGGCCGGGCGCGGAGACGCGACTCGAATCTGCTTCACACCGGCGACCTGCGCGGGAATCACCGTCATAAGCAACGTAGATGGCAAAGGATAGCGGCCGCCCGGGACATAGCATCCCACGGATTCCAGAGGGCGCACCAATTGGCCTACGAAGACGCCAGGATGGATTTCGCGCCGCCACTCATTGGACGCTTGGGGGGACGCTTGGGGCGCTTGCCACTCCGCATAGCAGCGGATGTTGTCCGCAGCCTGCTTGATCGCCTGCTGCAGCTCTGGATTCGTTTGTTCCCAAGCCTCCTGAAGGCCCGCCTCGGAAACTCGGAGTGGCTCGCCCTTGCCCAATCCATCCCAACGTGTGGCGTAGCGGCGTACGGCGCGATCACCGGTACGCCTAACTTCACTCACAATGCGGCGGACTTCCGGCTCGACGTCTGCCAGATCCGTTGCACCGCGGTCGGCCAGCGCAGTCACAAGACGAACTTGTGCGGCGCCTTCGAGAATGCGCATCACATCACGACCTTGTTCAGTGGATATTCGACGATGCCCTGAGCGTTGGCTTGCTTCAACTTCGGAATCAGCGACCAGGCGGTGTGCTCCTCAATGACGGTGTTGACGGCGACCCACTCGCCATCGGCCAGGGGTGCGACGGTAGGATTTTTCAACGCTGTCAGAAGGCCGAGGACGGCAGGCAAGTCCGCCTTGCGAACGTTGAGCATCAGACCGACCCGCCCATGCGCGGCCATAGCCCCAGTGAGCATGACGGCCAGGTTCTCAATTTTTTCTCGCCGGGAAGGATCAGCCCAAGCCACCTTGTTCGCGACCAGTTGCGTGTTGGACTCGAGAACTGTTTCAAGGATTCTGAGGTGATTGGCGCGTAGTGAACTGCCCGTCTCCGTGACTTCGACGATGGCGTCTGCGAGTAACGGCGGCTTGACTTCGGTTGCGCCCCAGGAGAACTCGACCCGCACGGCAATGTTCCGGCTCGCGAAATAATTGCGGGTGAAGCTTACCAGCTCGGTGGCAATGATTCGGCCGTCCAGGTCTTCGAGTCTCTGGAAGCCAGAATCCTCCGGGACGGCCAGCACCCACTTGACCGTGCCCATGCTCTGTTTGGCATAGATCAGGTCGGTGACTTTGACCACTTCGAGGCCGCTTTCGAGCACCCAGTCCAGTCCAGTCAAGCCGGCATCCAGGGCGCCATGTTCGACGTACCGAGCCATTTCCTGGGCACGAATGAGCAGGCATTCGATCTCGGGATCATCCGTGGAGGCGAAATAAGAACGGGCGTTGGTGTATACGCGCAGCCCGGCACGCGTGAAGAGGCTCAATGTCGCTTCCTGCAAACTTCCTTTGGGGATGCCCAGCCGCAGTTTCATCGGCCCGCCTTCGCTTGCTCAAGTGGAGTTCCGAGCGCGCTCCCAACAGGCAGTTCCTGAGTGAAGCAGGAACGCGTCCCGGTGTGGCAGACCTTGCCCTCGCCGAGCACACGGACGCGCAGCAGTACCGTATCCCGGTCGCAGTCGGTCCGGGCTTCAACCACCTGCAAACGGTTGCCGGAACTCTCTCCCTTGGTCCACAGTGTCTGGCGGGTGCGGCTGTAGAACGTCACGAAGCCAGTGCGCAGGGTCTTGTCCAGAGCTTCACAGTTCATAAAACCCACCATCAGGAGCTCGCCGGTGCTTTCATCCTGAATGACAGCGGGCGCCAGGCCCTGCATCTTGTCGAAGTCGATTTCCATTGCATCCTCCCAATCTCACGCCGGATTTTCAGATCTGGCACAAAAGCAAAAAGCCCGCTGGCGAGTTGTGCGCCAGCGGGCTTGGATTTCCTATGAGTGCTTTTTGGTTATCCGTTGTCCCCCGCCGACACGCTCATCGCATGGTGATGATGGTGGTGGCGATGGGTCAGCGAAGTCATCGTGAACATGATATTAGGGCAGTGGAGATATGGTTGTCAATCTGTTGCTACGATGAGGATAGGGACAGATTCCAAAATAGCCGCGAAGGGAAAAAGGCCCGGCTCTCGTTTTAGTGAATAAGACCTAAATGTAGTGCATCATTAATAAATAAATAAATAGTAACGACCGCACCGGTCGCCGCCTTTCTCCACGGCCGTTTGCTTGAGAACGTGAAACGCTGCCCGTCCCTTCAGCACTATTCTTTAGGATAATAACGATAAGAAGACCGCTGTGGGAAAGGGCATACTCGAGGAGACGCAAAGGCAGTTCCTAAGGAGGAAAGGATGAAAGCAAGAGCCCGAAGCGCAGTATCGCTGAGTCCGCTGGTAGACCATGTGGTGATCATCGTCAAAGAAAATCATACCTACGACAACTACTTTGGAACCTTTCCGAAGTCGGAGGGCGATAACAAACTGGGGAAGGAGCCGAATCCTCCGAATGTCAGCCCGGATCATCGCCATGAAATCTGGATGAATCGTTCTTCGGACCAGCGGTATCACGTGCAATATTCCGAGACCGACATTCCGACCTACTTCGCGCTGGCGCGACAATACACGATTTGTGACCATTTCTTTTCGGAGGTAGCTGGGCCCTCGACTCCCAGTCACCTCATGCTGATTGCGGCAGATTCTCCTGTCATTAACAATCCGCCCTTTAGCTCGACGCCCAAGAATTTATACGATTTGAAGTCGTTTCCCCTTGCACTGCAGAACGCGGGACTTACCTGGGGAAACTACGGCGGTTACGCGTTTCACTACATACGCGAACTGGCGGCGCTTTCGCAGAATCACAGTCGGGATTTGTTTGCTCATCAGGCGGCCGCAGGCCAGCTCCCCTCCGTTTCCTGGGTCTATGGGGACGGGAACCCCCCGTACAGCGAACATCCCAGGCAAAACATTACCTCAGGTTCGGAATGGACGGGGCAACAGATTCAGGCCATCGTGGATGGCGGGTTATGGCCGCGCACCGTTGTTCTTGTGACCTGGGATGACTGGGGCGGATGGTACGACCATATCGTTCCACCCAATGTTGAAAAATGGGACAGCCGTCGAGCCCAGTATCCGGGGGACGCGCATCCGGAGTTTGACGGCCAGCAGTTTCGCTACGGTTCCCGCGTTCCTTGTCTCGTTATCAGTCCATATGCGCGGAAGGGATATGTCTCGCAGACGCAGCACTCCCACATCAGCCTGGTGAAATTCTGCCAGGAATTATTCGGCGTTCCGTCCATTAATCCGCGGCTGGATACTGCCGATGACATGTCTGACTGTTTTGATCCGACGCAAGCGCCGCTTGCGCCACCAAAGCTTCCGGCGCCAACCGCGCTGGGCCGCGGAGGAAGTGGGGGAGCACCGGGGCCGGTACATCCGCCGAAACCGAAACCGCATCCGAAGCCTAAACCTAAACCGGGTAGGCCGCATCGGTGAACCCGATAGTACTTCTAGGCGGCCGCTATCCAGCTGATAAAGGGTATCGTGGTAGCAAGAATCGTGGTAGCAGGAATCAAGAACAAAGGAGGTCACATGAGCACCAAGGAAATCACAGAAGCCCGGCGTCCAATGAATGTTTATGTTCGGCGAGGCTCCAGCGCGGAGAAGGCTTTCAGGAAACGCGCTGGATCGCCTTCGCCAAAGGCGATTGCGCCAGGCATTGCACCCTCTCCAGATCACGATCTCAAGTTTCAAGGCGGAAAAACAATTCAGGACTTGAGATTCATGAATTTCTATGTCGGCGGCGACGCCTGGGACGCGGGTGACATCGCCAATATTGATAAAGCCCTCTCCGCGGCAATGTCCGACCAGGATCTCAATAATGTGATGGCGCAATACTTTACTGGTCCGATTACCACCACGTTTGACGGTTCCCAGACACTGCCCGGCTCCCCTCCGGCGGTCATGTCACAAGGGGACGTCGAGCAACTGGTGGCGACGTTCTTCAGCGGAGGCAAACTGACGGGTCACGACTTGACCACGACGCTCTTCAACTTGATGCTTCCGCCGGGAACCGTGTTGAATACCGACACTGCGACCACGGGTGGAGGACAGCATGTGGCGTCCGGGGTCAAGAGGCAAGCGGCTGGGGTGAAACCGCATGCCGTCGTGCCCAAAACCCTCGTACCCAAAGATGAGGCTGATTCGCTCAATGGATTGGGTGGCTACCACGGCTCGGTCCATGTTTCCGGTACCGACATCGTCTATTACGCAGTTGGGGTTTACTCGCAAACCGAAACCGATGGGACGGTGAATGGCATCCCAGTGTTTGACCAGCCATGGAAAAATGTGGTCGCCACCTTCTATCACGAACTGAATGAGGCTCGAACCGACGCGGATGTTGAAGATGCAATCCTTGCCGGGAACAACCCCAACGCCAACTCGTTCCTCGGTTGGGTATCCGATCAGGGCGAGGAGATCGGCGATTTTCCGGTGTCCGAGGCCGGTGGCAATTTGACGGAGGTGTTTCAGGAGGTGGAACTCACGGACAACAGCGGTACGGTTCCCATCCAGTTCATGTATTCGGATGCGGTCCACGGACCCGAAGGGCCTATTGCTCAGGCGCACCCACCCGTCAATAGTCTTCAACAAAGAAGGGCGTAGTTCTTTCTTACAAACGCCGTTGACCAGAGCCGAGTGGCGTACCCACTCGGCTCTACTTATCTCTTGCCTTCGGGATTGCTACTTGCCCGTGTAGAGATCCGGAAACTGTTGCCGAAGGTGAGCAACTTTTGGCGCATCGTTATAGACGATGTAGGGACTGTCGGGATGATGGGCGGCGTAGTCCTGATGGTAGGCCTCGGCGGGATAGAAGGCTTTCAACCGGACCACTTGAGTCACAATGGGACTCGGGAAAACTTTAGCCTTCTCCAGTTGCGCGATGTACGCCTCGGCAATTCGCTTCTGCTCATCGTTGTTATAGAAGATTGAAGAGCGATACTGGCTGCCAGTGTCTGGTCCCTGACGGTTTAACTGTGTGGGATCGTGCGCGACCGAGAAGAAGACTCGAAGAAGTTGTCCATAGGTGATCTGCGAAGGATCGTAAGTGATCTTCACCGATTCCGCGTGGCCGGTGTCACCGTTGCTCACTAACTCATACTCCGCAGTGCCGGCTGCGCCGCCGGAACAGCCCGAGGTGGCGCTGATCACGCCCTTCACGTGCTGGAAGACAGCCTGAATGCCCCAAAAGCAGCCCCCGGCGATGACGGCGGTTTGTTCAGACTTGGCCGGCGTGAGCATGGCGTCCATAGTAGGGTTGGGGACGATGAAGCTGGCGCGGTCGCCGGCGTTGCAGGCGACGACGCCTGCGAGGGTTACCATCAAGAGCAGAGCAGACACGCGCGAGTAGAAGCTAGACATAGATATAACGTACTCCTTCGAACGCCCGGGTAGTGGATTCCAAGCGCCTCTTCAATAGGTAGAGTCGGCAGCCGGACAAAAGTTACGGATATTGCTCATGGAGCGCCGGGCGTCCCCGCCCGGCTGGCACACGCCCGGGGCCGAGACGGGACGGGCGAGGCGCCCGTCGCTCCATCGGTCGTTTTCCATCGGATGACTCATCACGCGGTCACCAGGTACTTTTTCATGCAGCGCACACAGGGAGAATAACCTTGCCGCTCGGCCTCGGCGGCGGTGATCGTGCGCAGCTTCGTTTTTTCGTGGATATAGTCGCATCCAGCAACGTGAAACAATTTTCCATCCTCCGAAACTACGACCATCATGCGCGGAGGCACGCCGGTGCCAGGTCGCGCGTGTTCGGAACGCAATTCAGGAGTGTGGAGCGCTGAGGAGCTGGCCACCTCGATGGTGCCAGCGACCAGGCAGGCTGCCGCGGCGGCGACCATCCATCCCAAAAAGTTGCGCCGGCTCGCCGGCATATTTTCGTCCAGTCTCCGGTGCAGACGCTGGCTGAATCCGAAGGGAACTTCGAGCATTCGTTCGTCGCCATACAACTGGATTACGTTGCGCGTGCCCTCCACGACTGCGGTGCAATGCTTGCACCCTCGAATGTGTTCCTGCATGGCGACGCGCAGACCGGGTTCAACTTCACCGTCGAGATAGTTTGATACTTCGCGCCAAACTTCTTCGCAGCTGACTACCATGGCTTCGTCCCCTTTACGAAAGACAACTTGCTGGTCATGCTCCATGCGCCGCCGAGGCCGGGCGCGAGCAAATCGCGCAACATCAGGCGGGCCCGCAGTAACCGAGTTTTGACCGATGCGGTGGAGATTCCAAGCGCCTTGGCCGTTTCCTCGATGCTGAGGTGCTGCATGTCGCGCAGGACAAAAACTTCACGGTAGATTTGCCCCAACTCGGCCAGCGCCTCGGCGAGCTTCTGCCGGACCTCGTTGCGTTCCAGCGTTTCCGACGGAATCTCCCGCCAGTCGGCAAAGTCGCGAGGCGTATAGTTGCCTTCCTCGTCCTGGCGAATCGCGATCGGTTCCATAATGTTGGCGTGTGCTTTCCTTCTTCGCATACGCGCCTCGTTGACGGTGATCTGGATGAGCCATGTGCTGAACCGCGACTCCGCGCGAAACTGCCGGATATGTTTGAAGGCCTTCAGCACCGCCTCCTGTGCCACGTCCTCGGCGTCGGCCTCGTTCCGTAGAATGGCGAAGGCTGCCGCGTATACGCGGCGTTCATAGGGGCGAATCAACTCATAAAAGAGTTCGTGCTCGCCAGCCAGGACACGCCGGACCAGCATCTCTTCGTTGAATTGTTCGGCTGGATGCTCCAGCGAAATCGCCCTTTCCGGCATCGCTCCCCACCGCACTGAACTAGCGTTGACTCGGCACCATTATGCCCGAAAAATTATGCAGTTGAATCTGGCCGATGGAGAGACGGGGGTCTCGCCCGTCGCTCGAGCGGCAAGCTGGGATCGCCACGTCAGCACGTTCGATGTGATTCCCGGCAGGGAGGAAAGTTTCGGCCTCGCGTCGTCCGGAAAATCCCCCACTTTTGTGCCATATTTGCCCGATTCTCCACAGCCTTCCACCAGCTTGCTACTTGCATTCCCACACACAAGTTCCGGATAATCATGGACAAGAGTTGATCGCCGTGTATCGCTATAGCCGCGCAGACCTGCTACGCATTCTCCGGCTCGTTCCTCGCCAGCTTCAGACCTGGGAGAAGGCGGGACTGGTAACGGCGGGCGAAGA
>Ga0185299_10004506_pt1 | contig 16784 bp, 15 predicted proteins | sample PaiPotPPA55metaG_FD_128002 | JGI IMG/M metagenome (GOLD analysis project Ga0185299, IMG submission 128002) | Iron sulfur acid spring bacterial and archeal communities from Banff, Canada, to study Microbial Dark Matter (Phase II) - Paint Pots PPA... ...
CTGAAAGGTTCGGGCACATGGGGGGCCCGCCTGCAACTTGCGGCCGGTCGCGGATGAGCAAATTCGTCGGGCGCACCCAGGAACCGGATGCACTCCGCCACGCGGCAGAGCAAGCGCATCGCGGCCACGGCCAGGTCGTGGCGACAACGGCGGACCCGGGGACAGTCACGCTTGGGTGGTTTAAGTGGCGAACGCGCGGGCGATTTTCAGCCATCCCAAACGGCGATATCACTCACCGCGACGTCGCGCAGCAATTGGACCATGGGCGCGCGCGCGACGATTATCGAAGCGAAATGGCCGACCGGAGAGATCGTGAGGCAAATACTGTAACCACGGTAAGAATACAGCGCATGGCTATCGACCCAGTACCCGCCCTGTGGCGCGCTGATCCGTTGTTTCAGGCCGATGCTCAAGATCGAATTGGATTGGTTGCGGTATAGCGTATAGGTCACCGGCTCGCCGTCCGGCATGCGGTCGACACGGCCTCCGGCGAGCTCATAACCGGCCAGAGTGAAATCGCAAAACTCGGGCGGCATCTGCATCTTCTCGTACGACGCGGAGATGTCCGGCAGTTCGGCTGACACATGGTGAAGCGGATCGCTTCCCTCCACCCAAGCGAAATAGGCGCCGCCGTCGCGGCTAAATGCTTCGGCGGGAACGTTCGGAGCAAACTCTTGTGATAATTGGTTAAAACGGCCGACGGCAAAGTCAAAGGCCGGTATCGATTTTTGATAATCTGGAAGGGACTGTACTGACATGCTCCCGAAATAAACCCGGAACATGAGCGTTGAAACCGTCAGCAGAATTACGACAAAACCGATCGGTGCGAGGTACTGTGCTCGCTTGAGCTGGAGTGCCTGCCATCCGTGCGCAGAACCTGCACGGTCGGCCGTTGCGTTGTCATAGGTTCTTGGAGCGGCCGCTCTTATCCGCCTGATAGAAGAGGCCGGCTGCCGCGTAGCATCCGCCCTGACGGGCATTCCTATTCTTTCGAAAATGCCGGGGTGCCGCAAACCACGCTCAGCCGCCCCGCCGAGTGCCGCCCGAATCCGAAGCCGGACGTCAGCCGGTGCTTTAACGATTCCCAGGTAGTGGCGGATGGATTCTTTAAGCGCGCGCTCCTCACCCAGCCGCGCACAGCATTGATGGCAGCCCCGCAAGTGCTCTTCGACCAGATGCCGCTCGGGTGCCGAAAGCTGACCGTCGGCATCAGCGGACAAAAACTGGTCAACGTATTCGTCGCAATTCATCGAGCAGTCTCACGAACGTATTCAGCTATGCTGCGGCCATGACTACGAGTCAACACATTCCGTCTAACCGCTTTCTGGATGTCTACCAGATTTCAGTATGTTGACTGATCGACGCTGTCAAGTACCTGTTTTGCCGGCAGGATAAACCGCGCCCCGCAGGTTGGCGCGCAGCAGCGAGCGGGCGCGCGAAACCCGTGACTTTACCGTCCCCAGTGGGATTTGGAGGACCTCCGCCACTTCCGGATAGCTTAATTCCTGAACATCGACCAGCAGCAACGGCTCCCTGAACTCCAGCGGCAATGCGTTGATCGCGGTTTCGAGATGGCGTCCGATCCAACGCTGTCCGACGATTTCCTCAGGATTGCCCGACTTACCATCGAGCACGAACGCGGCTTCGGTGCTCTCCGGAGATTCATCGGTGAGTGCCGTCACCGGATGGAGTGAGGAGCGCCGCAGATGGTTTCTAAAATTGTTGTAGAGGATTTTCAGCAACCAGGCGCGGCAGTTGCTGTCCGGCTCGAACTGGTGGAAAAAACGATAGGCTCGCAGAATCGTGTCCTGAAGCAGGTCCTTTGCATCATCGGGATTTCTGGTAAGCCGAAGTGCCGCAGAATAGACAGCGTCCAGATGCGGCAGCGCCACCGCTTCGAACCGCTGACGCGCGGTCGCCGAATTCGTTGGTTTGGAGCCCATAACGCGCAGACCGAGCATAGCATCGGCTGAGGCGTATGCCCAAGGATTAATCAATGCCCAAAAATGCGGAGTTTGACCACTCGATCGGGCGGAATTGCTGTTACTCCAGCGCGACCGAAATGCTATGGTAACTGGGCCGAATCGGGCGCGAATATTCATGCTATCGCGTCAATCCAGGAGATCCTTCGATGGACAAGCTCAAGATCACGGGCGCGCTCCTTGCCACGGCGGTGGGTGTGCTGTTTACGACCCAGCCTCTGATTGCTGATAATTCACAAGCACAGGCTCAGGCGACTCAGGTGAAGTGCGTTGGCGCAAATAGTTGCAAGGGCCAGAGCGAATGTGCGACCAAAGCGAACTCGTGCAAGGGCCAGAATTCGTGCAAGGGTAAAGGCTTTATAACCACTTCCAGCCCCCAACAATGCCAGGAGCGTGGCGGCAAACCGGAGAATAGCTGACTCCCGGATCCCGCTTACGCGTTCTGCCAATGAATTCGAAGCTGGCCGATCTGCAGCACTTGCTCTATCGGCTGATAACCGCATCCGCCGGCGTTGAAGAAGCGGTCAGTTACGAAGGCGCGCTTCAAGAGCGCGGGCTCGAAGCGGTGATTGGCGGTAATAGGCGGCTCTCGGCCGGTGAACGCCTCGGCATATATGCCAATGCCTACTTCTACCGTTTGCTTGATATCTTCAAAGAAGACTTTCCCTGCACATACGCAGTCCTGGGTGATGTCAACTTCCACAATCTGATCACTGGCTATTTGATTGAATATCCACCTAGCGAACCATCGGTCATCTACGTTGGCCGCGACCTTCCGCATTATCTGGAGACAAGCAGCGGACCGGCACGCATGCCGGTCCCGCAGTTGCCGTTTCTTGTCGATCTTGCCCGACTTGAGCGAGCCTGCATCGAAGTGTTCCACGGTGCCGACGCTGAGGCTCTGGAGCAATCGTCGCTGCGAGACCTCACGCCCGAATCGTGGCCCGCCCTGCGGATCCGGCTACATCCGGCCTCGCAGATGTTGGATATCGAGTGGCGGATCGATGCGCTGATGACCGCGATCAAGGAGGGGCAGCAATGGGTGCCGCCAGAACGTACTTCAGCCACGATCCTCGTGTGGAGGCAGGAATGCCGGGTTCACTATCGGACGCTTGAGCCAGGCGAGCGCGATGCGCTGAAAACCGCTGCGGCTGGCGCGGAATTCGCCTCGATTTGTGCCTCCCTCGCTCACGAGCTGGGATTGACCACTGGCGTGACGGATCTAGCGGCGACTATCAACCGGATGCTCAGCGGCTGGCTTCGCGAAGGCATATTAACTCGCGAAAACGCCTAACACTCCGCCAACGCGACCGGTCATTCCGCGCAAGCGGACGCGTTCATCGCAAGGTATGCCTCATATATGGGACAGCTTTTTATCAGCTCGGCGTGAGTCCCGCTAGCGCAGAGCCTCCCCTCGCTGATGAAATGCACCCGGTCGCAGGAGGCCAGCGTCTCCGCCCGATGCGCCACTATGATCACGATGCGCGTTTGGGCGAGCTCGCGTAGCGTCCGCAGCAGCGAGCGCTCCGAAGCGGGATCGAGCGGCCCCATCGGCTCGTCGAGGATAAGCACATCGGGGTCGCACAATAGAGCCCGTGCGATCGCGACGCGCTGCTTTTGGCCAGCCGACAGCCGCGTGCCGCGTCGTCCGAGCATAGTCAAGTACCGTTGCGGCATCCGCTCGATGAACTCCCCCGCCTCAGCCATCTCGGCCGCCCTCCGGATAGCGATGGCGGACGCGTTTGGAGACCCATAGCTGATATTGTCCGCGATAGTCGCGGAGAAGAGTGCCTCCTCCTGAAACACCAGGGCGATTCGTTTTCTGAGCGCTGCCCCTGAGAGGACACGAACGTCGATACCGTTCATCAAAATCTCTCCGGCCGACGGCTCGAGGAAACGCGGGATGCAGTTGACCAGCGTGCTCTTGCCGGCGCCGCTTGGGCCCGCGATGCCGGCTAACTCGCCAGCAACTAAGCGGAGCCGGATTTGTCCCAGGACCGGCGCTTGCGGGACATAGCCGACACTGACATCGTTGAATTCTATCTCGCGAATGCGTTCCGCCAGTTGACGACTCTGGCTCGGTACCGAGTCGTACGGCAGATGGTCGAGCACGCTATGAACCCGGCGCATGCCCGCAATTGATGCCTGCAACCATGTCCATACCCAACTCAGCGCAATCATCGGCCTGGCGAGTATCATGCCGTAGCCTGCCAGCAGTGCGACGTCGCCCAGCGTAATGCGGTTGGTGATGACCTCGGACATCAGATGGTACACGCCCAGTGCCGCCAGCAGCCCCAGGAGCGGTATCGTCAGCACCAGCATGGTCATGATCAGCACCAGCATCGTAAGCGTGGCATGATATGAGCCGCGGCTCTCGGCGTCGACGGCTGCGATTTCACGCGCCTCTTGGCCGAAGGCCTTGATGAGCTGAACCTGATCCATGCGCTCTTCGAATGCTGCCATGACGGCGCTCCCGTGCTCGCGCATCCGCTGACTCTGGTCGCGTAGCCGCCGGCCGAATAGCGCGCTGGTGATCGCTACGGCGGGCATCGCCAATCCAGCCAGTATTGGAATCAACGGCTCGTTGCTGAACTGCCCGCACAGCACCGCCATCGCCAGCGCGATCATGGTAATCGACATCGCCGGTGACAGGACTCCGGAGTAGAGAACTTCGCCGATCGCCGCGCTGTCGTACATCACGCGGAAGATAGCGTCGCCGATTTTTTGATCAGCGAACAGCCGCAGCGGCGAATGCAGAAAGCGCTCATAAACCGTGGTGCGTACAGTTTGATTGAGCCGCTGCGTAAGAACGAGCGTGACCCAAACCTCGAGCAGCCCCAAAAGGCCGCCGAAGAGGCTCCATCCCTTGTTCGCCTGGTTAGTGGTCATTCCGGCCTGATCGAGCCCGCCGCTGGCCACATGGGCGTCGAGACTTTCCGGGCGGTCGCCGACAGTTCCCACCAGGAGCGCACCCAGGAACAGCAAGCCTATTACTACCGCCAGCAGCAGGAGGCGATCATCGCCGGCCAACGGAAACAGTAGCCGGCGCGGAATCCCCCGAAGTGGGCGGCCATTGATCACGTTGTCGATGATTATCTTCAACGGCCACGGTATAAGCAGAAAAATCGGCAATGACGCGAGTGCGAGCAGGAACTTCAGTGCCACCAGCCGGCGATGAGGACGAATGAAACGCCAACTCCTGGCCAGCAGCCGCAAGGCCTCCCGTGGTGTCAGTGAGTGCTGTTCCTCGAGATAAAGATCGCCGGTGCGGGAGTCGCCTCGCGTACCGTCGCGATCATCAGCCGATTGTACACGCGATGCTTCAGACATTGCCCGCGCCCACCACTGCCGCGCCACTTCGCAAATGCGACCGTTCGGTCAGCCGGCCGCCAGCAATGCTATACACCTGGTCGGCCCAAGCCGCCGCGGTTCTCCGATGGGTCATCATGATCGCCAATCGCTGGCCGGGCCGCTCAGCGAGCCAGGATCGCACGCCGCGCATGAGCCGTTCTTCGTTTGCGATATCGAGCGCGGAGCTTGGCTCATCCAGCAACAGGATCGGCGCATCGCGCAGCAGCGCGCGCGCTACACCGATTCGCTGAGCCTGGCCAGCCGAGAGCTTGGCGCCTCTTTCACCCAGCACTGTGTTCAAGCCCGTTGGAAGCGAGTCAACGAAATCGCCGAGTGCGGCTCGTCTCAAAGCTGCGCGGATTTCTTCGATAGACGCGTTAGGGCGGCCGTAGGCTGCATTGTAGTGCAGGGTTCCGGTCAACAGCGGATTATTCTGCAGGCCCACCGCGATCATCCGCCGCCATTCAGTGAGGTCGAACTTGCGGATATCGCGGCCATCGAGGAGAATGCGGCCGGCAGCAGGATCGAAAAAGCGCAGTAGCAACGCGATCAGCGTGCTCTTGCCGGAGCCGCTCGGGCCCACCACCGCAGTCAGTTCCCCGGCCCGTGCCTCAAGATCGATGTCGCTCAGGACCGTGACGCCGGTTACATAACCAAATCTGACTTGCTCGAAGGCCAGCGTGCTCCTCAATGATGGCGCAAATGATAACGGATGTGCGCTGCCCTGCTGGACGTGCCGCGCAGCGACTATACGGTCTGACGGCTTTCGTAATATCTGGAACACTCGCGCGAAACCGACTCCGACATCCTGCAGACTGCCCCACAGCATCGCGAGTTCGTGGGAGCTGGCGCCGATGCGGCTGAAGGCGACTACCGTGCCCTGGAACAGGCCCAGTGAAATTGCGGAGCCGGTAATTCCACCGCCCTCACCGCTGACCACCTGTCGCGCCCCTACATACACCACCGCTAGATATGCGAGTCCGCGCATGAAATTGGACAGCACGCGATAAACCAGCAACAGCATCCGGGCTTGCCGTTCGGCGAGCAGGGCCGCCCAGTTTTCATCGGCATAGACGGCAGCCTCGTGATTTTCGCGGCCGAAGGCTTTGACTGCTTTGACCGAGGCGAGGGTCTCCTCGATGCGGGTGGTGGCGAGCGCGGAGGCTTCGCGCGCACGCAGGAACGCGGTCCGCAAAGGTGCGCTGAAAATCCATGCCAGTGCGAACTCAGCAGGAATCAGGATCAGCGCAATCAGTGCCATTGCATAATTGAAAACGAGCAGCCAGGCAAAGTTGGCCGCTGCCAATGGCAGCGCGCGTAACGGCTGTATCAGCAGGCCGTTGATTACCGGCGGGATGCCAGCCGAGTCCTGGAACATCCGGAAGATCGCATCGCCAATTTTTTCCTCCGAATGGAAGCTCAGGCTGAGTTCCTGGAGCTGCGCGAAAAGGTTGACTCGAAACAGGTTGCTGATCTTCTGCAGTATCCAGACCGCATAGCCGAAGACGAACAGTGCGTATGGAAGACCGGCCAGCGCGATCGCGCCGCCCGCGATGCAGGCTCGCGCGAGTACCGTCTGCCGGGCAGCGTTCAACGGGAGCCGCAACAGCCATGCATCGTACGCAGTCAGCGGCTGGCCGTTGCCGATAACATCGAAAAAGATCCGGATCAGCACCAGGCCAAACAGCCCGGTGGCTGCCCCTGGCAACAACAGGACGAACAGTCTGACGAGGTCACGCCGGTAGGGCCTGATAAACGGCCACGCCCGGCTCAGCAGACGCAGGATATCGCGGGAGCCAAGCTGGCTCGGCTCCGCAAACGGCGCGGTGATCGGACTGTCTCTGGATATTTCCTCGGGCATTACTGCAGAGCCGCTTCACGGCTGCTTGGCCAGATTTCAGAATACGGCGGCAACGCAGCCAAGGAAACGAGCCGCCCAGCCGATGAAAGTAAAGGACTGTCTGGCGCTTTTCATGCGGAAGCGACAGGCGGATGAAACTCCAGGTCCGAATAGGGCCGATTACATAGCGCCGCGTGCAAAGCGCGCATAAAATCTCAGCCGTGGCATTCACGGCGGAAGCTAGAGCGGAGGCTTGGATCGTCGCAGTTGTCCCGCGGTTGTGGCCGGATGGGGGTCTGGCCAAAATAACCGCGCTTAAGGGAGACGCCTCTACGCGGCGCTTCTGGCGCGTTAGCCTGGATGCGACGGGGCAAAGGCCTGCATCGGCGATTGCGATTGATCTCGGGCCGGACGATCTGCCCCTCTATGCGCGTGCATTAAAGCTCTTGCCGGAATCGTTGTCCGAGCCTCCGTGGCTCAACGTCCATCGCTTCCTTGCCAGGATTGGCGCGGCTGTGCCCCAAATTTATGCAGCGGACATCTCGGCGCGCATGCTGCTGGTAGAAGACGTTGGTTCGCTGCCGCTGTCCGAGGCGGCTGCATGCGCCTCTGACGCCGGCGATCTTTATCGTCTCGCAGTTGACGAACTGTTGATTTTTCATATCAGCGGCACTGAGAACCGCAATGATGATTGTGTCGCGGCCAAAATTGCCTATGACCGGCGACTCTTTCGCTGGGAACTGGAGCAGTTTCTAGAGGCTGGGCTCAGCGAAATCGCGCCGCGCGCCAATCGTAGTGCTGTCGCGCACGAACTGGACGATCTAGCTGGACGGCTGGATCTCTTTCCGCGTGTGTTTTCTCATCGCGACTATCACGGACACAATCTATTCGTACAACGTGATGAACGGGCGCAGCCACGGCTTCGCGTGCTCGATTTCCAGGACGCACTGATGGCGCCGGCGGCGCAGGATTTGGCGGTGTTGCTTACCACCCGCGATACTGCGCGAGTGATAGCTCCGAAGATTGAACGGCGCATACTTGATTACTACTATGCAGCCCTGATTCGGGAGGATGCGCCGCAACTCCCGGTCGAGAAGTTTCGTGAGAGTTACCGGTTGTGTGTGCTTCAACATGCGCTCAAGATGATCGGGCGCTTCATCCTGCTTGAGCATCAGGGCAAAACAGGCTATCGCGAATACATTCCGTACGCGCTCGAGCAAGCGAGGCGAATGCTGGTACCGGGCCAGTTCCCCAACCTGCACGCAGTATTGGCGGCATAGGCCGAATCAATGAAGGCGCTAGTGCTGGCGGCTGGCTATGGAGAACGCCTGCGGCCGATTACCGATACGATTCCGAAGCCGCTGGTCGAAATCGGCGGCCGGCCGCTGATTCATTACCCGCTTCTGTTGCTTCGGTACGCCGGGATTCGCGAAGTCGCCGTCAACGTGCATCATCTCGCAGATAAGATCGAAGAGGCGCTGGGCCGCGGCCAGGCGCTCGGCCTTGCGATTACGTATTCGCCAGAGCCTACTCTGCTCGGCACCGGCGGTCCTCTGCTCGTCCTGCGCAATTATTTCGGCGGTGATCCGTTTTTGATCCTGAATAGTGACACGATTATGGACTTGGATTTGCCGGCGATGATTGCGATGCATCGCGAACGCGGCGCATTGGCGACGATGGCGCTGCGCGAGAGTGCTGCTTCCGAGACCTACAGCCAGATAGAGATTGATGGTAAGGGACAAATTCGGCGGATGCGTTTGCTGATCGATCGTGCGCGCGGCAGATTCGACGACTATCCGGATGCGCTCGCCTCGGAGCTGGCCCCCGATTTGAGAGCGTTGATGTACTGCGGCGCAATGATCTGCGAGCCGGTAGTGTTAGACATGATGCCGTCGGCGCCGCCGTTTAGCCTGATAGGCGATACGCTTGCGCCGATGGTGTCACACGGCCTACCGCTGTCCGGTTACGTCCAGGAGGGTTTTTTTCGGACGGTCGATGATCTCCCGGCTTACGAACAACTTCGCGTGGAATTTGCGGCATCGCCACCATCGCTGCCCTACATCAGCCAATCAGCGTAATATCGGAGAGAGACGTCGCGCTGCGTTAACCGTTGACTTTGGCGAGATGATGGTAAGTTAAGAGCACCCGAGGCGAAATGTCATGTCAATTAACGTCAAAGAGGCTGCAACGGTTGACCGCCTGACGTCTCTTTACGAGCGCGACTATTATGGATGGATTGAACGGAATGTGTACGCGATCCGTGAGGGCCGGATCCAGGAGGTTGACTGGGCCAATGTCGCTGAGGAATTGGAGGACATGGGGAAGAGCGAAAAGCGGGCCCTGCGTAGTCAACTGGCTCGGCTAATAGCCCACCTCCTAAAATGGGCCTATCAGCCTCAACGACGTCCGACCAGTCAGAATAGTTGGCACGCCACGATCAAACATGCGCGCGAGAGTATCCACGAGATCCTCGACGAGAGCCCGAGTCTCAGCTCCCAACTGCCTCAAATGGTTACCGCTGGCTACCGTGATGCTTTAGCCCAAGTGCTGGGCGAAACGGGATTGCCAGAGCAAACTTTCCCGGCCGCTTGTCCGTGGAACCTCGAACAAATGATGGCGGAGGACTTCTGGCCGGAGCAGTAGACACGGGCGCCACTCGCAAATGAGGCATCGCCACAATTTGATGTCGTGGACCTATTTGGCATCGTGGAAGATTATTCCAAGGGCGAACCGGCGGCCATTTCGGACTCGGCTGATTCCGTGCCGCACGTTCACCCGGTAGAAGCCGCGAGACCCCTTCGCCGGCCGATAGCGGGTGGCGAACACAATCCCCGCACCTTGCCCCAGCGCAATCACATCGCATCTTGGCTGCGCGCGCGGCCGTTGCTCGAGCAGCAGAAATTCTCCACCCGTGTAATCCGCTTCGTACCGGCTCAGCATAAATGTGAATTGCAGCGGGAAGGCGAGTTCGCCGTAGAGGTCCTGGTGCATGCAGTTGTAACCGCCGGCCTCGTAGCGCAGGAGGAGCGGCGTGGGCTTGGTCTGTCCGCTCCGATGGCATCGTTCCAGGAACTCATCGAGGGTTTCCGGAAAGCTGATCTCCATCCGCAACGCCTTCATCCAATCGTTGGCGACGGGGACTACGCGCGGATAGAGCGATGCGCGCAATTCGTCGATGATTGGCGGGAGCGGCGCTGCGAAATACTTGTACTCGCCGAGCCCGAACCGAAATCGTGCCATCTCGATTCGGCTGCGGAAACGTTCGCGAACTTCATAGGTCGCGCTCAGATCGGCACATTCTGCCGGCGAGAGCAACGGCGGAAGTCTGGCGAAACCGTCGGCCTCAAGGGATTGGCGAATTGGCGCCCAGTCGACTTGGGCGATGCGTTCAGCGATTCCAACGCTTCCTGATTTTAGCGGCATCTGAGAAATTGAACACCGGCTAACCGGCTTTGTTAAATGAGCCGCAACAATCGAGCCCGGTCGATGCTAAGCACTTAGCAAATGAATCAGCGTAGGAATCTCGGCTCACTGAATCGGCGCGCGCCGGTCCCTCCCCCTGGTAAAGGGGAGGATCGGATTCTTCGGCGGTCATTCGCCGAAAGGCGTCCTCGTCCTTCCAGCACATTCTCGCGCGAATCTATTTTGTAAGTACTAGTCCCGAGAGAAAGTTGTGCGGCCGGTAAACTATCGCATAAGATCCTGACCATTGCGATGGTTGCCAAGAATACATCCTCGTTACAATCACGAATTTATCTGGAAACCTATGGATGCCAGATGAATATCGCGGATTCACAGACGGTGACGGCTATCCTGCGCCACGCAGGCTATACGACCACTGATAATGCGGCTGAAGCGGACGTTATTCTGCTCAACACGTGCGCCATCCGCGAGCATGCGGAGGAGCGCGTGCTGGGCCGCCTCAGTGACCTCGCGCGCCTTAAGAGGCTGCATCCGGAACAGAAGTTGGGTCTGCTGGGCTGTATGGCGCAACACAATCGCGCAGCGTTAATGAAAAAAGCGCCGTGGCTCGATCTCGTCGCAGGTCCGGATAGTTATCGGCGTCTTCCCGAACTCCTGGCGAGCGCGAGCTTTGATCCTGCCGTTGACGTTCGGCTGGACCGGACAGAAAGCTATGCGGACATATCGCCAGCATATGAGAATAGCGTGCGCGCATATGTCACTGCGATGCGCGGATGCGACAAGTTTTGCGCATTCTGTGTGGTTCCTTACGTGCGCGGGCGCGAACGCAGCGTTCCAGCAGGCGACCTCCTGCGCGAAGTGCATCAACTTGCCGCGTGTGGGGTCAAGGAGATCGTGCTGCTCGGCCAAACCGTAAACGCCTATCGTTACGAACAAGTCGGGTTCGGTGAATTGCTCAGAAAGGTGGCTGCCGTCGACGGCATCGAACGGATTCGGTTTACCTCGCCCCATCCGAGTGACATGACCTCGGATGTAGTCGAGGCGATGGCGGATGAGCCGAAGGTTCAGCCGTATGTCCATCTGCCGGTGCAATCAGGTTCTGACCGGATACTGGCCGCGATGGGACGGGGCTATACGACTGATGAATATCTGAGGTTGGTCGAGCGTCTGCGTTCGGCAATCCCGAATCTCGCCCTCTCAACCGATATCATTGTCGGTTTTCATAGTGAGGACGAGCGGGATTTCGCGGCGACACGCCTACTCATGCGCACGGTCGGTTACGACTCGGCGTTCATGTTCAAGTACTCGGTGCGCCAGCATACGACAGCGTTCAAACTGGGCGACACGGTTAGCGATATGGAAAAGAGCCGGCGACTAACCGAGGTCATCGCAATTCAGGAGGCGATTTCGCTCGAACGTAATCGCGCCTTGGTCGGGCGCGAATTCCCGGTGCTGGTTGAAGGACCGGCGCGCCGCGGCCAGGGGATGCTGGTTGGCAAGACACCACAATTCAAAACCGCTCTGTTTCCAGCGGCACCGTCGATCCGGCAGGGCGACACCGTCCGTGCTCGGGTCGACTCCTGCACGGCGCACTCCCTCGTCTGTTCAATCGCTGTGACGAATCTATCCGAGAGGCAGCCGCCTCAAACCCTCCCTTGATAAGGCTGTTTGCGGAGTGCTTCCCGCATCCAGAGCACCGACTCGCATTTGTGATCCGGAGTCGAGAGACCAGCCTCGAGTGAGCCGAAGCCCTGAGCGAAGCCGAAGGGGATTTCTTTCTTCCCGCTGCCCTTCAGACAAATCGCTTCGCTTTAATCCCTCCACGCGTTCGCTCCGGCTGGTGCTTCGCTCACTTGGTCGGGATGACAAAAAGCGTTTGCGAGCGAATCGAGAGTATCCTGGCTAGGGCGATGACCCTGCAACTGTAGGGTTTGCGCCATTGCTTCGACAGGGGGCCGCGAGGCGCTATGATCGAACTATGGCGGAAGGTGATGGCAGGCGGCCGGAACGAGTCGCCGAGATGGTGTTACGCGAACTTTCGCAACTGCTGCTGCGCGATCTCAAAGATCCGCGTTTGCGCGGTGTTACGCTGACCCGCGTGAAGATGAGCGACGACCTGCGTCATGGCCGCATTTTTTTCTCCCATCTTGAGGGCCACGCCCATGCAGCCGAATCGGTCAAAGGATTTCGCAGCGCCAGCGGTTTCATCCGCAAGCAGATCGGCCATGCGCTTCAGTTGCGCTATACGCCGGAACTCAATTTCGAATTCGACCCGGGCATCGAGAATGCCGCCCGCGTCGACGCGTTGTTGCGCGCAAATCGGCCTAAGGACGAGGAGTAAGTGGAGAGACGCCAAGCCCGCTGGATTCTAGTTCGTGCGCCATGCAGACGCATAGGAGTGATGCAAGTCAGTAAATTCGCATCCTCGTGCACGGAAGTGTCCTTCATCGTTGCATTCTGCGCGAACGCGGTCGGGCTCGAACGCTGCGCTGGATCAAAACGTGATGAATGCGTTCCCCGCGACTTAATCGTCGATAAGAGGCATCCAACCAGGGCAATGATCGGCGATACGAGCATCTTTTCATTTCGTCACCAAAACGCCGTAAGGGGCGTTCTCTGACCGAATTCTGAGACACTCCGCATTGCCTTAATAGGCTGCCCTTTGCGATATCCAGCAGACACCCGCGAGGCGTGCGGGCGGTGCTGGGTACATCAGAAGGAGACTGACGTTTCGCGTTCCCGACGTTTGCGCTACGGGCGATGATCCGCCCCCCTGCGGACGCGCGGCCGCAGGTCTGGTGAGATCGCGGTAGCTAAGACAATCTTGCGCGACTCCTTCAATGCAACCGCCGGGTTCACCGGACTTTCCGATCCAGTCGCGCGCAAGCTGTGATTGTCGGTTCTGATCCCATGCCGATATCGGCAGCGTGGTGCTGATGTGCGCGAAGCTAGAGTATTAGGCCGATCTGGGCGCAATCGCGCGAAGGCCCCTGTCATCGCGTCGACGCGGCCCGATCAGCGCTGCCCGTGATTCGGTCTGCTTCAGCAACACAGCACGGTCCACACACCTTAAGTCGGAAGAAATTATCAGTTGGGACTTCTCCAACGATTTTTAAACTGTGAATAATGAGCTGTCTCCTCATCTTTTTACGCAATTTCCGCTGGCATCAGCGTTGCGGCTTAGCAAACCAAGCTCATGGAGCAACAGTTCAATGCAAAAGTTTCGAGTACATTCGCTGATTCTATGCGCTGACGAAACAGTTCGAACCACATTATTAGTGAGCGCTTGGGTAATATCCGCTGCGAACTCCATCTGGCGTTGCCGGGCGTTCGCATCACTCGGATGCGCGGTACTCTTCGCCGTTGGATGCGCCCACACGAGCTTTTTGCAGCATCCGCTCGCGTCCCCAAGCAATCGGTCCATCGCAGCTTTGCGTTCGAACGATACTCCAGCCAAAAAAGGCGAAGATTTGGGATCAACTCGAATCGTAATGGCGTCTTGGTATGGGCCGGGTTACGATGGCAAACGAACTTCGAGCGGTGAGCGTTTCGATCCCAACAGTCTCACAGCGGCTTCCAGGACGCTACCGCTGGATTCGATCGTGCGTGTGACCAACTTGCGGAACGGGCGTTCGGTTGAGGTTAAAGTAAATGATCGTGGTCCGCGTACCCGGAGGCGTGGCGTCGACTTATCGCCGGCGGCGGCGCGAAGAATCGGATTGACTCACCGTGGAGTGGGTCGCGTGAAGATTACGCCAGTGATGAACCCAACGATGAATGAATGACGCTCGACCCGTTCTCTTCGAAGGAAAAGTCTTAGGTCTGTTGAGGATGAAGGAATTGACTTCAGCCGCCGGCCGCCGCTGCGCGTGAAAGATGACAGAAATTCGATGAAGGCGTCAGCGTGGGAGACCTTCCGGTCGCGATCGAGGCTGGTCACGAATTTCATCAATTCTTCCCGTAATTTTTTGGGTCGCCTAGAACCTGGGAGGGGTTCTTCGGCGGATGGACCACCACCCTACTAGCTTTGAGTATTTGCTGATGACCGGTAGCGCCTCCTTTTCGATCAGTTCCTGAAAGGCCGCTACCTTGCCGGGCTGCAAAGTGTACACGCGCATCTCGTAGACCATCAGGTTAACCTCCCGTAAGCAACGAATCGTCTCATCTTATTCGATTTTCCGCAAAGTCGTTCCGACAGAGAACCTGAGGGATTGGCCGTGAACGCGGTTTCATCGCTCGTACCGCCCTAGTTAGAAAGTCGGGATGGATTTGGTAGTTGCCATAGTGTAGCGTCTCTCTAGACCCGGCTAGACGCCCGCCACCCAAACCCACTCAGGTTTCCTTGTCAGCGCTCTTTCCGGCAATTACGTAAGGAGGGCAACAATGCCCAGCAAATTGTATGTAGGCAATCTCGCCTTCTCGGTGACCAACGATGACCTCGAAGCACTGTTCTCGCAAGTTGGGAAAGTTGTGAGCGCGGCTGTCGTATCAGATAAATTCTCGGGCCAGTCGAGAGGCTTCGGCTTCGTCGAAATGGAGAGCTCCGGCGACGCCGCCAAGGCAATTTCGCAGTTCGATGGCAAGGATCTCAAAGGACGCAACCTCAAGGTCAACGAGGCCAAGCCCCGAGAATTTGGCGGCGGTGGCGGCGGGCGGGATAGTCGTGGCGGCGGTGGTGGCCGCGGTGGCAACCGTTGGTAGAAGCGCTATAGGGTGGGGGCTAACCAGCCCTTTCCGTTTTCACAGTGAAAGAAAGGCGCGCGCTTGCGGGAACGGTTGAAAGAAATTCAGTTGCGAGAATGCCAAGGCTGCTTTCTCCACCGTCGTAGATGACGCTGTCTGCGGCTCGCCCTGCGTGATCACCGACCGCTTCGCGCCGGCCGTGGCGACCCAAGGATTCAACGGCTTTGGAGGAGAATCACCCAAGAAGTGAACCGCCTGCCCGTTATCCGTATTCTGTGGCACGCATAGGAAAGTAGGGAGCCCAGGGCCCCCAGCCCTGCCGCGTCGCGGGTGGTTTCAGTTTGTGAGTTTCGCCGGACGGCGAGTAAAGTGGCTTCGGCCGGGGCTGGGGACTAGCGCGCGTGCGTTCCTCGAGCGGCACGCCCGCACGTTTTGCCGGCCGGCAACTCGGACGTCTGCTCGCTCACCCCGGCCATTTCACGTTGCTTGCTGAAGCATCGGAGAGCTGCGTGTTCACTGCCCTGCCCCTACGCACCGATCCCCTACGGGTGCTTGGCAGGCCCAATTTGACACGCTAACCATACGCTCGAATCCACTTTTTTGCTTTTCAGCCGGTAAATGCTATGAGCTTGCCCTGTCACATTAACGGAGGCATAAGCATCACGCGGCCATATTGACGGTGTGCCGCGGGCGCCGAAAACTATCCAGCCAACATTTACCTGAACGGGCAGATATGCTGACTGCGAATAGCCGAAGCCTTTTTCTACTTGAACCGGGGCTGGTCTACCTCAATCACGGCGGTTTCGGCGCGACACCGAAGAATGTCCTCGACGAAAAGATACGGATCCTTGCGGACATCGAGAAAAATCCGGTGGACCTTCTTGCTCATAATCTAAGGTCCCAATGGCACGCCGTTGCGGAAAAAATCGCCGCCCGGTTTTCGCTTGGCGCGAACAGCTTGGCGCTCGTCGATAACGCCACGGACGGCGTCAACGCCGTTCTGCGCTCCCTGTCCCTCAAGGCGGGCGACGAGATTCTTCTTACGACCATGACCTATGGCGCCGTCGCCGTGGCCGCGCGCAGCATTGCCGAAAAACATGGCGCGACAATCACGCTGGCCGAATTGCGCTTCCCCGATCCCGATCCGGAGCAATGCATCGAAGCCGTCACACAAGCGCTGACGCCCCGAACCAAAATCGCCATCCTCGATCACATCACCTCTTCCACGGGGCTTGTAATGCCGCTGGCCAGTATGATCGCCGCCTGCCACGCGTGCGGCGTTCCCGTTCTTGTCGACGGCGCGCATGCGCCCGGACAGATCGGGCTCGATATTCCCGCCCTGGACACCGACTGGTATGTCGCCAATCTTCACAAATGGTATTTTGTCCCGCGCGGCTGCGGTTTCCTGTGGGCCGCGCCTGGCTCGCAAAACGGGCTGATGCCGAATATTTTATCCTGGGATATCGGCTGTCCCTTCCCGTCAAACTTCGCATGGACGGGTACCC
>Ga0185299_10004507_pt1 | contig 16784 bp, 14 predicted proteins | sample PaiPotPPA55metaG_FD_128002 | JGI IMG/M metagenome (GOLD analysis project Ga0185299, IMG submission 128002) | Iron sulfur acid spring bacterial and archeal communities from Banff, Canada, to study Microbial Dark Matter (Phase II) - Paint Pots PPA... ...
CGTTCATCCGGAAGGATTCGGCTACGCCCAGGGAGGCGCGCGAGTGGCAGGCGCGCCAAACCCTGGCGACGCAACCGGCGATACCGGCGAGCTGCAGACCCCGCTGACTTCGCAGGTGGCCGCTTATCTCAAGTCGCACACACGCTTCACCGCACAGCAGCTCGTGCTGATGCAAGGCGGGGCCAACGACGTTCAGGACGCCTATGGCGCGTGGGCGGGAATGATTGCGAACGGCGGCGATCCGGCCGCCTCTCTGCAGGCGGTAGAGCCATCGCTGCGACAAGCGGCGCAACAACTTGCGGGACTGGTGCACAACGTGCAACAACATGGCGCAACGCATATCGTCGTACAAAACGTGCCCGACATCAGCAAGGCGCCGATCGCAAACATTGTCGAGCAGCAATTGCCTGGCTCCGCGAACGTGCTTCGGCGTCTTGCGCAGGTATTCAACACCGCTCTGGATGAGGCGCTACCTTCCTCGCCATCCGTGCTGCGAGTCGATGCGTTCACGTTCATCGATGAAACATCGGAGAATTATCGTCAGCTTGGTTTCCGCTTCGACGGCAGCAGCGGCACCAACGTAGCGTGCAATCCGGCGAATCTGCCCGTGGCATTCCAGGCCGATGACACTAGCGCACTGTTCTGCTCGCGCTCGACCTACGTCTCCCCGGATGCCGGCCGCATCTACATGTTCGCCGACGCTTATCATCCGACCACTCACCTGCAAAAACTCATAGCAGACTATGTCGTTGGCCGGATCGACAAATGGTTGCGCGATTAGGTCGTCGCTCAGCCCTTCGTTGCCCCGAACGTCAGCCCGGCAACGAAGTGCCGCTGCATGGCGAAGAACATCATGACCGACGGCAAGGCCGCGAGAATCGATCCCGCGGAGACCAGGTTCCACGCCGTCACCCACTGCCCCTTGAGCGCGGCGACACCCACGGTGATCGGCGCCGCCTCGTCTCCTGTGGTGAGACATAGCGCCCAAAAATAGTCGTTCCAGACGAACGTAAATACGAGAATCGCCAGCGCGGCCAACGCCGGACGGATCAACGGCAAGACGATTCGAAAGAACACCGTCCACTCGTTCGCCCCTTCAATTCGCGCCGCTTCAACGAGTTCAAATGGCAATTGCTTGATGAAATTGCGCAAGAACAGCGCACAAAAACCGGTCTGAAACGAGACATGAAACAAGATGAGCGCGCCGATGGTGTTGAAGATGCCCAACTGCAAGGACAGGTCCCGCACCGGGATCATCAGGATCTGAATGGGCACGAAATTCCCCGCGACAAACGTCGCGAATAACGCCGAGTTACCCCGAAACGAATAGATCGCCAAGGCGAAACCCGCCATTGAAGCCAGCACGATTGACCCGATCACGGCCGGCACGGTAATGAGCACGCTGTTCCACAAATAGTGGAGCATCGGCGAAGTCGTGAGCGCATCGCTGTAGTTGGCGATCAACGAAAAGTGCCGTGGCCAACCCCAGTAATTGCCTTCGACGAGTTCATCGGAAGAGCGAATGGACGTGACCATCACCGCGATCAACGGCAACAACCAGATCACCAGCGCGACCGGCAACGACAACTTGTAAAGCGCCCGGTTGACGGGCTTCCACTTGGCGACGGGCATTGGAAACATGGCGCGCTCCTGGCTATTGCTCGGTGCGCAACATTCTGCGCAAGTGATAAACGATGTACACCATCATGATCGCGAACAGCACCACGGCAATGGCGGCCGAATAACCGATGCGGTAGTACTTGATCGCCTGGTCGTACATGTAATAAGCGAGCACCGTCGAGCTTTCAAACGGGCCGCCGCCGCTCATCACGGCAATCAGATCGAAGCTTCGCAAGGCTCCGATGATAGTGACCACGATCGCCATGAAAGTGGTCGGCCGGAGTTGCGGCAAGACGACGTGCCACAACATGGTCCAGCCCTTCGCACCTTCCATCCGGGCCGCTTCTATCTGCTCGGAATTAAGCGACGTCAATCCGGTCAGGTACAGGATCATGCAGTAGGCGGTCTGCGGCCAGAGCGCAGCGAAGATGATCCCGAAGGTCACGTAACGCGCGTCCCCTAGCACCGGCACCCCGTGTCCGAGGATCAGCTTCAGCAAACCGAAGGTCGGGTCGTAGAACCAGCTGAACATCAAACCGACCACCACGCCGGACAACACGAACGGCGCGAAGAACAGCGACTTCACCATGCGGATACCGCGCACCGCCTGGTTCAGGTACAACGCGACGGCGAGACCCATCGGCGGTGCGAGCAGGAACAGGATCAACCACAGCACGTTGTTCTTTAGCGCGGTGTAGAACGTGGGCGCATGGAACAGCTCTATGTAGTTATCGAAGCCGGCGAAGGTTTTCTCTGTCATCCCGTCCCAGTTGTAAAAGCTGAGCCTGAGGCTGGAGACAATCGGCCAGATCACATAGATTGCCACCATGATGCAAGCGGGCGCAAGGAACAGGAACGCGGCCAGCCGCTGCTGCCGCGCAGTGGCCGACATTCTTCTGCGGCGTTTCGTTTTCATCGCCGGAACGCTGAGGGTTTCGGACATGCCGTGCTCTCCTGATCGCCAAGGCGGCTCGCGGTCATCGCGAGCCGCCGTCCCACGCTACTTCTTGTAGATACGCTTGCGCGTGGCTTCGAGCTGCGTCAGGATCGCGTCCAGCTGGGTCGGATCGGACACGAACTGCTGCATGCCCTTCATACCTTCGTCAGCCATCTCCTTGGTCATGTCGCGGTCGTAGAACTGAGCAATGCCACCCTTCGTCTGCGAGAGGATCTGGAAGCCGATCTTCGAAACAGGATCGTCCGGTTCCGGCGACTTGCTATTGGCCGGCAACGACCCCAACCCCTTCGCCAGTAGCGCGCTGATCTCCGGCGTTTCCACGAATGCCAGGAACGTGTGCGCGTCCGCCTTGTTCTTCGCCTTCGACGGAATATGCAGCGACTCTACCGGACCGTCTTCAGCGGTCGGCACGTTGCTGTCGATGATCGGGAACTGGAAAAAGCCCATCTGCGCTTTGATGTTCTCCGGGAACCCGCCGGTAATGAACGTGCCCATCAGCATCATGGCGGCCTTACCCTGGAACAGGAACGGCTGCACGGCGTCGAGGTCGTAGGAAAGCGAGTTGTCGATAAACATCTTGTCGTCGATCAATCCCTTCCACGTGGTGTAGACCTTCTTCACGCGTGGGTCGGTGTAGGCCACGTCGCCTGCCATCAGCTTTTGATGGAACGCGTTGCCGTTGATGCGCAGGTCGAGGTAGTCGAACCAGCCAGCGAGTGTCCACGCATCCCGGCCTGCCACCGCAACCGGCGCAATGCCTGCCGCTTTCAGCTTCTTGCAGGCATCGAGAAATTCTGGCCACGTCTTCGGCTCGGCTGTAATGCCGACCTTCTGGAACAAGTCCTTGCGGTAGAACATGCCCCACGCGTAGTACACGGTCGGCGCCGAATATTGCTTGCCGTTGTACGTGGACGATTCTTTCGTCGACGCGTACATCGCGTTCCAGTTGTTCTTGTTCCAGTCGGGCGTCAGGTCTTCGAACAGGCCGCGCTTCGCGTAGTACGCCATGCGCTCGCCGTTGTGCCAGTTGACAATATCGGGCGCGACGGTCGTGAGCCAACCCGGCAGTTGCACCTTGTAGGCTTCTTCATCGACGAAAGTAGCCTTCACGTCAATATCCGGATGCGCCTTCTTGAAGGCATCGAAGGTCTGCTGCCAGACCGCACGCTGGCTTGCACCCTTGAACGCGATGTTCGCGGTCAGGGTGCCCGCCTGCGCAATGCTGGCCGTAGCCAAAACGACGGCCAGCGCAGCGCCGGTCAGTCCGTGGCGAATCAAGGTTTTCATGCGTGTCTCCTCATCGATGAGTGTTGTGTGCTTCGCTATGCTTTATAAATCGCGACGCCCTGCGGTTCTACTTCCTCCTGCCCGACTATGAAATGAGCTGCTTTCGAAATCCTGTGCGGCATCGCGTTGTAGTTGAAGACATAGGTCAACGCACCGCGCCGGCTGATCCTGATACCTTCTGGCAGCGGCCCGGCATCGAGACCGGCTGTCTTCGCCACGTTGAGAAAGATGTCCTGTGTGAGGATTTCATCGAAGAGACTGGCGAGATAAAGCACGGACCCGCGACGCACGATGGCAGGATGACCATCGGCGAAGGTCGCTTCAGTCTGCACACCATCGCTCGTTTCGACGAAGTCGCGCCAGTGACGCGCCTCACCGCGTTGATCCACCTTTTCGGTCACGTTCGGCCGCATTGATTCGACACGCCATACGCGGATGGGGATCAGTTTGGCGATGCCCTCGCCCGGCGGGAGTGCGGCAGGGATCGCCAGATCGACGGTCTTCGATCCGGTACGCGGCCCAAGGACCACTTGCGCACCGCTCGCCGCGAGCCTGTCGGCGAACTCCGCAGACACCACCGGCAGCGGCGGCACCACGATCATCTTGTAGCCATCCAGCGGCGCATCCACCGGAATCACATCGACATCCAGCCCGAGGCTACGCAACGCGCTGTAGTATTCGAACGCAAAGCGCGGATAGTGGAAATCGGCGCCTTGCGGATGAATCTCGAACAACCACTTTGCTTCGTAATCCCAAACAAGTGCCACTTTAGTGGAGACCGGCGAATCACCGTCCGCTTTCAAGACCTGTTCAATCTCCTTCGCCACCACCGACGCTTCCGCGCCGCCCATATCCAGCCGATTATCTCTCGTGTTCAGACCCGCGTGCATCTGTTCCTGCGCGAAAGGCGCCTGCCGCCAGCGAAAATACGATACACACCCTGCCCCATGCGCGAACGCTTCCCAGCTCCACAGACGCACCATGCCCGGCAGCGGCGCGGGATTCCAGTGCGCCCAGTTCACCGGCCCCGGCTGCTGCTCCATCACCCAGAACGGCAGCTTCGACATTCCGCGATACACATCGTGATTAAACGATGCGAAGTCGGGATGCCCCGTGCGCAGCCACTTCGCCTTGACCGACGGCTCGAACCACTGTTCTTCCAGCGCCCCGAGCGGATAGCTATCCCACGTCGCAATGTCGAGATCGGCTGCCACCTTGTAGTGATCGAACTCGGTGAAGAGCTGCATGAAGTTGTGCGCGACTGGCCGCTGCGGCGAATGCGCGCGAATGATATCGGTCTGCATGCGATTGAAGCGCACGACTTCATCCGAGGCGAAACGCCGGTAGTCCAGCCGATGTGTCGGATGCGCCTCCGTCACGGTGCCGACGGGCAGATCGATTTCGTCGAAGCCGCGGTACTCCATGCTCCAGAAGACCGTGCCCCACGCCGTGTTGAGCGCATTGATGGAGCCATACCGTTGCTTCAGCCACGCTCGAAAGCGCTGCAAGGCGGCCGGCGAATAACTGACCACGGTGTTGTGGCAGCCGAACTCGTTGTCTGTTTGCCAGAACGCAACCGCGGGATGCTTGCCATAACGCTCGCCTACCGCCGTGCAAATTTTCTGCGACGCTTCGAAGTACGAAGGCGACGAAAAATCGTAGTGCCGGCGTGAGCCGAACGCACGCGGACGACCATCGGCGCCAATGGGCAGGATGTCCGGATGACGATCGATCAGCCACTTCGGCGGCGTCGCGGTCGGCGTGCACATGACGACCTTAAGACCCGCATCGGCGAGCACATCAATGGCCCGGTCCAGCCAGTCCCACTGATAGTCACCCGGCGAGGGTTCGATCCGGCTCCATGCAAATTCCGCGATCCGGACGCGGTCGATGCCAAGCGCTTTCATGCGCGCCGCATCGTCTTTCCACATCGATTCGGGCCAGTGTTCCGGGTAATAACAGACGCCAAGATGCATACGGTGCGCTCCTACGCAAAATGTTCAACGGCAGCCGATGTGACGGAAAAGCCGTCTTCGGTGAAGAGATGACACGACGCCGGCGGCACATTGAACGCAACGTTCTCGCCTTGTCGGGGAGTCCGGTCGCCGGGCGCCTTGGCGATCAGCACCGCGCCGCCAGGTTGATCGAGATGCAGATAGCTGTGCTCGCCGAGTTGTTCGACCAGCGACACCGTGCGAGTAATTTGCTGGATCGAACCGTTGCTTGCGGCCGGTTCAAGATGCTCGGGACGAATGCCCAACGTGACAGCCTGATCGGGGCGCAAGGTCTCGCCGCTAGCAAAAACCTGGAGCCGCTCGCTGGTTCCATCGAGTGCGATCAATACGCTTTCCACGCTGCCCGACACCACTCGCGCGGGCAGGAAATTCATCCGCGGTGAGCCGATGAACCCCGCGACAAAACGGCTTCTCGGCCGGTGATACAACTCGAGCGGCGCACCCACTTGCGCGATGCTGCCGTACTTCGCCGTATCCGCACCCGCGTGCAGCAGGACGATCTTGTCAGCGAGCGTCATCGCTTCTATCTGATCGTGGGTCACATAGACAACGCTGGCCGTAGCGAACTGCTTGTGCAGGCGCGCGATCTCGACTCGCGTTTGTCCACGCAACGTAGCGTCGAGATTGGAGAGCGGTTCATCGAAGAGAAACACGCTCGGACTGCGCACAATAGCCCTACCGATTGCCACCCGTTGCCGCTGTCCGCCCGACAACTCCTTTGGCCTGCGTTCGAGCAGCGCTTCGAGTTGCAACACGCGCGCGGCTTCCTTTACTTTCCGGTCGATCACGTCCTTCGGTGTCTTCGCGAGCGTCAGGCCGAACGCCATGTTCTGATACACCGTCATGTGGGGAAACAGCGCGTAACTCTGGAACACCATCGCGACGCCGCGTTGCGCAGCGGGTACCTCGTTGACGAGTTTTCCGTCGATGTAGAGGCCACCGTCCGTGATGTCTTCGAGGCCCGCGATCATGCGCAGCAAGGTGGATTTGCCGCATCCCGAAGGGCCGAGGAACACGCAGAACTCGTGTTCGCCGATCTCGAGATCGACATCGCGAATCACGGGCGCGTGGTCGCCATAGGCTTTCTGAACCGACCTTAAAGAGATGCTCGCCATGCCGACGTCTCCGTGTTTAACCGAGGAGACAACGGAAGGTTAAGCGCTTAACCTTCTGCCTGCGAAAAAACGATCCGCGTTCGGGATCGCTTCAACTGGCTGTCTCCGTCCTATGTTTTTTAACTGCCTTGAGTCGCAAATCTAGCGGCGTCGGCGGATTTATACAAATGCCGGGAAGCCATCCCAAAATATGGACACAAGCGCGGATATTTGCACGAAGCCGCCAAGCTGGCGACAGTTAGCCGATTTTGCACCGCGTTAACCCTTGCTTCGAGATTCGATGACTACTTTGGCCGAGGTCGCTTTACGCGCTGGCGTCACGCCGGCAACCGTTTCCAATGTGCTGCGCAAGCGCGGCAAGGTGGGCGCCGCGACACGTCAGCGTGTGCTCGATGCGGTGGAGTTTTTGGGCTATCGGCCGCATCTGACGGCGCGGGCGCTGGCCGAAGGAAGCGCGCCGACCCTGGCGTTGATGGTGACGAGTATCGCGAACCCGTTTTACCCGGAATTTGCGTTGGCGGCAGAGCGCGCGGCGCGCAAAAACGGGCGTTTCCTGATCGTATGTAATACGAACGAAGATCCGGTGATCAGCCGCGCTTACCTGGACCAGATTGCGGGGACCTTGTCGGAAGGTGTGCTCGTGATGAACTCCCGGATCGCTTTCGACGATCTCCACACCACGCGGGCACGCGGCACGCCCGTCGTGCTGTGCATGTGGGAACGGCCGGATGTATCGCCGGGATTGCCTTGTGTGGCCGTGGACTTTTTTGCGGCCGGTGCGCTGGCCGCGCAGCATCTGCTGGACCTCGGGCATACGCGGATTGGCGCGATTATCGGGAGTCAGCCGGAGGGTGTGCAGGCAGCGCGATACGCCGGCTTTTGTCACACACTGGAGGCTGCGGGCGTGGCGCATCCGGCACAGGAAGCGCGTTTTACACGCGACGCCGTGCAGGGCGGCTACGAGGCCGCGTGCGAGTTGTTGACGGAGCACGCGGACCTGACCGCGATCTTCGCGACCAACGACTTGCCTGCGTTGGGCGCGATGCATGCAGCGGCCGATCGGGGCATGCGCATTCCCCATGATCTATCGGTAATTGGGATTACTGATATTCAACTGGCGCGAGAATCTCGGCCGGGTTTATCGACGGTTGCGGTTCCTACCGATGCCGCCGCCGCCATGGCCGTAGAGTTGCTGGAGGCGTTGATCGAAAGCGGGGGCCACTGCGAAACGCCGATGCGCATTGCGCCCGAGCCCGTGCTGGTGCAAAGGGCATCGACGGGACGGGTGCGTAGCTGAAGCTCCATCACGCTCGCTCTGGAATCTTCGCGAACAGCATGTTCAGCCCTTCCGCGCTGGTCGGATGCGAGAGGATCGCGTCCCGGACCGCGCTGTACGGAAGATTACCAAGCATGGCCATCTGCACCGACGCCACGACTTCCCCCGCGTTCGAACCGAGCATCGTGAAGCCGAGAATGCGATCCGACTCCGCATCCACGATTGCCTTCATGAAACCGTGCATCTCGCCGGTCGTACGGGCGCGGGGAACGGCCGCCATCGGCAGCTTGGCCACGCGCACTGCAATGCCTTGACGTTGTGCATCGCTTTCGTTGATGCCGATGCGCGCAAGCTCCGGTTCGATAAACATCGCATACGGAATGGCGCGATCCCGCGTGGTCAGATTCCCGCCCGCGAGTTGCGATTTCAGCACGCGATAGTCATCGAACGATGCATGCGTGAACATCGGCGTCCCTGCGACTTCACCAATTGCCCACGTGTTCGGCGCGGTCGTCGCCAGACGCTCGTCCACCTTGATAAATCCACGTTCATCGACCGCGACGCCTGCTACATCCAGTCCAGTTCCTTCTGTACGGGGCACCCTGCCCGTTGCCACCAGCAGATGCGTGCCCGTTACGCGCGTACCGTCGCTAAGTTCGACGGTGACGGATTGCCCTGAACGGCCGCTGACTTTCAAGGGCTTGACCGACACCTTCACGTCGATGCCTTCGTTCGCGAAGATCGATTCGATCGCGTCCGTGACGTCGGCGTCCTCGCGCATGGCAACACGCGGTGCCTCTTGCACGACGGTTACGTTGCTGCCAAGGCGCCGGAACGCCTGCGCCATTTCCAGGCCGATGTAACCGCCGCCGATCACGATCAGATGTTCCGGCAGCGAGTCGAGTTCGAGTGCTTCGACATGCGTCATGGGTTCAGCTTCGCGCAGGCCGGGAACATCCGGAATGGCCGCGAAGGTCCCCGTATTGATGAACAGATGATCGCCCTCGACCGTGCGTTCCCGGCCATCGTTCATCGCGACATGGATGCGGCGCGGTCCGACAAAACGTCCGGTGCCGAGGATCAGATCGAAGCCCGATGCTTCGAACGCTTTGGCGTTGATATCGACCATGCCGTCCACGACCGCACGCACGCGACGATGAACCTCCGTCATATCCACTTTGGCGTCAGAAGCGGCGCCCTTCAATATGTCAGCGGATTGCACGGCGTGCATGATGCGCGCGGTTTGAATCAGCGCCTTGCTCGGGATACATGCCACGTTGATACACGAGCCGCCGATCATGCCCTCTTCGACGACTGCCACCCGCTTGCCTGATTTGGCGAGTTCCATCGCCAGCGTCTTGCCGCCTTTTCCGCCGCCCAGAAACACGTATTCGAATTGCTCGACCGTCGACATTTTCAGCTCCCTTTGAGGTGTGCGCGCAAGGCGAAACCGTGCCGGTATTGGACGTTTCGCTCCATGCCGCGAGAGCGGGTTCTCTTCGATGCAGCCCCGCCCGCGCCATGACCTAAATGTAGGCGGGAGCCCGCCGAATCGCCATGCGGGACCGGCTCGAATCGATGCTTGTTCGTCTCATTGGCCGGGTTTTATTGCACCCGAACCGTGGCAGGATGACCGTGTTCGGGTGAGTTCAAGCTCGGAATCTATCGCTGCGATCTCCGGTAAGATCGCTACGCCGCCGTTAATCGCGTGCCTCTCACGTCTCTCAGCTCAACCATGGATGCACTCGACCGACTGATCCAGTTATCCCGCCTGCAAGGCGCGCTCGACCTGCGCTGCCTCCTCAGCGGTCAGTGGGAACTGGACCATCCGCCGGCTCCGCCGAGCGAAGCGGTGTACCACGTGGTGCTCGCCGGAAGCTGTCTCCTCAGGTTCCGCGGGCAGGTCGACGTCCTTCTGGAAACTGGCGATATCGTGATGTTGCCGCACGGCGACGCCCATGTGCTGCAGGGGCTTGAACCGGCTGACGGAAGCGAACAGGCCGAGATGGAGAGCCGCCATAACGGTGTGGTGACGGTCCGCACGAATTGCGGGCCGAATGCTGCGAGCCTCGATTTGCTATGCGGCCGCTTTAATTACGCGGCTGATGCATTGCTCATCGACGTGCTGCCGGATCTCGTGAAAATGTCCTTTGCTCGCGACGATGTGCCCGACCTCACGCGCATGGTCGGCATGATGCGCAAAGAGGCGAGTCAGGCAGCGCCAGGTGCGTTTTCGATCATATCGGCGCTCTCTACCGCGCTGTTCACCCTGCTGCTGCGAGCGCACCTCGAGCAGCAGCCATCCACGACCGATGTGCTCGCGTTGCTCGCGCATCCGCGGCTTGGGGCATCGGTGATCGCCATGCTTGAACGGCCGGCTGAGCGATGGACCATCGAGATGCTGGCGCAACAATCGGCGATGTCGCGCGCGACCTACATGCGAACGTTCAGCGCGCTGACAGAAGACTCGCCGATGACCCTGCTCACCCGCATTCGCATGCAGCTTGCGGGGACCTTGCTGACGCGCACATCGAAGAGCATTGCCGAGATTGCCGACGATGTCGGATATCAGTCGGAATCGGCGTTCAGCAAGAAGTTTAAAGACACCTATGGTGTTGGACCGGGCGGGTTCAGGCAGGCGCGGGGGTCGTGATTGGGGCGGACTGCTTTCATCAGGCCGTGAAGTTGTCGAGCACCAACTTGTGCGAGTGGCCAATCCACACTGCCGCGTCGCGATGATCCCGCAGCGGATCGCCCGTATTAGGGTGGAGGAAAACATCCAGCGAGCCGTGGTTCAGTGTCAGCCATTCCATAATGTCGGCAAACTGCGCGCGTTCGAAAGCGAGTTGGTAAGACCATTTAGGGTGCGGGCCGACGGGTTTTTCGTGGAACCGGCCTAGTTGCAGGGCATCGCCGAAATGAGTGGCGATTTCTTCGCGGAATTGCCAGGCGGCGTCGCGAGTGGTGGCATCGAAGTAGACGTGGGCATGCCAGGTCTGGATTGCCGGAGTGTTGGGGAGGGTCATGGAGGTTTCGCTCGCGCTGATGAACAGTGTTGAGGTTCTGCTGGCGGGACTGCGGACCATCTAGGTTAGATATTCTATTTAGTTTTATTGGTTTCTGTCCGGGTGATTTCACTGTTAGGGGCCGTCCGTACCCAAAAATCGGCTCTACATCAAGACGGATACCAAAGGCCTGATATCAGTCGATATCTCCGTGGGTTGTAAGCCGTGCTTGTCCGTCAGGCGTGAAATACGTGCCATAGCGCACAAGTCCTGCTTGGTGCAATTCACAGGACATTGTGAAGCTCAACAACATGCCGTCTTTCGATTCAGCGGCGCTGATCTGAATTGATTTCAAGCGCGGCTCGTATTTGAGCAAGGTGCCTTCGATCTCGCGCTGCAGCGTGTGTGACGAAGCCGGCATGTGCCGATAAATCTTCGACAGATCGCCGAGCCCATAGTCAGGCAGATGCGCGAGGCTCTCGCGGCGGCTATTCAAAATGCGCTGGATGTTGTCGCGCACCGAGAGGAACGTTTGTTGGTTCCGGCTGTGAAGACCAATCGGGTCGCCGTTCGCAAAATGCCCCGTCACGGCTTCGAACAGTCCAGGTCCGCCGCGCGTCACGGCGTGACTTCTTCGCTGATCGACACCACATGAACATCGCTTGGTGCCTCGTCGAAATCGACAGCAATTCCGGTTTCGTCTGAGTACGACAGCCTGACCGCATGAAGGGTCTGCGCTTGCGCAACCCGCATCAACAACTCCCGCGAGAGCACCGGCAGGATCTGCTGGTCGAGCAGGCTATCAATATTGCGCGCCCCCGAGTCCGGCAACTGACAGGCGCACACCAGTTCACCGATCAGCGCGTCGTCGCAGATAAGCGGCACATTAAACTTACGCTCGATCCGCTGCGCCACCTTGGCGAGCTTCATGCGTACGATCGTCGTCATCGCGTCTGACGAAAGTGGCCGGTACACAACCGTCTGAAAGCGAGCAAGCAGCGCAGGTTGGAAGTGCTCGATCAGCGTCGGCCGGATCGCTTCCATCAGCATTCCGGTGGTGACCTCACCACCGGCTTCGACCACTGCCTCCTGCGCGACCATGATCTGTTCGCTACCCAGGTTCGATGTCGTCACAATCACCGTATTGCGAAAGTCGATCACGCGTCCTTCACCGTCGCGCATGAAACCGCGGTCGAAGACTTGGTAGAAGACGTTCAATACATCGCGATGCGCTTTCTCCACTTCATCGAGCAGGATCACGCTGTAAGGACGTCGGCGCACGGCTTCGGTCAGCACACCACCCTGGCCGTAACCCACATATCCCGGTGGTGAACCCTTGAGCTGGGACACCGTATGGGCTTCTTGATATCGGGTACATACGGTGAAGGCGCGCGGTGACTTTGTGGAATCGTACTCAGTCGACTCAGTGGTGGGCTTCGAAACCTCAAACGGCTCGCGTTTCGAGTACGCGCCATTTGCATCGTTCCGGCATCGCGGCGGCATGCTGCGCCATGAGATGCCCGAGCGATACTTCCATACCCGTGCACGACGCGGACCGTCAGGACGGTTCGACACTTGGGTAGTGTTGGGCGGACATGCGTGGGAAGGCGAGACCACGCTGCCCGAGGAAACCCTATCGCTATCGGTGACCGGCACAAACGGCATGCTGCCACGCAAGGGCCTGCGCGAGGCGAGCATCGACCGCACGCGCGGTGGCTTTACGAACGTCGCATCGGTGAGAAACCTCACGGCGCCGACCTTGCCCGTTTATCCGCCGACAGGAGACCGCGTTCATTGGCGTGTGCTTTCGCATCTCGCCCCGAACTATCTGTCGCTGCTTGATGCAGAGATCCTGCGCGGCAGTCTAGCGCTCTACGACTGGACCGATGGCGAGCTGAACCGGCGGCGTATCGATGCCATTATCGACGTCAAACATCGGCCCCTGCAAAAGCTCGTCAAGGGTGGCTTGCTGCGCGGCGTGGAAATCGAAGTCACGCTTAACAGCGACAAGTTTGCAGGCGACGGCGATCTCGCGTTGTTCGGCGAGATGCTGAATCGCTTCCTCGCACTGTATGCGACGATGAATATCTATACGAAGCTTGTCGTCGTCTCGTTACCAAGTGGACGCCGGATAACGTGGCCCGATAACAAAGCCGAAGGAGCGCCATTTTGAACGCGCCCCATCGAGAGTTTCCAGTGCTTGAGGAGCGTGTCCTACTGCCCGCTTTGCTGCAAGACGCGACACGTATGAACTTCATGCGCTTTTGTGAGTTGATTGAACTCGCCGCGCCGAATCTGCCTCCGCTCGGCTCAACCGATTCACCGGCAAACGAGCCGGTACGCTTTCGCTCGCGCGCTCGACTCGGGTTTCCGAACAAGGAAATCGATGCGGTCGAATTCGACTATGACGACAGATCGAAACCACCGGCCATCCGCACGACGTTCCTCGGGCTCTACGGTGTCGATGCGCGCATGCCATCGTATTTCATCGATGAAGTCGCGCAGAACCGCGACGGCGCTGAGCCGTTGTCGGCGTTTCTGGACATGTTCCATCACAGACTTGCGACGCAGTTTTACCGGGCGTGGCGCAAGTACCGGTTCCCGGCAGGGTTTAAGAAAGGCGGCACGGACAACGTCTCACGTTGCCTAGTCAGCCTCGTGGGACTGGGCATTGGGAATGCCGCTATCGAGCAGACGGTCGGCACCCGCAAGCTCCTCTCGATGCTCGGGCTCGCCAGTCAGCGAACGCGCACGGCGAAAGGTCTCGCGGGTGTGCTGCAACACGCGGTGCCCGATGCGACGATCACGGTCACCGAATTCCATCCGGTATGGATTCAGCTGAACGAGTTCGAGCCCACGGCGCTGGGCGAAAACTGTGTACTCGGACGCGGCTTCTACGATCGCGGCAACTGCGCGCGCGTCGTGATCGCGCCAACAACATGCGAATCGGTGTTGGGCCTGACGCCCGGGCATCAAGTGCACGGCGAAATCATGGCGCTACTGCGCTTCTATCTCGGCTACGAAGCGAACGCGCATCTGGAAATGCACGTCGCGCCCGACCTGATGCCAAAAGCCGAGCTTTCTTCGGATCAGGTGAGCCTTGGTTACACGACACAACTCGCGCAAGCTGAACGGCCCTATGCGACAGGTGCCATCACCCGCGTGCAACTTGGCACGTGGGACGGTCGAACCGCGAACACACGTACAACACATTAAGAAAATGGAATGCGAGCATGAATCCCACGATAATCCGACAGACGCAACTCGCCGCTGCGGCGTGCGCCATCCTTACTTTCGCGGGATGCGGGGTGGGGCAAGCAGTGAAGAGCGGAACAGTGGACGCGGCGAAATGGGCATTCACCACACAGGTGAAAACGATGAATCTCGACTTCGTCAGCCGATCTTCGTCGAATACAAACGGCGCCGGACAATCGTTGTCGACCGTGGTGCGAATCTATCAACTGAAGACACCGCAAGCGTTCGATCAACTCGACTACGCGCAGTTGCAGACAAATGATATGGATGCACTCAAGGCCGATCTGCTTGGTTCGACGGATCTTGTGCTCCGACCCAATGCGAATGCCAGCATCAGTGAGCCGATGAGCGACGACGCAGAGTACGTCGGCATCGTTGCATTCTTCCGCGATGACGGAAGGAATGCGAAGTGGAAGCTGGTGTTGCCGAAGAAGCAGTGGAAGAAGACCGATCCGGTCAAGGTCGAGGTGCGGGACAGCTCGTTAAGTGTGGCTGGCATTGGCACCGAGGCCATCAAGCGGCACAGCGCACCGCAGGCGGCTAACACCCCGCAACCCACTAATCCCGGCGCGGCACAGCCTGTCAAACCGAATGCAATAGCGCCGATAAAACCGGTAAGCAAAGCTGCGCCCATAAAAGATGATTGGGCGCGGCCAGCCTGATTGCGCGTCGATTAGACGAACGACTGCCCGTCTAACCGACCGGTGAAACTGGAAAAACCACTTAACCTAAGCCAACCGCTGCGGCCAGCAGCGGCGACCCAATATCACCCCCTCACTTCGCCGTCGGCATCGCAAACTCCGCGCCCTTCTCCGTGCTCTCCGGCCACCGCTGCATGATCGATTTCTGGCGCGTATAAAACCGCACGCCTTCTTCGCCGTACGCGTGCATATCGCCGAACAGGCTGCGTTTCCAGCCGCCGAAACCGTGCCATGCCATCGGCACTGGAATCGGTACATTGATCCCGACCATGCCCACTTCAATCCGCCGTCCAAACTCGCGCGCCACATGCCCGTCGCGCGTGTAGCAGGCAACCCCATTGCCAAACTCATGCGCATTGATCAGATCGACAGCTTCGGTAAAGTCCTTGACCCGCACGCAAGCCAGCACCGGTCCGAAGATCTCTTCCTTATAAATCCGCATCTCAGGCGTCACGTGATCGAACAACGTACCGCCCGTGAAGAATCCCGCTTCATGCCCCGGCACCTTCAACCCGCGCCCATCCACCACCAGCGAAGCGCCCTCTTCCACACCCAGCGCGATGTAACCTTCAATGCGCTCCAGCGCCTGACGCGTGACGATCGGGCCCATTTCGGCATCGGCTTCCATGCCGTTCTTCACGATCAGCGACCGTGCCCGCTCGGCAAGCCTCGGAATCAATTTGTCAGCCACATCGCCAACCAGCACAGCCACCGAAATCGCCATACAGCGCTCGCCCGCGGATCCATAACCCGCGCCAACCAGCGCATCGATAGCCTGATCGAGATCCGCATCCGGCATCACGACCATGTGATTCTTCGCGCCGCCAAGCGCCTGCACGCGCTTGCCATGCTGCGCGCCAGTCTGATAAATGTAATTCGCGATCGGCGTCGATCCGACAAAGCTGATGGCCTTCACATCGGGATGCACGAGCAGCGCATCGACCACAACCTTGTCGCCTTGCACCACGCTGAACACGCCATCGGGCAGCCCAGCTTCCTGCAACAACCCCGCCATGAACAGCGCCGCCGACGGATCGCGCTCGCTCGGCTTCAGCACAAACGCATTACCCGCTGCGATAGCGACCGGGAACATCCAGCACGGCACCATGCACGGGAAGTTGAACGGCGTAATGCCGGCCACCACGCCAAGCGCCTGACGCGTCGTCCAGTTATCGATACCCGTTGATACCTGCTCCGTGTAGTCGCCCTTCAAAAGCTGCGGAATGCCACACGCGAATTCGATCACGTCGATACCCCGCGACACTTCACCCTGCGCGTCGCTGAACACCTTGCCGTGCTCGGCGGTGATGATCGCGGCGAGCTCGTCGCGGTGTTTATTCATCAGTTCCAGAAAACGCAGCATGACCCGCGCGCGGCGGATAGGCGGCGTCTCGCTCCAGGCCACGAACGCCTTCTTTGCGCTGGCGACGGCAGCGTCGACATCGGCGACATCGCCCAGACGCAGCGTGCGTGCTTGCTCACCGGTCGCGGGATTGAAGATCGGCTGGGTGCGGCTGCCCGTGCCGGGAACACGGCGGCCGTGAATAAAGTG
>Ga0185299_10004509_pt1 | contig 16777 bp, 12 predicted proteins | sample PaiPotPPA55metaG_FD_128002 | JGI IMG/M metagenome (GOLD analysis project Ga0185299, IMG submission 128002) | Iron sulfur acid spring bacterial and archeal communities from Banff, Canada, to study Microbial Dark Matter (Phase II) - Paint Pots PPA... ...
AATCTTGCGTCGTCTTGTAATTGAATGCGCTGTCACAACCTAACTCGTTCGTGAGCCAGCCGATCTTCGAATCGGCGCCGGCGATTCCGACCACGTGGCAACCTTTGATCTTCGCAATCTGTCCCACCAGCGATCCGACCGCACCGGCCGCTCCCGACACAACCACCGTCTCGCCTGGTTTCGGTTGGCATATGTCGAGAAACCCGAAGTAAGCCGTAATCCCCGGCATGCCGAGTACGCCCAGGGCAGTCGAGACCGGAGCGAGCTTCGGGTCGAGCTTGCGCACGCTCGCGGCGTCCAAGGCTGCGTACTCTTGCCAGCCCCATTGCCCAATCACGAAATCGCCGGGAGCGAAACCGGCGGCATGCGATTCGACGACCTGCCCCACGGCTCCTCCAGGCATCCCGTCGCCGATGTTCACCGGATCGGCATAAGTTCTCACGCCGGTGATGCGTCCACGCATGTATGGATCGACGGAAAGATAAGCCGTCTTGATCAACACCTGCCCTTCCCGGGCGATTGGCATCTTCGCGTCGACGAGCGAAAAATCCGATTCCTTCGGCAGCCCGCTGGGCCGCGCCGCGAGCTTGAATTGCCGATTCACACCCGCCGATGATCCGACGCTGATTGCTGACATAGTGGTTCCATTATGTCAGTTTGATGTGTGGGGCACGTCGCCGACCTGCCAATATGAAGTCTTCATGTCCCGCCTCTGCAGCGTGCTCGTTTCTCTGGCGTGCTTGTGCGCTTCAGGCGCACCGCCCAATTTCCTCCTGCCCGACGACGTCATTCCAACTAAGCACACCATCGAGCTCACCATCGATCCCGATCGCAATACTTTTCGAGGCTGGGCGCGGATCGCCGTCGAGTTGCGGAAGCCGCAAGCTGAGATCTGGCTCAATGGCAAGGATCTGATCCTCGAACAAGCATCTATCGAGTTCCGAGGAAAATTGCACAGGACACGCGCCCGGGCGATTGCTGGCGAGTTCATCCGTCTGATACCGGACCGGCCCATAGGACCCGGTCCCGCGTTGCTTTCGATTCGTTATCGCGCGGCTTTGAGCGATAAAGCCGTGTCAGGACCCTTTCGCAGACAAGTCGAAGGCCGCTGGTACGCCTTCACGGTATTCACACCCATCGACGCGCGACGCGCGTTTCCTTGCTTTGACGAGCCGCGCTTCAAGACGCCGTGGGAGATGTCGATCCGCGTGAGGCGCGTTTACCAGGCATTCGCGAATACTCCTCAATTGGGCGAAACAGCGCAGCCCGGTGGAATGAAGTTGGTCCGCTTCGCCCTCACTCAGCCACTAGCCGCCGAGGTGGTCGCGTTCGCGGTCGGACCGTTCGATGTCTTGGATGGCGGCGTAGCGGGCGCCAAGCATACGCCCGTGCGTGTGATCACGCCCCTGGGTCATCGCGAGGAAGGAAAAGAGGCCGCGCTGGCGACCCGGGAAATTCTTCCGCGCCTCGAAAAATATACGGGACTTCCTTACCCTTGGGAAAAGCTGGACCATATCGCGCTGCCGGCCGGCGCGTTCGGCGCCACCGAAAACCCCGGGCTCATCACGTACCGTTCGCGCGGGCTGCTAATCGCTCCGGGCAGTGAAGATCCCGAACGGCTATGGTCTCTGCGTTCGGTGCAGGCCCATGAGATCGGCCACCAATGGTTCGGTAATCTGGTCACGCAGGCAACCTGGGAAGACGTTTGGCTCAGCGAGGGATTCGCGACCTGGCTGGCGGCCAAAATAATGGATCAAGATCAGCCCGAGGCACGCCAGCATCTGAATGCGGTAGCCGCTCGGGAGCGCATCCTGGGCGTCGATGCGGGACCCAAGACCCGTCTGGTGCGCCTTACAATGAAGACCCGCGCCGACATGAAGTCCGTGTACGGCCCGATCGTTTATCAGAAGGGCGCGGCGGTCCTGCTAATGCTCGAAAACTGGCTCGGAGAGGATCACTTTCAGAAGGGACTTCAGGCATATCTGAGAGCGCATGCGCTCGGGAACGGGACCACCGACGACTTCATAGCGGCTCTGGGCAGCGCCACCAACACGGATCTGGCGCCGGTCGTTCACTCATTTCTCGATCAGACCGGCGTCCCCAACCTGCGCGCTACGATCGAGTGCAGTCCCGGAAAAAATCCCGATGTCGTCCTTGAACAGATCGACTCGCCAACTCAGTGGACTATTCCGGTGTGCTGGAGAGCAGATGGCGTCGATGGGACTTGCACTTTATTGAATAGCGCGCGCCAGGAGGTAGCGTTGCCTAAAAATTCGGCCTGCCCTGCTTGGATTCTAGTGAACGCGGGCGCCGGCTACTATCGAACGGCCTGGACCGCCGCGCAAGTGGCCGCGATCTCGAACGTCCTCGATCACCTGAGCGCTGCTGAACGGCTCACTCTGCTGTACGATCTGGCAGCCCTTCCTTCCAAAGATTTCGCTCAGTCGATTTTCAGAAAGCTCCTGTCCGACCCTGAGCCAGAGATCGTCCACGCCGCGCGGATCGCCCTGGGCCTCGAAGTGGAGCCTGAGTCAGTACGACGGCGGTGAGCGCTACTTGCCGTCTACCGAGAACGCGAGCAACACATTGCCGGGCAGGCCTTGCCACATGCCGTAGCCGGAGTTGGTGAAGACCATCCCATCGGCGATGGTCGGCCCCGCGGAATCGAGCGAACCGCCCTTGCCTGGCACGCCGTTCACGGTCTGGTAATCTTGCACCGTATTGAAGTCCCAAATAATTTCACCGGTCTTGGCCGAAAACGCTCGGAAGTGACCGTCAACGGATCCGGAAAACACCACTCCCGGCATCGAAGAAATAGCCGCCGATTGAGCGCCCGTACAACCCTTCGTACCAGGCGTGCAGGTGAGCGCTGGAGCGGGAGTACTCCAGATCTTCTCACCGGTATCGAGCTTCACGGCGTGAATGCCGCCCGGCTTGGCGCCATTCTTGAGACCGAAGAGATCGGAAACGGCAGCGTAGGCGTTCTCGCTGTCAGCCGTAGTGCCCCACTCGATTCCGCCTAGTGCACTGCCCTGCCCCAGCCGCGTCTGCCATAGTATTTTGCCGCGATTGTCCGGATCCAGGCCCCAGAGAACCGCCGATTTCTGTCCGCAAATCAGCACGCGCTTACCATTGGGAAGCTCCCGCAAGACCGGCGAAGTGCCAAAGTCAAAGTCAGGACCTCGATCTTCCGGACAATTCACTCCCCGCCCACAGCCCATCGTGAAATTGTCTTTCGGAAGAACCTGGCTCGACCATTTGAGGCTGCCGGTGTCCAGATCGAAAGCCAGAATTGCGTTGCTGGTATTAATGGAAACGTTCGTATAGGAATTGCCGGTGGCCGCGTAAATCACCTTGTTCTTGGCGTCGATAGTTGGCGCGGACCAGATCGCCGCACCCGCCGGACCCCATTGCTGTGTACCCGCGTGCTGTTCACCTGCTGGTTGTGCACCCGTCGCGCTCGGCTTCAGCACCTGCGGTGGATCCGGAACACTGTAGCTCTTCCAGATCTGTTTACCGGTCGCGCCATCCAGCGCTACGACGCTGCCGCGAAACTTGCAGCACTCGTAACTCGGCAGCATGGCCGACGCTTCTTCGATCGACGACACCGGAACATAGAGCCGTCCGTTATAGAAAGTAGGCGCTCCCGTCACCCGCGATGCCGGATGATCTTCCACCCTGACCTTCCACAGAGGCTTTCCAGTCGCGGCATCCACGGCATGCACAAAGGAACGGGTATCGCCAAAATAGGCGACATAATTATCGCTGCCCGCGGGCTTGCCGACGCTGACCGCCGTTCGCACCGTTGCACCGGCGTCATAGTTCCAGTAAATGCAACCTGTAGATGCGTCCAACGAATAGATCGCCCCGCTTGAACTGCCGACGAAAACCCGCCCGCCAACGATCGTAGGCTGGGCCGACCGCACCGTCTCACTAGCAAAACCGAATGCCCATTTTACTTTCAGCTGGGGGACATCGGCGGCGGTCAAACCCGGCTTCGGTTGATAACGCGTGTTAGCGACATCATCGCCCCAGCCGTTCCAGCCTGCGTCTGTGATTCGAATCGGAGGCGGATTGCCGGAGCATCGACCCACGTTCGAGACAACGCCGGTGCTAAACTCCTTGCCGGTGAGGTAGCGCGCGATGGCGCGGCCTTCTTCGACGCTCAACCTGGCGGATTGCGTCACCATGGCGCCTTCAAACATCGCCTTGTAGACGAATTCCGGAGTGCGGCTGCTGATCTCGTCGCGAGTGGGTGTGCGTCCTTGTACTTTGCCGTCGTGACAGATACCACAGCGCTGCTTGTACAATGCCTCTCCATCGGGAGCCGCGGCAAATGCCGTACTCAGCGAGACGAGGGCGAGTAAAATTTGTGTGTTTTTCATTCTAACGACAAATACGCCATGCGCTTAAACTGGTCACCGGCAGGAATGTTGGTCGGAGGTAGCACCTGGATCAGGAAAACCCCGATCATGTGCTCCTGCGGATCGATCCAGAAGCCTGTTCCCGCCGCTCCGCCCCAATAATACTCGCCCGCCGTACCTACAGTGGCCGTCTTACCAGGACCCGGATTCACCGCGAACGTCAAACCGAAGCCGTAGCCATCGGCCAGCACACCGGCGCGGGGCAGATTGCCGAGATGATCGCTCCGCATCAACTCCACTGATTTCCGGCTAAGAATCCGCGCGCCATCCAATTGCCCGTCATTCACCAGCATCTGGCAGAAGCGGGCGTAATCATCCAACGTCGATACCAGACCAGCACCGCCCAGCAACAGCGCCGGCTTCTTTTTGTAGCTATCCTGAGCCGATCCCGTGAAACGCTCGATGCCACCGCCCTTCTTAGGCCCGTACAAGACCGCCAGACGATTCCACTTGTCTTCCGGCACGAAGAAAGCCGTGTCTTTCATCTCGAGCGGCCGGAAAATCCGCTCTTCGAAGAACTTGTCCAGCGTTTCGCCGGAGACCACTTCCACCAGACGGCCCAGAACGTCGATCGAGTAGCCATAACGAAACTTGGTGCCCGGCTCGTCGTTCAACGGCGCCGTCGCCAATCGCTTCACTGCCTCGGCTAGATCGAACGGAACCTGCGGAGCGCCGCCCATCATTTCGAGCTTCTTATAGGCAGGCTCGCCATTTTCGTCCTTCGGCCCGGCGTAATCGAGCCCCGTGGTGTGGCGGAACAGATCGCGTACCGTGATCGGATGGTCAACCGGAACCGAGTACACGATCCGCTTGCCGGCGGCGTCGGTGCCTTCGTGCCCGACCCTCATATTGGAAAATTCCGGCAGATATTTCGACAGCGGATCGGTTAGCGAAAACCGGCCTTCCTCGTACAGCATCATCGCGGCGACGCCCGTGACCGCCTTGGTCATCGAGTACATCCGCACGATGGTCTCAGGCTTATAGTCGCCCCAGGTCTCCTTGAAGACGATCTTGCCGTTCCGGGCGATAAGACCGGAAGCGCCGGCCAGATGTCCCTTCTCGATATGCTCGCGCATCACAACGTTGATCCGGTTCAGCCGGTCGCGCGATATTCCGGCCTGCTCCGGCGCGCCGGTTGGCAGACTGGCGCCAAAAACTAGCGACAAGGGTAGTGCGAAGGCGATAAGTGTCCGCATGACAGCTAATCTACCAGAATTAGGGACAGCGCACTCGTTTCTGTTGCATCCCGGCGGACCGCGTCGTATGATGCGGACGGAATGCTGGATCGGATCGTGGACTTCATCGCGCGGCACAAGATGTTCCCACCCGGCGCCCACGTCGGGGTCGCCGTTTCGGGCGGCGCGGATTCTATCTTCCTGCTCCACACCCTGCGCGAACTGGCCCCCCGCTGGAACCTAAAATTGAGCGTGGTCCACGTCGACCACAGCATTCGCGGAGCACAGTCCCGCGCCGACGCCGCATTCGTCGCCGACCTCGCAGCCCGGCTCCATCTCGACTTCCATCTGCGCCAAGCCGACGTTCCGGCGATCGACGATAACCTTGAGCAGGCCGCCCGCCGCGTCCGTCAAGCGTTCTTTGCCGAGTTGCTCTCAACCGGCGCCATTGATCGCATCGCAACCGGCCATACCCGCTCCGACCAAGCCGAAACAGTGCTGTACCGGATCCTCCGAGGCTCAGGGCTGGCTGGACTCTCCGGTATTCTGCCCGTAACCAACGAGCATGTCGTGCGCCCGCTCCTCGAGCTCGACCGCAGCGAGATCGAATGCTGGCTCCGCAAGCGGAATATCACTTGGCGAGATGACGAAACCAACCAAGACCGCTCCTACGCCCGTAATCGCCTGCGTCACGAAATTCTGCCTCTCCTGCGCGACAACTTCAACCCCCGACTCGACGAATCGCTGGCGAGCATGGCAACCCTGGCCCAGGATGAAGAACTCTACTGGACATCCGAACTGGCCCGCCCGTCACCCTCTTGTAACGCCCCACCAATCCTTTCCACTGTCGAACTGGCTGCCCTGCCCACGGCGCTCGTCCGGCGCATCATCCGCCAGGCCATCAAGGACGTCAAGGGCGACCTTCGCCAGATCGACTTCGGCCATGTTGAGCGAATCCTAAAAATGATTCGTTCCCACCCTGGTCACGACCATGTTCAGCTCCCTGGACTGGATGTCCTGCGGTCCTTTGAGTGGGTCCGCTTGGCCCGCGCCGGGTCCGCCGCAGGGCCTGGCTTCGATTTTTCATTCGCCATCCAGCCCCCCGGATCGGTGGAACTTCCCGACGGCTCCGCCCGTATTACATTGCAGATACTGGAGAAAAAGGAACGCACCCAGGGCTGTGGTACAGTGGTGAGTGAACTGGACTGGGGCCGCTTCTCATCCCCGGATGGCGCTCCCTTCGGTCTGGAAATCCGTAACTGGAGACCCGGTGACCAGTACCAACCCGTGCGACAAACCCATAAACAAAAGATTAAGATGCTGTTTCAAAAAGCCCGTATCCCCTTGTGGGAACGCTCCAATTGGCCGATTGTTACCTATAATGGGACTATCATCTGGGCAAGGCAATTCGGAGTTGCGGCTGAATTCGCGGCTGATCCAGCCTCGCCAATCGTCCTCGCAGTGGGAGAAAGCCGGAATCAATCGGACGCCGCTTCACGTCTAATATCTGGGCGTCGTTCGGTCGCCAACGTTAGGGAGAAGGCATGAATAATTCGAATATCAAGACCGCGGTTTTCTGGGTGGTCATCATCATGGTGGTGGTGCTGTTCTGGACCGTGGTTCACAACACCAAGTCGCGCCAGGACGTACAGCTCTCCTACACGGCTTTAATGAACGACGTCAACGCCGGCAAAATCAAGACCGTCAAGATTACCGGCAACGACCTCCAGGGAACCTACAAAGAGGACAACCAGGAGTTGCGCGCCGTCATTCCCACCAACCATCAGAATCTAGACGACGCCATGCTGCAAAAAGGCGTGGACATCCACTACAACAAAGAGACCGGCAGCGGCTGGGTGAACATCCTGGTCAACGCCATTCCCTTCGTGCTGGTGCTGGCGTTCTGGATCTTCATGATGCGTCAGATGCAGAGTGGCGGCAATAAAGCGCTGAGCTTTGGAAAGAGCCGCGCCCGGCTCCATTCTTCCCAGCAGAAGAAAGTTACTTTCAAGGACGTCGCTGGAGTCGAAGAAGCCAAGGAAGAGCTCCAGGAAATCATCGAATTCCTGCGTGAGCCTCAAAAATTCCAGAAATTAGGCGGCCGGATTCCGAAAGGCGTCTTACTGATCGGACCTCCCGGTACCGGCAAGACCCTTCTGGCTCGTGCCATAGCGGGCGAAGCAAATGTTCCCTTCTTCTCTATCTCCGGTTCGGATTTTGTGGAGATGTTCGTCGGCGTAGGCGCCAGCCGCGTGCGCGATCTGTTTGAAAACGGCAAGAAAAACGCTCCCTGCATTATATTCATCGACGAAATCGACGCTGTCGGACGTCACCGCGGAGCTGGACTCGGCGGTGGACACGATGAGCGCGAACAAACCCTCAACCAGTTGCTGGTGGAAATGGATGGCTTCGAATCCAACGAAGGCGTGATCCTCGTAGCCGCCACCAACCGGCCCGACGTGCTCGATCCCGCGCTCCTCCGCCCCGGCCGTTTCGATCGGCGCGTGGTGGTTGGCCGTCCCGACGTAAAGGGCCGCGAAATGATCCTGCGCGTTCACACCAAGAAAACACCGCTGGCTGACGACGTCGAACTATCGGTCGTCGCTCGCGGCACTCCTGGTTTCGCCGGAGCAGACTTGGCGAATCTCGTAAACGAGGCGGCCCTGGTGGCTGCCCGCCAGAACCGGAAGGTGGTCACGCAGTTCGATTTCGAGTTGGCTAAAGACAAAGTCATGATGGGCGTCGAACGCAAATCGCTCATTATTAGCGAAGACGAAAAACGCAACACCGCTTATCACGAAGCCGGACATGCCCTGGTCGCCGCCGTGATCCCAGGCGCCGATCCGCTTCACAAAGTCACGATCATCCCGCGCGGCATGGCGCTCGGCGTCACCATGCAACTGCCGCTCGACGACAAGCACTCCTACAACAAGGATTATCTCGAAGCGCAGCTCGCCATCATGATGGCCGGCCGGATCGCCGAAGAGATTTTCATGCACCACATCACTACCGGCGCCGGCAATGACATCGAGCGCGCCACCGAGATGGCTCGCAAAATGGTTTGCGAATGGGGCATGAGCGAGCTTGGTCCTATGAGCTTCGGCAAAAAGGAAGAGCAGATTTTCCTGGGCCGCGAGATCGCGCAGCATCGAGACTACAGCGAAGCCACTGCCATCAAGATTGACGAGCAGGTTCGCAAGCTGGTGGATTCGGGCTACAGTCGCGCCCGCCAGATCATCGAGGGAAGATCGGAAGCCCTGGCTCGCATCGCCGAAGCGCTGCTGGTCCGCGAGGTTCTGGACGGCGCCGAAGTGAAGATGCTGATCGATGGTGAGACCTTGCCGGCCGTTACCACTGGTCCGAAGTCGACCACTCCAGACGGCGGCGATAAACAGCAGGTCATCCGCCCCGAAGGTGGCGGCAAGCCTCTGCCCGGCCTGCTGGGCGGCGAGCGTCCACAGCCGGCCTAACAAGACACAGACGCTAATGTCTGTGCCCCAGTTCTCCGCGTATCTTTTTGACGTTGACGGTACCTTGGTCGACTCCGCAACCGACATTTGCGGAGCCATCCAGGCCGTCCTCGCGACCACGCGTCAGAGTAGCGTCTCGGACGATCTCCTGCGCCGCTACATCGGCCGTCATCTCTACGATCTGTTCGGCGACCTGCTCCCCGAATGCACCCGCGAGCAAATGGACCAGATGCTCGCCGATTACCGACGCATCTACCTCGCTCGAAACCATACTCTCACCCGCGCATACCCCGGTATTGCAGACACGCTCTCGGCCCTAACTGGCAAGAAATCCACCGCGACCACCAAAGGCACGCCCACCACGCGATCGGTGCTGGAACTGTTTGGCCTGTTGCCATACTTCGATCACGTCCAGGGGACCGACGGATTCCCGGCCAAGCCCGAGCCGGACGTAATCTTCGCCTCGCTCAAGGTATTCGGCGTAGCTGCCGAAGATTGCCTGCTCGTCGGAGATTCCGCGGCCGACATGGAAGCCGGACGTCGCGCCCATGTCAAGACCTGCGCTGTATTGTGGGGCTACGGCCGCCGCGAGGATCTGGCGAAGTGGGAACCCGACTATTGGATCAGCGACCCGCGGGAACTACTGAGTGGCGCAGGTCTCTGACCTGCGAACGCTAATCAGTATATGCCAGGCCAGCAGGCTTCGAAACATACCTGCTCACCGCGAGCGCAGCTTCTTCTTTGGCCCTACCAAACTCCACGCATCGCGTAAATGCGAAGCCAGCTCTTCATCGTCGACGTTCGGAAGCTCAACACCCACCCAGCCCCGAACTCCCACATACGGCGGGCGGAAGAACTTATCCGGCCAGGTGCTGATCAGCATAGCCTGAATACCAGGCGCCGCGGGGATCCAGACCGCGATATGCCCGTCGTTGTGATGATTGTTGGAAAACATCGCATACACCTTCTTGCGGACGAAGAAGGTCGGTTCCCCGTGCGAGAGCTTTTTCCGTAGTCTCCGGCAAGCTTGCACAGATTCGCCGCACCCGCCGCAAATGTTCTTCGCTGTCGATCGCTTTTCGTTCGCGCGCCATTTCTTTCAACGTAACGTACTTTAGCTACAATCATCATGGATCATGCGAACAATTCGTCGTGTAGCTGTGCTCGGCGCCGGCACAATGGGATCGCGCATAGCCGCGCACTTTGCCAATGCCGGTGTGCCCTCTTTGCTTCTGGATATCGTTCTGCCGCGCGAGCCAAGTCGCAATGCCGCCGCGCAAAAAGGCATCCAGAATGCCATCAAGCAGCGCCCCGGAGGATTCTTCACGGAAGATAAAGTCTCTCTCATCCGTCCTGGCAACTTCGAGGACGACCTCGGCGCGCTGGCCGAATGCGATTGGATCATCGAGGCCATCGTCGAGAGCCTTGAGCCAAAGCGCGAGCTGTGGCGCAAAGTCGAGACCATTCGCAAGCCGGATGCGATCGTCTCCACCAACACCAGCGGCATACCGCTGGCTAATATTTCCGCGGGCTTCTCGTCCGAGTTTCGACGCCACTTCCTGGGCACGCATTTTTTCAATCCGCCGCGCTACCTGCACTTGATGGAGCTGATTCCCGGTCAGGACACCGATCCAGAGATCCTCACCGCGGTTGAGGACTTCGCCGACCGGCGTCTCGGCAAAGGCGTGGTCCGCACCAAGGACACTCCCAACTTCATCGCCAACAGAATCGGAAGCTTCTTCGGCGGCACCATCGCCAAAACGATGCTCGAAGAGGATTTCACCATCGAAGAAGTCGACGCCCTCACGGGACCGCTCATCGGCCTGCCCAATAGCGCCAGCTTCCGGCTGCTCGATATCGTCGGTCTGGATGTCTGGGCCTTCGTCGGGAGCAATCTCTATAATCTGGTTCCCAACGATCCTTGGCGCGATCGGTTCCTTCCACTCGATTTCGAAAAAAAGATGATCGAGCGCAACTGGCTGGGCGAAAAAACGGGCCAGGGTTTTTACAAACGCGTCGGCAAAGGCGATAGCCGCGAAATCCATGTGCTCGATTGGAAGACGCTCGAATACCATCCGGCCCAGAAGCCGCGCTTTCCGTCCGTCGAAGTCGCGCGCAATATCGAGGACCTCGGCGAACGGCTCCGCACGCTGCTTGGGTCCAACGATCGAGCCGGCAACTTCCTGTGGAAGGTTTTCAGCGATCTTTTTTTGTACTCGGCCGAGATGATCCCCGAAATCTCCGACCGCATTGTCGAGATCGATCGCGCCATGCGCTGGGGCTATGCCAATAAGCTCGGGCCCTTCGAGCTGTGGGATACGCTCGGGTTCGTTGACGTCGTCACCCGGCTCGAAACGGAACGCCGCATGCTTCCACCCGCGGTGAAAGACGCTCTCGCACGCGGCGTGATCTCGCTGTATCGCCACGAAGAACGCAACGACCAGCCGCGGACCGTTTACTTCGATTTTCATAAGAAAGACTACCGCCCTATCGAGCCGCGCCCCGGCATCATCGTGCTCTCCGATCTCAAGCGCGTTCACGGTGTCATGCAAGAGAACGCCGGCGCGTCGCTGATCGATCTGGGCGATGGCGTGCTATGCGTCGAGTTCCATAGCAAGATGAACTCGCTGGGCGAAGACAATATCGGCATGCTATACGCCGGCCTGGACGAAACAAATCGCCGTTTCGACGCCATGGTAATCGCCAACGAGGGCGAAAACTTCAGCGTCGGCGCGAACCTGATGATGGTGCTGCTGGCCGCGCAGGAAGCCGATTGGGACGAGTTAAATCGCGCCGTCAATCGCTTCCAGCAGGTCAACATGGCGCTGAAATATGCTGCTAAACCGGTGGTCTCGGCGCCGTTTGCCCGCTCGCTCGGCGGTGGCTGCGAAATCGTTCTGCATTCCCGGCGCGCGCAAGCCTCGGCCGAGACCTACATTGGCCTGGTCGAAATCGGCGTCGGTCTGATCCCAGGAGGCGGCGGATGCAAAGAGCTGCTGCTCCGTCTCAAAGATCCGCGCAAAGTCTTCGAATTGATCGGCTATGCGAAGGTCTCCTCCAGCGCCGAAGACGCCAAGAAATTGGGACTGCTCGACCGCAACGATTGCATATCGATGAACCCCGAGCGCCTGATCGGCGATGCCAAGGCATTGGCGCTTTCTCTGGTGCCCGGCTACGCGCCTGGAATTCCCCGCACGGATATTAAAGTCGCCGGCGAAAGCGGGTTCGCGTTGCTGAAGCTGGGCGTCTGGTCGGCGCGGCAGGGCCACTTCATCAGCGATCATGATGTCACCATCGCGGAAAAGCTCGGAAATGTACTGACTGGCGGCCGGCTCACGGGCGAGCAGATAGTCTCGGAACAATACCTGCTCGATCTGGAGCGCGAGGCGTTCCTCAGCCTGTGTGGTCTGCCCAAAACGCAGGAGCGCATTCAGTATATGCTAAAGACAGGTAAACCCCTGCGGAACTAACCGTAGCGTATGCACTCGTGCGTGCCGCACCGGTACTCGCGCCGGTGCTCGGGTAAGGACATCATCCATGAATCAAGCCGTCATCATCGATTGTCTTCGCACGCCCGTAGGCAAAGCGCCCAAGGGCACCTTGCGCACCACCCGTCCCGACGATCTGGCCGCAATCGTAATCCGCCGCCTCCTCGAAAAATATCCGTCCGTCGCCCGCGACGAAATAGAGGACGTCATCTTAGGCTGCGCCAATCCGGAAGGCGAATCCGGAATGAACATGGCGCGTATCGCCGCACTGCGCGCAGGCCTCCCCGATGCCGTTCCCGGTGTCACAATCAATCGTTTCTGCTCCTCCGGCCTGCAGGCCATAGCGATGGCGGCCGATCGCATTCGCTCCGGAAGCGCCCAAATCATCATCGCCGGCGGCTCTGAGTCGATGAGCATGATCCCCATGGCCGGCTACAAATTCGCACCGAATCCCTGGATGGTCGATCACCTGCCGCAGATTTATATGGGTATGGGACTCACCGCTGAGGAGGTCCAGCGCAAGTACGGTATCAGCCGCGAAGATGCCGACCAGTTCGCTTATCGCAGCCACCAGAACGCCCTTCGCGCGCAAGCTGAGGGCAAGTTCGACGAAGAATTAGTGCCGGTAGAGATCGAATCCACGGTGCTCGACAACGGCGCGCCCAAGACCCGCAAAGCTGTATTCCAAAAAGACGAGGGGCCGCGCGCCGATACTTCGATTGAAGCGCTGGCCAAACTTAAACCCGTGTTCCAAACCGACGGAGCCGTTACCGCCGGCAATTCTTCGCAGACCAGCGATGGGGCAGCCGCGGCTCTGGTGATGTCGGAGCGGAAAGCCAAGGAACTCGGGCTTAAGCCAATGGCCCGCTTTGTCAGTTTCGCCGTGGCCGGCGTGCCGCCCGAGATCATGGGCATCGGCCCGGTCGTGGCGATTCCGAAGGCGTTAGCCTTAGCAGGCCTGAAGAAAGAAGATATTGGCGTCGTCGAGTTGAATGAAGCGTTTGGGGCCCAGGCGCTGGCCGTAATTCGAAGAACCGGACTGGACCCGGCGCGCGTAAACCCCAACGGCGGAGCCATTGCCCTCGGTCATCCTCTGGGATGTACCGGCGCGAAATTAACCGCAACCATCCTGCGCGAGATGAAACGCGGCGGCTCGCGCTACGGAATGGTGACGATGTGTGTCGGCGGTGGACAGGGCGCCGCCGGAATTTTCGAAAACATGAACTAACGAGTAACCAGAAACTAGAAACGAGAAACTGTTTATGGCATCTTCCACTCTCTCCCCCACCAAGCACCAAGGCGGCTCATTTCTCCTAGCGCCATCTACTCCCGAAGAGATTTTTTCACCCGAAGATTTCACCGATGAGCATCGCGCCATCGCGCGAACCACCGAGGACTTCTGGAACAAAGAAGTCGCGCCTAACGTCGACGCAATCCAGCATCAGGAACCCGGCCTGGCCATTTCCATCCTCCGCAAATCCGGCCAGCTTGGCCTGACCGGCGTGATCCTGCCGGAGAAATTCGGCGGCATGGAAATGGATCTGACCTCCGCAATGATTGTCGCCGAGGGCGTCTCCAAAGACGGCTCCTATTCCGGCTGGCATGGCGCGCACACCGGCATCGGCACACTGCCGTTACTGCTTTTTGGAACTGAAGAACAGAAGCAGCGCTATCTCCCCAAGCTCGCCACCGCCGAGATGGTAGCGGCCTATTGCCTCAGCGAACCGCAGGCCGGTTCCGACGCCCTGGCTGCCAAGACGCGCGCCGATCTGAGCCCCGACGGGAAGCACTACATCCTTAACGGCCAAAAGATGTGGATCACCAACGGCGGCGGCGCTGACCTGTACACCATCTTCGCCAAGGTCGGCGGTGAGAAATTCACGGCATTTCTGGTAGAGCGAAAATATCCCGGTGTTCAACCCGGCGCCGAAGAAAAGAAGATGGGCATCAAAGGCAGCTCAACCACAGCGATCTATCTGGATAATGTCCATGTGCCAGTTGAGAACGTCCTGGGCGAGATCGGCCGCGGCCATATCATCGCTTTCAATATTCTCAACCTCGGCCGTCTGAAGCTCGGACCCTTCGCCATCGGCGGCTCCAAGGAAGTGCTGCGCGCGTCGTTGAAGTACGCCAAAGAGCGCAAGGCCTTTGGAAAATCGATCTCCGAGTTCGGCATGATCCAACACAAGCTGGCCGAGATGGCGATTCGCATTTATGCCGCCGAGAGCACCAGCTATCGCGTGGTCGGTCTCATCGAAGGCCAGTTGGAAGGCTTCTCGTGGAGCGAGCCCAGTGCCAGCCAGACCATGCTCAAAGCGGTCGAAGAATTCGCGGCCGAATGCTCTTACATCAAGATCTTCGCGTCGGAGATGCTGGACTATGTAGTGGACGAAGGCGTGCAGATCCATGGCGGGTACGGCTATTCTCAGGAGTACGCCGTGGAGCGCGCCTACCGCGACTCGCGCATCAATCGTATTTTCGAAGGTACTAACGAAATCAATCGTCTGCTCGCTACCGGCATGTTGCTGAAGCGTGCGCAGCGCGGCCAACTGCCGTTGGTAGAGGCCGTGAAGAAGCTGCAGGCTGAGATTCTCGCCGGGCCGTCGCTGGCCGAGGGCGATGAAGACTCCCGGCTCGTGGCCAATGCCAAGAAGGTAACGCTATTCGCACTGGGCGTGGCCTTTCAGAAATATATGGCGGCGCTCGAAGAGCAGCAGGAAGTCCTGGCGGGCATCACCGACATCGCCATGAATGCCTTCGCCATGGAATCCACGTGGCTGCGCACCCAAAAGCTGGCCAAGCTTCACAAAGGGGATCTCGCCGCCGAGATGTGCCCGGTGTTTCTGCGCGAAGCCATGGAGACGATCGAGAGTGCCGCGCGGAATGTGCTAGCGGCCTCTTCCGATGGCGACGCCCTGCGCACCAATCTTGCGGTGCTCAAGCGGTTTACGAAATTCGAGCCGGTGAACGCCATCGCTGCCCGCCGCCGGATAGCAGCGCGCCTGCTCGCAGCCGATCGCTACGCCGTCTAAAGTCATCATCACCGTCGGCTTACCCGGCTCCGGCAAGTCGACCTATCTCGCCCGCTTGGGCGTCAACGCGATTTCGTCTGACGAAATCCGCCGCCTCATCGCCGACGACCCGCGCGACCAATCCATGCACTCCCGCATTTTCGCCACCATCCGCTATCTAGTCCGGCAGCGCATCGCCGCCGGCCGTCCAGAAACCTACGTCGACGCCACCCACCTCGCCCGCTGGGAGCGGCTGCCATACATCCGCCTCGCCCAGCGTCAAGGCTGCGAAATCGAAGCCCTGTTTTTCGATGTGCCCGTCGAAGTCTGCATCCTGCGCAACCAAGGCCGCGACCGTATCGTCCCCGACCAAGCCATCATCGACATGGCCCGCAATCTTCAGCCGCCCACGGAAGCCGAAGGCTTCTCTCGGGTCGAGCGAGTCTGCAACGCTTCGTTAACATAAAGGTATGGATGTAGTGAACATGCACGACGCCAAGAACAGTCTGTCCAAGCTCGTGAAACGTGCAGCAGCCGGCGAAGACATTCTGATCGCCAATAATGGCAAGCCCGTGGCCATGCTCACTCGCCTGCCCCCCAAACACCGCCAAATGCCATGGGGCATCTTTGAGGGTACAATCCACATGACCGGCGATTTCGATGAACCGCTGGAGGAGTTTAAGGACTATATGTGAGTGTAGATCGGCCGCCTCACTCCCGCCCCACCTGCTACGATCAGCTTCCCCGTGTTCGTTCCGTCAAATAACTTCTTCAGCGCACGTCTTCCACGCGAACCAGCTTCATGATGAGCATCGGCAGATGCGAAGATCCTGGCCCCCCCTGTCTTTTTGCCAGACAGCAAATCTTTAGGAGACAATTTGTCTCTCCGAGACTGAAATACGGCAAATGCGCAGCGTTAAGGTCGGCTCGATGACGCGGCCCGTGTGGATCGGTTGAGTTCGGTACGGTTCAATTGTTCAATTGAGGGATGGCGTTCTCGCCACTCCCCAGATCGTTGATTGGACCACATTCCACATAGCCGAACTGAACGCCCTGTTTGTCCAGGTAAATACTGCGGCGTTAGAACGAAGCCGCCCGCGCGGCGGACGCTACGCGTGGGGTGAAGAGCAGCATTTGTGAGTTGGGAGGAATAGTGTGGGTCACAAGGAGGTCCCTGTGACCCAACTTCGAAAAATGATGCTGGAGGAA
>Ga0185299_10004510_pt1 | contig 16775 bp, 16 predicted proteins | sample PaiPotPPA55metaG_FD_128002 | JGI IMG/M metagenome (GOLD analysis project Ga0185299, IMG submission 128002) | Iron sulfur acid spring bacterial and archeal communities from Banff, Canada, to study Microbial Dark Matter (Phase II) - Paint Pots PPA... ...
TGTCGATGTGGCGCAGGACTCGATTATTACCATGCTCGATTGCGGATCGCGGAACGGGATTCGCATGCGCGCGATCATCGACGCGGGCCAGATTGTCGCCTCGCTCGCGACGCGAATTCTCGGCCGCACCGCGGCCGAGGATTTGAAAGAGGCCTCGGGCGAGGTTATCGTCACCGCCGGCGAAATGGTTCAGGAATGGCATATCGACCGCATCAACGCGGCGGGGATCCAGGAAGTTAAGATCCGTTCCGTCTTGACCTGCGAAGCCAAGAACGGCGTTTGCGGCAAGTGCTACGGCCGCGATCTCGCGCGCGGCACGCCGGTGAATATGGGCGAAGCCGTCGGGGTCATCGCCGCGCAGTCGATCGGCGAGCCGGGCACGCAGCTCACGATGCGCACCTTCCATATCGGCGGCGCGGCGCAAATCGCCGATCAATCCTTCATCGAATCCAATTTCGACGGAGTCGTGAAGATCCGCAATCGCCATCTCGCCCGCAATAGCGAGGACGACCTAATGGTCATGGCGCGCAACGTCGCAATCGTCGTCGAGGGCCCGAACGGCGCGGAACGCGCGGTCCACAGGATCCAATATGGTGCCAGACTCAAGGTCGACGATGGCGCCAAGATCAAGCGCGGCCAGCGCATTGCCGAGTGGGATCCCTATACGAGGCCGATTCTGACCGAGATCGCCGGAACGGTCGGCTTCGAGGATCTGGTCGAAGGTGCCTCGATGACGGAAACCATTGACGAGGCTACCGGTATCGCCAAGCGTCTCGTCCTGGACTGGCGCCTCAATCAGCGCTCCGCGACGTTGAAGCCTGCCATCGTGATCAAATCCCAGGATGGCAAGATCGGCAAGCTGCACCGCGGCGGCGACGCGCGTTATGCGCTGCCGGTGGATTCGATCATTGGAGTTGACCCAGGCGCGCTGGTCAAGGCTGGCGACATCGTTGCACGTATCTCGATGGACTCGGCGAAGACGCGCGATATCACCGGCGGTCTGCCGCGAGTCGCCGAATTGTTCGAGGCGCGCCGGCCGAAGGATCACGCGATTATCGCCGAGGCCTCCGGCACCGTGCAATTCGGGCGCGACTACAAGAACAAGACGCGCGTTTCAATCGTTCCGAATGAAGAGGGGGCCGAGCCAATCGAATATCTGATCCCAAAAGGCAAACACATCCATCTCCAGGACGGCGACGTCGTCGAAAAGGGCGATTATATCGTCGATGGAAATCCGGCGCCGCATGATATTTTGGCGATCAAGGGCGTCGAGGAACTTGCCGCCTATCTCGTCAACGAGATTCAGGAGGTCTATCGGTTGCAAGGGGTCAGCATCAACGACAAACATATCGAGGTGATTGTCCGGCAGATGCTGCAGAAGGTCGATATCGTCGAGCCCGGCGGCACCGGGTTTTTGCCAGGCGAGCAGGTCGATCAAGTCGAGCTCGACGAGGCCAACGCCGCAGCAATCGAGGCGGGAGCAAAGCCGGCCTCGGGAACTCCGGTCCTCCTAGGGATCACCAAGGCGTCGTTGCAGACGCGCTCGTTTATCTCGGCCGCCTCCTTCCAGGAGACGACCCGGGTGTTGACCGAGGCGGCCGTCAACGGCAAGGCCGATACCTTGGAGGGCTTGAAGGAAAACGTCATCGTCGGGCGGCTCATTCCAGCAGGTACGGGCGCCGCGATGGTCAAACTCCGGCGTGTCGCGAGCATCCGGGATGAAATGATTATCGCTCAAAAAGCGGAAAGCGCGGCGGCATCCGAGGCAACTCCCTTGCTTGCGCAGCCGGATGTGCCGGCGGGAGAATAGGCCCCTGTTATGCGGATCTTTCTCGGCCCACCTATGCCCCCGCGCGGACTCGCCGCGAAGGAAGCTTGCGGAGAGAAAATATTGATCGGTAATGGTATGAACTGCCTAATAGATGGTCATGTACCGATTAATAATGGCGAGGAAGCGCCAGGAATAGACTCCCCATGGCGCAAGTTCTTCAGCCGGTTCCCCGCCGGCGGGACACCGCAATCGCGAGCACGGCGATCCAGACGGAAAAGGCGCTGACGAACGGAAAACGCGCGAAAACCGGCGGGGCGATTGTTTGCGGGAGAACGCCATCGAGCACGCCTTCGGCACCGAGCGGCAGTTCGGCCAAAACGCGGCCGTAGGGATCGACAATCGCGGAAATTCCGCTGTTCGCGGCGCGGATCAAGGGCAATCCTTCCTCGATCGCACGCAGCCGCGCTTGCGCGAAATGCTGGTAAGGGCCAGTGCTCGTCCCAAACCATCCATCGTTCGTGACGTTGAGAAGCAATCCCGGACGCGGCGCGCCGGAGGGCACAACCTCGCCCGGAAAGATCGCCTCGTAGCAAATCAGCGGCGCGACGGCCGGCAATCCAGGCACAACCAATAGCCGCCGCTTTGAACCAGCCTCGAAGCCGCCAGGGACATGCACGAACTGACGCAGGCCGAGGCGGTCGAAGACGGTCTGAAATGGCAAATATTCGCCGAAAGGCACGAGATGCACCTTGTCGTAGCTGTCGAGAATATGTCCGCCGCTGGCAATGACTTGAATGGCATTGAAGTACCGGGCGTGGCCGGACCGCCGCGCCTCGTCGTCCGCGCGCGCGGCGCCGGTGACGAGAACCGTATCTTGCGGCAAAACTGCGCCGATTTCGGCGAGGGCTCCGGCATCGCGCGCCAAGATGAAAGGGAATGCCGACTCCGGCCAGATGAGCACGGTGACATCGTCGAGGTCCGAACGATCTAACCCCGCCCCGCGCGCGGACAAACTCAGATAGCGCCACAATATCCGGGCTTTGTTCTCCGGCCGGAATTTCGCGTCCTGAGCCAAATTGGGCTGCATGATGCGCAATTTTACTCCCGCGACCGGCTCCGGAGTTGTCGCCGCAAGACGCAGGGCGCCAAATGCGCAAAGCCCGGTGAAGGCCAGGACCGCGGCGATTGCCGGCGGCAACCAGCGCCTTGCCCCTTGCCTGGCGGACTTTTCGCCGAGAACCGCGGGAGTTGAAAAAATAACGATAGCGATGACGGTCAAACCATAAAGGCCGACGATCGAGGCCAGTTGCGCGGTCACGAGATTGCCGCCAAGCGCCATGCCGAATGTGTTCCAGGGAAATCCGGTTAAGCTATGCCCGCGCAACCATTCCGCGAGGCTCAATCCGGCGGCAAGCGCAAAAACCCGCCGCGGGCCTGGCGCCCATATGAGCCGCGCCAGCAGAAACCCGAGACCCGGAAAAATCGCGAGCGCGGCAGGGAGCCCGACCACGCCCAGCGGCAAGGCCCAAGCGAATTCGTCCGCCTCGACGAGAAACGCCGCGCCAAGCCACCAAAGCCCAGCAAGGAAATAACCAAAGCCCCACCACCAGCCGGCGCCAAACGCGCGCCAGGCCGCGACCGGCAAGCCCAAACGAAACCGCCGCCCGGGCGGCATTTTGCGCGTCTCCGCGCAACCATCGATGAGCCAAACGGCAACGGTCATCGCGAGCGCGAGCGCGGGGAAAAAATTGAAAGGCGCCATCGCGAGCGCGCCGGTGGCGCCGGCGGCGAGCGCGATCAGGCGGCGCCGCCAGCCAGAGGCGAGAATGATCGAAGCGGCGATCGCGAGCATCGGGCTTTCTCGAACGCAGTGATGATTTCTATAGAGAATCGCGAAGGCCTTTCGCGCCTTTCCCGTCCGTGGACCAAACCATGCGCGAAAGCGCATTCCGGCGAAGGGTGTTATCCACCTTTCGCCGGAGGGCCGCCTTGTTTGGCAAGCTCGCCAAGAGCGTGGCTTTCCCCGCTTTGCTTGGGGAGCGGGCGCGCGCCGGCTATGCGGATCTTGACCCGTTTGACGCGGCGAGGGTCGGCGTCCACCACTTCGAATTCGATGCCGTCCTCGACAATGATTTCGCCGCGCGCCGGAACATGCCCCGCGAGGGCCGTGACGAGCCCCCCTAGGGTGTCGACCTCCTCGGCGTCGCCGATCGCGGTGAGTTCGGCGCCGATCGCGTGGAAAACGTCGCTAAGACCGGCACGCGCATCCACGATGAAATTTCCGTCCGTGGCGGCTTCGATCTTCGGGGTTTCGCCGGAATCGTGTTCGTCCTCGATATCGCCGACAATCATTTCCACGATGTCCTCAATCGACGCTAGACCTTCGGTGCCTCCATACTCGTCGATGACGAGCGCCATATGGGTTCTCGTGGCTTGCATTTTTATCAAGAGATCGAGGGCCGGCATGGACGCGGGAACGAACAGAACCGGGCGGAGAATATTGGCCTGCGATAAAGACATATCCAAGCCGCGGCGTGGCCAGCGGGAGCTTGCGGCAGCTTCGCCCTCCGGCTCCGTGGGCGGCGGACCGGCGGCGCTCTCCGTCCGATGCGGGGGAGGCGCGACGGCGGCGGCGAGGTAAGCGACAAAATCGCGGATATGCACCATGCCGCGCGGATCGTCGAGGGTTTCGCCGTGCACGGGCAGGCGCGAATGACCGGCGGTGCGAAACACCTCAAGCACATCGGCGAGCTGGGTTTGAAGCGACGCGGCAACGATGTCGGCGCGGGGAACCATCACATCGCCGACTTGCACTTCATGCAAGGCGAGGACGTTTTTCAACAACGCGCGCTCTTGCGGGGAAAGATCGTCCTCGATCGATGTATCGGCGAGGGCATCCACGATGTCCTCGCGAATCGACAGTCCGCCGAGGCCGAACAATGCGCGCAACCGGTCAAACAGGCTTGGCTTTCCGCCGGGACCTGTTTTGCCTGCCTCGCTGGCGGGGTCATGTTCAGTCATTGGCGCCGGCTGCTTCCTCGATCAACGATTCCCGGAAGGTATCGGCAATCCCGAGCCTGCCGAGAATCTTGCGCTCGAGCGCCTCCATCGTCGCGGCTCCGGCCACCCCGATATGATCGTGTCCGATAAGATGCAAAAAGCCGTGCACCAGAAGATTGGCGACATGATCGCGCAACGGCTTCCCTGCTTCGGAGGCTTCCTGCGAGGCGGTCTCGAACGCAATGACGATATCGCCGAGAAGGGGCGCCGAAGCCGCATCGCCCCCGGCCGGAAAAGAAAGAACATTGGCTGGCTTGTCGATACCACGCCATTTGCGGTTGAGGTCGCGGATGAAGCGGTCGTCGCAGAACACGACGCTGATTTCGGCGTTCGCCGCCAGCGCGACGCCGCTTTCCCCCATAGCCGCGAGGATCGTGGCCTCGGCAAGTTGCGAAGGGGCCTCAAGGGACGCCCAATCTTCAGCTTCGATCGCAACGTCGATTACGGGAATCATGTCCGCCGTCCCTCGCCCTTGGCCGACCGCGCCGCTGCCTCATAGGCGCCGACGATTCGGCGCACAAGATCGTGGCGGACGACGTCGGCTTCGCTGAAGACGACGTGTCCTATTCCCTCAAGTCCGGAGAGAAGTTCGATCGCCTCGCTAAGCCCTGACTTCTGGCCGGGCGGTAGATCGGTTTGCGACGGATCTCCCGTGACAATCATGTGCGATCCTTCGCCGAGGCGAGTTAAAAACATTTTCATCTGCATCGCAGTCGCATTTTGTGCCTCGTCGAGCAGGACGCAGGCATTGCTCAAGGTTCGCCCGCGCATGAACGCGAGGGGAGCGACCTCGATCATCCCAATTTGCATGCCGCGTTCGAGCATGCGGGCATCCATGAAATCGGCGAGCGCGTCGTAGATCGGCCGCAAATAAGGATCGACCTTGTCGCGCATGTCGCCGGGCAGGAAGCCTAGCCTCTCCCCCGCTTCCAGCGCGGGCCGCGACAGGATCAGACGCTCGACCGCGCCTTGTTCCAGCAAAAGAACCGCGAAGCCGACGGCAAGCCAAGTCTTGCCGGTGCCTGCGGGCCCCTCGGCGAAAACGAGCTCGTGGCGCTTCATCGCGCGGAGATAGAGGTCTTGCGCCGCGTTGCGCGCGCGGACCGTACCGCGCCTGCGGGTGCCAATTTGTTCGAAAACGGCGCGCCCTGCCTCGTCCTCCTTGGGGAACAGAGTGCCTTGCATGGCACCTTCCTCGATCGCTCCATCGACATCGCCGAGCCCCACCGCCTGGCCAAGCTCCACCCGTGCATAAAGGTTTTCCAAAACCAGCCGCGCACGTTCGCACGCCACCGCCGGCCCCTTGATCGTCACGTGATTGCCGTTCGCATTGGCGATCACGCCGAGCCTGCGTTCGAGCTTCGCAAGATTCTGGTCGTATTGTCCGAAGACGAGCGAGGCATGGCGATTGTCGTCGAAGGCCAAGGTTATCTCGGCGGCGGCGTCCTCGCCCGGAGGCCGCTTCAGTTCTTGCCGCATAAACGATGCTGAACGATCCGCTGGTTTCAATGAGGCGCCTCGCGCGCGGCCCGGTCCGGCAAGAGCCGCCCGAATAGCGAATTGGCGCCAGCGGAGGCGATCTCGGCACGAACGATTTCGCCGATGCGATCGAGGCTCCCTTCGACCTGAACCGGCTGGAGATAGGGCGACTTGCCGGCGATTTGGCCCGCGTGCCGTCCGGGTTTTTCAATCAGCACGTCGAGCGTGCGCCCGGCCATTTTGCGATTGAATGTCTGCCGCTGCCGGTCGAGGAGAGCCTGAAGCCGCGCGAGCCTCTCCGACTTGACGGATTCGGGGATCTGATGTCGCAACTCGGCCGCGGGGGTGCCGGGGCGGGGCGAATATTTGAACGAAAAGGCGTTCGCGAACTCGACCCCTTCGACCAAATCCAAGGTCGCCGCGAAATCCTCTTCGTTTTCGCCAGGAAAGCCAACGATGAAATCGGAGGACAAGGCGATGTCTGGCCGCGCGCCGCGGATTTCCGCGATAAGTGCGAGGTAGCCGGCGCGCGTGTGCCCGCGGTTCATCGCGCCGAGGATTTTGTCGGAACCGGATTGAACCGGCAGATGCAGGTAGGGCATTAAGCGCGCTTGATCGCGATGCGCCTGGATGAGGCTCGCATCCATATCGCCCGGATGGCTCGTCGTATAGCGGATGCGAGCGATGCCCGGCACGTCGGCAACGCGCGAGATCAGCTCGGCAAGCGAAGCGAAGGCGCCTTCCGGCGTTCGGCCATGATAGGCATTGACGTTTTGGCCGATCAGGCTCACCTCGCGGACGCCCGCGGCGGCCAGCATTTCGACTTCCGCAACGATGCCTTCGACCGGCCGCGAGGCTTCCGCGCCGCGCGTGTAGGGCACCACGCAGAACGTGCAGAATTTATCACAGCCTTCTTGCACGGTTACGAAAGCGCTGACGCCGCGCTTGCGAATTTGGGGCGGTGAAGGCGCGGCGAGGTGATCAAACTTGCTTTCGGCGGGAAAATCCGTGGCAAGGACCTCGCGTGAGGTTCCGGCGCGGCGCAAAAGCTCGGGCAAACGGTGATAGCTTTGCGGCCCAACGACGATATCCACCGCTTTTTGGCGCCGGAAAATTTCCTCCCCTTCGGCCTGCGCGACGCAGCCCGCGACAATGATTTTGGTCTCCTGCCCGGCCGAGGCGCGCGCGGCTTTGAGAGCGCGCAGCTTGCCTAATTCGGAAAAAACCTTTTCGGAAGCGCGCTCGCGAATGTGGCAGGTGTTCAAGATGACAACGTCGGCTTCCTCCACAAGCGCGGTCAAGGCATAGCCTTCCGGCGCCAGAGCATCGGCCATCCTTTGCGCGTCATAGACATTCATCTGACAGCCGTAAGATTTCACGAACAGCCGGCGCGGGCTTTGTCCGGGTTCGCCGGAAACGCCTCGGGCGGCACGCGATCGATCGAAAACCGGCATTGCTTTCCTTCTGCGGCCGCGGGAGAATTTTTACGACGAACTAGGCATCGGATTCGGTGTCCCCTCGCCCCCCTCGTTAGGCACTTGAATCAAACCCAAAACGTCAAAGAAGCCCAAAATCATAGGATTTGGTTCGTTTCTGACTCTTCAAAGGGCTCAGCCTGAGATTGCGTGGTCATCCCGCGCTTCCCTCCAATGAGATCGCAACCAGGGGCATTTTTTCGACAAGCATCTTCATGCCAGTCCCTTCAATTGGCGCCGCACATGAACATAACGGACTACTTCCACTTCGTCGCCGAGAATTCGATATAAGATCAGATACGATCCACTGACCAGGCTGCGCACTCCAGCCGCGATGTCAAACCGTTCGCGCCCAATATTCGGATTATTCGCCAACAATTTCGTCTTTCTCTCCAGCACGTCTAGCACGCGATCCGCCGCCCGCTCATCGTCCAAGGCGATGTATGTCCAAATGTCGATCAGATCCCCTTCGGCGCGCGCAGTTCGAACGATACGCATCCTGTCACGCCGGTGAAAACCGGCGCCGCGCCTCCGCTTTTATCTCCTCAACCGACATGGAACGCCCAGGCCCGCTGTCGACCCCCTCCCGCCAAAGACGCCGAAGCTCCTCGACTCCGATCATCTCCGCTACACGCTGGACGCGCCATTCGGCGACTGCCCCGAGCACCGCCTCGCTCTCCGACCCATATTCGCCACGCTGGACCGCGGACGCGACTTCGGCGGCAAGATCATCCGGCAAAGAAACCTCTAACGTTCTCGGGCCCATTACATGCTCCCTTCAAGACTTATTAAATCAGCTGCCTTGTTCTAAAGTCCGGCTTCCGAGACCGCGTTTGGGCGAAGACACTGGCTAAGGAAAGCCTTCCCAAGAAAAATACATTATAGCAAGTCGCGCCGCATAACGAGAGCCCCCGCCAGCCGGGCGCCGGCGGTGCGGTAATAGGCTTTACGCTCGCCGACCTGCTCGAAGCCGAAATTCGCATAAAGGGCGCGAGCGGCGGTATTTTCGACATCGACTTCGAGAAACAATCGGTTGATCCGGCTCGCGGCGAGTCCGGACAGATGCGGCGCCAGAAGACTGCTTGCGATCCCGCGGCGACGCCATTGCGGTGCAACGGCGATCGTCAGGATTTCGGCCTCGCCGGCGGCGGCGCGGGACAGGACAAAACCCGCCAGATGCTCCTCCTTGGTTTCGATCGCGCCCTCGGCGATCGTCCCGGAGGCGACAAAAAGCCGTTCAAAATCGGCTTCCTGCCAGGGATAGGCGAAGCTCGTCGCGTGGATGGCGGCGCATTCCCCGCTCCGCTCGGCACCGATGGGCCGAATGCAAGGCGCAGCTGTGGACGGCCAACTGATCATTCCGGTTCACGTCGCCGCCGGTTGCGACTGTGCCACCTCCGGCACCTTGGCGCCCGGGGGCGCCAAGTAGAAGGGCCGCGGCGGCGTCACGACGGGGTCGGCGAGAAGACCGAGTTTCGCAACAAAAATAATGTCTAATCCAGCATTTTCATGGGCGATCCAGATCTCTGTCCCGGCCGCCGGGGCCTCGATTGCGAGCAGGGGCGCGCCCGATCCGGCGAGCCGCACGGGACCCGCGCCAAGCGAGCGCACGGCCTCGCGCGCCGGCGCCATCCGAGGCGCCAGGACGGCCCTTCCGTCCAGCCCGAAAACAGCAAAGAAAACATTGCCCCGACGCGCATCGATCGCAGCGGCGACGAGACCTGGCTTTTGCTCGAGAATCAAGGGCGCGGCTAGGGCCGCTAGGGTCGAAACTCCGGTGACCGGAATCTTGCAGGCGATCCCGATCGCGCGCGCGGCGGCGATACCGACGCGAAGCCCGGTGAAGGACCCAGGGCCGACCGTCACCGCCACCCGCCCGAGCGATGCAAAACCGCCGGCGACGCGGGCCATGACCCGGTCGATCAACGGCAAAAGCGCTTCCGCATGGCCCCTCTCCATCGCAATCGTCTCGATCGCTTGCGGGCTATCCGCGCCATCGTCAAGGACGCAGGCCGAAATCGCAGGAAGCGCTGTGTCGATCGCCAATATTTTCATGTGCCAATGCGCAAAACTTGCCCTAACCTAGGTCAACCGCGGAGAACGGACCGGGCGAAACCCCGGAAATTAGATTTGTTCGACCGCGCGGACATCGGGGACGTAATGCTTGAGCAAATTTTCGATCCCGTGCCGGAGCGTCGCGGTCGACGAAGGACAGCCGGAACACGCCCCCTTCATGGCGAGATAGACGGTCCCATTGCGAAAACCGCGAAATTTGATATCGCCGCCATCGTTGGCAACGGCCGGACGGACATGCGTTTCTATCAGTTTCTTGATCGTTACGACGGTCTCGGCGTCGTCGCCCGCGAAGAACTCCTCGCCGTCGCCTTGGCCGACGCCATCGAATTCGCCGATGAGCAACGGTTCGCCCGAAACAAAATGCTCCATGATGGCGCCGAGGACCACCGGTTTGAGGTTCGGCCAGTCGCCGCGGGATTTCGTGACCGAGATGAAGTCCGAACCAAAAAACACGCCGGAGACGCCCTCGATCGCGAACAGCGCCTGCGCGAGAGGCGATTGTCCGGCGCCGTCCGCGTCTCTGATGTCGAGCGTGCCTTGCGTCGAGACGGGGCGGCCGGGCAGAAATTTCAAGGTTGCGGGATTGGGTGTGGCTTCGGTCTCGATGAACATGGAATTCTCCCAAACATCCGGTTCAAAGCCGGAGCTGGATAGAGGAACAGGAATTATTCTAAAATATGATGGAGACACCGCCAATGGGCAAGCGGTAAGCTTAGGGCGGGAATTTTTTTCGGATGGCGCCGGTCAGAAACGGTTTCCGCTCACATGGGATCGAGTCGTGCTCAAAATCAAGTGATTTTACATGATCTTCGCGACGATCGCCACGGTGAATCGGTTCCATTGCCGCCGGTCAAGGGCCAAAAAGCTAATAGCGCAGTTGTCGATACGCGGAGGAATTTGATCGATAAGGAATCGCTTGAAATCAATATCTTGGAGCGGATCCTTATCGAAAATGCGGGGCGAATTTTTCGGGGCCTGCTCTAGCTCCGGCGGGCACGAGGCCCTGCGGCGGGGAACCAGCCAAGCCGGGCAATCGTTTAACCGCAGGACTTGACGGTCGAGGCGAATCGGGGGGCAAGATTTTTCTCCTTCGCGGCGGGCTCAACCGCAAAGTCGCAGGACAGCGCGCGACGCGGCGCATTTGAACGCGATGGGCGACGATTATGGCTCAATTAGCTGAGGTAGGCGAACATTTCCTCGCCGCGGCGGTAGCCGCTCCTTATCTTGAGCGCGACGAAGAACATGCGCTTGCGTTGCGGTGGAAAAATCAGCGCGATGAAAAGGCCATGCATAAGCTCGCGCGGGCGCATATGCGGCTGGTGATCGCGCTCGCGGTGCGTTTTCGCCATTATGGCTTGTCGCTTGCCGATCTCATCCAGGAGGGCCACGTCGGACTCTTGGAGGCCGCCGCGCGATTCGAACCGGACCGCGACGTACGCTTTTCAACCTATGCGACGTGGTGGATCCGCGCGTCTATGCAAAATTATGTTTTGCATAATTGGTCGATTGTTCGCGGCGGAACAAGCTCGACGCAAAAGGCGCTTTTTTTCAATCTCCGCCGGCTGCGCGCGAAACTGGCGCAGGGAGGCGACACGCGCACCGGGACAGAAATCTTCAGCCAAATCGCCGGGGTGCTCGGCGTGTCCCGCTCGGATGTCGAGGTCATGGACGCGCGTCTCTCGGGCCCCGACGTGTCCTTGAATGCGCCGATCGGGGATAGTGAGTCCGCTGTCCCGGTGGAGCGAATGGCGATGCTCATCGACGACAAGCCGCGCCCAGACGAGGTGGTTGGTCTTGCCCTCGACACCGATCGGCGAGTTGCCTGGCTGAACGAGGCCTTGACCGCGCTTTCCGAGCGGGAACGGCGAATTCTCCGCGAGCGCCGCCTCGCCGATGAAGCAGCGACGCTCGAAACTTTGGGCGATCGCCTCGGCATTTCAAAGGAAAGAGTCCGCCAGATCGAGAGCCGGGCGATGGAAAAATTGCGCGAGGCGCTAACCAAACGTCACATGGAAAACGCGGCGGAAGCCATGCTCTGACCACACGGGCAGCCAGAGGCGGTTGCCTAGAATAGGTCGCAAAAAAAAGCCGCCAGACTTTTTCGAGGACACGCTCCAACGAAGCGCTCCAAGCCAATTTCCCCACGAAATCCGGTTTTCCCCAAGACTTTCGGTCCCCCTCCGCCAATTTCAGCCGAAAATCGGCCAATCGGCGATGAGGTGACTTAAATTGCCGGGCGAATCAGAATCGATGGAGTTCTCGAACCGGTCCCCCCGTTTTTTCAGGCAAGCCCAATCCCGGCGGGTTCGGCGGCAGGGCCTGACCCAATCGCGAGCCCGCTTCGATAAAGATTGTGTGGGCGGCTTGACGGAGCGCGACGGTTGGCGTTCCGTCATGTCAAGCTCGTTCAAATAATGCGAGCCGGAGGCAGTGTCGCGCCGGCATGCGCTCGCGCTAAAATCAATGGAGGCAAAGCGGATGACGAACACAGGTAAAAAAGCCACGCCCGGCAAGGGCGCACCCGAAAAGGATAAGACTTCGAAAGCGCCTGAGGCCGAAAAGACCAAGCCCGTGCCAGGCGCCTTCGCCAAGCCCTTGCAGCCGTCGAAGGAACTCGCGGCCGTGGTGGGGTCGGACCCTCTGCCGCGTACCGAGGTCGTGAGCAAAATGTGGGAGTATATCAAGAAGCACAAGCTGCAAAATGAAGCAAACAAGCGGGAAATTCTCGCCGATGAAAAGTTGGCTGCGGTGTTCGGAAAGAACAAAGTGAATATGTTCGAGATGAACAAGTTTCTCGCTCAGCATCTTAAGTAAGATGGAGCCCTTGCAACTCCAAATTGCCTGGACCCTTTGGAGAAACGCAAGCGAAACCAGAGATTCTGGCGGGCGATGGGTTCGTGGCAGAGGGGCGTTGCATCTAGGTTTTGTCCGGCGCTGTCCCGCGTGCGGCAAACGCTCGTCGCATGCGCGGACTTTGCCTTCGGCTTAAGAGCTTGATCTTGGGAGCTTGGCCTTGAAATACCGCCAGCTTGGCGCCAGCGATCTGCGGATTTCGATCATTTCGCTGGGCTCCTGGCTGACTTTTTCCGGCGGCGTCGAAAAGCGCCAGGCATTTGCTTGCATCCATAAGGCGTTCGACCTCGGGATCAATTTCATCGATACCGCGAATGTTTATGGCCGCGGCGCGGCGGAGAGCGTGCTTGGCGAGGCGCTGCACGGCATCGACCGCACATCCTACATGCTGGCGACCAAGGTTTTTTTTGCAATGAGCGACACGGACCGAGGGCTGTCCCGCGCCCAGATTGTCACCCAGCTCGATGCTTCGCTGAAGCGGCTCGGGACAGACTACATCGATCTCTATCAATGCCACCGCTTTGACGAGGAAACTCCGCTCGACGAAACGATGGAGGCTTTGACCGCGGCCGTCCGTCAGGGCAAGGCGCGTTATATTGGTTTTAGCGAATGGCCGCTCGACAAGATCGACGCGGCGGCAAAAATGCCCGGCGTCGCGCGTTTCGTATCGAGTCAGCCGCAATATTCGATGCTCTGGCCTTTTCCGCAAGACGAGATTTTTTCGCGTTGTGCCGAGTTCGGCATCGGCCAGATCGTCTGGTCGCCGCTCGCTCAGGGCGTGCTGACCGGCAAATACAGGCCCGATGCACCGCCGCCGGCGGGGTCGAGGGCCGGTCACGCGTCAATGGGCGCGATGCTGCCGAACCAATGGCTGCAGGCTCCCGTGTTGACGGCCGTGCAACAGGTGAAGTTTTTGGCCGAAAGAGAAACAGGCTTGAGTTTATCCCAATTCGCGCTAGCCTGGGTGTTGCGCAGGCAGGAAGTGTCCTCGGCGATCACCGGTGCAAGCCGTCCCGAACAAGTTATGGAAAATGCCGCGGCGGCGGAGCGCGAGGTGGCGCCAGAGCTATTCGCGCGGGCCGAGGAAATCCTGGCACCCTTCCGGAGCCCCCCTCCGTAATCTTTTCGCGTCTTCGAAAGCATGCTCCAAAAGCAGCCGTCCGGGCATTCCGGCGGTTGAAAAAAGGCGCTGTTCATGAAAAGCTTAGAGAGCGTTGATATCCTTCGACGAAAACACGTTCCACCCCATTGCCCATTTCCGGCCTCATACGACACGATCACGCGGCGCTGCCCGCTCGCAAGCCCGGCGACTTGATTCACACCGGACGTGGGGACTTCACGCGATCTGGTTTCATGTTCCCGGCGCCGGAGGCAACAAAGCGAGGGCTTCGTCTTCCTTCAATAACGTCCCGGTACGCCGGATCGTCCGGGCGAGCGCCATGATCGCGAGGATGCGCCGCCTCGCCGCGTCCAAGGAAAGGCCGTGGCCGCCGATATTCGAGACGCAATTGCGCTCGGCATCCTTAGTCACGCCCGGCTTCGGGTCGAAGGTGATATAGGCGCCGATAGTGTCGCGGGAAGAGAGGCCTGGACGCTCGCCGATGAGCACGATCGCAAGGGCCGCGCCTTGCCTTGCCGCGATCTCGTCGCCCAATGCGACGCGCGCCTGAAGCGCCACGACCGGCGGGGCAAAAACGAAATTTTGCGCCGCCAGCAACATTTTGCAAAGCGGCCCCGCTTGTACCTGTACCGCGCCGGCGGAAAGCCCGTCGGCGATGACGATCGTGGCGTCATACCTGCGTGGCGAGAGCGCCCCCGCGAATTCGCGCGCGAGGCGGCGGCCGAGATCCGGCCGCTGCAGAAAAGTCGCGCGGTCCTTTGCCTCGCTTCGCACGAGAATGGGGCGCCAGTCCGCGAGCTCAGCGATCAGCGCGGCCGAATCGAGATTTGCCTTGACCGCATCGCGGGCGCGGGCATGCGCGAGCTCGAATTCGAGCACGCGGCGCGTGGGCAAGCCATCGCCTACGCGACCAAGTGCAATGCGGGCCGGCGTCGCTCGGCGCAGAAATTCCCAAAAATCTCCGGTCGGTTGGGTCATCGCGGCGCCGCCGCGAGGAGACGCGCGGCGCCGCCCGAAGGGCTTGGCCGCACCCGCGCATTCGCGTCCATGATCCCGAAGGCTTTGAGCCACTCCTCGAACTCGGGCGCCGGCCGCAGGCCCAACACGGAGCGCACATAGAGCGCGTCGTGGTAGGAGGTCGATTGATAGCCGAGCATGATGTCGTCGGCGCCGGGGACCCCCATGATATAGTTGCAGCCCGCGACGCAAAGAAGCGTAAGGAGATTGTCCATGTCGTCTTGATCCGCCTCGGCGTGGTTGGTGTAGCAGACATCGACACCCATCGGCAGGCCCATCAGCTTGCCGCAGAAATGGTCCTCGAGCCCGGCGCGGATGATCTCCTTGCCGTCGTAGAGGTATTCCGGGCCGATAAAGCCTACAACCGTATTGACGAGCAAAGGCGCGTAGCGCCGCGCCACCGCATAGGCGCGTGCTTCCATTGTTTGTTGATCGACGCCGTCATGCTCTTGCGCCGACAGCGCCGCGCCCTGGCCGGTTTCGAAATACATGAGATTGGCGCCAGGCGGAGCGCGGTGCAACGCCTGGACGCCGGAATAGGCCTCGTCGAGAAGCGCGAGATTCACGCCGAACGCGCGGTTGGCCGCCTCGGACCCAGCGATCGATTGAAAAACCAGATCAACTGGGCCTCCCCGCTCCATGACTTGCATGGTTGTCGTCACATGGGCGAGCACGCAGGATTGCATGGGAATTTCGAAGCGCAAACGCAGCTCCTCGATCCGTTCGAGAAGAGCCAAGGCCTGCTTGGCGCTGTCCGATGCCGGATTGATCCCGACGCACGCGTCGCCGCAGCCGTACATGAGGCCGTCGAGGATGGACGCGCCAATGCCCGCGAGATCGTCGGCCGGGTGATTGGGCTGGATGCGCACGCAGAGGCAGCCTGGCAAACCGATCGTGGTGCGAAACCGCGTGACCACAGAAATCTTTTTCGCAACGGCGATCAAATCCTGGTTACGCATGAGTTTCGACACCCCCGCCGCCATTTCCGGCACGATGCCGGGCGCGAGGCGGGCTAGCGTTTCGGGGGTTGCCGCATCGGACAGCAGAAAATCCCGAAACTCCCCGGCGGTCATCGCGGCGATTGGCGCAAAGGCCCGCTTGTCATGGGTATCGAGAATGAGCCGTGTCACCTCGTCCGTTTCGTAAGGCACAAGGGGGTCGTCGAGAAATCGCGCAAGCGGCAAATCGGCTAGGGCCATGCGCGCGGCGACGCGCTCTTCGCCGCGTTCCGCGGCAAGCCCGGCGAGGCGGTCGCCGGCGCGATCCGGCGAGGCGCGCGCTAGAAGCATGCGTAAATCCGCAAAGACATAATGCGTGCCGCCGGCATTGCATCCATAAGGCATTAGACTTAAGACTTCCCGTTCACTAAGTCGTCATAATTTCCAATCTAGAGTAAGCCGGATCGGACCGATAGGTCCGCTGCTGCCGCAGGAACCGTTATGAGGGCGCGCCTCAGGCTCCGTCGGGGATCAGCCAGGGGCGCCGGCCAGACTGGTCACGCGAACTTGAAATTGAACGAGCAACCTTTACCGGTGCCAAACATTACCTATATCAAGGTAGACAGTAATTTTTGAGAGAGGAACGATGAGCGCTTCAATGGAGTCTTCCAAGAAATCGTCGGTTTCGACGCGGGGCTTCGCCTCCATGGATCCCGAGAAGCAGCGGGCGATCGCGCGCAAGGGCGGTGAGAGTGTGCCGCACGAAAAGCGGAGTTTTTCGCAAAACCCGACGTTGGCGGCCGAAGCCGGGCGCAAGGGCGGTCAAAGCGTGAATCCCAACAAGCGCAGCTTTTCGCGCAATCACATGCTTGCATCCGAGGCCGGCCGCAAGGGGGGGCATGCCTCGCATGGCGGCCCCAAAAAACCCGCGATCGAGGGCTGAGAGCAAAGTCACTACAGTGCCATATAAGGAAGCGCTGTGGCGG